>ERZ857750.326-NODE-326-length-68986-cov-5.495060_pt1 | contig 68986 bp, 65 predicted proteins | sample MGYA00519915_ERZ857750 | MGnify/ENA primary metagenome ERZ857750 (study PRJEB31778, sample SAMEA3449358) | human gut metagenome | biome: human gut; feature: human-associated habitat; material: faeces | place: United Kingdom | collected 2010/2012 ...
CTTATGAAGAAGCTGAACATGCAGCTAAGTTTGCAGAACTCCTTGGTGAAGTTGTTACAGACAGCACAAAGAAGAACCTTGAGATGAGAGTAGATGCTGAACACGGCGCAACAGAAGGTAAATTTGACCTTGCTAAACGTGCGAAAGCTCTGAACCTGGATGCAATCCATGATACAGTGCATGAGATGGCCCGCGACGAGGCTAGACACGGCAAGGCATTCGAAGGTCTGCTTAAGAGATACTTTGGCTAATCACAAAGCCGCATAGAATAAGGATTTTTATGAGAGGGAATCACTTTCGTGATTCCCTCTTTTCAGTTTCGTCGATCTTGATCCTTCCCTTTTTACAAGTCGTAGTCTTGGATTTCAATCGATGGGCAGCGGATTAATGGACCTCAGATATAATAGCCTGTCCTCGTTTAATCATGCTGGATAACTTTGCCTGATTGAGTGGCTTGCGTTTGTAAAGGACATAACCATAAAGATCCTGTCTGTATTGGTGTACTTCTCGGAGCAATGAATTTGTAGCAGAACCATGAAACGGCTCACTGAAGATATCTTCAAGGTTTAAAACGATGCGCTCTCTTGACTTTATTTCTTTCATAGCCCAGTCTTTACGATATTCCGTTGTCATTAAATCAAGGTACATATTGAGCAGATTGATTTGGGCTTTTCCAAGGTTCTGAAGCTCTGCCTGAGCTGTCTTTTTAAGTTCTAAACTTGAATCACCGTAGAAAATTGCATCTTTATTGTCAAACCAAAGCTTCCAATTGAAATCATAGGTTTGACTATTCCAACATTGTTCCACAAGTTTGTACATTTCTTGTTGGAAATATTTTTTTGACCTTTCCTTTTCGGCTTTTTCATTTGTCTCTTTTGCGTGATTATACAGACAAATACCTACGATTACAACAATAACGCCGTATAGATATCCTCCGCTCAGGAAAATAAGGATACCGATGATAGAAATGATGATGCCGACAGCTTCTGTTTCGAGACAGAATAAAACAATATTGAGAATTATTATAAAGGCGAGTGCTAATCCGATAATAGTTAATAACATTGATGTATCAATTCCTTTCTTTTCTGCACATTTGATTTTTGATGAATTGTGAAAAACAATTTGTTTTCTATGCTGTTATTCTATCATTCAAATTAGAAGCAGGTGGTCCCGGACGAGCAGAAAACAGTGAATTGGATTATGACGGTCGTTTAGAAAAAGTAAAATATTTAGATAGTGAAATATTGATAAGCGTGATAGTATGCAATGCGAGAAAATTTAGTTGTAGGCGGCTGTAATAACAGATATAATAAATAAAGGAACAGATGGACGTTTTTGAAAAAAAGACGTCATTAAGAACAGAGAGGTTGTGGGATTATGTTGAAAATATGGTATTATGCCAATATTGATTATATGAAAGATGCCCCTTCGTATTTTGATAATGTATATGAAGATGAATGGATAGAAGATGATTTTGTAAAGAGAATGATTCAGGATGTGGATCATAGTACCGTCATCAGTGCACATATAATTGAAAGTCCTGTCCTGGGGGCAATCACTCCGAGAGAATTATCCGGAGGCGTAAAGGTTTTGATTCTTATGTTAAAGGATGATTCGTTTATCTACAATATGTCTAATTGTGGTGACAACTGTGCAAAGTGGATTTTACGGATTGCCGAGAAAAAAGATTTGACAGTATATTTGCAGCATATCATGCATTTTGAGGGGACTTTTAAAATTCAGATTATGAATACCGGAAAGATTGTGTGCAATCCGGCAGAATATGTGGATGGATTATTGGAAGCGGAGGAAATGGAAGATGAGAGGAAGCTATTGGTTCAAAGCTAAGAGCAAAAAGGTTTTATTTGAGTTTTCCATAAGAAGGAATATTACTGTTATAAAAGGTGATAGTGCAACTGGAAAGACAACACTTTTGCATATTTTATATGAATATTTGAGAATTGGAAAACAGTCGGGATATTCGGTTTCAACGAATACGGCATATTATGTATATATTCGGGACGAGGTAGGCCGTGACTGGAAGGATGCATTATATCCGCTGAAAAATACGGTTATTTTCATTGAGGAAAATAATGATTTTATATTTACAGAGGAATTTGCTTCTTTTGTGAAGAAATCCGGAAATTATTTTGTATTGGTAACACGTGCACCACTGAAAATGCTGCCTTATAGTATACATGAAATTTATGAAATTATCACAGATGGAAAAAGAACGGATATCAAGGAATCTTACCATGAATTTAAAGAAATATACAGCAATTATCCTATTTTGGAAAATAACAAAATTCAGAATGTAGTCACAGAGGACAGCAATTCAGGATATCAGTTTTGGACAAAAGCACTTGTGGGAAGTAAGGTCATTAGTTCTAATGGAAATGCAAATATTATCAAACAGGTTAAAAATTTGGAACCAGGCGATACATTGGTAATAGCTGATGGAGCAGCTTTTGGGTCTTTGATTGAAAGCTGCCTGAGTTCATTTAGGGCTCAAACAAATCGCAGAATTTCGCTCTGGATGCCAGAATCCTTTGAATATTTGATTTTAAAATCAGGTGTTCTCAGAAACGAAGAACTAATTTCTATATTAAATAATGTATCGCAGTATGTTGAATCTGAAAAATATGAAAGCTGGGAAAACTTTTTTACAGAATTATTGATAACGCTGACTGCTGATGGGGTAGAAAGATATTCCAAGAATGTGCTGAATGCGTATTACTTGCAAGAATGGATAATTGAAAAAATTAAGGGACAGATGCCGAAAGAAATAAAATTATAAAACTGACGCAGCTTGTAAACTGTCTATCATATAGATGAAGACAAAACGGTTTTAGAATTTACCAATTAAGCAGCCAAAAAGCATCGATTTAAAAATTATAATTCTTTTTTAGTCTCAAATTTTTAAATTGATGCTTTCGTTTAACGATGTTGGATTATGCATATGTTTTTATACTGGAAGTTCGTTTTACCTGATTAATAAAAGATTCTGCCATTGTATTCACCTGTCCTTTTACCATGAAAAGTCAATTCTGAGGGTTGTATCAGTGCCATCTTTTTCAAGTCTTTTTCTACCTAAAAATCCATCTGTTTCTTTGTAGAATTGCACGTCTATTTTTTTAACAGATGCTTTGAAACCGAGCTGTTTCAATCCCTTTTCAATTTCGCTTCTTAAATCGTTGATACAATCTGAGTAACAGACATTTTTAACACCAAAACTGCCGGCACCTATATCATCTCGAGGAAGGATTTTATCTTTGATTGGAAGAAGGCGCCAATAATCTTTATCATAGCCAGCATAGGCCAAATAGCCTGAAACAGAATGTTTACCGGCATTATTTTGGCTGAGGGCAAAGCGTTTCAATTCTTCAAGAACAGCTTTAACATGAAGGTTTAGCCGGTACTGTCGGCTTGATATTTCTTCTTTCACCAGTTGTGGGCCTTTATTGCTGCGTAATTGATCTGCAAATGTCATATGTGATACCTCCCGGATATAAAAATCTAAATGATAGGTTTATTTGTTTTCTATGCTGTTATTATATCATTCGAGCTATAATCGGGTGATCCAGATGAGCAAAAAACGAATAATGCTGCAGAAGAGAAAGCCGATGTCGCTGCTTGGAAGATGAATAAAATTATGTTTAAAGGTATAATTTAAAAATCAAATTATGATTGTTTTTATCATAATCCATTTTAATTCCATCTTTTTCACATAATGGTTTTAGATATCCCCGAAGTCGATTGGTTGCAGCCTTATTGGCTGTATAAATTCTAGTCAAAGAATATGAAGAGTCATTATAAAACTCTACATCAGAGGAAATGAAAGGGTCAGGACCTTCAGATAAATAAATATTTGTGCGTATATATTTTTTGAAGCCCTCAAAGGCGGACCCTGTAAAAACAGCATGTTTATCTTTGACTTTAGATGAAATTTCAGATTTCACATGAGCCATTATCTTTTTAGCTACTTTATCTATTGGCTCTGATTCTTTTATAGGACTTTTATTTTCAGAATAGCTTTTTCTGATATCGTCTGCAAAACTCATTGTATTTTCCTCCATATTTTCTGATGTGTGCAAAGTGGAACTGAATTTTTATCTTACCATGAAAATTCAATTTCAAGAGTTGTACCGATACCTACTTTTTTGGGTCTGCCCCAAAAGTCAGATTTAAGAGAGTAATAGAGTGGTACTTCTACTTTTTTAACAGATGCTCTGAAACCGAGTTGCTTTAATCTTTTCTCAATTTCGCGTCTTAAATCGTCAATACAACCCGGATAATTGCCGCATAATGATTCAAGGCAAAAATTATTTTTTTCCAAAAAAACCTTATTATAAACAAATTTTTTTTGGATTTCAACAAGGCACAAAAAATAATCATTGGCCAACCAGCCTGAAACAGAATGCTTACCTTGACTATTCATGGAGCGTGCTTCTTCTTTTAGCATAGTGATAGTCATAGCAGCAGCATCATTCAATCTTGCTGCTTTTTGTTCTTTTGTCAGTTGTGGAACTTGTGGGCCTTTGCTGTTGCGTAATTCATCTGCGAATGTCATAGGTGATACCTCCTGGATATAAAAATCTAAATGATAGGTTTACTTGTTTTCTATGCTGCTATTGTATCATTTGAGTTAGAATTGGGTGGTCCCAGGTGGGAAAAAAACAGTGATTTGGAACTTGTAGGCGGCCGTGATAATCGCTATAATAATGAAAGAAATAAACGGGCGTTTCACAGTGCGGCCGTGTCAAAGGAGTCAATCAATGATAATTACAATACTATTTGCAGGGCTGCTTCTTATACTTGTTGCAGGCATCAGGTGTGGCTTTGCGCTGGATGATTTAATACGGATGGCAGTCAATGGCATAAAAAAGGCTGTGAATGTCCTGAGCGTGCTGGCTATTGTCGGTATTTTGACAGCGATGTGGCGGGCAGATGGTACGATCGCTTATATCGTATCATCCGCAGCGGGGTTATTTAAGCCATCTATTCTGATCGTGACCATTTTTTTGATGAATTGTCTTGTTTCTTTTATGACAGGGACTTCATTTGGAACAGCTGCAACGATGGGCGTGATCAGTATGACGATTGCCGGTACAGCAGGCGTTAATCCGGTAATCAGCGGTGGCGCGGTGATTTCAGGCTGTTTTTTTGGTGACAGATGTTCACCGCTTTCAAGCAGCGCAATTCTCGTGGCCTCTGTGACAGAGACAAATCTGTTTGATAATATCCGAAATATGTTAAGGACGGCAGCAGTTCCTTTTGTCCTGACGTGTCTCATTTATGGGGCGATTGGACTTTGTAGCATCAATCAGGTTGATGCCGCTTCCGTATCGGATGTTTTTGCAAAAGAGTTTCAGCTGAATAGATGGATGATTCTGCCTGCTATCATAGTGCTTGGGCTTTCGATGCTGCGTGTCGATGTGAAGCAGTCGATGACGCTCAGTATTGTATGTGCAGTCATCCTTTGTGTTGTGTTTCAACACAGATCAGCAGCGGAAATTATCCGGATCATGCTGATAGGATACAGGGCCGGGGATCCGGTGGCTGCGCAGATGATCAATGGCGGTGGCCTGCTATCGATGAAGAAGGTTTTGATGATTGTCTGTATGACATCTACTTATTCCGGGATTTTCAGTGGCACCGGAATGCTGGATGGCATAACGGAATATGTAAAAACAATCTCTCAAAAGACGGGAAGATTTTTATGTATCGTGCTGCTTTCTGTTGTTACAAGTATGGTCGGCTGCAATCAGACAATCGCGATCATGATGACAGAGCAGCTGGGCTGTGTTTTGTATAAAGAACAAGAAAATTCGCAGAGAGCAGTTGATCTGGAAGATTCTGCCGTTTTGATTTCGGCACTTATTCCGTGGTCCATTGCGGGAGCCGTGCCGGCAGCTACGATTGGTGCACCGGTATATTGTCTTGCAGCGGCATGCTATCTGTATTTAATTCCGATTTGTCGACTGGTTAGAAAAAAGAATATCTTTCCGGGATGCAACAATTAAGAATAATATAAGAAATAAGTCAGTCAATCGTCCTTGACAGAAGATGCAAAAAAAATTACAATATCTATTATACATGGAATTTGCTCCCAATTCCGCTGAAAATAAGGATGGGAGCCTTTTTATCATAATTGGAGTATAAATTCCGCCTGTGGTAAACGCTCCGCATGGATGCGCAGCGATTTTTAATGGATATTTAGTTTGATCATTGAGTTTTGTCTGCACATGCAGACAGATAGATTTAGGAGGAGACGACAACATGCCGATTAAAATACAGGATGATTTGCCGGCAAAGTCCGTGTTGGAGGATGAGCACATTTTCGTGATGACGGAGACGAGAGCTTTGTCTCAGGATATCCGTCCTTTGAAGATTGTGATTCTGAATCTGATGCCGACGAAGATTGAGACAGAGACGCAGATTCTGAGACGCCTTTCCAATACGCCGCTGCAGATTGAGATTACGCTTTTGCAGACAGCGACCCATGAGTCGAAGAATGTATCTGAAGAGCATATGATTGCTTTTTATCAGGAATTTGACCAGATTAAGGATGAGAATTATGATGGTATGATCATTACCGGTGCGCCGGTGGAGATGATGCCATATGAAGAAGTGGAATACTGGGATGAGTTATGCGAGATTATGGAGTGGAGTAAGACACATGTGCATTCTACCTTCCATATTTGCTGGGGTGCCCAGGCGGGGCTTTATTATCATTACGGTATTCCGAAATATATTCTGGACAAGAAGATTTCCGGCGTATTTTCCCATAAAGTGCTGAATAAGAAGTCCAGACTGTTCAGAGGTTTTGATGATACATTTTATGCGCCGCATTCCCGTCATACGGAAGTGAGAGCCGAGGATATCGAGAAGGTGCCGGAACTGAGAATTATGGCGGCTTCCGAGGAGGCCGGTGTTTATGTTGTGGGCAGTGCGGATGATTCCCAGTTCTTTATCATGGGCCATTCAGAGTACGATGTGGATACATTGGCGAAAGAATATTTCAGGGATGCAGAGAAGGGAATGAATCCGGAAGTGCCGAAGCATTATTTCCCGGATGATGACCCGACGAAGCAGCCGGAGATGAAGTGGAGTGCCCACGGACAGTGGATTTATTCTAACTGGATGAATTATTTTGTTTACCAGACAACACCATATGAATTGAAAAATGGTGTTTTTGTACCTGTAGAATGATCAATACAGTAACCTTGTGAAATGAGTGACAGGTAAGTGTACAACGGCAGTTATGATGCATGATGTACCATATAAAAAGGATGATTTTATGACGGAAGATTATAAGGGATTATCTGGGAGTGAAGTCAGCCAGAGAGTTGAAGCGGGAAAGGTCAATACCACCACTAACAGTATATCCCGAACGAAGAAAGAGATTTTTCGGGCGCATTTATGTACGTTCTTTAACTTTCTGAATGTTTTTCTCGGTGCACTTGTTCTGATGACAGGACAGATTAAGAATCTGACTTTTATGTTTACGATTATTGCCAATTCAGTCATTGGTATTATTCAGGAGTTAAAGGTCAAGAGTCTTGTGGATAAGTTGTCTGTGATTACAGCCTCGAAGGCGACGGTTATCAGGGATGGCACGAAGAAGCAGATACCGTTGGATGAGCTTGTTGTGGATGATGTGATGGTGCTGGAAAGCGGTGATCAGATTGGTGCGGACTGTGTGGTTCTGGAAGCCCAGGGCATTGAAGTCAATGAATCCATGATTACCGGTGAATCTGTGGCTGTGAAGAAGCATGAAGGCGATGAGATGTTGTCGGGAAGCTTTCTTGTGGCCGGAAGCGGTGTGGCAAGGGTTATTCATGTGGGCAGTGAGAATTATGCTACGATTCTGGCAGCCAAAGCCAAAGACAAAAAGCGTGCCACATCGGAAATGCAGGATTCCATCGGCAGGATTATCAAGATTGTCGGTTTCCTGATTGTACCGGTTGGTATACTGCTTTTCCTTTCTCAGAGAGCCATTGAGGGAACCACCACATCCGATGCCATTGTCAACACCGTTGCCGGTGTTATCGGTATGATTCCGGAAGGGCTGGTACTTCTGACCAGTGTTTCATTTATTTTGGGTGTTGGCCGTCTGGCAAGAAAGCAGGCATTGGTGCAGGAGATGGAAGCTATTGAAGCACTGGCCCGTGTGAATGTGCTTTGCCTGGATAAAACCGGTACCATCACTACCGGTGATTTGGAAGTGGTGGAAGTTGTGCCTTGCGGGACTATGTCGGATGAGAAGATCAGAGAGGTCATGAATGAGATCACATTTGCATTCAATGATGTCAATCCGACCCAGCAGGCTTTGATGAATTATTTTGAAAAGACGCAGAAATGGCAGACAACGGATCTGATTCCGTTTTCCTCTGCGAGAAAATATCGTGCCATTGCCTTTGGCGAGCACGGAGCTTATGTGCTGGGTGCGCCGGAATTCATTATGAAGAATGATGAAGAACTGCTGAAGAAGAGCGAGACTTATGCACTGCAGGGCTATCGTGTGCTTTTGCTGGCGGAGACGAATCAGATTTCAAGTGCCGATGGTACGGTGGGAACACCAAAACCTGCAGCGCTGATTGTTATTTCCGACTGTGTCAGAGAAGAAGCACCGTCCACATTTGCTTATTTTGAAGCACAGCATGTGGCGATTAAGGTTATTTCCGGTGATAATCCGGCGACAGTTTCACAGATTGCCCAGAAGGCCGGTCTGAAGGATGGCGACAAATATATTGATGCTTCCACCTTGCCGGAGAGCTTTGATGAGCTGAAAAATGTTGTCAAGAACTATACGGTTTTCGGCCGTGTAACACCGGAGCAGAAGCAGCGTCTGATCAAGGCTTATCAGGCCAATAAATCGGTTGTCGGCATGGTGGGCGATGGTGTCAACGATGTTCTGGCTTTAAAGGATGCTGACTGTGGTATCGCCATGGCGGCGGGCAGTGATGCAGCGAAGCAGGTGGCACATATCGTGCTGTTGGATTCAGATTTTGTTCATTTGAAGGAAATCGTCAGCGAAGGCCGTATGATTATCTCCAACATCGAGAGAGTGAGCTCTCTGTATCTGACAAAGACGATTTATTCATTACTGTTGAATGTGATTTTTATATTATTGGGACGTTCCTATCCGTTTGTGCCGATTCATCTGACACTGATCAGTACGGTGGCCATCGGTATTCCAAGTTTTATTCTGGCATTAGAACAGACCGAGACTGTGACCCAGAGCGGCTTCCTGAAGCATGTGCTTCGAGTCGCACTGCCTGGAGCTTTGACCATGGTGCTGAATATGCTGCTGATTCAGGGAATTTCTATTGTACTTGGGTTTGACAGCGGCATGACTGCGACGTATAATTTGATTGTGGCAGGCATGGTCAGCCTGATGGTACTGATGCGGGTATGTAACCCGATGAATAAGATCCGAAGTATTTTGTGCAACACGATGATTGCGATTTTTGTGGCTTGTGTCATTTTATTCCCGGAACTGTTCAGCATCAACAGTGTATTCAGCTGGAGAATGATCTTTATTGCACCGCTTGTTATTTTTACTTATTACAGTATGAAGTATCTGTCGGCAATTGTTCATTTTCTGTTAAGAAAACATATTTAGAATCAGGAGGCCGTCGCCACCTGTCGAAGTCTTTCGGCAGTGGCGGCGGTTTTTATTTTTTTCTGTAATTCGAGCATTAAAGATATCGCTGAGTGATTGAGTCATCGGCGTTAGGGAGGTATTTGTATGGATATAAAAACTTTTGCAAAGGAACATTTTGAGGAATACAAAGCGTTGATCTGTCAGTTGACAGCAATTCCGGCGCCGTCTCATCATGAGGAAAGGAGAGCGGCGTTTATCTGCGAATATCTGCATCAGTTGGGATATGGCCAGGCGTTTATTGATGATGCGAAGAATGTGATCTGTGAGATAAAAGGCAGTGATTTGGAGGCACCGGTGCATATTTTTATGGCGCATACGGATACGGTTTTCCCTGATGAGATAGAGATTCCGGTTGTTGTGGAAGACGGCTGTATCAAGGCACCGGGAGTTGGGGATGATACCACCAATGTGTGTGCGATTCTGATGACTTTGAAATATTTATCTGAGAAAAAGATTGTGCCAAAACAAACCATGGTTTTTGCCTTGAATTCCTGTGAGGAGGGACTTGGCAATTTGAAGGGATGCAGAGCTCTTGTGAAACAGTATACAGGAAGAATCGGGCAGTTGGTTTCTTACGATTGCGGATACAATGCGGGAACCGTCTGGGCTGTCGGTTCGAGACGTTATGAAATCCGCATACAGACAAAGGGCGGTCATTCCTATGCAGATTTTGGTGAAACGAATGCGATTGCCGTGGCTGCGGATATGATTCATGATTTTTATGAGATAGACACCAATACGATGCCGGGAAAAACGACGTACAATGTAGGATTGATCGAAGGCGGTACATCAGTGAATACCATTGCTCAGGATGTGAAGATTCTCTATGAATATCGTTCAGACAGAATGATGGGACTGGAGCTGATGGAAAGAGAAATGTCAGCGATTATTGATAAATATACAGATCGTGAAGATGCCAGAGTAGATATTGAGATGATCGGGGACAGACCTTCTATGGGTCAGGTAGACAAAAAGAAAATGGCGGAGCTGCAGAAGCGGGCAGAAGGGATTATTTTCAGAAATACCGGTGTGATGCCGATGTTCGGAAGTGGATCTACAGACTGCAATATTCCGTTGTCCATGGGCATACCGGCCATCTGCTTCGGCGTCTATCTGGGTGGCGGACAGCATACAAGAGAAGAATATGTCCGAATCGATTCACTGGAAACAGGCCTGTGTGCGGCCATGGAAATGATTTGCGAGGATATGACGAACCCGTTGTAGGAAAGGGCTGGTTTCTTATTGACGGTTGAATATATCGTGTTCTTCTATGAAACGTCGCACACCCGTGCGAAATGTTTCATAGAAGAACACGATATATTTCAACCTGTGAATTGAGGGAAACCAACGCTTTGATGACAGCGGGATTGTCATATTCTCTTTGGAAAGTGGACAGTCGGGGAGAATGTTTCGGAAAGAAGGATATGATGTCAGAAGGATATTATATTTCTCAGATGAAAAAGAATGTATTGAAATATAAATTGTAATAGTGAGGAAAATACCGTGAAGATAAATAGAATGGCTGTTGTACAGGGGCTGAATCTTGAGCCTGTTCCGGGACAGTTAAGATATGGCTGCGGGATGACTGATTTTGAGGACTTTTATGACATTGCTGAATACGTGAATGAAAAAGCATATTTGGGCAATCAGATTGTTTTTGGCGATTATGAAACTGGGGCAGTGTATATACCTTTTGAAAAGGAAAGGAATATTGCCTATGGCGGAGTTGAATGGATAGAAGGTTATTTTTATTTTTTAAAGGCTGATTTTAGCAAAAAGACGGTGACGATTATGCAATATCGGCCGGATTGGGACTGTAAGGAATACTTCAGTATCGGAATGGCTGAAGTAGAATTGTATAATTTGCGTATTGTTGGGACACCGGCGCATTTAATCAGTCAGGATGAGGAAATGCGGTGTTATTATCCGGAGCAATTTTCAATTAAGCTTTCAGCTCGGGAAAGTGTGATTGAAATTGTGGACAATCATATCTATTGCAGCTGTTGGGAGGAAGAAGGCGTTGCTGAGTGTGAGATCACAGAAGACTATAAATATTATGAAAAACTGATCGTCAGAAATAGATTCGGTGATGTGGTGTCAGAGGAACCGGGGGCATTGACACGGCTGCCGAATGGCCAGTGGTGGTTGTCGTAGAAGTTGCCGCGGATGTATCAGATAACAGGTGTGAATTACCTTTTCCATGCAAGCGGGAATGCCGCCGGTTTGACACCGCTGCCTGACAGAGATGGAAAACCGGTGTTTTCTCCGATTATGAGTGAATAGGTTTACTGAATCAATATTAGGTCATGTTGTAGTAGGCTGCATAAATGCCATTTTTATCAAGCAGTGTTTCATGTGTTCCGCGTTCGGCAATGCCGTTTTCTGTAAGGACAATGATTTCATCTGCATTTTTAATAGTGGACAGACGGTGAGCGATGGTGATCGTTGTACGGTTTCTGGAGAGTTCTTCCAGACTGTGCTGGATCCATCGCTCACTTTCGTTGTCCAGGGCACTGGTTGCTTCATCAAGAATAAGAATCGGCGGATTCTTCAAGAAGACCCGGGCAATGGAAATACGTTGCTTCTGGCCGCCGGAAAGTCTGGCACCGCGTTCACCGACAAAGGTATCATATTGATCGGGCAATTCCATGATGAAGTCATGGATATTGGCACGTTTGGCAGCTGCAATAATTTCATCTTCTGAGGCATCTGGTTTGCCGTAAGCAATGTTATCGCGGATGGATCCGGAGAACAGATAGACATCCTGCTGTACAACGCCAATCCGGCTTCGCAGACTTTTTAGAGTGAGGGTGCGGACATCGTGACCATCAATTGTGATCCGGCCATCGGTTACATCGTAGAAGCGGGGCAGCAGGGAGCATATGGTTGTCTTACCGCCGCCGGAAGGACCGACCAGTGCGACGGATCTGCCGGCAGGAATATCAATGGATACATGGGAGAGTACGGTTGTCTCATCGTCGCTGTAATGGAAGGAGACATCTTCATAGCAGACATGACCTTTCACATTGGCAAGATCCACGGCATCCGGTGCATCCTGAATATCCGGCACGGTTTCCATAACATCAAGAAAACGGCGGAAACCGGAAAGACCCTTCTGCATCATTTCCATCAGTTCTACCAGAATCTGTATCGGACTGATGAAGATGCCGATATACAGGGCATACATAGCCAGGTCGGCAGCAGACATTTCGCCATTGGCGATTAAGAAACCGCCATAAACCAGTGTGACAAGATACATCATGCCCTGGAAGAACAGATTGGAGCTCATGAATTCACCCATACATCTGTAGTTGTCTTTTTTGGAAACAAGGAATGCCTGATTGCTCTGTCGGAACTTTTCTTTCTCGATGTCTTCATTTGTAAAGGATTGAACCACACGGATGCCGGCTAAAGTATCCTGCAGGCTGGCATTGACATCCCCGATTTTTCTTCTGTTTTCCATGAATGTCCGCTGCATCTTCTGATTCTGACGGAAAGAGAAGAAAAACATGACAATGACAAGGAAAATCAGAGGCAGAGCAAGCTTCCTGTTGATGACAAAAAGGAAGATGAAGGCACCGACAATTTTGATCAGAGAAATGAAAAGATTCTCCGGACCATGGTGGGCAAACTCAGAAATATCGAACAGGTCACTGACCAGTTTGCTCATCATCTGTCCGGAATTATTCTGGCTATAATAAGAAAAAGACAATTCTTCATAATGCTCAAAGAGCTGCTGACGCATATCCCGTTCCATGTTGGCACCCATCATATGACCCTGATAGCTGACATAATATTTGCACAGGCTCTGGATCACGTACATCAGGAATAATCCGATGCCGATCCATGGGAGGGCATGTAGGATCATGCTTTTATCCTGAGTGAAAAGTGTTTTGGTGGCTGTCCGCAGAATCTGCGGGTAGGAAAGGTCTACAAGGCTGATGATGGCTGCACAGAGCAGGTCAATAAAAAAGACCACTTTATAGGGGCCGTAGTAATGAATGAATTTTTTGAGTGTATGCATAAAAAGTTCCTTTCATCATAGAATTTCTATTTGGTCAGTTATGACGTTGATTTTATTATAAAGGAATACAGGCACTATGACAAGCTGTTCATTCAAGTCATTTACCGACCCTGTTTTTATAGTATAGTGACAATCTGGATTGAAGCAGGGTATATCATCAATTTGGTCATACTATGTTTTTTACTTTAATCAAGATTAGAAAAAATGTAAAATTAAATAGTAAACAGGTCGGAAAAAATGTAAAAAATATAATTGTGACAAATTTCATCCTAAGAAAGCGGTGCGTTTTTCTGCTTTAAAGTATATGGATCAGGAATGGATGGTCAACATACCGCTGTATGCGGTATGTAACTTATAAATCCGGATTTGTGAAGTTGGAGGAAAAGGTATGACAGAATGGGAAAAATCCTGTTTTTGACGAATAGAGAAAAGGACATTCAGATGTATTAAAACGTTAATCGCATCTGATGCCATACCACATTTCCGTGGACAGATTCAGAAATGCCTTCGTCCACGAAACCAAAGGAGGCATAATAATGGATCAGCTTGTCTTTGCAGGTTAATACCAGACCTTTTCGGTGCTGGGCTTTTGCGTCGAAAATGGCTCTTCGGATTAATTCTCCTGCATAGCCATGCTGACGATAAGAGGGGATGGTATTGACACCGAAAATCATTTGCCATGCCCCTTTTTCATTGTGCATAGAGGCGTTTTCATACATTTCATCGGTCAAATCCGGCTGGTCGGTAACAAATCCATCCACAAAAGAAATGAGTTTGTCTGCATCAAACATCAGCCAAAAATGATCGCCGTAAAATTTAATCCGTTCTGCAAATTCTTCTTTTGTTGCGGCTTCTGCTGCAGGGAAACAATCTGCTTCAACAGCAGCAATCGCATCAAGGTCATTGATGGTGGCAGTTCTTATCTTCATATGATGCAATAGATTAATCGATTCGATATCTGCTTTTTTAAATTCATCTTTTAAATTTTTTTCATTGTCCATGTGAACCCCACCTGCATTAAAATTTTGGGGGATTATATCATAAATTAAAATATTTGTCAATCAAAACATATGAAGGATATTCGGGCCAGCGTGGATGTATTGATACATGAAAATATACATCCACTTATTTTTGTGATATAGTGTTGATAGAAACAACTGTACTTGGAGGTATACGATGATTTTTTGTTTTTCAGGAACCGGCAACAGCCGATATATTGCACAGCGGATTGCAGAGGCGTTGCAGAAAACAGTGATAGATTTAAATGCCAGAATTAAAGATAACGATACGACAACAGTGGATACCGGCAATGATGTCATCATGGTGACACCGACTTATGCATGGCGTATTCCAAAAATTGTTTCGGAATGGATGGCGAAAACAAAATGGACAGGTGCGAAGCGTATCTGGTTTGTGATGGATTGTGGCAGTGAAATCGGTAATGCAGCAAAGTATAATCGCAGCCTGGCAGAACAAAAACAGCTTCACTATATGGGAACAGAACAGATTATTATGCCGGAGAATTATATCGCCATGTTCAATGCACCTCAGGTGGATGAGGCACAGCAGATTACAGCAAAAGCGGAACCTGATATTCAGGCAGCAATCAAATGTCTTCAAAAGAAGCAGGAATTTCCTGTACCGAGGAATAATTTATATGACCGTTTGATGAGTGGACCGGTGAACCCGATTTTTTATAAAATGATTGTAAAAGCGGATGACTTTAAAGCAAGTGAAGCCTGTACTGGATGCGGATTGTGTGTTAGAAAATGTCCGATGAACAATATTCAACTTCGGGAGAAAAAGCCGGTGTGGGGCAAAAACTGTACCCATTGTATGGCCTGTATCTGCTATTGTCCGACGGAAGCCATTGAGTATGGCAAGAAGAGCATCGGCAAACCAAGATATCAATTTGAAAAGCTGACAGGGGTGAAGTGATGGAGATAAAACTGCATTATCAGGAAAAAGGGGAAGGCGAACCGATGATTCTTTTGCATGGAAACGGGGAGGATGGTTCTTATTTTGCACATCAAATGGACTATTTCAGCAGGAATTATCGTGTGATTGTGGTGGATACAAGAGGACATGGACAGTCACCCAGAGGCACTGCGCCATTTACCATTGCTCAGTTTGCAGAGGATTTGCATGATTCTATGGATGAGCTTGACATTTCAAAGGCAGTGATTCTTGGCTTTTCAGACGGGGCCAATATTGCCATGAAGTTCGTTCTTAAATATCCTGAAAGGGTAAAGGCTCTGATATTAAACGGAGGCAATCTGAACCCGAAAGGTGTAAAGCCTATCACGCAGATCCCGATTGAGATCGGTTACAGGATAGCCTCGAAATTCGCTTCAAAATCAGTTGGGGCGAGGAAAAATGCGGAAATGCTGGGACTGATGGTGAATGATCCGAATATTGAGGCAGAAGAATTGTCCAAGATCACGGTTCCGACTCTTGTTATTTCCGGAACGAAGGATATGATTAAGGAATCTCACACAAAGGAGATTGCCAAAGCACTGCCAAATGCAAAGCTGGCTATTATAGAGGGCAGTCATTTTATAGCCAGTGAGAATCCGAAGGTATTTAACCGGGTGGTGGAGCAGTGGTTGTCGGTGGTGCAGCATGAAAGATGAAAAGGAAGTAAAAAAAGTTGGCCTTGGAAAAAATATCGCAATGAAAAGAAAAGATATTGTCAAAAGGTGGAATTGCTTATATTACAAAATGAATTTAAGGTGGGGTAATAATGTTTATACAACCGGACCATACATACAGAGATATTCAGGAAAAATCCTTCCAGCAGTGGCTGGATGAAATGGAGCAGCATGAGGATTTGGCTGTCAGCGGCGGCGTCAAACTGGCCAAAGAATATGTACAGTATCTGAAAGATGAGATAAAGCGTCAGGAAGAATCCAACCAGCTGAAAATAGACTATATGAAAAAACTGAAAAACAACAGATAACGATAGGAGCAACAGACTAAACATCAGGAAGCAGAAGAGAGATGTTTAGTCTGTTTTTTGTGTAGCGAGAGTTAGAGTTGTAAGTTGACAACTATATCGCACTGTGATATAGTATATATAACGAAGTGCGATATATTGAACGTTGATATAGAGTACAGCAATATCGATGAACGAAAGAGGAAAGACAATGGATGCCCACATTAGAAAAGTTTATGTTCCAATGACTGAAACAGGGTTTTACATTTTATATTGCCTGCAGGAAGAAATGCATGGTTACAATATCGGATTGAGAGTGAAGGTGATGACCTGCGGAGAAGTCACCATCAGTCCTGGAACGATGTACGGAACATTATCCAAGATGGAGAAGGATGGTTTGATTTCTTTTTTGAGGGAAGAAGATAAGCGGAAGATTTACCAGATCACGGATTTGGGGAGAGATGTGCTGAATCTGGAATTGGCGAGAATTGAACGATTGTACAAGAACAGTAAGGGGGAACGGTACAATGGCAGATAAGAAGGAGATGAAGATTTTTACCTTAAGTGAATATGAGGAAGAAGAACAGTATTTGAATCAGATGGCACGGAGTGGGTATTTGTTTGAGAAAGTCACTTTGCCGGGAGTTTACCATTTCAGGAAGACAGCTCCGGTGAATATGGTTTATAGAATAGATTTTAACCCCAAGAAGAAGGAAGACTGGGACAGCTATAAGCAGATGTATCAAGACTATGGATGGACCTATATCCAGGATTTAAATGAATACAGCTATTTTTGCAAAGTGGCAGAGGATGAGGAAGAAGCAAATGAGATTTTTAGTGATAATCAGTCTCGAATCGATATGATGGACCGCATTATCCGGCGAAAGATGCTGCCGATTGTAGCCATCTTTTTATGCTGTGTCATTCCCCAGGCAGTTCGTATGGCAGACGGTATGTATACAGATAGAGTGTCTATTGCATTTTATATTTTATGGGTGATTTTGATTGTGCTGTATGTTTATTTGATTGCCCGAAGTACAGCAGGGTTTGTAAGATTGAGAAAGAAGTATGAGATGGAGAAGTAAGGCTTCATTTAATCATCATCAGTTAATCTTTTTATTGAATAAAATATATATCGTGGTATATACTAATAATAGAAAGGGGCTGATTTTATGATGACGGCAAAAGTTTTTGAAAACGGAAGGAGCCAGGCTGTGAGACTGCCAAAAGAATGTAGATTTAACACAGATGAGGTAGCTGTTAATAAAATTGGGGAAATTGTATTGTTGGTTCCGAAATCAAGTAAATGGAATTCATTTATGCAGGCTATAGACATGTTTTCGGATGATTTTATGGAAGATGAGCGAGATAATGATATAAAGCAGGAGCGTGAATCATTATGAGATATATGCTGGATACTAATATATGTATCTATGCAATAAAGCATAAGCCAGAAAAAGCATTTAAGCGGCTGCAAGAACACGACCCATCGGAAATATGTATTTCTTCTGTTACATATGCAGAATTGGTACATGGTGTAGAAAAGAGCAAATCAATTGAAAAGAACAGGCTTGCATTAGCATTATTGTTGGCAAATATTGAAATAATAAGTTTTGACTCTTTAGCTGCTGAAAGTTATGGAAAAATTAGAGCTGATTTAGAAAAAGCAGGAAATCCCATTGGACCATTGGATATGATGATTGCAGGACATGCAAAATCACTTAAGTATACTGTTGTAACAAATAACACAAAAGAGTTTGAACGGGTACAGGGATTGAAACTTGAAAACTGGGCAAAGTGATTTTAGTCTAAAATTACTTTGTCGGAAATTCAATACACTCAGAAAATAACAGAAGATGAAACAGACAGCAGAATGACTGGAACAATGGAATGGTCATATCTATGGCTTTGTCCGTTGAAACGTTTCGCACGGGTGTGCATTGTTTTAACGGACAAAGAACAGGAGATATGACCAGAGTGTGACTAGTTGCTGTTTGTTTCATTTTCTGTTATTCAAAGACTATTTGTTTTCGGCTCAAAATTTTTAGTTTAATTCGGCGATTCGCGATACTCCCACATAGATTTGGCTGATCTTATACCATGTGGCATAATCCGTCACCCCGGTCTGAGGAAGATTGAAGATCTTCTGGAATGTCCGTACAGCCTCTGCGGTCTGATTGCCATAGATGCCGTCTGCCGCTATTTTCGGAATAGCCGGATAATTATCGGAGATACGGTTTAATTGCTCCTGCATCTGCTGGACCTTCTGGCCGGAACTGCCGATGGTGAGATCGTAACCCGGCCAGGAGCTTGGAATGCCGCTGATCTGTTCTGCAGAGTTAATATAGATATCATCCCCATAGTAATAGCGCAGAATCTCAATGGGTGAATAACCCTGTTCGCCCAGATCCTTAGAGCCCCACTGGCTCATCCAGTTTGGGCAGGAGACTCGGCGACCGTCACAGTACTGGGTGAGAATCGGCTGCAGGACACCCGGACGGGAGAGATAGTTGGAGAAAATCATATCCACTGTTTCGGATATGTTTTCAAAAATATTTCTTCCATAGACAAAGAAATGGTCGTAGGCAGTGGAGTTGGTGATAGTAAAATCATAACCCTTATTGCGATACCATTCAGTGAACACTCTGTTGAGGGTGAAGGAGATAATGGCCAGACAGTTGGCGATAATGGAGGATTCCGGCCAGGTGGCGTAGATTTCACTGGAAGCGACGTTTTTGATATATTCTTTAAATGGAATATAATAATTGGCAGCTCTGGTATCTGTAGGCGGTCCGTCGTGGACGATGATGGTTTCGGGAATGACAACACGGCTTAGTACGACTTCACCGGATTCAGTGACATCTTTGATTTCCGCTTCTGCGATTTTAGGCGGGAAATTACCGTATAGGGTATGAGGCGGTACAACGATTGGAGAAGCTTCGATGTTGGCCAGCGGCATAAGTCGGGCGCTCTGAAGGGCAGTAACGTTGGCTAGTATCTGAGCACCGCTGATTGTCAGATTGGAATAACCTTCAGCCTGAACGGTGAAATTATACTCTGAATAGGGTTGGGCACTGCTGCTCTCCAGACTGTAAGAAACAGGAGGGGCAGGCAATTCAATGGTGGGTGTTTCACCGGAATTATCTGTTGTCAGTTCCTCAATAATATTGTCTGGATTTCCGGTATCTGTAACCTGAATCACGGCATTTTCGATGGGAGTATAATCATTGCGACCTGTGACGGCAAGCTGCAGGCGACCGTAGGAAGCGGCGGATACCTGAGCCGGCATAACAGGAGCTGGGGATGAAGCCATGGGCGTAAACCTCAATAGGGAATTGATTTATTATATGCATATTTGACGAAAAGATGACGGAGAAAGCATGCATTATGTGAAAAATTATGCATACAAAAATTTTCAGATAATCATATAATTATTTAGGTTGAATTTGCTTTTAATCTATGGTATACTTCATGCAGTTTAAAATTCAGTGTCGAAAGATATTGAATATAAGTGACTTTTGGAAGTTATTTACAAAAAAGGACAGGAGTGGAAGTATCAATGATGTGGTTATATTCGCAAAGCTTGAAAATGCATATTTATACAAAATTCTCCATTTCTTGTTTATATTTATTAACTTAAAAAAAGAGGTTTCATGTTATTGTCTTTTCTATTTTTGACATGGAATTATCTTTTTTTTTTGCAAATTAGGAGAAAGGATCAGGTGAGAAAATGAAAGCGTTTCTGATTTTGGCAGACGGTACTGTTTATGAAGGAGAAAGCATCGGTTCTACCAGAGAAGTTATCAGTGAAATTGTGTTTAATACATCTATGACAGGTTATTTGGAAATTTTAACAGATCCGTCCTATTGCGGCCAGTCTGTCGTTATGACGTATCCGTTGATTGGCAATTATGGTGTATGTTATGAGGATATGGAGGATCCGGAATCTTATGTAGACGGTTATATCGTCAGAGAGATCTCCAATAGTCCAAGCAACTTCAGAAGTGAAGATAAACTTGAAAAATTCTTGGTGGATCATGATATCGCCGGCATCCAGGGCATTGATACACGTGCATTGACAAAACGTCTGAGAAACTACGGTACAATGAACGGCATGATCACAACCAATGAAAATTTTGTTCTGGAAGAGGTTCTTCCGAAGATTAAGGCATACAAAGTAACAGATGTGGTAAAACGTGTCAGCTGCAAGGAGAAGACAGTCCTTCCGGGTGACGGCATGAAAGTAGCTTTGATGGATTTCGGCGCAAAGAAAAACATTGCCAAATCCCTGAATGAGCGCGGATGTGAAGTAACGATTTATCCGGCGTATACATCTGCCGAAGAGATTATTGCTTCCAATCCGGACGGTATTATGCTGTCAAACGGCCCCGGCGACCCAAAGGATTGCGGACCGATCATTGAAGAACTGAAGAAGCTTTATGCAACAGATATTCCGATTTTTGCAATCTGTCTTGGACATCAGCTGATGGCGCTGGCCAATGGCGCTGATACAAGAAAGATGAAATGGGGGCATAGAGGTGCCAATCATCCGGTCAAAGATCTGACAACAGGCCGTGTGTATATGTCTTCACAGAACCATGGTTATGTGGTAGCAGATAAGACAGTACCGGAAGATGTAGCTGAGATTAGTTTCATTAATGCCAATGATGCCAGCACAGAAGGTCTGCATTACCTTGGCAAGAATATTTTTACGGTGCAGTTCCATCCTGAAGCCTGCCCGGGTCCACAGGATACAGCGTTCCTTTTCGATAAATTCATAGACATGATGGAGGTCAATAAAGATGCCTAAGAATAATAGTATTAAAAAAGTTCTGGTTATTGGTTCTGGTCCGATTGTCATAGGACAGGCAGCAGAGTTTGATTACGCAGGTACACAGGCCTGCCGTTCTCTGAAAGAAGAAGGTATTGAGGTTGTACTGGTCAATTCCAATCCGGCAACCATCATGACGGATAAACAGATTGCAGACAAAGTGTATATTGAACCGCTGACAACAGAGGTTTTGAAGAAGATTATCAAGAAAGAAGAACCGGACAGCATTCTTCCGACACTTGGCGGACAGGCTGCACTGAATCTGGCTATGGAGCTGGATGAGAGCGGATTCCTGGTTGAAAATCGTGTCAGAATGATCGGTACTTCTTCACAGACCATCAAGAAAGCCGAAGACCGTCTGGCATTCAAAGAGACAATGGAGAAGATCGGTGAGCCATGTGCAGCCAGTGAAGTCTGCACAACACTTCAGGGATGTTTTGATTTTGCAGAGAAGAACGGTTATCCGGTTGTTATCAGACCAGCTTATACACTGGGCGGCAGCGGCGGCGGTATTGCCCATGATGCACAGCAGCTGCATGATATTGCCAGCAATGGTCTGAGACTGAGCCGTGTCGGTCAGGTCCTTGTTGAACGCTATATCGGCGGTTGGAAAGAAATTGAATATGAAGTGATCCGAGACAGCTACGGTAACTGCATTACCGTATGTAATATGGAGAATATCGACCCTGTGGGCGTTCATACAGGCGACAGTATCGTTGTGGCACCTTCACAGACTCTGGGGGATAAAGAGTATCAGATGCTTCGTACATCTGCCCTGAACATCATTCAGGAACTGGATATCCACGGCGGCTGCAACGTACAGTATGCACTGAATCCAAACAGTTTTGAATATTGTGTTATCGAGGTTAATCCGCGTGTATCCCGTTCTTCAGCGTTAGCTTCCAAGGCAACCGGTTACCCGATCGCCAAAGTTGCTGCCAAGATCGCTCTGGGTTATGCCTTGGATGAAATCAAGAATGCGGTTACCGGCAAAACATACGCCAGCTTTGAACCGGCCCTTGATTATGTGGTTGTCAAAATCCCGAAATGGCCTTTTGATAAATTTATTACAGCGAAACGTACACTGACGACTCAGATGAAAGCCACAGGCGAGGTTATGAGTATCTGCCAGAATTTCGAAGGTGCGCTGATGAAAGCCATCCGTTCTCTGGAACAGAATATTTACAGCCTGGATTACGGTAAATACCATGAGCTGACAGATGAAGAACTGAAAGAACATTTATATAGAATTGATGACAGACGTCTTTTCTGTATCGCAGAGGCTATTCGTCGTGGTTATACACTGGAAGAAATCCATGCCATCAATAAGATCGATCTCTGGTTCCTGGATAAGATCGCCAATCTTGTCAAGATGGAACAGCGTCTGAAAACAGAGCCTATGTCTGTTGAACTGATGAAAGAAGCAAAGCGTATGGAATTCCCTGATAAGGCCATTGCTGAGTTTACACATCAGTCCGAAGCAGAAGTGAAAGCTTATCGTTACAGAAACGATATCGTTGCAGCATTCAAGATGGTTGATACATGTGCAGCTGAGTTTGAATCCGAAACACCATATTATTATTCATGCTTCGGCAATGAAAATGAAGTTGAAGTTGGCGAGAAGATGCGTAAGAAAGTCCTTGTACTGGGTTCAGGCCCAATCCGTATCGGTCAGGGTATAGAGTTTGACTATTGCTCCGTTCACAGTGTATGGGCATTCGCAGACTGCGGTTATGAGACAATTATTGTCAACAACAACCCGGAAACAGTCAGCACGGACTTTGATATTGCAGATAAACTGTATTTCGAACCATTAACACCTGAAGATGTGGAGAATATCGTTCGTTTGGAGCATCCGGACGGTGCGGTTGTTCAGTTCGGCGGCCAGACAGCCATTAAACTGACACAGGCCATCATGAAGATGGGTGTGCCGATTTACGGTACACAGGCAGAGGATGTAGATGCAGCTGAAGACAGAGAGCTGTTTGATGAAATCCTTGAGAAGTGTAAGATCCCGAGACCTGCAGGCACAACAGTATTCACAACAGAAGAAGCATTGAAGGCAGCCAACCATCTGGGTTACCCGGTACTGATCCGTCCTTCTTATGTTCTTGGCGGACAGGGTATGCAGATTGCAGTTAATGACGGCGATATTGTCGAATTTATGAATATTATCAATCAGACAGTTCAGGAACATCCGATCCTGATCGATAAGTATCTGATGGGTAAGGAAGTCGAAGTGGATGGTGTCTGCGACGGCAAAGATGTCCTGATCCCTGGCATTATGGAACATATTGAGAGAGCCGGTATCCACAGCGGTGACAGTATTTCCATCTATCCTGCACAGCATTTGAGCGATGCCGTTATTGATAAGATTGAAGACTACACAGCGAAACTGGCGAAAGGCCTGCATGTCAAAGGTCTTCTGAACATTCAGTTTATTGTATATCAAGAAGAGGTTTATGTTATTGAAGTAAACCCTCGTTCAAGCCGTACAGTACCTTATATCAGCAAGGTAACAGGTATTCCGATTGTCGATATTGCATCAAAATGTATCGTGGGCAAGACAATCAGAGAGCTTGGTTATGAGCCGGGTCTTCAGAAGAAAGCAGATTATATTGCCATCAAACAGCCGGTATTCTCATTTGAGAAACTGCGTGGTGCCGAGACAAGCCTTGGACCTGAAATGAAGTCAACGGGCGAAGTCCTTGGTATTGCCAAGACATTTGAGGAAGCCCTGTACAAATCATTTATCGGTGCCGGCATCAATCTGCCGCGGACAAAGAAGATGATCTGTACAGTCAATGATGCGGACAAAGATGAATTAGTACCGATCGCAGCACGCTTCCAGAAATTGGGTTATACCATCTATGCAACCCGCAGCACTGCAGATAAGCTCATTGAGAACGGCATTCCTGCCATCAAGATCAAGAAGATTTCTGCAGGCTCACCAAATGCGCTGGATCTGATCCTTGCCGGTGAAGTCGACCTTGTTATCGATACACCGACACAGGGCCGTGACAAGAGCAGAGATGGTTTCCTGATCCGTCGAAATGCCATTGAGACAGGATGCACATGTCTGACATCCTTGGATACAGCGGCAGCATTGGTAACAAGCCTTGAAAATGCCAATATGGAGACACTTTCCGTGATCGATATTGCAGAAATCTAAAAGCTTCTGACATTTTGACGGTATGAAAAGATTCATGCTGGTCAATTGAGAAAAAGTATGCTAAACTAAATACAAAATATGGAAAAGACTGCAAGGGGGCAGTGTGTGGAGTGAGAATTCCATGCCCTTTTGCGGTCTTTTTGTATATGCCTGACGTAAATTTTTTACAATATTGACAAAGAAAGGGCATTATTGATATAGTTGAACTATCTTAATATAAGGAGAGAGCGTAATGGCAAAATATACAAAAAAGGACATTATTCAGATGGTGGAAGATGATGATGTTGAATTTATCCGACTCCAGTTTACGGATATTTTCGGAGCATTGAAGAATGTGGCGATCACAGCCAGTCAGATTGAAAAAGTACTGGACAATGGCTGTATGTTTGACGGTTCTTCGATTGAAGGCTTTGCCAGAATCGAAGAATCCGATATGTATCTGGTACCTGACCTGAATACATTTGAGATCTTTCCGTGGCGTCCGCAGCAGGGCAAGGTGGCACGTCTGATCTGCGATGTTTACAAACCGAACGGTGAACCTTTTGAGGGCGATCCCCGTTATATTTTAAAGAAAGTGATCAAAGAGGCAGATGCGATGGGCTATACATTTAATGTCGGTCCTGAACTGGAATTCTTCCTTTTCCATACAGATGATTATGGTATGCCGACGACAGAAACCCATGAAAAAGGCGGTTATTTTGATCTTGGTCCTATTGACCTTGGTGAAAATGCAAGACGTGATATGGTACTGACCCTTGAGGATATGGGATTTGAAATCGAGGCATCCCATCATGAAGTTGCACCGGCACAGCATGAGATTGACTTTAAGTATACAGATGCTCTTCATACAGCGGACAATATTGAAACCTTCAAGCTGGTTGTCAAATCCATTGCGAAACGCCATGGTCTTCATGCGTCCTTTATGCCGAAGCCTGTTTACGGTGTGCCTGGTTCCGGCATGCATATCAATATGTCACTGGATGACCAGGACGGCAACAATATTTTTGGTGATCCGAATGATGAGAATGGTCTCAGCAAAGAAGCCTATTATTTCCTGGCCGGTCTGTTAAAGCATGCAAAAGGGCTGATGGCATTGACGAATCCGTTGGTCAATTCCTATAAGCGACTTGTACCGGGGTATGAGGCACCGGTGCATATTGCCTGGTCTTCCATCAACAGAAGCCCGCTGATCCGTATTCCGGCAACCCGAGGAACCGGACGTCGTATTGAACTCAGAAGTCCTGATCCGGCCGGCAACCCATATCTTGTACTGGCAGCATGCCTGGCAGCGGGTTTAGAAGGCTTAAAAGAAAAGAAAATGCCGATGCCGAATGTGGATAAGAATATTTTTGAGATGACAGCAGCAGAAAAAGCAGCAGAGAGCATTGAAGAACTGCCGCTGAATCTTTTTGATGCAGTTAAAGAGCTGGAGGCTGATCAGTATATCTGTGATACTCTGGGCAAACATGCCAGCAGCAAATACATCGAGGCAAAATACGCGGAATGGGATGAATACCGCAGACAGATCACAAACTGGGAGATTGACCAGTATCTGTACAAAATTTAATTTTTTCCCCTTCTTGATGAATCATTAATGGAGGTGGAAAAGAGTGGTTAATATTATTGTTGTCTTTTCAAGCCAGAAGGATGGCATTAATATCCGCAACCTTCTGATGAGGCACGGGCATAATGTGGTCACTGTCTGTACCAACGGAGCCGCTGTCAGTCAGGCCGTTGATCAGATGGAAGGCTCCGACGGCATTGTTGTGTCGGGCTATAAGTACCAGGATATGACTTACAGTGACCTTCTGGCGGATCTTCCGGATACATGGCAGATGATCGTTATGGCCTCTCAGGGTAATCTGAGTCATATTTTTGAGTACAACGTTATCAAAATTCCCATGCCGGTCAAAGTCTATGATCTATTTACAACATTGCAGGCCATCGAGACAACCATCATACGCCGACGCAAGAAGCGCAGGGAGAAGCCGAAGGAGCGTTCATCCGCTGAGAGAGCCTTGCTTGAGCATGCCAAAAGCCTTTTGATGGAGACAAAGAATATGTCCGAGGTCGAAGCTCACAGGTACATACAGAAATGCAGCATGGATAACGGAACTAACATGGTAGAGACAGCGCAGATGGTCATTGAGATTTATTCTCAGGTGTAAAGCGGTGTGCGAAACTTCAAGGGTATTGAACTGTTGAGATATTTAACAGTTTCGTAGTGGCAAAACACGAAGGCTGTGAATTGATTGAATCGCTGCATTATTCAGATGCAGGCACGTTTGTACTGCCAGCACCTAGCAGCGGTACATAAGGCAGCAAAGGACGCTGCCTAAGGACCGGCTGGTGCTGAAGCACCTGCATCTGAATAATACAGTGATCCAATCGATAATGAGGTTTATTGAGTTTTGCCTTAATAATTCAAGGTTATACAACTGTTAAATACCTCAACATTTTCAAAGGCTGTGAGTTTCGCAAATATTATTTACGCCGTAGGGGTTATAGGGGAGTGCAGCTCGGAAGGTTATAGAAATGGATAGATAAACTCGAGTATAGGACTTTTGAGTTTGGAAATTTGTTAGAATGCGTGCAATTCAAATGGTATAGATAGATGAGATAAGTGCATGTAGAAAATGTACACGAGCCTATTGTTAACTTAAATATGAAAATGGTTGACAATAGGCTTTCTATGGTTTACAATACCAACATCAGAAATTTTTATTTGAATGAAAGAAACAAGCATTAGAAAAAGCCTTGTTATCCTGGATAGCTGTAATGAACTGACAGATTCGGATACAGGTGCTTCCAGCGCGTCCAGTACTTAGGCAGTGTCTTTTACTGCCTTACGTACTGTTGACAGCGCTGGGCAGCGAGAGCGGCCTGCTCCGAACTGCCAGTTCATTACAGTTTTGATAATTTGATGGTTTTTTCTAATGCTTGTTTCTACATTAAGAAGAGATGTAGAGGAGTTGTTACCATGGAAAATGAATTTTCAAACAGAATTTCAGTGAAGAATATTGTGTTAGCCGGCATGTTTGCCGCATTCCTGGCGGTTATGTCCCAGGTTTCCCTGCCGATGCCGACAGGTGTCCCGATTACGGTGCAGGTTTTTGCGGTTGCACTGGTGGGTGTGATCCTGGGCTGGAAGAGAGGTGTTCTGGCGGTTCTTGTGTATATTTTAATCGGTGCCGTTGGCGTTCCGGTTTTTGCTAATTTTAAAGGCGGGCTTTCTGTTCTGACAGGCCTGACAGGCGGTTACATCATTGCGTGGCCGGTGATGACAATTTTATGCGGTATCCAGCCGAAGACGCAGAATGTAAAGCTGAATATGACAGTGAATATTATTTTATCTCTGGTGGGTCTGGCTGTCTGTGAAGGTGTGGGCGCCCTGCAGTGGGCATTGCTTTCAGGTAATGATCTGAGAGGCATTATTATTTATTCCCTGACAGCATTTGTACCAAAAGATATCGTTTTGACGGTGCTGGCCGTGCTCATCGGCAGACAGGTGAGAAAAATGGCAGCAAAGGCCGGTGAATTGTAGAAATAAAAACACGCAAAATAAGAAATCGTGAACACTTTGGTGGGCACGATTTCTTTGTGGGAAAGAACGTTTTATTTTGTTTACTATATTCTGCCTCGACAGCTATTGACAAAAATTATTAATAAGGATAGACTAACTCCGTAAGAATTGATTTTTTTTATCAATAGGAGACATAAAATGACATTAAGAGATTTACAGATGGGTGAATCTGCCGTTATCACGACAGTAGGCGGAAGAGGTGCCCTTAGGCAGCATTTTCTGGATATGGGCATGATTCCGGGGGTTCAGGTAACACTTGTGAAGTATGCGCCGATGGGAGATCCGATGGAGCTGAGGCTTCACGGATACGAATTGACACTGAGACTGGCAGATGCAGAGCAGATAGAGATTGAAGAAGTTCAGAAGGCAGGAACCGAACATGAGGCCTCTAAGGCGGGAAAAGGTGGAAGATTGAAGGAAAGCGGGCGCTTTACGGATCATCCCGGTCTTGGTGAGGGTGGCAAATACCATGAGAAGGAGACGGAGCATCCGCTTCCGGATGGGACAACACTGACTTTTGCATTGGCGGGCAATCAGAATTGCGGTAAGACAACATTATTTAATCAGCTCACCGGTTCCAACCAGCATGTAGGTAATTTCCCGGGAGTTACTGTGGACCGCAAGAGCGGTGTGATCAGAGGACATGAGAATACACTGGTGACAGATTTGCCGGGAATTTATTCCCTGTCACCCTATACAAGTGAGGAAATTGTCTCAAGGCAGTTTATTCTTGATGAAAAGCCGACAGGTATTATTAATATTGTAGATGCAACCAACATTGAGAGAAATCTTTATCTGACCATGCAGCTGATGGAATTGGATGTACCGATGGTGCTGGCATTGAATATGATGGACGAGATGCGCGGCAATGGCGGAACCGTTGATATCAATGAGATGGAAACATTTCTTGGAATTCCGGTTGTACCGATTTCGGCAGCGAAGAATGAAGGTATTGAGGAACTTGCAAGTCATGCGCTGCATGTGGCGAAGTATCAGGAATGCCGCGGAAGGAAAGATTTCTGCGATGAGAGTGATCATGGCGGTGCGGTTCACCGCTGTCTGCATGGCATTATGCATCTGATTGAAGATCATGCCATACAGGCCGGCATCCCTGTGCGCTTTGCGGCCACAAAGCTGGTGGAAGGCGATAGCGGCATCCTGGAAGCTTTGAAACTGTCACAGAATGAGCAGGAGATGCTTGAGCATATTATCTGTCAGATGGAGGAGGAGCGCGGACTTGATCGTGCAGCGGCCATTGCGGATATGCGTTTTTCATTTATCCAGCACCTGACAGAAGCATGCGTGGTCAAACCGCATGAGAGCAAGGAACGCGAGAGAAGTCGTAAGATCGATCAGATCCTTACCGGCAAATATACAGCTATTCCATCTTTTATCGGTATTATGGCGCTGGTTTTCTGGCTGACATTCAACGTGATCGGGGCATGGCTGCAGGGACTGCTTGAACAGTTCATTGGATGGCTGACGGAACTGGCAGATGCGGGAATGACAGCATGGAATGTGAATGATGCCCTGCATTCGTTGATTATTAACGGCATTTTTAATGGCGTCGGCAGTGTGTTAAGCTTCCTGCCGATCATCGTGACGTTGTTCTTCTTCCTGTCACTTCTGGAGGATACAGGTTACATGGCCAGAGTGGCTTTTGTTATGGATAAGCTGTTGAGAAAGATCGGTCTTTCGGGACGAAGTATCGTACCGATGCTGGTCGGCTTTGGGTGTTCAGTACCGGGGGTTATGGCCAGTAGAACCCTGCCATCGGAACGTGACCGTAAGATGACGATCATGCTGATTCCGTTTATGAGCTGTACCGCCAAACTGCCGATTTACGGATTTTTTACGGCGGCATTTTTCCCGGAGTACAGCGGATTGATTATGGTTGCACTTTATTTTGGCGGTATTGCAGTTGGTATTCTGGTGGCAATGATTGCGAAGAACAGTATTTTCAAAGGGGATGCGGTACCTTTTGTTATGGAGCTGCCGAATTACAGAATGCCGGGAGCCAAGAATGTTTTGCAGCTTTTGTGGGATAAGGCAAAAGATTTCCTTCAGCGAGCATTTACGGTTATATTTCTGGCAACGATTATTGTCTGGTTCCTGACAACATTCAGTCTGCATCTGAATATGGTGACAGAATCCAAAGACAGTATCCTGGCCGGTATTGCCGGTGTGATCGCACCTGTTTTTGCGCCGCTTGGATTCGGTGACTGGAGAATATCAACAGCATTGATCACCGGTTTTATTGCCAAAGAGAGCGTTGTTTCCACATTATCTATTTTGTTTGGGACAACAACTGCACTGACGTCGCTGATATCGACAAAAGCAGCGGCAGCATTGCTTGTATTCTGTTTGCTTTATACGCCGTGTATAGCTGCCATTGCATCCATACGAAGGGAGCTGGGACAGAAATGGGCTATTGGTGTGGTTATTCTGCAGTGCGCCATTGCATGGGTATGCGCATTTGCCATGTATCATTTGCTGATGTTTTTGTAACAGATGACATATTTTACTTTACAGGCTGCTTTTCGGAAAGTTCTCGGAAGGCAGCTTTTTACGTTGTTGACTCAGATGCGTACTTTGTTGAATTCCTTTCGTTCAGTGATTGACCGGGAGAATGAGTTGTAATAAAATAGTAAGAGTCAAAATGGCCGAAAGGAGATTTTTGGAATGCGAACAGCTGAAGAGCTTCGAAATGAACTGCGGGGGATGGACAGGCGGAGCTATCCGGCCTATAAGGCACTGGCAGGAACCTGGCAGTTTGAGAAATATAGATTAACCATTGATCATGTGCAGGGAGATCCGTTTGCCTCACCTTCCAGTCTGCATGTGGAGCTGTCTCACAGACAGGCCAGGATTCCGGAGCGATATTATGAGAATCCGTATGCAAAAACAGCACTCAGAGATTATATTGTCCGTGAAGCAGGGAGACAGTTTGAAAAATGCAATTTCAAGGCCAGGGGATCCGGCAAGAGCGGTCTGATGAGCATCAGCCGGTGCGGCCAGGAGGTACTGGAGCGAAGCGCCTGCGAAATTGACGGGGAAGGGATTATTCTCAGATTTCATGTGGGTTTTCCGGCTTTTGGAAGGACGATTCAGGCCAAGGAGCTGGAGAAGATATTATTTGATTTTCTGCCGGAGTGCATCGAGAATGCCATGTGCTGGCGAAGGCTTGATCATCGAGCAGTGGAACAGGCTGTCTGGCTGGCAGAGGATCAGGAAGCGCTGCGGAAGATACTTGTGGAGAGGCAATGGGTCGCCTTTGCGGCAAATGGTTCTGTTTTGCCGAGAAAGAGCGGTGTGTCAGAACTGCCGATGACAGGAAGCGTTCCGTTTACGGCACCGGATTCAATGACAGAGACGGTTGAACTGCCGCATCGCGGCAAGGTAACAGGAATGGCTGTACCTGAGGGCATTACGCTGATCGTCGGCGGCGGTTATCATGGCAAGTCTACATTTTTGGAGGCTCTGCAAAACGGTGTGTATAATCATATCGGCGGTGATGGCAGGGAATTGGTTATCACAGACAATACGGCAGTGAAGCTCAGAGCGGAAGATGGGCGTTCTGTGAGAAATGTAGATATTTCCATGTTCATCAATGATCTTCCGAATGGCAGGGATACGACCTGCTTTTCAACGATGGATGCCAGCGGTAGCACTTCTCAGGCTGCGGGAGTTGTTGAGAGCATGGAGGCGGGGACACGGCTGTTATTGATCGATGAAGATACATCGGCAACGAATTTTATGGTGCGGGATGCGCTGATGCAGCGGGTGATTTCCCGGGAGAAAGAGCCGATTACGCCATTTATCGAGCGGATGCGCGCACTTTATGAGCAGGCGGGTATATCGACAATTCTTGTTGCCGGAAGCTCAGGCGCATTCTTTTATGAAGCAGACAGAGTTATCCAGATGGATCGCTATCATGTGGTGGATATCACGGAAAAAGTCCGCACCATCTGTGGACAAAATGCCTGTGGACAGCATGTTATGGAGCAGGTGCAGACCGCAGCCTTTGAGATGCCGGTATTTGACAGAAAAAGTCCGGCAGCCGGTCATAAACGGGAAGTGACGGACACGGGCAGAGAACGCGGCGGCCGGAGAGGACGGCATGGATCAGGTGCCGCAGATCGTCCGCGTACAATGAAAGTGAAGATCATGGGCAAAGAGATGCTGATGCTTGATAAGGAAAACGTTGATCTGAGATATATAGAGCAGCTGGCAGACAGTGAGCAGACAACGGCATTGGCTTATTTTATGCGTTATCTTCTGGAAAAGGCAAAGTCAGCACAGACAGTCCGGGAATCTGTCAGTGAAATAGAAACACTATTTGAGAAAAAAGGATGGCAGGCTTTTTGCAGTGGCTATGTACCCTGCGGGCTGGCACGGCCGAGGACGCAGGAAATATATGCGGTACTTAACAGATACCGCGGTTAATGGATGGTACACGCCTGACAGGAAGGACTTTGATAAGGAATGTTGTAAATGCGTGCATTGAATTTAGGAGGAAAATATGTTGAATCAGTTTTCTAGAACAGAATTACTGCTGGGACATGACAATATGGAAAAACTGAAAAATGCCAGAGTGGCAGTTTTTGGAATAGGCGGTGTTGGCGGATTTACAGTTGAAGCCCTGGCAAGAAGCGGCGTCGGCACACTGGATCTGATTGATGATGACAGGGTGTGCCTGACGAATATCAATCGTCAGATTATTGCAACAAGAAAAACAATCGGACAGTACAAAGTGGATGCAGCCAAAGAAAGAATTCTGGATATTAATCCGGATGCAGTGGTCAATACCTATAAGACATTTTTTATGCCGGATACGGCAGATGCTTTTGATTTTTCTGTCTATGATTATGTTGTGGATGCCATCGATACCGTCACGGGCAAGATTATGCTTGTGGAGGCTGCGCAGAAGGCCGGTACACCGATCATCAGTTCAATGGGAGCTGGCAATAAACTGGATCCGACAGCTTTTGAAGTGGCGGATATTTATAAGACATCGGTATGCCCTCTGGCAAAGGTTATGCGCCGGGAGCTGAAGAAAAGGGGCATCCGCAAGCTGAAAGTTGTTTATTCGAAAGAAAAGGCATTAACACCGATTGATGATACGGCCAACAGCTGCAGGTCACATTGTATCTGTCCGCCGGGAAGTGCAAGAACCTGTACACAGAGACGTCAGATTCCGGGAAGTACAGCCTTTGTCCCGTCTGTGGTGGGCCTGATCATTGCCGGAGAGGTTATTAAGGATTTGACGGTACATTAAGACGGCTGTATCGCATATTACTTTTTTTCTCTAAATTATGGCATATAAGGTATAAATGTGGTATACTCAATATACCTTTTGGGTTATCCCGGCGGGAAGAAACGCCCGGATTGAATAATAGAGGAAAGGATAAGTTTATGCTGAATGAAGAGAAAATCCGCTGGATGACCAGAGCTTCTATTTATGAGAAGCGTCAGGGACATACGGATCTTGAACGAAATGAATATTTTCTTGGTGATTATGTCAGACTCCATCTGATGAAGAACATGATTGGTGTGACGGTTGCCTATATTCTGATGGTAGGACTCTATGCGGTTTGCAAGATTGAGGATATATTCGCATTAGCAGCGAATATGCAGTTGATGGTGTTCCTGAAGGAAGTACTGCTTGTTTACCTGATTCTTGCGCTTATTTATACGGGTATTGGTATTATTTATTATGCATGGCAGTATCAGTCAAGCCATAAACAGTTAAAGAAGTATTATCGCATACTGCGCCATATTGACCAGTGCGGTGAGAAGAACAGCCGATCACAGGAGGATAAGAGATGACGGAGATTTTTGTGATGAGGGACAGAATCAATCGCTTTGTGAAAGAATACGAGACATGGTTCCTGATCATTGCCAAGTTTATAGGAATGATGTTTGTTTTCAGTTGTGTCAATTCACAGCTTGGATATTTTGAAGTTTTGAACAATCCGATGGTCAATATATTGCTGGCATTGATCTGCTCGATTATTCCGGGCAGTTTTTCGGTATTTATCGTGGCAGCAGTTATTGCAGCACATATGGTGAAGCTGTCCGTTTTGCTTGCTGTTCTGACAGTTGTGGTTATGCTCATCGTGTATCTGATGTTTTTGAAGTTTGCACCGGGACAGAGTGTTGTGTTGCTGGCGGTGCCGGTACTGATGCAGTACAATCTTCATTATATGATCCCGATCCTGGCAGGTATGTATTTTTCACCTTATGCGGTTGTTCCGGCAGTGATCGGTCTGTTTATGGTGAAGTTTCTGGGATATGCATGTGCGGCTGTATCCATGACAGGTACAGGCATGTCCATCAACCTTGAAGGTGCGACAGAAGCCATCAGCACGATTTTCGGTCAGTTAGCCGATGACAAGTCTATCTGGTCTTATGCCATTGCGGCAGCAGTGACGATGACGGTTGTTTATCTGATCAGTCAGTTATCCTTTGATTATGCCTGGTATGCAGCGATTGTGGCCGGTGCAGCAGCAGAGATCATTGTTACGTTTTTCTGTGCAGCGGCATTTGGAACAGAGCTGAATATAATCATGACGAACGTGGGTATCATCATTGGTACTTTACTGGCAGTATTTTTGCAGTTTATGAAATGTGCTGTAGATTATTCAAGAAAAGAATATATACAATTTGAAGATGACGATTATTATTATTATGTAAAGGCTGTTCCGAAGATTTTCATATCGGAACCGGAGAAGAATGTTGTGAAGATGAATTCCAGGAAGAAGGCGTTTGCATCCAAAGAGGTGCAGGCATCGAAGGATCATGAGGAATAGTTAACGGGAATCAGTGAAAGACAGGGGGGATATGAAATGAATAACTGGATGAAATCATTGACGAATATTGGATTGCCGCAGTCGTTTCATATTACCTATATTGTTGAAATTCTTATCCTCACAGTTATTATTTATGAACTGTTGATATGGGTCAAGAACACCAGAGCCTGGACACTTCTGAAGGGCATTGTTGTCGTGACGGTTTTTGCCCTGGGTTCCTATTTCTTTCATCTGACAACACTGACATGGATCATGTCGAAGACCGCAGGTGTGCTTGTGACGGTTGTTGTGATTGTTTTTCAGCCTGAGCTCAGACGTGCATTGGAACAGCTGGGAAGAAAGAATATTATCTTCTCTATTTTCGGTCCGGCAACGGTGCGTGCAGAGGAGGACAGGAGAAGTCTGGACAAGATCAATTCCGAAATTGTACGTGCCGTATATGAGATGGGCAAGGTCAAAACCGGTGCGCTGATCGTTATGGAGAAGCAGGTGATTCTCAATGAATATGAGCGTACGGGTATTCCCATTGATGCACAGATATCCAGTCAGCTGCTGATGAATATTTTTGAACATAATACACCGCTCCATGATGGTGCGGTATTCATAAGGAACCAGCGAATTGTAGCGGCGACCTGTTATCTGCCGCTGAGTGACAATATGGAACTTAGCAAGGAGTTGGGAACAAGACATCGTGCCGGCGTTGGCATCAGTGAAGTTTCCGATAGTCTGACGATTATTGTTTCGGAAGAAACCGGTGCAGTTTCAATTGCGGAAGGCGGATTGCTGAAGCGGGATGTTGGACAGGATGAATTGAAGAAGAAACTTTCAGAGATTACACAGGGAATAGAAGAAGGCAAACGTAAAAAGCTGATGGGAAGGATTAAGAATGAGAGAAAGACTGACGCATAATTTTGGTTTGAAACTTCTGTCATTGGCTCTTGCAATTCTGGTATGGATTGTCGTTTTAAGCATTGAAGATCCGGTGTATACCCGTGAATTTTCAGATATCAGCGTGACGGAAGTGAATGGAGATCAGATTACTGAAGCAGGTAAGGCCTACAGCTATGTAGGCGGCAATACAGTCAGTGTCAAGGTCAAGGGAAAGACCTCGGTGGTCAATCGATTGTCGAAGGATGATCTTCTGGCAGTGGCAGATCTTTCCACACTGTCGATTACAGGTGCGGTCATGGTGGATGTCTCATGCCCGAAATATCCGAGTCTTGAGATCACACCAATTGGAAGCAGCACAGCACTCAAGGTTGAAATAGAAGATCTGGTTGAGAAGTCGTTAAATGTCAAAGTGAATACGAATGGCAAGGTTTCTGAGGGCTATTATATCGGTCAGGGTGTGGCAACACCGAATATGGTTACAGTATCCGGTCCTGAGTCGGTGGTCAATAAGATTAACGAGGCCAGTGTCAATGTCAGCATAGGCAGCGGTAATACAACGGATGTGACGACGAATACGACGCTGAAGCTGCTGGATCAGAGCGAGGGTGAGGTATCGAGTTCTACATTGAATATTTCACAGACTGATATCAGCGTCACTGTGCCAATCTATGAGACAAAGACGGTGCCGGTGGACTTTGGTGTAACGGGACAGGTGGCGCATGGATACAAGATGGTTTCGGCAGCCTATGAACCGAAAGAGGTGACTGTTGCCGGAAGAAAGGAAAATCTGGACAAGATCAGTCAGGTAACACTGAAGGATTATGATATTTCAGGCAAGAACAGCAAGGTGGAAGATTCCATATCGATTGTACAGAATCTTGCCGAGCAGCTTCCGGATGGTGTTGTATTTACGGATAAGGAAGCAACAGTTGCATTGGTTGTGGATATTCAGCAGATTACAGAGACATCCTTTGAACTGCCGCTGAGCAAGATATCGCTGAAGGGCAGTAATACAGCCTATACTTATCAAAAGAGCGGGCCAGGGTCTTCTGATAAGGCAGTAACATTGAAAGTTAAAGGAATATCCAGTGAGATTAACAGTCTGACAACAGATAATCTGACAGCGCTGATTGATGTGACCAATTATGGTGAGGGAGAATATGACCTGCCGCTGACGGTTATCTTTGATGATAATTTGGAACTGGCCGCAGATGCATATGTACATGTGGTGATTTCTAAGACCAGTGATGAATAGAAAATAGGATATTGAGGGAGGCACTGAAGATGGTAAGTGTAGAACTGCAGCTTCAAAACCCGTCGGGACTTCATCTGAGACCTGCAGGTATTCTGTGTAAAGCCGCAACAAAATTTCAATCGCATATTACAATAACGACAGCAGACGGAACAGAGGCCAATGCCAAAAGCGTACTGAGTGTTCTGTCAGCTTGCGTCAAATCAGGGGATATGATAACGCTGTCCTGTGACGGTAACGATGAAAACGCAGCCCTGAAAGAACTGGAACTGGTTATCAGAGAACGACTCGAAGAACTATAAATCCGTAAGCGGAAAGCCCATACGCATCGGTGCGGAAATAAAAATGATCGGGTCATCTATCATTTGCATAAAAATACATATTGTATTGAGCAAATAGTACTCGGATAGGAGAGGCCGAATAAAATGTTCAGTCACAGGTGCTTCAGCACTTATCGAAACGGAGCGGAGATTTAGTAGCGGAAGCGGCTGGTGATGAACATTTTGTTCGGCCTTTCCTTGTGAATATCCGGGCGGCACACCGCATTTTTATACACAGAATATTGACAGATGCACTTTTTTTTGCTAAAGTAATGTTTAGACGAAGTTCGTCTGGAAATAGATTGAAAAGGAATGAAAGACATGGGGTTAGTATTTTAAGTCCGACATTGTTTAAGTTAATTGTATATGGAGTGGTCCTTCGACTCCGTCACTCATAGATCGTAAGATAACTAACGGAGATGCAGCAGAAAGGTCCGCAGATAGTTAAAGCTGATGGAATTCCTTGGCTTTATTTTCATGCGCAAATACAGTGATTAACGGAGGAATATAAAATGTTAAATTATAAGAGATATAAGAGAGTACCTGTAGTTCATTACCCGGAGAGACAGTGGCCGGACAAAGAGATCCAGAAGGCACCGATCTGGTGCAGTGTCGATCTGCGAGACGGCAATCAGGCACTGATCGAGCCAATGGTTGTTGAAGAGAAGATTGAATTTTTCAATTTGCTTGTGAAACTGGGATTCAAGGAAATCGAAGTCGGTTTCCCGGCAGCTTCTCAGATTGAATATGATTTTCTGAGAACACTGGTTGAGAGAAATCTGATTCCTGATGATGTCAAGGTTCAGGTCCTGATCCAGTGCAGAGAGCATCTGATCAAGAGAACATTTGAGGCTATTCAGGGATGCAAGAATGTCATTATCCATATTTACAATTCCACATCCACCTTGCAGAGAGATGTGGTCTTTAATATGGGTCGTGAAGAGATCAAGCAGATTGCAGTTGATGGTACGAAGATGGTGAAGAAGTATATGGAAGGCTTTGACGGCAATATCCAGCTTCAGTATTCGCCGGAGAGCTTTACAGGTACAGAGCTTGATTTTGCGCTGGATATCTGTGAGGCAGTCAAGGAAGTATGGCAGCCGACTGTGGAGAATCCGATCATCTTCAATCTGCCTGCAACGGTTGAGATGACAACACCGAATGTCTATGCAGACCAGATTGAATGGATGTCCAGACATTTTACAGAGCGTGACAAGATTGTGCTGAGTATTCATCCGCATAACGACAGAGGCTGCGGTGTGGCTGCTTCTGAACTGGCATTGCTGGCTGGTGCAGACAGAATTGAAGGTACATTATTTGGAAACGGTGAACGTACAGGTAATGTCGATATTCTGAACATTGCTTACAATATGTTTTCACAGGGTATTAATCCGGAACTGGATATTGAGAATGTCAATGAGATTATAGATGTATATGAGAGATGTACCAAGATGGATATTGATCCGCGTCATCCATATGCAGGCAAGCTGGTCTTCACAGCATTCTCAGGTTCTCATCAGGATGCCATCAACAAGGGACTTCATGCGATGGAACAGAGAAATTCCGAGTATTGGGAAGTTCCATATCTGCCGATCGACCCGGCAGATCTTGGAAGAGAGTACGAACCGATCGTTCGTATTAACAGTCAGTCCGGAAAGGGCGGCGTAGCCTTTGTTATGGATCATTACTATGGTTTCAAACTCCCGAAGGTGATGCACAAAGAGCTGGCTGATGAGATTCAGTTACTTTCTGAGCGTCAGGGTGAAGTATCACCGTCACAGATCATGGACAAGTTCAGAGAGATGTATATCAATGCAAAATATCCGTTGCATTTCAAGAAGATGCGCGCAGAAGATATTTCCGAGACAACAGAAGGCTACGATACAAAGGTTGTTCTGACTTATACATTCAAGGATGAGTTAAAGACCATCGAAGGCTTCGGAAACGGGCCAATTGATGCAGTTAAGCATGCACTGTGCAACCAGGGTGGTTTCAATACCAAACTGACAATGTACGAGGAGCATGCATTGACAACCGGTTCCGATTCTCAGGCTGCATCCTATATTGAACTGATGAATTCAGAAACAGGCGAGAAAGCTTTCGGTGTTGGTATCAGTTCCAACATCACACGTTCCTCTGTAAGAGCGATTTTCAGCGCGATGAACAGACTGTTCTTCAGAAAGAAATAAAGCATTGCAGTCATGAAGGCTGCCGTCATATAACAGGTGACGGCAGCCTTTTTATACGGTTATTTTGTAACAAAAAATTAAATTTTTGTTACAAAATAACTTTAAAAATGTTAAAGGGTGTGATAGAATAGTACCAGTTGGTGTGATACAAATTGAAATAAAACGATATGTATCGATGAAAATACATAACAGAGAAGGACGGAAAGGCAAGTGAGTATAAAACGTATGAAGAAGAAACTATTAGCAATGTTGATGATTATGTTGATGTGTATCCCATTATCAGGAACTGTCACTGCGAATGCAGCCAGTTCTGATTATCGGTCCTGGGCACAGTGGGATTCGGAATGGGGAAGCATTCATTTAGGCAAGAGCCAGTATACCATGAAGTCATCAGGATGTCTGGTTACAGCTATTGCAATGTTGATTTGTCATACAGGCAGTGCAGATGCATCCTCCTTTAATCCGGGAACATTGGTTACCTACTTGAATAACAACGGCGGTTTTACATCAGATGGTTCTTTGTATTGGGGTAAGGTATGCGGCGCAGCAGACAACTTTACGCTGTATAACAGCCGAGTGAGCCTGGCGAATATGACAAAGGCACAGAAGATCGCCAAGATGGCGGAGTATGTCAATAACGGCTACGGTGTTATTGTTTCTGTCAGAAACGGCGGACACTGGGTAGCTGTTGACAGAATTGAAGGCAGCACAGTCTATATGCTGGATCCGGGTGACCGTAATACAGATCTTTTTGCAACATACAGTGAATCCGGTGTGGATCGTCTGGCTATCTATAAAGGCAAGAATGCAGGCGGTACAGTTTCAGGGGATCCGGGCAATACAGACAATACAACGACGCCTGACAAAGTGATCGGAACAGGCACTGTGAATTGTTCCAGCTTATATGTCCGAAGCGGAGCTGGCACGAATAACAGCATTATTACAGCCATCAGCAAGAATACCAGTGTAGATATCCTTGGCAAAGCTAATGACAGCAAGGGAAGGAAATGGTATCAAGTGAAGGTAGGCGGCAGAACAGGTTATGTCTGTGCCGATTACATTACAGTCAAGAATTCCGGTTCTAATAACAATAATAATACAGAAACTGCATCAGGCAGCGGCGTTGTGAACTGTTCAGCACTGAATGTTCGAAGCAGCGCGGGTACAGGAAGCCGTGTGGTGACAACCATATCCAGAAACCAGGCGGTTACAATTACCGGAACAGCTAAAGACAGCAGCGGCAGTAAGTGGTATGCGGTGTCATTCACGAAGAGCGGTAAGAGCTATAAGGGTTATGTTTTTGCACAGTATATTACATTAAAGAGTGATAACAGCAGCAATGGCAATAATAACAATAATAGTAATTCTGATAACAGCACACCGGCAACATCTATCCCGGCAGTTGTTAACTGCGGTGCATTGAATATGCGTTCAGGTGCCGGCACGAATTATTCAGTCGTGACAACACTGACAAAGAATACAGCAGTAACGATTACCGGAGAAGCAAAGGACAGCAGCGGTACATTGTGGTATAAGATTACTGCAGGCAGTAAGACTGGCTATGTGCATTCTTCTTATCTGACGAAGAAGAACGCAGGTGGCAACAGCAGCAATAACAACAACTCAGATACTTCGACAGATGTATCCGGACAGACAATGAAGGTTGCGTATGATGTGGTCAATGTTCGAAGTGGAGCCGGTACATCTAAGGGCGTTGTGACGGTTGTCTACCAGAATGAGAAGGTAACTGTCGTAGGTCAGGATAAGGATAGCAGCGGCAATATCTGGTATAAGATTAAGACAGCATCCGGCAAGACCGGTTATATCCGCTCTGACCTTCTAAAGGCTGACAGCTCAAACAGCAGCGATACAAAGAGTGACAGCAATAATTCAAATTCAGGAACAGAATCAGATCTGAATGGACAGAAGATGCAGGTAAAATATGACGGTGTCAATATGCGAAGCGGAGCAGGTACATCCAAGGGTGTTATTGAAGTCATTTATCTTGAGGATACATTGACGGTTGTAGGTCAGGATAAGGACAGTAGCGGAAATGTCTGGTATAAGGTCAAGGCAAAGTCCGGCAATACCGGTTATATCCGTTCTGATATGCTGAAGCAGTCCTCCTCATCAGGCAGCACAGCATCATCCGATCAGACATCGGACAGTACACCGACAAGCGGTCGTGTTGTTGATGGATGGCTGAATGTTCGAAGCGGAGCAGGTACATCCAACAAAGTACTGGTTGTTATTTCCGAAGGAACCAAAGTGACGATCAGTGAATCTGTTAAGGACGGCAGCGGAAGTCTCTGGTATCATATTACAGTGAACTATGGCGGTGTGAATTATGACGGCTATGTTTCATCTCAGTATATCAGCAAGTAATCGGCTGATCTAACAACGAAATACATAATTTGGCAAAACCTGTGGTAAATCGTGTTTTTACCACAGGTTTTGATTGTTATTTTTGAAAAATCAGATTATAATGAAATATATTGTAGTCTAAGGAGAAAAGATTGTGGAAAATAGAGAACAATATAAACGCTTAATTATGTTTTTTGCTTCTGCACTGATTCTGCTTGTTCAAGTGGTGATATTCTACTATATTTGGCATCGCTACTATAACTACAGATCAGTTATCGGAGCATTATACTGGCGCCGAGGCAACTGGGCATTGATGGGAGTGTATGCTTTTATCAATTTCTTCTTTTCAAAAATTTTTGGTGCCTATAAGGTTGGTTATCTGAAAGTCTCAGATGTTATTGCGTCCCAGATCCTTGCCGTTTTATGCTGCAATGGCGTGACTTATATGCAGCTGGCGCTGATTGGCCGTTGGCGTTTTTCGGCTTATCTGGAACCTATCATGCAGATGACCCTTTATGATGTTGTCGCTGTTATTGCATGGGTGATCTTCATGCGATGGATTTATGCGAAGATTTATCCGCCGAGACAGATGCTGCTTGTTTATGGTGATATCAATCCAAAGGCACTGATCCAGAAGATGACATCCAGAACGGACAAGTACAGTATTGTTGATATGATTAATATTTCAGAGGGTTATGATGCAGTCATAGAACGGATCAGCCATTATGAAGCAATTGTGATCGGTGATATTCCGTCTGTTTATCGCAATAAATTTTTGAAATATTGTTATGCCAACTCTATTCGCTGCTACAGTATTCCGAAGATTTCGGATATTATGATCAAGAGTTCAACAACCATCAATCTCTTCGATACAGAATTGATGCTGTTCAGGAATCACGGCCTGACAGCAGAGCAGAGACTGCTCAAGAGAGCATCGGATATTGTTTTTTCATGTATCATATTGGTTGTTTTTTCACCGATATTGCTTCTGGTGGCCGTATTGATCAAGCTTTATGATGGCGGGCCGGTTTTTTACAAACAGGAAAGGTTGACATATAATCATAAGGTTTTTATGATCTACAAATTCAGAAGCATGCGTGTGGATTCTGAGAAAACCGGTGCACAGCTGGCGAAGAAGAATGACGACCGTATTACCCCTGTTGGGCATGTGATCCGGTCTCTGCATATCGATGAGCTGCCACAGCTCTTCAATATTCTAAAAGGGGATATGGCATTTGTCGGTCCGCGTCCGGAGCGCCCTGAGATTGCAGAACTGTATAAGAAGAGTATTCCGGAGTTTGATTTCCGTCTGAAGATGAAAGCAGGACTGACAGGTTATGCACAGGTTTTCGGCAAATACAGTACAACACCTTATGATAAGCTGAAACTGGATCTGACTTACATCGAGAACTATACTTTCGCACTGGATTTGATGATCATTATTCAGACAGTGAAGATTCTTTTCCAGAAAGAGAACTCAGAGGGGCTTGATACCGGTCAGAAGACAGCATTGCGTACGGAGGACAAGAAGAATTGAAGCATGTAGAGGTATCTGTTATTATTCCTGTGCATAATGGTGCGGATTATATTGCACAGGCGATTGATTCAGCTTTAATACAGGATGTACCGTTGGAGATTATCATTGTCGATGATGGTTCAACAGATTGTCTGGCAGAGGCTTTGTCGCCATACATGGAGCGGTCGGAGATAACGGTGCTGCATAACAGGCACAATATAGGCGTTGCAGAGAGCCGCAATCGGGGTGTAAGGCAGGCCAGAGGTGAATATATCGCTTTTTTGGATTGCGATGATTGGTGGGAGCCTGGAAAGCTGAAAATGCAGCTGACATTACTCAGAAAGACTGGTTATGTTTTGTGTGCATCAGGAAGACGGCTGGTCACACCGGATGGAAGACCGACGGAGAGAATCATCGGTGTGAAAGAAAAACTTACATATAGGGATCTGCTGTTCCAGAATCCTGTCAATTGTTCCTCTGTTGTGATCAAGCGTGATGCAGCCACTGCATTTCCGATGGTACATGATGAATGCCATGAAGATTATATTATGTGGCTTCAGATTTTGAGACATTATCATACGGCCTGTGCCGTGAATCAGCCTTTATTGAACTACCGGCTGAGCAAGACAGGCAAATCAGGCAATAAGCTTCATTCAGCGAAGATGACGTTTAAGGTATATCGGCACATGGGTTTCAGTATGCCAAAAGCATTGTTTTGCTTCGCGGGATATATGTTCAACGGTATCAAAAAATATTACTTTCATTAAAAAATTATTTTTTTTCGGTTTTTCTGTCACAATTCGTTGAAAAAGAAGGTTTATATATTATAAGAGTTTGAGGAGAGCTTGTGGGAGGCGGTAGTATGGCAATGAATTTGACGGATCCGGGATCGAATATGCATTCAGAGGAACAGCAAAACCCTGAACAGGTGGCAAAATTCAACATAACCTTCAGGCTGTATGCATCAACGATGAAGCGGAAGGCCTATGCTATTTTGAGAGATGAAGGATGGGCAGAAGATGCTGTTCAGTGGACATTTATGAAGCTGTTGCAACATTTGAACCAGATTGGTGATCCGTACAGTATTAAAGCGAGATGTTATATTAATACAATTCTCGTCAATAACTGCTTCACTCTGCTCAAGAAGAACAACCGATATTATTTCATGGAAGATTATACCTATCAGAATGATTACAGACACAGCATGATCAGGGCGGATGAGTCATTAGACAATCTCATTTACCGGGAATTGCTGGCGGATGTACAGCAGATTCCGGAGATGTATTCGAATTTGATCATACTGAATGGGCTTTATGGGTATTCACCGCAGCAGATCAGTGAATTGCTGGACCTGAAGCCGGCAACGGTCAGAAAGCGAATGCGGCGAGGCAGGGAAATGCTCCAGAGAAAGATAGAAGAAAAGCAAAAGAAGAATAAGAAATGAATAAAAGGCGTTTCCGCGAAGGAAGCGCCTTTTGAGTATTAATAACCGGTTTCGTTATAAAGTTCATAGCTGATATCAGAAACAGTAGAAGAAGGGTTATAATCCTCATTGTCAAAGAGGTATTCGTGTAGCTCTTTGACGTTCTGTTCAAGACTGTCTGCAAAGACATAACTCAATCCGTCTGAAGGGAGAGAGCCTGTTTCTTTCTCAAATGGCCAACCGGTCTGATCGGCAATGTTGTAGTTGAAGATATCCTTGGCGAGGGAAATCAGGTCGGTGCTCGTCATGTTGGTATATACTTCAGGGAGAATCGTATCGATAATATTCAGCAATGTTCCGATATTCGCTGATTTGGCTTCTTCAAAAACCTTGGATAAAACGATTCGCTGGCGTTCAGCACGCTTGAAGTCGCTGTCAATCTTTCGGATTCGGGCATAGGCGGTGGCCTGTGTACCGTTGACGTGCTGGTAGCCCGGACCGGATATGTATTCGGAATCAGAACCGGTGACGCTGTTCTGTTCATCAATCAGAGGATTGATCAGACTGTATTCGGCATCTGAGATATCCAGATCGATACCGCCCACAGCATCGATGATCTTGGCCAGGACACCGAAATCAACAGTTGCAAATTCTGTGATATCCAGGTCAAGGTTGGTATTCAGCATACTCATGGATAGCTCAGCACCGCCGTAGGCATAGGCATGAGTGGCTTTTGAAAAACCATATCCGGGTATTTTCAGGCATGTATCACGATAAATGCTGGTAATCTTGACATCCTTCGTCTCCTGGTTGATGCTGATAACCATAATACTGTCAGAACGTGCGCCTGTCTGAAGAGAGCCGTCACGGGAGTCGACACCGAAAAGTGCAATATTGCGGTAGCCCTTCAATGCTTTTTGTGTTGTGGCATCCACATCATTGTTGATAACGATGTTCGCTTTGTCTACATCACTTGCAGAGGCTGTCTGGATAAGAGAAAGCTTGGCATAGACAAATACAACAGGGATCAGGATAAGAATAAGAACCAATTCAATGCCGAAGATAATTCCCCAGCGCTTTGTCTTGGATGATCTCTTCTTCTTTCTTCTTTTACTCATTGTAGAAATCCTCACTTTGTAGTACGAGATGCCTGCGTGGACAGAAATCTCTATTGGTTATATGAAAATGAAATGCATATTAAAAAGCATAAACAACTTTTATAATACCTTAAAAACGTTGAGATGACAAGCTTTTTCTCAAATATCGGCAAATGTTGTCATTGATCGGATAACATAAAGTTTTCATTTTTGGTTCACAATCTTAACACAATTAGGTGGTAGTATAATGGCATAAAAGAAATAAAGACGAAAGGGGTTGTCTATTATGGCATTTGATGAACAAGATAGATTCGATCATACAGAAACTGATAATCATGTTAATGAGCAGAACCAGACCGCAGGCACCGCTCAGAACGAAGGAACGGAAGGATCCGGATTGTACAGAATGACAAGAGAGGATTTGAAGAATTCTACATTATATACAGATACAGACAGAAGAAGTGAATATACATCCGGTACTGCATATGAGAACAGAACGAATACAGCGCGCACAGGCAGTTCTTATGCGGCCGGCAATGATTACAGCTATTATCATCCGACACAGAATAGCGGCGGCAATGGCGGAAACGGCGGGAACGGCGGAAACGGCGGCAGCGACAATTCCCATTCAGGCCCTGAGAAACATCATTCCCGGAAGAAGGGCGGTTTTGGCAAGACGGTGGTTAAGGCAGCATGTCTCGGCGTTGTCTTCGGACTGGCAGCTTCAGCTGTGATGTTTGGTGTGAATAAAGCAACAGGTGTATCTGCATCAGCCAGCGGCAGCGGTTCACCTTCTTACAATGTTCAGATTGTGAAGACATCGGCAGAAGGTGTGGCAACAACGGATTCCAATGATGTGTCTGATATTGTAGCCAATGTTATGCCGGGAATAGTAGCTGTGAATACAACCGTTGAATCAACTTCCACCGACTGGTTTGGCAGACAGTACACACAGGAATCCAAAGGCGCCGGTTCAGGTATGATCATCAGCGAAGAGAACAATACATTATATGTTATGACCAATTACCACGTTGTTGAAGGTGCCAAAGAGGTATCCGTTCAGTTTTCAGATGAAACCACAGCTACAGCAACGGTTAAGGGATACGATGAGGATAAGGATGTGGCAGTCCTGACGATTGATATGTCCCAGTTATCCGACGATACAAAGAAGGCTATCGCAGTTATGGTTATGGGCGATTCAGATCAGTTGAAAGCCGGTGAAAGTGCGATTGCCATTGGTAATGCTTTAGGATACGGCCAGTCAGTGACAACAGGCGTTATCAGTGCTGTCAACAGAGAAGTGGCATTGACAGATAAGACAATGACATTGCTCCAGACAAGTGCAGCCATCAATCCCGGCAACAGCGGCGGCGCTTTGCTGAATGGTAAGGGCGAAGTGATCGGTATGAATACCGTGAAGTATTCAGATACATCTGTAGAAGGTATGGGATATGCAATTCCTATTAATACAGCACTGGAAACAGCCAAAGGCATCATCGATGGTACAATTGTTGCAAAGACAGATGAGACAACGGCATTCCTTGGTATTACAGGCGGTACACTTGATGAAGATACGGCATCTGCCTATAATGCACCAGCTGGTATCTATGTCAGCAACGTGGCATCCGGTTCCGCTGCACAGCGTGCAGGTCTGCAGGCAGGATGCATTATTACCGGATTCAATGGTGAAGATGTTTCCACAATGGAAGACCTTCAGAAACTGATCCAGAATTGTGCACCGGGCGACAGTGTCACCATTACAGCACAGTTCCCGGACAGCAACGGTAATTATACAGAACAGACATTGACAACCATCATGGGATCAAAGGCTGATGCCGGAGACAGCAGCCAGAGTACACAGCAGAATGGTCAGAATAACGGTCAGGGCAGCCGAAACAGTCAGGGCGGTCTGGGCCAGTCAGATGGTCAGTAAGATTGGCTGAATTGCATAACCAAAGGGCGTATGGAAATTGTTAATTCATTTTTCATGCGTCCTTTTTTAAATCAAAATTAAGAAAATTGTAAATTGAATACAGACAGGGATTGGTCTATAATAGAGAGTAATACAGGAGGATGAGCAGAGTTAATGAGCGATTATAATAACGATGATATAAAGGACACTGAAGATGAACAGAAATACGAAGATGTCTGCTATATGTGCAGACGACCGGAGAGTAAGACAGGACGTATGCTTCATATTCCGGGTATGAACAATATGTGTATTTGCATTGACTGTATGGAGCGCAGCTTCAGAGTCATGGATGGCAGCAACTATGCAGATCTGATGCAGGGTATGAATATTCAGGATATTTTTCCGGGAGGTCTGAATATGGATGATATGATGAATATGCAGAATCAGATCCCGAAGAAGCAGAAGCTGAAGAAGAAGGCGAAGGATGGTGAAGAAGCCCATCCGGAATTTGATATAAAGAATATTCCTGCACCGCATATTCTGAAGGCAAAGCTGGATGAATTTGTTATCGGACAGGATCAGGCGAAGAAAGCGATCGCAGTTGCCGTTTATAATCACTACAAACGTGTGGCAACAAATACAATGGATGATATTGAGATTGAGAAGTCCAATATTCTGATGATCGGTCCGACAGGATGCGGCAAGACCTATCTGGTCAAGACGCTGGCGAGACTTCTGGATGTGCCTCTGGCAATCACAGACGCCACATCCCTGACAGAGGCCGGCTATATCGGTGATGATATCGAAAGTGTCGTATCGAAGCTTCTGGCGGCTGCTGACAATGATACAGAACGTGCAGAGCGAGGCATTATATTTATTGATGAGATTGACAAGATCGCCAAGAAGAAGAATACAACAGCCCGGGATGTCAGCGGTGAGTCTGTACAGCAGGGCCTTTTGAAACTTCTGGAAGGCAGTGAAGTAGAAGTACCGGTTGGGGCCACCAGCAAGAATGCCATGGTACCACTGGTAACAATTGATACAAGAAATATTTTATTTATTTGCGGCGGTGCATTCCCGGATCTTGAGAATATTGTCAAAGAACGTCTGACCAGACACAGTTCGATCGGTTTCAGTGCTGAGCTGAAGGATAAGTATGATCAGGATAAGAATATTGTCAGCAAGGTGACCATCGATGATCTGCGGGCATTTGGCATGATTCCGGAGTTTATCGGGCGACTGCCGATTACGGTGACACTGGAAGGCCTGAACCGTGATATGATGATCCGTATTTTGAAGGAACCAAAGAACGCTATTCTCAGACAGTACCAGAAGCTGCTGGCGCTGGATGAGGTGGATCTTCGATTTGATGATGAAGCCCTGGGTGTTATTGCGGATAAAGCAATTGCCAGAAAGACAGGTGCCAGAGCACTCCGCTCCATCATTGAGGAATTTATGCTGGATATTATGTATGAGATCCCGAAGGATGACAATATCGGCAGTGTGACGATTACCAAAGCCTATATTGAAGGCAAAGGCAGTCCGATGATCGCTATGCGCGGAACACCTGCATTGCCGGAGAGTCCGTCAGCGAACAATTAACAGTTTCTATCACCGTCGATACATTTCCAAAGTGCAGAAGCTGGTTATAATTTCCGGGTAAGTGGCATATAGTCTGTTGAATCTGCTGACAGGCGGGAATGAAATGGCAGAGAATTATGACGACATATCCTGTGAAGATGTGATTTACAGTGAGGATTACCGGGATTATATCAAAGAGTATTTTCAGGACTTTTCAAGTATTGCGGGCACGTATCATCCGGTCTGCATTGAGGCTATCGGCAGCCGGTATGCGGTGATGCATCTGGCAGGTGATACATCTATGCAGAACATACTTTCTGACTACAATATCAGCATGCTGCCGGCTTTATATGGTCTTCTGGGGACAGCCGGACTGGAAGAGAGCGGTATTTCATATTTTCACAGATCACCTTATCTGAATCTGAGAGGTTCAGGTGTGATGATCGGTGTCATTGATACCGGAATCGACTACAGGCATCAGGCATTTACCTATGAGGACCGTACAACGAAGATTTATTCCATATGGGATCAGACTATTCGTGACGGGGAGAGTCCCGAAGGCTTTATATATGGCACTGAATATACTTCAGAGCAGATCAACCGGGCATTGGCTGCAGAGAATAGTCTGGCTGTTGTGCCATCTCAAGATGAAAACGGGCATGGGACATTTATAGCCGGTGTTGCAGCAGGAAGAGTGATAGAATCAGAAGATTTTTCGGGGGCAGCACCGGATGCATCTCTGTGTATTGTCAAGCTGAAGCCATGCAAGCAGTATTTGAGGCAGTTTTATGGAACGGCGGCAGATGTCCCTGCATATCAGGAGAATGATATTATGGCAGGCATCAGCTACTGCATTCAAAAGGCACAGGAAGCCAGGATGCCTGTGATCATTTTGCTGGGAGTCGGGACGAACAGCGGCGGACATACGGGCCAGTCGTATCTGAGTCAGCTGATTGATGATATTTCCGGTTTCAGCGGTGTTTGTGTTGTAACAGCAGTGGGCGGAGAGGCAGATAAGAGACATCATTTTCTGGGCGTCCTGCCTGAGGATTCGGCTTATACAGAGGCTGAGATCAGAGTGGGGGCCGGGGAGAGGGCTTTTTCGCTGGAGCTGTGGTCGATACACCCGGATCTCTATACTATTGGGATTCAGTCACCCGCCGGTGAGAGAATTGAGAAGATCACACCAATTGCAGGAAGAAGCCAGACTATTCGTTTTATTCTGGATCAGACGGCAATTTTTGTTTATTATCAGATGGTTGAATCTCTTTCCGGACAGCAGGTGATTTTTCTGCGATTTGATGAGCCGACACAGGGAATCTGGTCACTGCGCATATATGGCAATCTGGCAGTGAACAGACGATTTCACATCTGGCTGCCTATGACACCATTTATTTCAGATCAGACATATTTTCTGAGACCAGATCCGGATGTGACACTTTCTGATGCAGCCTGTGCATCGGAGGGCATATCCGTGGCGGCTTATAATGATACGAATAACAGTTTGTACGCCGCATCGGGAAGAGGGTTTACAGCAGATTACGAAATAAAGCCGGATCTGGCAGCACCGGGAGTGCAGATATACGGACCGGTTCCGGGAAACAGATTCGGGACTAGGACAGGAACAAGCATGGCTGCGGCACAAACGGCCGGTGCGGCAGCTTTGCTGATGGAATGGGGACTTTTAAAGGGCAATGATCTTCAGCTGAACAGTCATAAGATCATTAAATATCTGACATTGGGTGCTGTCCGCAAAGAAGGTGTTGTCTATCCTGATCGGGCATGGGGCTATGGAAGATTGAATCTTCTGAAAACTTTCAATGAACTGGTGACAGGACGTACATAAAGGTATATAATAGTAATCGAGACAAAGAAATTTTTGACTATACACGACAATAGCCAGAAATAGTACATACAATTCATACAGGAGGGTAATATTATGGCATTTTTTGATGAGCTTAAGAAAAATTTATCAGGCGTAACAGACACAGTTGCAAAAACTTCTGAAAACGTGATGAAGAAATCCAGTACAGCGATTGAGATTCAGAAGGCAAAGCTGAAAAAAGTATCGTTGGAAGGCGATATGAAAGAATTATATGCATCTCTTGGCAAGTTGTATTTTGAGGAATACGCTGATGGCGATATGCCTAAGGAAATGGCAGAGTTATGCGAGAAGATTACATCTTGTCAGCATGCGATCAATGAAGCTGAGCAGAGAGCCGCTTTATTGAAGGGAGTTGTCATCTGTTCAAATTGTCAGGCAGAGGTGGATAAGGATGCGTCCTATTGTCCGAAATGCGGTGCAGAGATCATCCATGTTGTAGAAGAAGATGAGAATGTGGATGCAGCATCTTCTGAGGAAGTGGATGATGAAGTGCCAGATGGTGCAGATACAGAGGATTCAGAAGGCGGGGCTGAAGAAGCAGACGCTGAACCGGAAGAAAGTGCAGAGGCAAACGAGCAGGAAGATGAAGCTGCTAAAGAAACGGAAGAGGGAGAAGCTTCAGACGAATGCACAGACAACGAATAAACGAGATGAGAAACAGAAAAAGCTGCTGTCGAGCAGGCAGCAGCAAGAGGGAGAATAAAATGAAAAGCCTGAAGAAACTGGCGGGCATGATTGGGCTTGTTATTTTGTTATGTGGCATTATGACCGGATGTTCCGGAAAGAGACTGTATTCAGAAGAGGAATTAACACAGATCCATGATGTAGTTGGTGCTGTAGAACAGATAACAAAGGAATTCCAGTATGTGATCGGCGGCAGCATGCAGTCGCTTTTGGAGGATTCTTCAAGCAGGGCAGATTTGATGGATTATGTGTCCACAAGAAAATATGACCCGGACAAGAAGATCATTGCATTGACCTTTGATGATGGGCCGAGCACAGCGGATACGAATGGCACCAGTGATCTTCTGGATGTACTGGAACAGTATGACAGCCGTGCAACATTTTTTTGTGTCGGCAACAATATTAATGACAAATCAGGTCCGTTGCTGAAACGTATGGTGGAACTGGGATGTGAAGTAGGCAACCACAGCTATGACCATGCACAGCTGACGAAACTGGATGCCAAAGGTGTCCATGATGAGATTGATACGACCAACGAATTGATTAAGAAATATTCAGGCAGAGACTGCCGTATCATCCGACCGCCATATGGCGCGGCTGATAATGACATTGTACCGGCGAATGTATCACAGCCTTTTATTATGTGGGATGTAGATACGGAGGACTGGAAAAGTCTGAATGCGTCTAAGGTTATTGCCAGTGTCGAAAGGTACAGAAACCAGGATTGGGATGGTGCTGTTATACTGATGCATGATATCCATCCGACAACAGTTGAGGCATGCAAGACACTGATCCCTGAACTGGTCAATGCAGGATACCAGTTAGTCACGGTATCGGAGTTGGCTTATCTCAAAGGTGTTAAACTGGAACCGGGCAAGAGTTATTGGGGCATTAGTGAGAAATCAACTGAAACAGACTATTAGCAGAGCGCGTTCAATCTGCATAATTAAGAAAGAGACTGCTATATGAAAAGGGAAAGCTCCCTGAAAACGTTTCGTGCGGGTGCACGTTGTTTTCAGGGAGCTTTCCCTTTTTATTACCAGCGGCCGAACTCGGACAACTCAAGGCCTTTATTCTTATCCAAAACGGACTGAACAGCCCATTCATGAACAAAGAGCAGCAGCGGGTTGCCTTTGAGGTCTTTGATACGCTTCATATCGGATGTGCCGATAATCTTGTTTGTCTCAATTTCATCCTTATTGGCAATCCAGCGGATGTATTCGTGAGGCATTGGTTCAAGACGGATCTCAACGCCGTATTCATTGAGCAGACGGTGCTTCAGAACGTCGAACTGAAGGACACCGACAACGCCGACGATGATCTCTTCCATACCGGTGTTGTATTCCTGGAAGATCTGGATGGCACCTTCCTGGGCAATCTGGGAGATACCTTTGATGAACTGCTTACGCTTCATGGTATCTACCTGACGGACTTTGGCAAAATGCTCAGGTGCGAAAGTCGGAATACCTTCAAAGGCGAATTTCTTGCCGGGTGCGCAGACGGTATCTCCGATGGAGAAAATACCCGGGTCAAAGACACCGATGATATCCCCGGCATAGGCTTCGCTGATAACCTTACGTTCCTGAGCCATCAGCTGCTGCGGCTGGGAAAGACGGAGCTTCTTCTTACCCTGTACGTGATAAACTTCTTTGTCAGCATCAAACTTGCCGGAACAGATACGCATGAAAGCGATTCGGTCGCGGTGTGCCTTGTTCATATTGGCCTGGATCTTGAATACAAAAGCTGAAAAGTCCGGACTGAAGGTATCGATGAGACCGGAGTCAGACATTCTCGGCAACGGAGAGCTTGTCATTTCCAGGAAGTAATTCAGGAAAAGCTCAATACCGAAGTTATTCAGGGCAGAACCAAAGAAAACAGGTGAGAGCTGACCTTTGGAGACAAGATCCATATCCAGTTCATCACTGGCACCATCTAAAAGTTCAATATCATCTACAAGTCTTTCATAAAGTTCGGATCCAAGTTCCTGCTCAAGTTCAGGAGAGTCCATGGTCAGATCCTTGTCAGATGCGGCCTTCATACCGTTATTATTCTCTGTGAAGGCGTGGATATGGCGTGTCTGACGGTCATAGACACCCTTAAACTCCTTACCGCTGCCGATAGGCCAGTTGATCGGGCATGTATGGATGCCGAGGACGGATTCGATATCTTCCATCAGGTCAAATGGGTCCTGGGCTTCACGGTCCAGCTTGTTGATAAATGTAAAAATCGGAATATGGCGCAGCACACAGACCTTGAAAAGCTTGATAGTCTGAGCCTCAACACCCTTGGATGCGTCGATAACCATGACTGCAGAATCTGCCGCCATCAGTGTACGGTAGGTATCTTCAGAGAAATCCTGATGTCCCGGTGTATCCAGAATATTGATACAATAATCTTTATAGTTAAACTGCATAACGGAAGAAGTAACCGAAATACCTCTTTCCTTCTCAATTTCCATCCAGTCGGAGACAGCATGCTTTGCTGTTTTCTTTCCCTTTACGGAGCCGGCCAGATTGATGGCACCGCCATAGAGCAAAAACTTCTCTGTCAATGTCGTCTTACCGGCATCGGGATGGGAAATAATTGCAAATGTACGGCGTCGTTCTATTTCCTTTTTAAAATCAGCCATTTTAAATCCTCCATTCAATCTCTGATATTTTAGCGTGAACAGGGCCTCCTTGTCAAGAAAAAGGCGGATATCCTTGCAAAATAGCGATTTTTACGGTATATTAGACAGGTATAGAATTTTTTTGAATATAAGGAGGATTGGCCGATGGCAAGAATCGCTATTGTGACAGACAGTAACAGCGGCATCACCCAGGCAGAAGGAAAGAAGCTTGGCGTTTATGTATTACCGATGCCTTTTGATATAGATGGACAGCCGTATTTTGAGGATATTAACCTGACGCAGGAACAATTTTATGAGAAGCTGATGGGAGATGCAGATGTATCCACATCACAGCCTTCACCGGATGCAGTCATGTCTCTGTGGGATGACCTTTTGAAGAATAAAGGGTATGATGAGATCGTCCACATTCCGATGTCAAGCGGGCTCAGCAGTTCCTGTGCTACAGCCATGATGCTGGCACAGGATTATGACGGCAAGGTTCAGGTTGTGGATAACCAGAGAATTTCCGTGACCATGAAGCTTTCTGTACTGGATGCCATGAAGATGACAGAAGACGGTTTTTCAGCAGCAGAGATCAAGCGGATACTGGAGGAGCAGAAGTTTAATTCCAGCATTTATATTATGGTAGATACATTGAAGTATCTGAAGAAAGGCGGACGTATTACACCGGCAGCAGCAGCCCTTGGTACATTGCTCAGACTGAAGCCGGTTCTGCAGATCCAGGGCGAGAAGCTGGATGCTTTTGCAAAGGCCAGAACCGTGAAGCAGGCAAAGAGAATTATGCTTGATGCGATTCACAAGGATATCGAGACACGTATGGGCGGCGAGGCGAATATGGATAATCTCCACATTGCAGCTGCTTATACACCGGGGGAAGGTGTTGAACAGTGGCTTGAAGAAATCCGCAGGGAATTCCCGGACAAGGAGATTATAGTAGATCCGCTTTCATTAAGTATATCCTGTCATATCGGACCGGGCGCTCTGGCTATAACAGTGACAAAGAAGACGGAATATTAGAAATGCGTACATATACTCATGTGGTACATGATCTGACACCCGTTTATGATGAGCATTCGCGGATATTGATACTTGGATCGCTGCCTTCGGTGAAATCCCGGGGGCAGTTTTTTTATAATCATCCGCAGAATCGTTTCTGGAAAGTACTGGCAGCGGTGACAGACCATGCGCCGTTAGAAAATGTGGAAGAAAAGAAACAATTTCTGCTGGAGCATCAGATTGCCCTGTGGGATGTGATCGCCAGCTGTGATATTATCGGCTCCAGCGACAGCAGTATTAAGAATGTTGTGGCGAATGATATTGGCAGGGTTCTCTCGGAAGCACCTATCCGGCAGATATTTGTCAATGGCCAGACAGCGTTTAAACTCTATAAGAAATATGTTCTTCCGGAAACCGGAGTGATGCCGGTGTGTCTGCCTTCCACCAGTCCGGCCAATGCAGCCTGGAATATGGAGAAACTGACAGAGGCATGGCAGGTGATTGTCAGAGAATCGTAAGGCTTCTTTCATTGTTTTCATGCAGCAGGTATGTTATAATCTGAATATAAGATGCATGAAAATGGGGACAAGGACTGGGCTTTGAGGCACAGGGAGAAAGGAAAAGGGAAAGTATGAAGAAGCGATTTTTGGGCATGGTGACGGCAGGGATTTTGGCAACAGTTATGCTGGCGGGCTGCGGAGCATCCGCATCAAAGGTAACCGCAGAATCTTTATTGCAGGAAGTCCAGAGTAAATGTGATGCAATGAAGTCTTTGGAGACACACACAACAGCGGAGATCACACTTGAGTCAGATGCTCTTGGCGGAACCATGGATATGACTATGGATATGACCATGCAGACAACCATAGAACCGGTTGCTAACCACCTGAAGGGCAATATCAGTATTCCGGGGCTGGGTACAGCAATGGATATGGAGAATTACACAGTGGTCCAGGATGACCAGATTCTTTCTTATACCGGTATAGCGGGCCAATGGATGGTGTCTAAGATGGCCTATGACAAGGATTCTGTAGAGAGAATCAATGCTGCAGCAGAAGATCTGCTTAAGAGCAAGGATTCTCTGAAGTTAGCAGACGAGACACAGGATGTGGATGGCACGGAAGCCTATATGATTTCCGGCAGTATTTCCGGTGCAGATGTGAAGAATCTGCTGAGTTCCATGGAGAGTACACTTGGCGGTCTGACTGGTGATACAGAGATGAATCTGGATGATATCACCGTGGACTTTACTTATGCTGTCAGCAAGGCGGATAAGATGCCATTATATATGGATATGGTATTTAGTGGTCTGGGTGCCGGTGAGGGTGATGAACAGGTGACATTCAGCAAGTTCAACATGAAGATGGAATATACGAATTATGATACTGTAGAAGCCATCACGGTTCCTCAGGATGTCGTTGATTCTGCAATCGATGTGACAGATTATCTGAATGATCTTCAGAATGAGACATCTTCAGATACAGAATCTGAAACAGCAGCATAATAGAAATAAAAGAAAGACAGCGCATACGAAGTGTGTCGGAAACAGCAATAACCGGACAGGGTGGATCATCAATCTGTCCGGTTATTTTTGCGTTCGCGTTTCAGATCACCTGTCTTATGAATAAATTTATTGACACTGCCACATACTACCTGTATAAGATGTGTGGGAATTCAGATGAAAATTGATGTCTGTGCAGCAGACCGGAATTCCGTATCGGGACCCATGGGCGGGTCGCGGATGAAAATAGACAGTAAACAGGAGGAATGGCATTATGAAGGCGACAGGAATTGTAAGACGTATCGATGATCTGGGGCGGGTGGTTGTGCCGAAAGAAATCAGAAGAACGCTGAGAATCCGGGAGGGTGATCCGTTGGAAATATATACAGACAGAGAAGGCGGTATTATTCTTCGAAAATATTCACCGATTGGTGAATTAAGCCAGTTTTCAAAACAATATGCGGAGGCCCTGGCACAGAATACCGGCTATATTGTCAGTATTACAGACCGAGACCGGCATATTGCTACGGCCGGTTCGGGGAAAAAAGAGTTGATGCAGAAAGAGATCAGCCGTCAGCTGGACAATCTGATGAACCAAAGAGAGAATCTTCTGGCTGTGAAAGGGGAACGAAAATTTATTCCGATTACGGAGGATGGCGGAGAAAATTATACAGCACAGGTCATCTATCCGATTATCGCAGAAGGAGATGCCATCGGCACCGTTATTCTGACGACAAAGGATGAAAAAGTACGGATGGGTGAGATGGAAATGAAACTGGCTGCTTCAGCTGCCAGTTTTCTCGGGCGACAGTTGGAACAATAAGACGGGTGGCGGGGGACAAGCGGCACAGGCAAAGTTGCAGAGAACATAATTTCCTTGATTTTAGCCTGTGCCATTGCTATAATCAGAAAAGAAATTTCGTGAACAGAGGAAAAAGGCAATGAGTGAGAACCAATTATATTTTGCACCCATGGAGGGAATTACAGGCAGTATTTACCGAAGAGCCCATCATCGGATATTCGGCGGTGTGGACAGATATTATGCACCGTTTATATTTACCAATCCAAAAGGAAAAATCAGCAAAAAGGATTTATTGGAAATCGCGCCAGAGTACAATGAGGGATGTTTGGTTGTTCCACAGCTTTTGTCAAATTGTGCAGAGGATTTTATAGCCACAGCCCATACATTAAAAGGTCTGGGGTATGATGAGGTGAACCTGAATCTGGGGTGTCCATCGAGTACAGTGGCATCAAAGGGACGTGGCTCTGGATTCCTTGGAGAAAAGGAGGCGCTGAAAGTTTTCCTGGCAGATATTTTTGACAAAACAGATATGAAGATTTCTTTGAAGACAAGGATCGGGTTGAACCGTGCGGATGAGTTCGATGACATCCTTGACATTTATCAAGCCTTTCCGGTGGAAATGCTGATCGTGCATCCGAGAATCAGAATGGACTATTACAGCGGTAAGCCGGATATGGAAGCCTTTGAGAAAGCGAGTGCTAGGATGCCTTTTCCTGTTTGCTATAATGGGGATATATTTACAGCAGCAGCTTATGGACGTGTCAGTGAAAAATATTCAGATATCCGTCATTGGATGATAGGCCGGGGGCTTTTGTCTAATCCGGCATTGTGTCGTGAAATTCGAGGCGGGGATTGTGCGTCCCGGGAAGAACTGGCGGATTATTATCATACAATGCGGGATGAATATGAAGTACGCCTGCAGGGAAATAAGAAAGTCGTTTTTCTGATGAAGGAATTCTGGCATTATATCAGCTGGATCCTTACAGAGGAGGACCGACAGGAAATCGATGTACTGATGCATCTGAGAGATGGAGCGGAATTCTTCCGGAAAGCGGAAGAAATTGCGGCAAACTGTACAGTGGTGAAAGGACAGGGGTTTCATTCTGAGATGGAAGTACATAAGTTTTAGGGTAAATGACGGTGTAATAAAAGGACGGTGGAAGCCGTCCTTTTATTTGTTGACATCAATATAGCTGTAAAGTGTATATTTGGAGATGCCGAAAAAGTTTGAAATTTTGTCTCCGGATTTTGTAATGAGAAATGCACCGGCATCATTCAGAAATTGAATGGCGCGCACTTTATCATCCTTGGTCATCATGGCCACCGGTTTGCCGACCAGGGTAACAGACTGGCGAATCAGATCTTCCAGCAGATCATTCACATTCTGAGGGATACTTTCAGGTTCCTTCTTATCATCCTCATTGGCAACCAGGGATTTCAGCGCCTGTTCAGCCAGCAGCATGCTTGTAATATCGTAATTGATAGACAGAATACCGGTAATCTTCTGCTCTGTGTCATCATGAATATAGATTGTACTGGACTTCAAAATACGTCCATCGCCTGTTTTGGTCAGGTATGCCAGGTGATCTGTTGGAGCAGAACCCCGAGCTCCCATTGCCTTCATGGCTTCCAGAACAACGTGTGAAGGACCGTCTCCGACTGCACGATGCGTTACATGTCCGTTTTCAACAAGAACAACGGAATGTTCAATATCCGTAGATGTCAGGTCGTGGAGAACGACTTCGCAGTTATCACCAAACTGTTTGGCAAGCGCTTTCGCTAATTGCCTGAAAAATGGCAGATTGAGTGTCATAAAATTGTGTCTCCTTCCTGCAAATATGATTACAATGCACAGTAATATTATAATAATATATCAATTTTTGTAAAAAATTGCAAGGAAAAAGACAAAAAAATTTTGGACAACAACAATTTTTTTGCAACTGTTTTATTGTAATTAAAAATGAAACATAGTAATTAAAAATGAAACAAAGGAAATTTTGAGAATTATCATTTTGTAATGTTTAATGAAACAAGTGGAAAAATGGAAATTATCATTTTGTAATTCATAATAAAACAAAAGCAGTTATAGCAGCATCTGAACAGGATACTGCTATAAATACCTTTTGAAGTTAGTATTGAATTGTTCCGGGTTCATAAATGATGTCAGTTTTGGGGGCTGTTCCGTTTCGTATAATAAGACCAGAACGATAAAGTTGATGCTCTGTCATAAAAAATAGATGATAAAATTGTGTATTCTGGAAACAAAAATCTTTATAGTATGTTATATCTTGAATTTTATTAAGGATAGAATCAAGTTCACTTTTATGGATATTAGGCTGTTCATTGTTTATAGTAGCACATATACATTTATAATCTGATTCTGATAGGTATTTAATGGTAGGTAAGCCTGCATCTTCTTGACTAACGAGTGTAGAGTGAATACAAGTAGCTAAGACATATTCAAGAATAAGGGGAGGAATATAAGCAGTATTGCTTTTTAGCAAATTATATAAATCCTGAATAGCGGGGCACATTTTGGCAGACTTGTATCTAGGCGGGAAATATGCTTTGAGCTTTTTTGGAGTGTATTGTAATAAAGGTTCTACACAATCGGCGAGTCTTTCTGAAACAAAATGAATAATAATATTGTTTGTAAGTAAATCCTGGGTTAATATAGAATCAGACAATTGTAACATATAGTTTTCATCTCCTTAATTAAATTGTGAATTAGTATGTACACTATATAATATGAATTATTAGCATTTGAGCGACATTGTATTTGCGGGTGTTTTCTATAGAACAACAAATCCAATACAAAAGTAACAAAAACATGCTTATGAAACTGATTTTTCTATAGGATTGTCTATGGGAAGTTAGTGGCAGTCAAAAAAGGAAATGTGTTATATTACATTATATTATATTATATACGTCTGTAAGTGATAAAATAGTGGAAAGTATGTTGCCAATGGAGGTAATCGTATGCTCAAATATACACTCATGCACAAAAATATGGAATGCGGATCATTGCTGTATGATGAAGTGAAAATATCATATTGTATTTAGTGAATATTAGGAGATGGTGAGATAGTAGATGACTATAATCGAATTATCGTTAGATTATTGAGTAAAAATCTGTAGAGAAGGATATAATAAAAAAAGTGAGCATAAATATATTTTATAGTCAAGACTATCTTTAAAAAATTTTTTATGTTATATTATAAAAAGAAATCAAGACTTGACTTTTGCGGGAAAATGTGATAAGGCGAAAGGAAAAATAATAAAATGCGAATAACAAATGAATTAAGCTTAAAATTTCCTGCTGTATTAAGAGATAAATTACTTAAAAATGAGATTGAATTTCCAGATACGACAAAGTTTGAATATCAAGATTTGCTTACATATAGAGCAGTGTCAAGAAATACCGAAGATAATAGAGAAGTTACTTTGGAGGATTTTAAATCTTATTTTGAATTAGGAAAACAACCTAAAAAGCCACGAGGAATACAGGGTGATATTACAAAAAATCCACATTATTATGGAGTTTCAAGTTTTTTGAAAAAAGAGATAGTTGAGCAAAAAATGAGATTTCCTAATCCTAGAAAAAAAATGGCGGTAGGGTATGTTTATAGTGCAGGTGGCCCTCAAGATACGGTAGATCAGCACGTATGTTGGTGGTTATATGATGGAGCAGATGTTAGTGGATTCAAATTGATAGGAGAGAAGAATAATGAGTAAGGAGTTGTGTTTTTGTATAGATGATAAGAAAATTTATCTTGAACAGATTCTGGTAGACTATATGGATATTCCTATTTTTTTCTTGTGTAGCGATTTACAGCAGTATTATGTTGCATTATGTACGGATATTGATGAATTAAACTATATTGTGGTAAAGTTGCGATTATCAGAGGTATATAATCTATTACATGGAAAAATTCCTATGTGCGATGTTATTTTGAAGCAGAAAGAATATTGGGATGTTATGTCTGGTGAGGAAATAGTTTCAGATATAGTGGTTAAAAGAAGTATTGATGAAATAGAACTTGAAGCATTGCCAGAAAAGACAGCTTGTTTTAAGATATTAACTGAGCAAATGCGTTTATATGTACAAAAATTTGATGGGGAATTTCTTGCAACGAAGTATTTTTCGAAAAGTGATAAAAAAGCGGAGATTAATGAAGAGTGTACAAATTTATCTTTAGATGCTATTATGAAAAATATAAATCAATTTAAGGATATATTGGATTATAGGATTGAAGACACGTTACTTTATGAAATGCCAGTATATGATGAGAAAATGGAACCAATTAAAACAATGGAGAATGACGAGTTATTTAAAATGATAGAATCAAGTATAAATAGTATGGCAATAGCTGCATAAAAGGTGGTAATATGGAAAATAATAGAAGTATAGAAAGTGTCTTGAAATTGGATAAGGTTGTTTTTGACAAACTTGAATTTAACAGATTAGGGTTTAAAAATGATAAAGAATTTGAATTAGAAATACAATCAAGTATTTCGAAAAGACAAGAGTCTGATGTTTATCGAGTAACTTTGATATTGAAAGGGCAAAAACCGGATGAATATACTTTGGAAATTAGCCTGTCTGGTTTTTTTAGCATAGAAGTTACTGATGAGTTAACAGAAGAACTGAAAAATACACTTGTGACAAAAAATAGTGTTGCAATTTTGATGCCATATTTAAGAAGTCAAGTTTCATTGTTGACAGCACAACCAGATGTCGATTGTGTTGTATTGCCAGCTTTTAATATTAACAATATGCTTGATGAGAAATAGTTCGAAGAAAATACTACTACTGGGATTGTCAAGGTATAAGTTATAAGAAAAAGTTGAGATTCAAGAAATTATGGGGAGGGGAACCTCCCCATTTGTACTAGTAGACACTTTAGCTAGTTGCTTTGATAAAATGTTTCACTGTTTGTATCAATCAAAAAAAACAAAAAAAATTTTTCGTCCAAAACGCGAAAAACGTACAAAATAGCTCTTTAAAACCAAAATTCCGATTTTTGATGAAATGTACGAAAACGCATAAAAACGTACAAAATACTTTTTGGCATCTTGCTGCATCCAAAGCAGCGTCGATGCACTCCCGCAAGGGAGTGAGCATTGAAACGGGAAATATCAAGCAGGGTAACGCATCTGTAGGGATGTAAATCTTAAAATTTAAACAAACTTTTGTCACCTTAAAAAGTCGGCTTTCATATCAGTGTTGATACTGTATATGCAGGCCGCTTTTTTTCTGCAAAGGGAGGAATAGCATGAGCTATATATTAACAAAGGAGGATCCTGGAGGAAGAATCTATGTACTGATCACGCCGACGCATCTTATCGACTATATGCTGGATATCGATACAGCGTCGGTATTTCAGGATAAAAATGAAGCAGAAGATCTGCGGAAGCGCGCAACGAAGAAGCTGAAAGACTTTCAGACAATGGACTTAAAAAAGGTTCAGGTGCAGGCAGCTGAGAAAGCTGCGCTGGCATCCGAAGCGGACAAGGCAGAAGATATGCAAAACTGCCAGAGACGGAATTTTTCTGTCAGTGAGCGGTCAGCGGTATATACGAAGACGGAAGGGCGTTGTGCTATCTGCGGCAAGTTTGTTCCTTATACGGAATTTACAGTGGATCATATCGTTCCACTTGCTAAGGGCGGCAGCAATGACCTGTCAAACCTGCAGTGTGCCTGTGGGGTATGTAACCGCATTAAGCAGGATATCCTGCCGGAGGAGCTGATGGAGAAGCTTGTGGAGATCATGCTATTCCAGGTTCAAAAGAAACAGAATAAGAAGTACCGCAAGATACTGAAGAAAGCATGCCGTAAGCATAAATCTTGATGTTGCATAATAAGACGACTTTTGGAAACAGAAATGCTTCTGAAGGTCGTTTTTGTGTATTGCATACTGTTCTTATTGGATTGAACGACAAATTCAATGAAAAAGTAATCACATATGTTAGAATAAAAGTGATAAAAGGTATTGTTGGTCAGCATATAATGCAGAAAGGCACGAATATGGATGATATGGAGAGACTATTGACAATCAAGGATATTCAGGAACATTTGCAGATCGGGAGGAACAGGGTGTATCAACTTATAAAAATTGATTCATTTCCTAAGATAAAAATAGGCAATACGTACCGCATACCGAAGCAGAAATATCTTGAGTGGATACAGAATAATATAGGCAAAACGGTTTTTCTATAAGCAAGTTTGTAAAAATGTAAAATGAAAAGGCGGCTACTAGAGGTGATTGCTCATGATAGCCGTCTTTTGGATTGTAAGGGATGATATGTTTTAAAGGTAATCTTTATTGAATATGTTATTATATATCCTTTATTGAACTGTCATAGTCAATAAACGGAATTTTAGGTGATTCAAGAGAGGGTATAATATCTTGCATCTGTTCCAGCTGATAATATAATACGTCCAACGCTCTGGAATGAGGTTCAAATAATAATTTGGTGTACAAACCATCGTAATCTAACCGCAACCCAATACCCGCTTCTTCTGCCTGCTCAATGAAATTGCTGCTAAAAGGCTGGGCGGTTACATGTTGAATGTGTTCCTCAAACGGAATATCACAAGGATAGTCTCGATAGTTGCTCAGCAGAGCCGCCCCGTTGTCAAATATAGGAGCCGTACGACATTTACCAGTTTGATTATTGATGACGATGCCCAGGTTGTTAAAATGCCTATCAGGATTCAACAGCAGTGCATCTAATGATAGAATCTGAGATAAATATTCGGAACAATCGTATTCGAGCGTATCATATAGGAATTCTTTTATGTAGTTTATCCGTTCAGCACAGGTATCATAGGTTCGTATAATATTGTCCAATGCAACTCCGTCTCGGACTAGTTCATGCAGTCTATGGAAACTCAAAAACGATTCGTTGTCAAGAAGAAAATTTCTTGACACACATCCCGGAACGTCATCAATTGTGCAAGTTGCATAAAAGACGTAATTGGTGATATTTGAGTGCATGAGAACCAGGGAAGCAAGATGTTCGGATTGGTCTTCGCATCCATAAACATTCTTTTTGTACCAATAGCCGTTATCATAGCATTTTGGCTGAATGCCGACAGCACTTCCTTGAACTTTTGTTAATGTCGTTGCATCAGTATGAATTAATCCCATATTAATTGCCTTTCTATATATTTTTGGAATCAGTAAGCCGTAGTTCCAGGCGCATAAACGATAGATTCTTTAGTTCCGATTCCAAGATAACTGTTGGTGGCAGATTTGTAAAGCTGCAGCTCTGTCATATCGTCTAAAAATTCAAAATCCCAGTCATCGTAAAGACTTTCAGGGTACATCTCTAAATCCTCTACAAATACAAAAAATTCGTCAAGCGATTCGAGCTCAAGTTCATGACTATCTTTTTGTAAAATTTCTTTGATTTCATCATGCTGCGGAATAGTTGAAATGGTTGGTATATCGAATCCCTCGCAGTAACTGATTTCTTCCAGTAATGCTTTAAAAAGAACATATTTCATGATCAGCGGCAGAGGGTAGAAATTTTCACTCTTGAGCAGAGAACAAAAATCATTAATAACAGGCAGCATCTTCTTGTGTCTGTACCTTGCAGGAAAAAAGTGTTTCAAGCCTTCAATGTCATAATCAGTCATTGGCTCGATGATATCATATAATCTTTTTGAAATGAATTTTGAAACCAGTTCGTTAACATGAGGCTCTTGTGTTGTTAAATAATCAGATAATTGAATCATAGAAACTCCTTTCGTAGTCGGTGAAACAGTATATATTCTATTGTATCTTTAATATGGATTGTTGTGGTTGCATATGGTGCAACCTTTTCAATTTCTGTAAAAATTGGCCGTCTGCACTTTTTGCTAATGTAAAGGCAGGAAGGAGTGGTAGGATGCAGAGTTTCAAAGAAGTATATGAAAAGTATAGGGGAAAACGGTCAGATGCAGCGGTTGCGAAAAAGGCAAATCTTCATAAATCAACGTTTTCACGAATAAAAAATGAACTTATTCCTCCGAAACGAAATTATCTATGGTCATTAGCTATGTCTCTGGAACTGACACTGGATGAGGCAGACGAATTATTTTCTTCATGTGGATTGTGCATGGCGTCTCAGTACCATTTGACTGACATGGAAAAAGAAAGAGAAGGTATTATTAAAGACTGCATAGCTAAGGGAAAATATAGTGTTGTGGAATTGAATATCCGTCTGTATGAGGCAGGATATCAGTTACTGGGAAATAAAGGGGCTAACTAGAAAAATATTTAGGCAGGGTTGCACGGCGTGCAACCCTTTTATGATACAAAGAAACTATAATAATCGTGTGGAATATATACGAGAAAGGGGGATGATTTATGGACGAATCTTATATGCGTGAGTACTTTGAACGAAACCAGGAGGTATTCTATATGCGGTTTAGGAAAGATGAATCTAAGTGGGCGCTTGAAAAAGAGCGTGCGCAGGCAGTTGATTCTTTCAGGGAAAAATACGTTCATGGCAATGTTATGGAAGCAGATTTTGAGGCAATGGTTAACGCAATCTGGAATGATGATTATGAGGCACATGTATTAATGTTCCTGTATGGAGCAGGTGAACGAGAAAAAATGTTGAGTTAGAGAAGGAGGAATGAGAATGGGATCGTTTGTTTATATGATTGCAAGAGATGATGCGGACATTATTGAAGAAAAACGACCGGAATTTGAAGAAAGGCTGGAGAAGGTGTTTAATGTAGCAGGTATGATGGAACAGGAGCATCTGACTTTATTTGGTAAAGGAATTCGTGCATTGAGGCCTGTTCGGATCGAGAACGGTTATACAACATTCTTCTATAATTATTTTGAAGATGATGTATGGGAAAACGCAGGATATTACAACAAAAACGGTGGCGTTTACTCAGAAAAGGTTGGCTGGCGGAACTTTGCGCGTGCTATAGAGGCGGCATATATGCTGCAGATGTTGTATATGCAGGAACCATCGTTTGTTGTTTATAATAACGAACTGGTACCGCCATGGCAATATCTGCAATGGTTCAAGAATCTATTTGGAACAACCTATCAGTTGCCGGAAAAGGATTTGATGAAGCTGATTGAGATGCTGCATGAGGAGGAAAGGTCTTATCCGGAAATTTATTACAGTTATAATGAATTGATATGCAGCGGATATTATCTGGAAAGTGTTATCGATGCTATTGCGGTTGTGTATGGAACAGCCAGGGCTTTGGAACTGCTGAAAAATGCTTTAGATAAAGAGAACAGTAAGAAAGCGGGTGTAAACTATCCGGAATGCATTAAAAATACCGTAAGGAGTCTGGAAAAATTTAAGGGAAATAGCAGTCTGGATGATGATGGACAGGTCGATTATCTCATGAAAAAGATGAGAACCATGGTTGAAACCGGGACGGTAGGAGACCAGGAAGATCAAGGCATTATGGAGATATTGTTCTGGGTGAGAGTAAGCGGCAGCTATGCGTTTGCAATTAAAAGAATTAGCGAATTATATAACAGAGATTTTTGGGAACTTTATGCACCGGTTGCCGGCATGAACAAGAAGCGGTCATTTTCAGAAAATCTTTGGAGTGAAACACAGAGTTTGCTGATCAGCGGTATTTCAACTGCCGAATTTGTTAATGAGAGTCCGGATGATATGCTCTATTATTGGACACCGGATGGAGATATAGAAGTTTCTGATGATGTTGAAAAGTGGTTTTCGGAACTTAGAAAACAGTTTGATGAATATGTGGCAGAGTGGCAGCAGATACCGAAGCTGATGCGATACATTGTAGATGATCTTTTATTTGCGGACCGTAATTATGTTAATATCCGGGCATTCTCAGGGTTTTTAGAGGAAACGATGGATAATATATCAGACGTCAGGTATCATATCCTGTGGCGTATTTTTCATGATATGATCCATGATCCGGATATGCTGAAAGAAGGCAGCGTTATTTTTGATAAAGAGTCATTAGCCAATGGGAAAAAGAAACTTAGATACGGATGGACAATGACGGATACGGATTTGAAACGAAACAAGGCAAGAATGACGATAAGAAGGTATCTTTCACTGATTTCGAACAAAGAGCTTAGGAGGAGAGTTTTTGGATTTTGAGTATCCGGTTATTGATAAAAAGAAACTGGGCAGCACCTTAAAAAGATATATGCAGGATAGGGGATTGACTGCCAGAGATGTACAGGAATATCTGGGGTTAGCCTGTGTACAGACAGTTTATCGGTGGACAGCCGGAATCAGTATACCGACGGTAGATAATCTGTATGCGTTGAGTCGATTGATGAATATTTCAATAGATGCGCTTGTAGGATCAAAAAGTAATTAGAAAAAGTATTTTATTATGGCACTTGGCAGTTTGTCAGGTGTCTTTTTTTTGTGTTGCAATGTGTTGAAACATTACAGAATGAGGTTAATATGTTATAATGATCATATGAAATTTTATAGAGATTGAGTAAAATTATTTCATTTTGTAGATGAATGAATATCATCAGATGCTAAGTCGCGAAATATCTGCGAATAAGGTATTGTATCGCAATAATGATATACTAGATAGTAGATAAAGGTGTTTCTAATTTGGAAAGAACAAACTTGGAAGAACGGGTGTAATGTCGCCGTTATATACGGTCTTTCGCCCGCACGATGTTGACACGACTTATTTGGAGCATTTCTTTAAGTGTGCTTATTGGCATTCGTTTATGAATTTCAATGGTGACTCTGGTGCAAGGTCAGACAGGTTCTCAATTAAAAATGATGTGTTCTTCCAAATGCCTATACCTCTACCACATATAGATGAGCAGAGGAAAATAGGTGAGCTACTAACTTGTCTCGACCACCTTATCACCCTTCATCAACGTAAAGAAAAATTAAAGGATAACAATACATAGTTTTGACAATGATATTTTGAAAAAT
>ERZ857750.328-NODE-328-length-68771-cov-19.416802_pt1 | contig 68771 bp, 58 predicted proteins | sample MGYA00519915_ERZ857750 | MGnify/ENA primary metagenome ERZ857750 (study PRJEB31778, sample SAMEA3449358) | human gut metagenome | biome: human gut; feature: human-associated habitat; material: faeces | place: United Kingdom | collected 2010/2012 ...
CATTTGTACCAATGATGGCTGGTTTCTTTGAATTAGCTGCAAGAGCTACAGTAGCTTTTACATTACCAAAAGTTATAGGTTTTACAGGTATATGTTTATCTGATCCAATCGCATGGATATCAGCAGCAGTACCACTTATGTTGACTTATTATATAAAAATGAAAAAAATAGATAAACGAAATAATTTAAAAGAAGAGTTAGAAGCAGCTCAAGAATTATAATAAAAAATAGCACTGGATAGATAAAATCTGTCTAGTGCTATTTTTTATTATTTTTTATTTTATTATACATAGTAAGTTATATTGACTTAAGATTAATCGAAAATAATCGAATAATAACACAAGATAGCAAATATATACGATTAAATGATTGAACTTTTAAATAATATTTTATAAAATATTATTTAGCAAATATTTACTATAATAGAGGGTGAAGCTATGAATTTTAAAAATGGTATTTTAGCAGTTTTAGTATCGGTATTTTTTATAATTACTCTAACTAATATATCTGAAGCACAAGAACATATAAATTTTAAACATATAACTATAGAAAATGGACTATCACAATCGAATGCCCAAACTATATACCAAGATAGTAATGGGTATATATGGATAGGTACTAACGAAGGTTTAAATAGATACAATGGGTTTGAGATGAAGGTATATAAAGCAGATAAAGATAAAAAAAATACAATAATTAATAACTATATTCTAAGTATTCAAGAGGATAATGAAAAAAATCTTTGGGTTGGAACAAATAAGGGGATAAGTAAAATAAATTTAGAAACAGAAGAAATTACAAACTATGAGCATGATGAAGATGGAAATACTTTTTTTAAAGTAAGAAGTATTTTATTAACAAAAAGAGGAACGGTTTTAGTAATAACACAAGATAATGTATATATGTATGATAGAGAATTCGACAAGTTCAAAGTATCTTTAAGCGAAGAAGATGTATTCAGCAAGGAAGATGTAATGGACATTGAAGAAGATAATTTTCATAATATATGGATAGGAACTGACAAAAGTTTAATTAAAATGGATAGAGGAACTATGAAAATCACCCAATATATTTCTCATGAGAATGTCGAAACATTAAAAGACGACAGAATAAATTCTATTTTAATTGATGATGAAAACAATCTATGGGTCTCGACCAATAACAACGGATTAATAAAAATACTTGTTAAAAATGGTGAAACACATAAGGTCATTAGGTACTACCATGATGTAAATGACGATACAACAATACCTTCTAACACCACAAAATCAATAATACAAGATGAAAATGGGATGATATGGATAGGTACGGATTCAGGTCTTTGTAAATACTTAGGTGATAATAAGTTTTATACATATCATAATAATTACGACTCTAATAGTTTATTAGATGACAATGTATATTCACTGATGCAAGATAGTACAGGATTAATATGGGTAGGAACATATACAGGAATTAGTATATTTAATCCAAATAATAAAATAATTCAATATAAAAGCGATCCATTAAATAAAAATTCTTTAAGCTCAAATGTAATACAAGGTGTATATGAAGATGAAGATGGCCTAATATGGGTAGGTACAAGAGATAAAGGTCTTAATATTATGGATAGAGAAAACAATAAATATATTAAGATTTCGGCAGGAGAAGGGACTTATGATATAACAAGCAACTTGATACGTGTTATCCAAGGTAGTGGAGATACTGTATGGGTTGGAACGGATTATGGACTGAATCAGATAAATAGAAAGACAATGAAAGTCAAAAAATACACCATGAATAATGGGCTGACAAGTGATATTATAGAATCCTTGTTAATCGATAGTCGAGGGTATTTATGGATAGGTACTCAAGATGGTATAAGTATTTTAGATATAAAAACTGAGAAGATAGTAACGGTTGATAAAATGATAGATACTCTTAACAAGACTATTAAAGAAAAAGTCGGTGACGCTCATATACAAGAAATTTTTGAAGATAAAGATGGAGTATATTGGCTTGGAACTTATACAGCTGGTTCTATGATAAAAATAGATGTAAATCAAGACAAGATAAAAGTCTTTAAACTATTTGACCATGAAACTAAGGAAGAAATAAATACAATAAAATGTATAGCCGAGGGCAATGACAATATATTATGGATTGGTACAAGTGATGGTCTAGTTAAATTTTATAAATCTAATGGAACGTCTATAAAATATACTGATGAAGATGGTCTTAGTAACAATACTGTTTATGGAGTGTTAATTGATGATGATGGTAATCCATGGGCAAGTACAAATAAAGGAATTTCAAAGTTTGATTTAAAAACTAATGAATTTAGAAATTTAAGTACGGCTGAAGGATTACAAAGCAATGAATTCAATGATAAATCAGAGTATAAGACGAAAGACGGTGAGTTTATATTTGGTGGGATAAAAGGTTTAAATATTTTTAACCCAGCAGACGAAGAAGCCATGTTCTCATATTACGAACCAACAATCACATTTGAGAGTTTTATGGTAGATGGAGAAAAATATAAAAATATAGATAATTTACAATTTAAATATGATCAAAATGATTTAAAAATATCTTATTTTATACCACAATACAGAAATAACAACTTAAAATTTTATTATAAATTAGAAGGTGTTATGGATGAATGGACATCTACAAGTAATAACCAAGTTTTATTTAATAAGCTGGACCCAGGAAAATACACTTTTAAAATAAAAGCGAGAAACCAAAAAGGTGTAATGGGAGAAGAGTATAAAGTTACATTTACTATAAAACCACCACTTTGGAAAAGTAAAGGTGCAATAATATCTTATATTGTAATGATAATAATGCTAGTCTGCTACAATAGTACAAAAGTTAAAAGATTAGATAATTTAGTAGCTGTTAGAACAGAAGCACTTAGCAATGAGATGGAAACGAACAAACAGCTATTTGATAAAATTATAGAGGTAGAGAGAAATAAAAATAATTACTTTATAAATTTATCTCATGAGCTTAGAACACCATTAAATGTGATAAGTTCAGTAGAACAATTGATAACTAATTTAAATAAATCGCCAAAAGGAATATCAAGAGAAAAGATAGATGAGTATATGGTTGTTATGAATAAAAATATTAAGAGATTACTAAACTTAATTAACAACATAATAGATACTACTAAAATTGAAAATGGAAAATATAAAATAAATATTCAAGAAGAAGATATAGTATATATAGTTGAAGAATCAGCACTTAGTCTTAAAGATGCAATAGAATCAATGGGATTAAATTTAATTATAGATACTAATACAGAAGAAAAAATCATAAAATGCGATAGAAATGAAATAGAGCGTTGTATTATAAACTTACTGAGCAATGCAGCTAAATTTACTCCAGTAGGTGGAGATATAAAAGTAGATATTCTTGATTTAGGAGACAAAGTAAAAATAATAGTTGAAGATACTGGAATAGGAATAGAAGAAAAATATCATGCAGCAATATTTGATAGATTTAATCAAATAGTAGACGAGCACACTGAAGTAAAAGGTGGAAGTGGTCTAGGTCTTACTATAACAAAACATATAATCGATATGCACAATGGAGAAATATATGTTGAAAGTGAAGTAAATAAAGGAACTAAATTTACAATTATATTACCAGTTGATGATAGCATAGATGAAAATATCATTATATAAATAGATATATTTTGTAAAGAAATATATATAAATAGCCTATATTTGTATACGAAAACAACAATTATCGTATCGAATATGGGCTATTCTTGTATACAAGTAAGGATTGTATAGAAATATATAATGTCGCATTTGGAGGTAAAATATGGTAAAATAATTGAAACGGCTATTTCAACAGGAGGTTGCTATGAACAGAAATTTAATAACAGCGTTGATTTTGGCATCGGGTTTTTTACTGACATCTGAGCAAGAAAAGGATCAATATAAACCACAGCTACCAAATTTCAAAGATATACTAGAAGTAAAACATTCTATAAAAGGAAGAATAAGAATACAATGTAAGGTATTAAAGGGAAATCAGCAGGGAGAGCAAGCATTATTAAACACTTTTTCACAGATACCGGGGATAATAGATATATCTGTGAATCCTTGTATTGGAACAGTAATTATAAAATATAATGAAGAAACAATCCAGCCAATGCTTATTATAGGAATAATACTAAAGGTATTAGGATTAGAAGATGAAGCTCATAATGAAAACAAATCTTTAATAACAAGAGAAAGTGCAAATATAGTAGAGAGTTTAAGTCATACAATATATGAAAAGACTAGTGGCGTATTAGATTTAAAATCATCAGTAATGCTACTTCTTTGTGTATATGCAGTGTATGATATTAAAACTAGACCAGGCCTTAGACCTGCTGGGCTTACATGCTTATGGTGGTTATACTCGCTTATCACAAGATAATATTAATCAGCTGAGAAAGGAAGCGCTAATAAAATGAATATAAAAAATCACATAATTAAACATTTTATAAAATTTAAAGTAGTACATTCAATACCGGGGAGATTGAGACTTAAAGTAAGTAATGCATCTAAAATACCACAAGAGGCAAAAGAATATGATAAATATGTAGTACAGGGATTAAAAATGCTAGATGGTATAACAGACGTAGAGTTTAATTATATAACTGGAAGCGTAGTTATAAATTATGATACGAAAAAGACTTACGAAGAAAAAATTATAAAATGGATAAATAAAGTAATAGATATAGTTCTAGGTGACTTCAAGTTGATTGAAGAAAACGGACAAGACAATATTGAATTTGTGATAGATACTTTAGAGCAGAAATTAAATGAAGCAATAAAAACAATATAATAAATAATAAAAATGGGGTGATAGCAAGTGTTTGGACAAAAAAAGGACTTATTTGAGCTAAATATAGTCCATTCATTGCCGGGGAGAATTCGTTTAAATTGTAAGGCTATCGGATATCTTAAAGAATTTAATGAAGAAATCTTACAAGATATAATGGATTTAGGATTTATAAAAAAAGTAACAATAAATAATATAACAAGTAATATACTTATAATTTTTGATAAAGATAGAATTGATGAAGCTGACTTAAAAAATTTAATATCAGATATATTAAATAAATACTATCTATATGCATACAAACAACATAGAGAACTAGAGGCTTCAAATATAATTGAAAGAGAAAGAGAAGAAGATGTAAATGATATAGGTAAGAGACTTGTATTAAATGCAGGTTTAATTACTTATTCAGTAATAAAGAAAACAAATTATGCAGAAATATTCCCTGTTTATAAGAGATTTTTTAATCCTTGCTCGCTTGGAGCATTGTATTTAACTAAATCTCTATTTAAAGATGGGATAGGCGGGATGATTAAACACAAACGCCCAAATGCAGATACACTTACAATTTCATCTATAGTTGCGAGTATATTACTTGGAAACTCAACTTCAGCACTTACAATAATTTTATTATCAGATATAGCTGAATTTATGACAAGTTATACAATGAAAAAAACAAGAGATTCGATTAAACATATGATAGATTTAAATGAAGAATTTGTTTGGAAACAAGATGAAAATGGCGCAGTTAAACGTATATCAGTTGAAGATGCTAAAGTAGGAGACAAAATAGTAGTACATACTGGTGAAAAAATATGCGTCGATGGAAAAATAATAAGTGGAGAAGCTATAGTAGATGAGTCAGCTGTAACTGGTGAATATGTTCCACATATAAAGAAAATTGGAAGTGAAGTTTATTCAGGAACATTAGTTAAAAACGGAAATATCGTTATAAATACAGAAAGAGCTGGAGATGATACTGTAGTTTCAAGAATTATAAACTTAGTAGAAGATGCAGCATGTAATAAAGCAAAAGTACAAGATTATGCTGATAAATTCTCAAACTACTTAATACCATTTAACTTCTTCTTAGCAGGGGCAACTTATCTAGCAACTAAGAGTCCAACTAGGGCGCTAAATATGATGGTAATAGATTATTCATGTGGTATAAAATTATCGACAGCGACTGCATTTTCAGCAACAATAAACAATGCAGTTAAAAATGGTATATTAATTAAAGGTGGAAACTATATAGAAGCATTAGCAGAAGCCGATACTTTAATACTAGATAAAACAGGTACATTAACTGAAGGTAAACCAGAAGTTTTAGATATAGTAACAGCACAAGATATAACTTCGAGAGAATTGATTGAAATTGCATCAGCAGCAGAGGAAACATCATCACATCCTATGGCTAGTGCAATACTATCTAAAGCTAAAAGTGAAGGTATAAAAATACCAAAGCATGGAGAAGTAATTACTCATATAGCAAAAGGTGTTGAAACAAATATAGATGAAGACATAATTAGAGTAGGTAATAAAACTTTCTTAAAAGAAAATAACATAGATATAACTTTAGAAGATGAAGCCTTTAATTTAAAGAAAAAAGGTCAAAGTATAGTTTATGTAGCACAAAATGAAAAATTATTAGGGGTAATTGGAATTCAAGATAAAATGAGAGAAAATATGAAAAAATCTCTTAACAATATAAGATATCAAGGTGTCGATGAAATTCTTCTACTTACTGGTGATATAGAAGATCAAGCTAGTATAGTAGCGAGTAAAGTCGGTGTCGATGGATATGAAGCTGAATTACTTCCAGAAGATAAAGCAAAAACAATACTTAAATTACAATCTAAAAATTCTAAGGTAATAATGGTTGGAGATGGAATAAATGACGCTCCAGCACTTGCATATGCTGATGTAGGAGTATCATTAGGAGGAGGTTGCACAGATGCTGCAATCGAAACATCTGATGTAGTAATACAAACAGATGACCCTATGGCACTTCCAGCAGTTATGAATTTATCTAAAAAGACAATGAAAGTAGTAAAAGAAAACTTTGGATTGGTTATAGGAATAAATACTTTAGGACTTGTGTTTAGTGCGGCTGGTGTTTTACCAGTATTTTGGGGAGCTGTACTTCACAACTCTAGTACAATATTTGTAGTTTCAAATTCAATTAGATTACTATTTTCAAAAATTGAAAATAAGAGATAGAGGTGTTACTTTAAATTGAACTATCCAGTAATATTAGTTGAACATATGATTGAGGGAAGAATAAGGGTAAAATTATCGCATTCTATTATAGATGAAACTAAATTAAATCAATTCTTTACAAAAAAAGAAGGGATAAAATTAGTCAGATACAACCCTTATATAAAAACACTGCTTGTTGAGTTTAATTCAAAAAAAATAAGCGTGGAAAATGTAATATTTAAAATAGCAACAATACTATCAGAGATATATGGATTTTCTAAAATAAAATTTATATCTAATAATAACAAAACAGATATGCCACTTTTATCGTATTATTCTATAATATTAATATTAGGGGCAAAAATAGTAAAATATGTAAGTCCAACAGGACAGGTTCAAGAGTTCTTGAAATGGTTGGCAACAGGAACTACAGTAGGTGCTATTGTAGAACATGGTTATTCAGAAATGAGACAAAGGGGCACAATTGACCCAGAGGTGATGTCTATAATGTATTTAATAAATTCAATTGGAAAAGAAGGCAATATGTTAAATGCGTCTTTAGTAACTTGGATAACTACATTTGGCAGACATATACTTAAAAAATCAAATGAAACTTTTATCTTAAAGATTGAGAAATCAAAAATGAGATGTGAAGATAAGCCATGTTATGATATCTCAATTTTATCTGAAGATATTAATAACAACAACAAACTTGATTCATTTCGATTATTTGCAAATGAAATAATCGAACGACAAAATAGCTTAAACTCCAGCTTTGGATATAGAGGCGGAGGAAGCATTAACAATGAAGGGATGTTTTTTAACCTTAAATAAATATTATAAATTAACTACACAGGAGGAGATATTATGGTAGTACTAGATGCAATAAACAAAGATCATTTAAAAGGAGCAGCAGTAGGAGTAGGCATTTGTGCAGTAGGATATTATATATACAAAAAAAATCAAACTAAAGTCGATGGATTCCTAAAAAAACAAGGTATAAACGTACAAACTGTTAACCACAAAGATTATGCAAATATGTCATTAGAAGAATTAATGGAATCAAAAGAGTTAATAGAAGATTTAATAGCAGAAAAAGAAGTAAATGTTGAGTCTACTATGGAAGCAACAGCTTATGCAGAATAATAAATAATAATCTAAAATATTATGCTAAAATAAAATTAGAAAAGGGAATGACGAGATGGTCATTCCCTTTTTCTATGCAGATATTAATTCTTTATTTAATGATGTATTTTCAAAAGAAGTATTTCTTTTAGCATAAACTGTTATACAAACTAAAGTGATTAATTCACTTACTGGAACTACTACCCAAAGTACTGTTGAAGGAAGTACAGATGGAAGTAAAAATGCTAACACTATGTTTAATAAGAATCCTCTTATTATAGAAATATATATAGCTACTTTTTCTTTACCTACAGATTGGAAATAGCTAGATATTAATATATTTATATTCATTATGCAAAAAGCACTTAAATAAAGTCTTAATGCTGGTATTCCAACAGATAGTATTTCAGAATTTGCTTGCACAAATACTTTAATAATTTGTCCTGTAAATAAAAATACTACTGCAAATAGTGAAACACCTATTATAGTTGTAGTTATTAAAGCGTATTTTAATACTTTTTTCACACGTGTATTTAGTCCAGCACCAAAGTTCGTTGCGATAATTGGTTGAGCTGCTTGAGCCACACCGTTAAATAATGCAAGACCTACTAATACACAGTTAGATATTATTCCATACACTACAATTCCGTTATTTCCAATATATTTTAAGATTTGGATATTAAATATAAATATTACAAATCCACTTGCAACCTCCATTATAAGGCTTGAAAAACCACATTTAAAAATTGGTGCTAAAAGGTTTAAAGATATTGTTTCTTTGTTTATTTTTACTCTGTTTTGTTTTTTAATAAAATGAGTAGATAAAACAAGTAGAGTAGTTAAACTACCTATTACTGTTGCAGCTGCTGCCCCAAACATACCCATATCCATTGGGAAAACAAAAACATAATCTAAAATTACATTTAGAACTGAACCTGTTAATACAGCACACATAACTAGTTTAGGGTTTTTCATATTTCTCACAATAGGTGCAAAGTAATTAGACATCATAAATACTGGTGCAAATGCCATTATACATTTACCATATTCTAAAACTAAGTCTATTGTATTGCTGTTTGCTCCTAAGATTACACATAAAGATTCTAAATAATAATTCCATATTAAACCTAAAATAATTGCTATTGATAATATTGATACAAATCCAGTTGCAAAGTATTGGTTAGCTTTTTTCTTATTTCCCATTCCATCTTCAGATGATATTAAAATTCCGCTGCCTATTCCAAATAATAAACCAATTCCGTTAAATAATAAAAAGAAAGGCATGAATATATTTAATGCAGAAATCCCTAAAGCACCAACGCCTTGACCTATTATAAGGGTATCAACTAAAAGATAAACTGATGTAACTAATGTTGAACAAACTGCTGGTACTAAATAATGAAAAAATACTTTGCTTTCTTTATCTTTTAGTAAATTTAATTTTTCCATAGACATTCTCCTTTCAAATTATAATAATTTATGTAACAAAAAAAGCCAAATAAGTATTGTACTTATTTGGCTGATTTATCAATCAAAAGGTGATCAGAACCAAAATAGTACTAAAGCGATTATAAAAAATATAATACGCCACTTATTATGGCTCTTTTCTGTATAAAAATTTTGTATGCTATTATAATAATATATTGTATACAGTGCGTCAATATAATTTATGTGTAAGGAAAAAAATACTATAAGAATAAGGGGATAAATGTAAGAGGATATTTCCAAAATAAATAATAAGTTTATTTTAGAATATCCTCAAACTTTAGAGATTAAACATCATTGTTTTTTACTGATTTGTGTTTTGCATTTTTGTTTTTATTTTGATTTTCTTTAGTAATTGGAGTTTGACAATTACATTTTTTCATTCTTGCCATTTTATTGTCTGGTTGACTGTCTTTTGCCATATGATGTATTACACCTCCATAAGAATAATCTCAAATTTATGGTGTGTATTTTAAATAAATTTATGCTGACAATTTTTAAGAAGTTTTTATTAAATTTCAATTTAATTTAAAATGGAAAATTTATACATAAAATACGCTTAAAAACGCCCAATAAAATGTAAATATATGATAAAATTAAGTTGACATAAAAAGGGGGGAGCCATTGGGCACTCATATAAGGAGGGGTTATTTTATGCATACTATGAAATATAGTAATATTGAATTTGAAGTAAATATACCAGAAACACAAATTGCCTGCGAGTTGGAGTCTAATGTTGTGGATTTGCCACAGAGAAGTGTAAAAGAGCATATAGAATATGCTTTAGATAATCCAATTGGAGCAGGAGATATTTCAACAGTAGTTAAAAAAGGGGACAAAGTAGCAATAATAATATCTGATATAACAAGAAAATGGCAAGCTATACCTACATATTTACCAATATTAGTTGATAGATTAAATAAATGTGGTATAGCAGACGAAGATATAATCATCGTATCTGCTTGTGGTACTCATAGAAGACAAACAGACGCAGAACATAAAGAATTATTAGGAGAAGATTTATTTAAACGTTTAAAAATAGTAGACCATCAATGTGATGATAAAGAACATTTAGTTTATATGGGTGAGACATCTAGAAAAACTCCAGTATGGTTAAATAAATATGCAATTGATGCAGATAAAATTATATTAACTGGAGGAGTAGTGTATCACTTTTTAGCAGGTTATGGTGGAGGAAGAAAGAGCTTAGTCCCTGGAATAGCAGGAAAAGAAACTATAAATACTAACCACTGTAATGCCTTAAATCCTGGGTTTGGACAAGGTATAAATGAAAATGTTTATTCTGGAAATTTATCAAAAGAAAATCCATTCCATGATGACTTAGAAGAAGCTGCGGCAATGGCAAAACCAGCATATTTATTAAATGTTGTTGCAAATTCAGACCAACAAATAATAGCAGCATTTGCAGGAGATTGGATAAAAGCTCATAAAGCAGCAACTGAATTAGTAGATTCTATAGACGGTATTTATGTTGACGAAAGAGCAGATTTAGTTATAGCTAGTGCGGGCGGTTTCCCAAAAGATATAAACTTATATCAAACTTCTAAAACACTTTCAAATTCTAAAAGTATGATAGCTGATGGCGGAACAATGATAATACTATCAGAATGTAGTGAAGGATTTGGAAATCAAGATTGTGAAGATCAAATTGTTGAATTTACAAATATGGAAGATAGAGAAAGAGCATTGAGAGCTGACTTCTCAATAGGTGGATTTGTTGGATTTGATTTTTCTGATACAGCAGAAAGATATAATATGATATTAGTGACTGAAATACCAGCAGATAAATTTAAGAATACAAAAATACACGTTGTTAAAACTTTAGATGAAGCATTAAGAGTAGCAAAAGAATTAAATAATGGTTCAATCGACAACATGAAAGTCGCATTATTACCACATGGTGCTAATACACTACCTAAATATAGATAAAAATATTTTATATAAAAACAAAGGTCGCACAATTTAGTGCGACCTAATTTGATTGATTAAATTAGTATAATATTAAAATGTTTATTAAAATCGTTAGTTAAGCTTATATAAAAATCTAATTAATGCTCATCTTACTTATCATCTTCGCTTTTAGAATCATCAATATCATCTTTTTTACTTGAGTCTATTGGATTATCATCTATATTTTCCTCAGTATCTGCTTTAATTTCCGTTTCATCGCTTGGCAAAACATCAACATCCGGCTCAATTTCTGTTTCAGTACTTGGTAAAGTGTCGATATCTGTTTCAATTTCCGTTTCATCACTCGGTAAAGCATCTACATTAGGCTCAATTTCAATTTCAGTGCTTGATAAATTATCGATATCTGGTTCAATTTCTGTTTCAGTACCTGACAAAGTATCAACATTCGTATCAATTTCCGTTTCAGCACTTGGCAAAATATCGACTTCACCTTCAGAAATATCAATCTGACTATCAATATCGTCTTTATTATCGACACTGTCATTTTTATCTTCATTACAATACTCATCGTCTATTTCATCACAATCATTACAATTTCGATACTTACAATCTTCATCATCAGTAGAAGTTCCGTTCAATTCAATCGTATCTGTTTTAAAAGGTGATAAAATAACGATTATTCCAAGTAAAAATAATAATGCTGATAAAATATACATGTGCATAATCAATACTAAAATTGATGCTATAATTATGACAATTCCTGTTTTTCTATGTTTAATTTTTTCAGAGTTGGCCAATTAAATTACCTCCTGTTCATTTGATAAATATATCAAAATTATCTTTTAGAAAAAAATAAGTGAGAAAATAAATTACTTTCTCACTTAAACTGTATTCCTAAAGGATTATATTTATTCTAATTATTATTTTGTTTTAACAAATTTACTGCTTTCCATACATCCTACAGCAGTTATTGCTAAAGCTAGACACACACCTAAGTTTTTAAGTTCAAATGTCAATGGTATTGCAAATATTCCTCTCATAAAAGGAAGGAAAGTAAGTGATAACATTCCAAGACAAATAATTACTGCGCCTAGTGCATATTTGTTGCTTGTAACTCCCAAACTAAGAATAGTTTCGCTATTAGAACGTGCAGCAAATGTTTGTATTATTCTAGATAACGTAATTGTTATAAACGCCATAGCTGCACCTAAAGCATCGGATGTCTGCATTCCTATATATTGAGCAAGTATTGTAACTATACCTATTATTGAACCTCTTGTAAGAACTACTTTCAATGTATCTTTACATAAAATACTTTCGTTAGGGTCTCTAGGTGGTTTATTCATAGTATCTTTTTCGGGTTTTTCAAAACCTAATGCAATTGCAGGTAGAGAATCTGTTACCAAGTTTATAAATAATAATTGTATAGTAGTGAATGGATTTGCCCATCCAGCAAACACAGCGAATAATATTGCTATTATACCGCCTAAATTTCCTGAGAAAAGATAAGTAATTGATTTTTTAATATTATTATAAACTGTTCTACCAACTTCAATTGCATTTACGATAGTTGCGAAGTTATCATCTACTAAAACCATTGCAGATGCATCTTTTGCAACTTCTGTACCACTTCCCATTCCAATTCCTATATTAGCCTGTTTTAGAGCAGGTGCATCATTTACACCATCACCTGTCATAGCTGTTACTTTGCCTTTTTTCTGCCATGCTTTGACTATTCTTATTTTATTTTCTGGAGAAACTCTAGCATAAACTGATATTTTTTCAAGTTTATTATCAAGTTCCTCATCAGTAAGAGAATCTAATTCTTGGCCAGTAAGAGCTAGGTCGTCTTTTTCCATTATGCCTATTTCGCGAGCTATTGCAGCAGCAGTAGTTTTATGGTCCCCAGTTATCATTATTGTCTTTATACCAGAAGATTTTGCTTCTTTTACTGCATCAAATACTTCTTCACGAGGTGGATCTATCATAGCCATAAGACCTATTAAGATTAAATTATTTTCATCATCTAAACTAGGTTCAAATTCATCAGCTACATTTTTATAAGCAAATGCTAAAACTCTTAAAGCTCTATTTGAAAAGTTTTCATTTATTTTTTTGTATTCATCTAAAATTTCGTCTGATATTTCTATAACTTCGTCGTATTTAAGTGCGTATTTACATCTTTTAAATATTACATCTGGTGCACCTTTTGTAAACATAATATTTTCATCATCTATTAAATTTACAGTAGTCATAAGTTTTCTATCACTATCAAATGGTATTTCAGATATTCTAGTGTAGTTTTCTCTTATAGATTTATAATCTACGTCGTATTTTTCTGCATAATTTATAAGAGCTACTTCAGTAGGGTCGCCTATTTCTATTCCTTCTTCGTTTACATCTGAGTCGTTACAAAGGATAGAAGATAAACTTAAATATCTTTCTTGTATTGCACAAGCACATACAGCGATTTCAGTGCCATCTGATGTATTTTCACTATTGTTAGAGTTTGTATTAGTATAATCTTTTATATAATCAAACCCATTGAACTTATCGCTATCAGGTCCATAAAGATAAGTTTCAACTACTGTCATTTTGTTTTGTGTTAGGGTACCTGTTTTGTCAGTACATATAACACTTGTTGAACCTAAAGTTTCAACAGCAGGTAATTTTCTAATTATAGATTGTCTTTTTGCCATTGTATTTGTTCCAGATGCCAAAACTATTGTAACAATAGAAGTTAGGGCCTCTGGTATTGCAGCAACTGCAATTGCTATAGCAAACATAAACGAATTCATTAAATCGCCGCCTCTAAAAACTTCTAGTGCAAATATAAGTGCAGCTAAGATTACTATTGCGACTCCTAATTTTTTACCGAAATCGTCTAGTTTTTGTTGAAGAGGTGTCTGTTTATTTTCAGCAGTTTCAAGTAGGTTTGCTATTTTACCAACTTGTGTATTCATACCGCATGAAGTAACTACATAAGTAGCTCTACCATAGACAACCATAGAACCGCTAAATACCATATTTTTTTGATCACCTAGTGAACTTTCTTCATTTATAGTATCAGCATCTTTTAAAACTGGTTCTGATTCACCTGTTAGCATTCCTTCAATAACTTTTAATGTTTGAGATTCGATAATTCTACCATCAGCAGGAACATAATCCCCAGCCTCAAGAAGTACTATATCACCAGGAACTAATTCCTGTGACGAGATAGTGAGTTTCTCATTATTTCTAATTACTTTTGCTTCTGGAACTGATAATTTTTTTAAACTATCTAGTGAACTATCTGCTTTTTTTGTTTGAACTACTCCTAATACTGCGTTTATTCCTAAAACTGCAAATATAATAAGTGATTCAACTGTATCTCCTAAAAATACTTGTGTCATTGCTGCAACTAGCAAGATTATAACTAATGGGTCTTTGAAACTTTCTAAAAATAACTTCCAAGTTGGTGTTTTTGGTTTTTCTTTTAATACATTACGACCATAATTTTTTAATCGCGATGTTACTTCCTCCTGTGTTAATCCAGTCAAATTACTATCTAAGTCATTTAAAACTTGAACTGAATCTTTTTGATAAAACATATTTATTCCTCCTAATATTAAATTTATCAAATAAAAAAGACCTCCAAGTAGATTATTAATAAATTTAAAATCTACTTTGAAGGTCTTGCTAACAAGTTTATGTACTCGCTAGTCAACCGGGATAAAATCCGAAATGACGATTGACTATCACAGTGTGAAAGCTACTCCCCTTCAAGGGAATTCTTTATTTTTCTATATTATATTAATAATTGGCAAAAAATACAACAGATTTTTTGTTAAAAAAATTTAATATAATAAATTTATAGTAACATTTAGGTGAGCTGTAATGCATATCTAATAAAAATGTAATTTAATCAAGAAAAATAAAGAAAAATAATATCTTTTGTAAAATTAATATATAAAATATCGATAAATTGGAAATTAGCAATATTTTTTTCAATACTGTAACCTTAATTTATTTTAAAATATACAAAAAGAATGGTAAAATTATTTATATAAAAAAATAATATAATAGTATGAGAGCAAATTATAAATAATTGTCTATTACAATAAAATAAATGAGAGGTGTGATTTTTTATTGAGCAGTTTTATAATAAACGCATGTAAGCACTTTAACACGATTACTAAACATAGGCATAAAGTGATACAACATTGTTTTAAGGCGGGGATTTTATGGCAGGGATGTCTGCATGATTTATCTAAATATAGTTTTCATGAGTTTATAGTAGGGGCTAAGTATTATCAGGGGACTAGAAGTCCAAACGAAGCTGAAAGAGAAGCAAAGGGGTATTCATATGCATGGATGCATCACAAAGGTAGAAACAAGCATCACTTTGAATACTGGACGGATTATAACACTAAAACTAGAACTATAGAACCAGTGAAGATGCCTATGAATTATTTGATAGAGATGTTTTGTGATAGAGTGGCAGCGAGCAAGATATATATGGGAGATAAATATACAGATAGATCTCCACTAGACTACTTTTTAAGAGCAAAAGGTAGAATGCAAATTCATCAAGAGACATCAGATGAGTTAGAATTTTTACTTGTAATGTTAGATGAAAAAGGCGAAGAAGAGACTTTTAAATATATTAAAAATATCAAAAAAACAGGATATATTATAAAAAATAAGGAATTAGCTAAATAAGTTTTTTAGCTAATTTTTTTAATTTCAAGGAAATTATGTATGTAATTGTAGTTTAAAAAAGGAAGGATATTTTTATACTTTAGAGAATTTAAGGAAAGAGGTTGTAAATATTTTAAAACTGATGAAGAGAGGTGATTTTTATGAGAAAAGTAATAAATTTATTGCTTGTCTTTATGCTAGGAACTACATTAGTCGGTTGTAGTAGTCAAATTAAGACAACTAAGAAAACTACTGAAAATAGCAATGTAAAAAGTGAATCCCAAACACAAAAAACTTACCATGATAAAGAATTTATAAATGATGTATATGCTTTAATAAGCAATTCCGAGCTAGATAAAGACTATAGTAATGTTGATTTTGATAATTTAAGTCAACAAGAAAAAGATAAAGTAATAAAAGACCAACAAATCGTATTTATACAGCAGAAAATCGATAAAATAAAGAAATATAAAAAATTAGATTTTAAAAATCCAGAGCTAAAAGAACTTGCGATTAGATATATAGATGTGTTAGAAACTCAAAAACAATTAATAGAAGATGATAAAGACACAAAAGTATTGTCAAATGGTGAAGAATTAAAAGGTGCACTAAGTTATGCATGGCTACAGTGTGAAGATGATGAATGTGAAATTATATTAGAATTGGCTAATAATCATGGACTTAAAATGAGCGAGCATCAGAAAAAGGATCTTGAGGATATTAGAAGTGAGGTTAAGCAGGAGATAAGTAATTATAAATCTTAAATCATCATATTAAGTATTATAAATATTCACTTTTACAATAATATACTAAGTGCACACTAAAATTATAGATAAGTAATATAAGTTTGTATGAATAATAAGTAAAAATAATCGAGGTGTAGAAAATGAATAAGCATCACAATCGTGTAGTTGTAAAGGTTGGAACTTCAACATTAACTAATGAAAATGGAAAGAGTGATTTGAGAGCATTTGATAGGCTCGCGTGTACTTTGTCAGTTATTCAGAAATCGAGTCTGAAGAGAGATTATTTGGTGATAATGATATGTTGTTAGCTGTTGTTGAAGTATTATGTCAGGCATCAAAATTAATAATTCTTTCTGATATTGATGGATTATACAACAAAGACCCACGTTTATTTCCTGATGCAAAATTAATATCTACAATAGATTGTATTGATGAAAAGTTATATGAATCTGCTGGTGGATCAGGTTCAAGTCGTGGAAGAGGTGGAATGATAACAAAATTACAAGCGGCGACATTAGCTGTTAATCAAGGTATTGATACAATTATTACTAACGGAAAACATCCTGAGAAAATTTATGATATTTTAGAAGGTAAAAAAGTAGGTACAAAATTTATAGGAAATAAAAATAATTTTTAATATAATTTAATTAAATAATAAGAGCAGGGGAAATAAATCCTCTGCTTTTACTATTTAATTAAATTAGTGATAGATACTTAAGTATTTTTCTTTATAACAAAAAAATATTGTAATAAATATTACTATGTGTTAATATAATTAATATAAAAATATATTAACGCATATATAAAATAAACATATAATAAATAATAAAACGCAAAAAGAGAGGCGCAAAATATGAAAAATCAGTTTTACTTAAAAAACTTCAAAAGCAAGTGGATAAAATACGATAATTATGACTTGAGAGAAGATTCAAATGGAAGTATATATATTGTTCCATCAGAAGACAGTAAATATACAATTTATGATCCTTTTGAAAAATCGAGCAATATATTATTTGATTTAATCGACTTAGGTGACTTAGTTTTAAAAAATGAAAGTCAAGATACTTTATACAATAAATTAATAGTGTTTGTAAAACACTACGGATTACTAGGACTTATAACTTCTAGTGTATACAATCGAGATATAGTTGGAGAAGATAATGTAATATTTTCACAAAATAATATTATAAGCAGCACTTTAAACTTAGATACTAACATAATGAAGTCTGAGGATTATATAAAACTATTCACGCCATTTGCAGGTGAGGATGATTTATATACTAGAGAATTTGATAAACATCTAACTGTTGTAAAAGCAGAAGATTCTCCAAAGTTTTACGGTAAAAAGCCGTTAGTTTTAGATATAGTATTTTCAAAATTCTATGCAGAGCGTGTAGAATGGATTCTAGAATATGCAAAAAATATATCAGAAAATTTAAACCAAATGATAATTTATAAAAATAGCAATTTAACTGAAGCAGTTGAAATAATGCCAGATAAATTTAATCCAAATAAAATAGGATTTACACTAGCAATGTTTGATAGACCTCAAATTAATTGGAATTTCGACTCTCTACAGTCAGCTATGGATATGATTTATGCATTTGCTATAATGGATGAAGATAGGATATTAAACCGTTGTAATTACTGCAATAAAGCATTCTTTGCAAAAACAGAGCGAGAAAAATACTGTTCGCCTTCTTGTAGAAATTGTGCAAATGTTATAAAAAGCAGAAACAAGAAAAAGGCTCTAGAAGAACAAAATAATAAAAATAAAGTAGAAATAACAGAAAATGAAGTTGATGACTTAGCTAAAAATATAGAAAAAGAAAATAAAGCTAATACTTTAGAAAATATAAATGTAGACTTAAATACAAATAAGTTTGAAAATATTTTAGAAAAAATTGATAAGCAAATTATAAAAAATGTTAGAGAAAGAAGTATAGATATTCAAAAATATGAAGGTGGTGAAGATGATATGAAAAATGAAAAACGTAAACAAGCTATTTATGAATATAAAGAAAAGAAGACAACAGGTGGAGTTTATAAAATAACTAATACAGAAAGTAAAAAGAGTTTAATTAAAGGGGAAGTAGATTTACAATCTATGCAAAATAGATTTAATTTCTCTGTTTCGGTAAATAGCTGCTTAAATATAAAACTTCAAAAAGACTGGAACAAATACGGGGCAAAATCATTTACATTTGAAATACTTGAAGAAACTGAGATGAAACCAGAAATGGATAGAAGAGAGTTTAAAAAGTATTTAAATGAAATGGCTGAAAAATATACTGAAAATATGGATCCAGAAGAATTATATTAAATTGAATTTTGAGGATACACTCGATTTGAATATGAAAATTTATAATAGAGATAGAATTTATAAAAAGATAAAGAGCTTTAAGTTTATCTAATAGATAAATAAATTAAAAAATTTTAATAAAAATGTATAGAATTTAATATTGTGTGGATAATATAACTATATATTTAAATTTGCACAATTGAGCTCAATTATAAATATATAGACCGATATTTTTTAGGGTAACTACTCTAAGAAGTATCGGTTTTTAATTTTTGAAATAAATTAAATATAAAGGCATATTAGAATATAATTTATCATATAAGATGTTCTTAAAATATGGGGGGATACTATGAGAGTTATTTGTTACAATATACATTCAGGAACTGATAAAGAAAAAAATCCAACATTAAATGAGATTATTGCTTATTTAAAACAACAACAAAGCGATATAATCTGTCTTCAAGAAGTTTTATATTCACAGTATAAAAAAATAAAGTTTAGACTAAGAATGGATGGTATTTTTGCTGAAAATGTTGTGGATAAAGAATTTGGAGTTTGTATACTTACAAAATATAAAATAGTAGCACAAAATCATGTGCTGCTTACTAGTAAAAAAGAACAAAGGGGATTTGCACATATAAAAGTAAAAATAAATGATGATGGGTATTTAAATATTATCAATACACATCTTGGTCTTGATAAATATGAACGTGTTAAACAAATAGATGAAATTTTAGATTTTATAAATATAAATTTAAATGGAAATATTGAAAATCTTATAGGCAATATAATTTGTGGGGACTTTAATGAAAAGAATATATATCTTAATAACTTTGAGGATGTATCTATGAAATTAAATAAAGACAACATACCAACTTTTTTAAATAGTAGAATAGACTATTGTTTTGAAGATACGAACTTGAATATTACTTCATATGAAGTGGATAAGGTATATATGTCAGATCACTTTCCAATAATAGTTGATTTTTCATAGTTATATAAATATTAAAAAAAGCACTGAGAAGTGCTTTTATTATTTCTTAGCTAATTTTATATTCCTATCTAATGTATATTTAATTAAGTAACTTGTCATATTTTCAAATTTCATGTCAAAATCATTTTCATCAAAAAGCATATAAAGAGCAAATAAGTTCGCTTCCCTTTCAGCCTCCTGGTTTTCAGATTCAAAGTTATTCACACCAGTATGTCCCAATATTATATGTCCTAGCTCGTGAGCACATAATATATTTTTCGATTTTTCTATGTAATTAGAATTGATTGTAATAGAAGGCTGACCATAAATAGATACAAAATAAGCTTTGCGAGATTCGTTAAAATTTCGTTCCCTAACAGTAATACCCAAGTGGTCACAGATTACAAAGGGGTTATTTGTATTATATGTTGCTTTTAAATTGTCAACGGCCTGTTTAATCTTATTACTACTCAATAAATTACCCTCCCTCCGATAAGTTATCGTTTTACTTGTTATTTTTTCTTATATTTATAGCTAATTAATTCGATTTGTTGCAATAAGTCATTGGCGAAATCGATTATCTCCTCGTCTGATAATTTGGTAGCATCATAACCACCATATGCCATAACAGTCGGCAATTTTAAAATGAATTCCATAGCATCAGTGGCATTGTTAAACTCTGTTGGAGGATTTTGTGGATTACGCCCAAGTAAGTAATCGGTCGATACATCGAAAAAATCCGCTATTTTAGTTAAAATAGTTTGGTCAGGAAATCGCCTACCTTGTTCATACATTCCAATAGTGCTGCTTGATATTCCTAATATTTTACTTAGTTTAGATTGACTGAGATTTTTTGATGTTCTTAACTTTTTCAGATTTTGTCCAAACATGGCTGATACCTCCTTTACTGCTCTTAATTAAGAATCAAAAGAAAAATTATGTAAATAATTCCTATGGTAATAGTGTAACACGAAACGTGTATTATTTTCAATAAATAACACAAAAGGAAGTGGGATTTCTTTACAAAGTATTTGACATGAAAAATAAAGTAAATAGATATAAAATAATTGTAGTATAATATTTCATAGTAAAAATCTTTATAATAAGGTATATTACGTACGGTTGATGGACATAAATCAAATAAAAATATGAGCGGAAATAGATTTAGATGAGGAGAATTATTATGAATGAAAAGATATTAGATATATTACAAAAGTATTATGGATATAAGAGTTTTAGAAAGGGTCAAGAAGAAATCATAAATACTATATTAAACGGAGAAGATGTATTAGCAATAATGCCTACAGGTGGAGGAAAGTCACTTTGTTACCAAGTTCCTGCGCTTTGTATGGATGGACTAACTATTGTAATATCTCCATTAATATCACTTATGAAGGACCAAGTAGACTCTTTGACATCAATGGGGATAGATGCTAGCTATATAAATAGTTCACTTTCATCAGAAGATTACAATCAAATTTTAGAAAATATAACAAATGATAAGTATAAGATTATATATGTTGCACCAGAAAGATTAGAAAGCACAGAATTTTTAAATATAATTCAAAATAAAAACATAGCACAAATTGCAATAGACGAGGCACATTGTATATCTCAATGGGGTCACGATTTTAGAGTTTCATACAAAAAGATACCATACTTTATAAGAAATTTAAAAACTAGACCTATAGTTACCACATTTACTGCAACTGCATCGACAGAAGTCAGAAAAGATATTTTAAATATGTTAGATCTTATAGAGCCTAAAATATTTATAACAGGTTTTGATAGAGAAAATTTATACATAAATATAGTTAAATCATCAGCTAAAAATAAATACCTACTAGAATATATAGAAAATCATAAATCAGAAAGCGGTATAATTTATGCTGCAACAAGAAAAGAAGTCGAAAAGATTTATGAAGGTCTTTTAAAAAGGAATATAGACGTACTTAAGTATCATGCAGGTATGTCAAATGAAGACAGAAAGCTAAATCAAGATAAATTTATAAATGACGATGCAAATATAATAGTTGCAACAAATGCATTTGGTATGGGAATAGATAAGCCTAATATAAGATGGGTAATACATTACAACATGCCACAAAGTATAGAAAACTATTATCAAGAAATAGGTAGAGCTGGTAGGGATGGCGAAAATAGCGAGTGTATATTACTTTTTACACCGGGAGATGTCCACACACAAAAATATCTTATAGAAGTAGGAACAGAGAGTGTTTCTAGAAAGACTATACAATATAACAAACTTCAACAAATAGTAGACTTAGTTTATAGCAATTCATGTTATAGAAAAAGTATACTAGAGTATTTTGGAGAAGTTATGCTAGGCAAATGTGACAATTGTAGTAATTGCTTAACTGAAGGTCAAATTATAGACAAAACACTAGATGCTCAAAAGGTAATTTCATGCATATACAGAATGAAGAGAAATTATGGATTAACTATGGTTGTTGATGTTCTTAGAGGATCTAAAAATAAAAAAGTATTGGAACTTGGATTTGATAAACTTAGCACTTATGGAATAATGAAAGACTACAGCAATGAGGGATTAAAGACTTTTATAAACACTTTAATTTCTTATGGATTTTTAGATATAAAAGAAAATCTAGGTACTAGAGGAAGTTTTCCTACTATATCTATGAATAAACAATCTTTAAAAGTATTAAAAGGTGAGATAAAAGTTGAATTTAAAGAAGTAAAAGTAGCAAAAGAATCAAATAATAAAAATGAGTTATTTGAAGTTTTAGCAGACTTAAGAAAGACAATAGCAGTAAATGAAAAAGTTGCTCCATATATGGTGTTTGGAGATGCAACATTACTATCAATGGCAAATACTTATCCAACTACACAGCAAGAACTATTAAATATTTCAGGTGTTGGACAAGTTAAATACGAAAGATATGGACAAAACTTTATAGATGCAATTGAAACATATATGCAAGATAAAAACATAAATAAAAATGAATTAATTGAAAAACAAAATAATATTGATGAAGACGATAAAGAGTTCTTTGAAGTTAAAACAGATAAAAACTTATATGAACTATTAAAAACTGTAAGGGCAAAATATGCACGAATTGAAAGTATTCCATACCACATGGTAATGCCTAAAAACACATTAAAAGAAATAAGCGGAAGATATCCACTAGATACAGAGAAATTAAGCGATATATCTGGACTAGGTCCAAAGAAAATAGATAAATACGGTGATGAAATAATACAAGTAGTCAATAATTATGTAGAAGAAAATAATATAAAAGTAAACTGGAGAGAAAAGAAGAAAAAGAAATTAATTATAGATGGAGAAAGCAGAAAGCCTAAAGAAATAGCTCTAGATTTATTAAATCAAGGAATGGATGTAAAAACTATAAGCAATAAATTAGAAACATCAGTATATTCTATTTTAGGTTTTATATACGACTATATAAAAGAAGACAATGAACTTCACTTCAAATTTAATCCATCAGTGTATTATTGTGAAGATGAAAAAGAGTTAATCGAAAAAAGCATAAATAAATTCGGTGAAGATAAAATGAGGGATATAAAAAACTCACTCCCAGACTATATTAGATATGAAAGTATCAGAGCAGTTATAATAGAAAGATACATAACAGCTTAAATACAGTAAAAATATTTAAATTACAGAAATTAAAATATAAGTATAAATTATATTAAAATTTATAAAAAAAGATTACGAAAATCATAAAAAATGAATTTTTTTATTCAAAAATGTAGATTTAGTAGTATAATTGTATATGGAAAAAAACATTTATACAGGGGAAATTCTGTATGTTGCGCAAAATCGTAACTTAATTAAAGAATTAAAATTTAATGAGATTGGAGTGAGGGTATTGATGAAATTTAAAAAATTGCTAGCTTTGATGATGGTATGCATGTTTGTACTTACTGGTTGTAATAAAACAAATAAAAAATACGACCAATATATGCAAAGTGGGCAAGAAGCTGTAAAACAAGAATCATATGAAGATGCACTAGACTTCTTTGATAGAGCTCTTGTAGAGAAAGAGGATGATAAAGAAGCAACTTCTTTATATAAACAAGTAGAACAACTTTTACAAGTTCAAGCAAAAATGAAACATAAACTATATGATGAAGCTATTGAGTTATGTGAAAAAATAATGGATAGCGATAGCGAGAGTTCAGTAGCTAGAGATGCAGCTAAAAAATTAAAATCTGAGTGTGAAAAACTAAAAAAAGAACAAGATAGTTTAAGTTTTAAAGAACAAATAGAGAAGAAAATAGCTGAAGTTAAAGAGCTTATGGCTGAAGAAGAGTATATGAATGCTAAAGTTAAATTAGGATACATAATTGAAGAACTTGATGGTAAATCAGAATATATTGATAAATTAAAAGAATGTAACGAGTTATTAAAAACTTGTAACGATAAATTAGATGAAATTTCAGCTAAAAAAGAAGAATCATCTAAAAAGGAAGATAACAATACATCAAACGATAATGATGAAGATCAAGGATTTGATAGTAGCAAAATAGATTTTAATGATGAACTTAAAAAACAAATAGCAACTGCAGGAGAAACATATGTAGAATTCTACTTTGAATATGGTTCAGATACTGCCCCAAGTAAATTTGCAGAAAAAGCATACGAAGATACAGAAAATGATACACCTTTAGGACAATATAAAGAACAAGGTAAAACAATTTTCATGAATGCATTTAAACAAGCATTTGAAGCAACAGGAAATGAATATTATTAAAATAAAATAATTTGAATTTAAAATGGGCTATATAAGAATAATTAAAAACTTATTCTGATATAGCCCATTTTTATATATAAAAAATTTTTAGAATAAAGATTTCTTTATGAACTATGATTGACATATTAAATCAACAACACTATATTTAAAGTATAAAATCATAGATAAATACTATGAAATATAAAATAATAAATAATAAACATAAAGAAAAGGGGATTGTCATGGAAAACAAATATTCAAAAGAAGGTAATCAGCAAGTAAAACAAAAAGAAAGATTAGTAAATTATGATTACAAAACAGATTTTAAATTTGAAGTTGTAAAAGTAGAAAATAAAAATCATACAGAGGAGTTGGAAACAATAATAGGGGAGTTTCCACTAGCTTTAGTAATAAACAATGAATATTCAAATACATTTTTATGCACACCAGAAAATTTAGAACAATTAGTTGCAGGATTTTTGATGACAAAGGGAGTTATAAAATCAAAAGCTGATATAAAATCTATAGAAGTTGATTTTGAAAATAGAGTTGCAAATACAGTAATTAATAAAAATGAAGACTCAGATAAAGGAAAGAGATATTATCTAAATGATTTAGATTATGTAGATTTGAAACCTATTGAAAATACAGATACAACGATAAGAGTAAGTGATATATATGAAGTTATGAAAGAGAACTTAACTTCTTCAGAATTATTCAAAAACACAGGCGGAGTACATAGTGTAGCTATTTATGATAACAAGACTTTACTTACAATTAGAGAAGATGTGGCAAGACATAATGCAATGGACAAATCTATAGGATATTGTATTTTAAATAATATCGACCTAAAAGATAAAATAATATTTGTAAGTGGAAGAATTTCTTGTGAAATGATTCTTAAAGCTGCAAAAGCAGGCATCCCTATAGTATTGTCAAAATCGGCACCTACAAATTTATCTCGAGAAATAGCTAAAAAACTAAATATAACTTTGGCTGGATTTGTTAGAGGTGAAAGAATGAATATATATACAAACCCAGAGAGAATTATATTTGAATAATATTTAAGATTTTATTTATATAATATAACTATAAATATCTTCTAAAAATTATATTAGTACAAAAAATATTCTTAAAAAATAATATTCTAGATATTATAAATAAGAAATTTTAGAAAATTTGTTAAAATTTATAATAAAATATTCATTTTTAATAAATAAAGTGCTAGAATAAAAAACATAAATAATATAAAAATATTAGGAGATGATTTAAATTATGGGGAATTATAATGTATATCTTCCAAGTTATTCAGTAGGAGCAGGATGTTATAAAGAAATTCCAAATGTAGCTCGTAGACTTGGCAAAAAAGCAGTTGTAATTGGGGGAAGAACAGCTATAGAAAAAGCAAAAGATGCTTTATTAGATGGTATAGCAAATTCTGATATGCAAATAGTAGATTTTATAGTATACGGTGATGATTCTACTTATGAAAATGTAGATAAATTAGTATCAGATGAAAGAGTAAGAAATGCCGATATTATATTTGGTGTTGGTGGAGGTCGTGCTGTAGATACTTGTAAAGTTGTAGCAGACAAATTGGACAAACCATTATTTACTTTCCCAACCTTAGGCTCAAATTGTGCAGCAGTTACTGCAATATGTGTTATGTATAACGAAGATCACACATTTAAAGATTATTATTACTTAGATAAACCAGCAGACCATACTTTCATAGATACACAAATAATAGCAGAATCACCAGAAGATTTATTCTGGGCAGGTATTGGTGATGCTTTATCAAAGGAATGTGAAGCTGTTTATTCATCACAAGGAGTAAATTTAGACCATACACCACTTATGGGTGTTGGAATAAGTAAAGTCTGTACAGAACCTCTTATAAAATACGGTAAAAAAGCCCTAGAAGACTGCAAAAATAATACAGAGTCTGAAGAATTAAAGCAAGTAGTGCTTGATATAATAATAAGTACAGGTTTAGTTTCAAACTTAACTACAACAGAAAATGACTACTATTACAACAGTTCACTAGCACACGCATTTTACAATGGTTCAACATTAGTAGAAGGAGCAAGAGGACTACATGGTGAGGTTGTCTCATTCGGTGTATTAACACTTCTTACTTGTGCTGGAGAAATACAAAAAAGAAATGAAATAGCTGTATTTAACAAAGAATTAGGACTTCCAGTTTGTTTAGCTGATTTAGGAATAGATAAAAGTGGAATACAAACAATAGTAGACAAAGCAGTAACTTTAGTTGAATGGAATGCTATAAAAGATAGAGTTACAAAAGATATGTTTGCAAAAGCAATATCTGACTGTGACGATTATGGAATGACTTTAAAATAATTTTAAATTATAGATTAAATAGTACTGAAAACAATTTTTTTAGTACTATTTTTTTGCCCAATATATCCATATTGTTGAAATTTAAGAGTTTTAAGCCATGATTTTTAAAACTGCCCAATATATATTAATACTGAGATAAATTACTTGTATTAATATTAGTTAGTGTTAATATTGGGTACACATATAAGCTCTATTATTATCTAAAGTTAAAAAAATAAAGTACAATGATTTTAGTATATAAATAAATTAAATAGGAGAAAGTGTTATGAGAGAGAAATTGATAAGATTTATGCAAGGAAGGTATGGAATTGACCAATTTAATAACTTTTTAATGAAATTATTTATAGGAGAATTTATAATATATTTCTTATTTAGAAGGTTAATACCAGGCTTATCAGTAGCTATGTACTACTTGAGTTTAGCGACGCTGATTTATACTTATTATAGAATGTTCTCTAGAAATATATATAAAAGAGCAAGTGAAAATCAAAACTTTTTAAATAAGACAGCTAATATTAGAAAAAAGATAAATAATCAAAAAAGTATATTAAAACAAAGAAAAGTTTATCGTATATATAAATGCCCAACGTGCAAACAAAAAGTAAGAGTTCCAAGAGGAAGAGGAAAAATAAATATTCACTGCCCAAAATGTGACACTTATTTTATTAAAAGGAGCTAAAAATGTTTGGATATGTTCTTATCAACAAAGAGGAACTTAAATTTAAAGAATACGACGTATATAAATCATATTATTGTGGTTTGTGTCAAACACTAAACAACAGAAGTGGACGATTTGCCCAATTGACATTAAACTACGATATGACATTTTTACAACTTTTGTTGACAGGACTTTATGAACCTAAGACAAAACTAGAAAATTTTAGATGTAAGATACATCCATTTAAAAAGAGCATAAAAAGAAGAAATGAAATTACAGATTATATAGCTGATATGAATTTATTTTTAGCTTATTTAAACTGTATAGACGATTGGGAAGACGAGAAAAAATTAAGTCGAAAAATTTACACTATAATAGTAAAAAATAAGGTTAAAAAAATAAAAAAACAGTATCCAGAAAAAACTGCAAAACTTGAAGCTATACTAAAGAAATCTAGTGAATATGAAAAAAAGAAAGAATATGATATAGATAAGATTTCGTCTTACTCAGGGGAGTTGATGAGTGAGTTATTTTTATATAAAGAAGATGAGTGGAAGCAAACCCTATCAAGAATGGGATTTTTCCTTGGTAAGTATATATACATCATAGATGCATATGAAGATATTGAAAAGGATTTAAAAAAGGGGAATTACAATCCTTTTTCAGAAATATATCAAAATGAAGATTTTGATGATTTTGTAAATCAGATATTGACTATGATGATTTCAGAATGTGCGAGGGAATTTGAAGAGCTACCTATTATTGAAGATGTAGATATTTTGAGAAATATATTATATTCGGGAGTATGGGCAAAATTCCAATCAATTAGAAATAAGAGAAAACAAGTGGAGGAAAAAACAGATGACTGATCCTTATCAGGTCTTGGGTGTATCTAGGGATGCCTCAAAAGAAGAAATAAAAAAAGCATATAGAAAATTAAGTAAAAAATATCATCCAGATGCTAATATAAATAATCCAAACAAAGAACAATATGAAGAAAAATTTAAAGAAATTCAACAAGCCTACCAAACAGTAATGAAGATGAAAAATGGTGGCTCAAATACATCTGGAGGATATGGATATGGAAATTATTCAAGTCCAGGTGGTTATAGAAATAGCAACTATGGCGGATACACAGATAACGCTGGAGGTTATGGCAATCAACAAGATTTTGGTGACTTTGAAGACTTTTTCAGAGCATTTGGATTTGATACAGGAAGACAAGAACAAGGCGGATATAATCCGAACTTCAACCAAGAAGAAGATGTGCATTTAAGAGCAGCACTTAATTATTTTAATAATGGATATTACAATGAAGCTCGAAATGTACTTGATAATATAGAAAATAGAACATCTAAATGGTACTACTACAGTGCCAATGTTAATTATAAATTAGGCAATAATATAAAAGCACTTGAAGAAGCAAAAATAGCTCTTAATATGGAGCCAAATAATATTCAATATAGAAGATTAGTAGATGTACTTGAAGGTAGAGGAAATTGGTACAATCAACAACAAAGGACATATGGATATTCGACTGGGGGATTAGATGATTATTGTTGCAAGCTTTGTATGTTAAACCTTGCGTGCAATATTTGTTGTAATGGTATGGTATGTTGCTGATAATTAGAAAGGTAGGAGGCAGTTAAGGTGAGCAAAATAATTGGGATTGATTTAGGAACAACAAATTCATGTGTAGCAGTTATGGAAGGTGGTTCTCCAACAATTATAGCTAATGCAGAAGGTTTTAGAACTACACCATCAGTAGTTGCTTTTTCAAAAAATAGGGAAAGATTAGTTGGTGATACAGCTAAGAGACAAAGTATCACAAATACAGATAGAACTATTTCATCTATAAAACGCCATATAGGAACTAACTATAGCGTAAAAATAGATGGCAAAAAATATACTCCAGAAGAAATCTCTGCAATGATTCTGATGAAGTTAAAAAAAGATGCAGAAAGCTATTTGGGAGAGCCTGTTACAGAAGCTGTAATAACAGTACCTGCATATTTTAATGATTCGCAAAGAAAAGCTACTAGTAATGCTGGAAAAATAGCAGGCCTAGAAGTAAAACGTATAATAAATGAGCCGACTTCTGCAGCACTTTCATATGGACTAGATAACGAATCATCACAAAAGATAATGGTATATGATTTAGGTGGAGGAACTTTTGATGTATCTATAATTGAAATAGGAGATGGAGTTATCGAAGTTCTTGCGACTTGTGGAGATAATCATCTTGGGGGAGATGACTTTGACAAGCAAGTATCTGATTATCTAATATCAGAATTTAAGAAAAATGAAGGAATTGACTTAACTAAAGATATTGTCGCAGTTCAAAGGGTTAGAGAAGAAGCTGAAAAAGCAAAAAAAGAACTTTCAACAGCTATGACAACTAATATAAATCTGCCATTTATAGCAGTTGGAAAAGACGGACCAAAACATATGGATATAACACTTACTAGGGCTAAATTTGACGAGCTTACTTATGATTTAGTTGAAAGAACTGTTATACCTGTGAAAAATGCCCTAAATGATGCTGGTGTATCGACAAGTGAACTTAGCAAGGTATTATTAGTTGGAGGTTCAACAAGAATTAAAGCTGTCCAAGAAAAAGTAAAACAAATAACAGGAAGAGAGCCTAGTAAAAACTTAAATCCAGATGAGTGTGTTGCATTAGGTGCCGCTATCCAAGGTGGGAAATTATCAGGAGACCCAGGTTTAAACGAGATTTTACTGCTTGATGTAACTCCATTATCTCTTTCAATTGAGACTATGGGAGGAGTATCGACAAGACTTATAGAAAGAAACTCTACTATTCCTACAAAATACAGTCAAATATTTACTACAGCAGCAAATTTCCAAACATCTGTAGATATAAAAGTATTACAAGGTGAGAGAAAATTTTCTAAAGACAACAAAATAATCGGCGAATTTAAATTAAAAGGAATAAAGAGAGCTATGAGGGGTATTCCTCAAATTGAAGTTACTTTTGAAATAGATGCAAATGGAATACTAAATGTATCAGCTAAAGACCTTAAAACAGGAAACAGCCAAAGTATAACAATAACGGCAAGTTCAAACTTATCAGACGAAGATATAGAAAAAGCAATAAGAGATGCACAATCTTATGAATCAGAAGATAATAAAAAGAAAGAATACATTGATATAATAAATGATGCTGAGTCACTTGTTTATAAAGTAGAGCAAGGTCTTGATACTTCAAAATCTGGTTTAGACAGAAGTAAAAAGTCTGAAATAAAAGGCAATTTAAGAAATCTAAAAAGATTAGTTAGAAAAGCAAAACCAGATAAAATCAACAATACAAAGATAAGTGAAATTAGACAAGTAAAAGACGATTTAGAAAATAGTGCAAGAGAGATTATATAACAAAATATATATTTAGATTTAATATATCAACTATAAATTAATTTAAATACGAATAATAGATGAAATGAATATTTTAAAAATCAAAATAAAATGTCGAAAAATCTATTGACAATTATCTTATACTCATATATTATTAATAGCATAACAAGTGAACAAACTCTTATCAAGAGTGGTGGAGGGACTGGCCCTGTGAAACCCGGCAACCAATATTTAAAATATATGGTGCTAAATCCTGCAACTTTTAAGTTGAAAGATGAGTATAAGCTGATTACAATTGCCTAAGTTTATACTTAGGCTTTTTTTATACTTAAAATGATTAAACTTAAAATAAAAATATATAAATATTATCAAATAAGGAAAAAGATATAAGTTTACGTTGATATAAAAATTTTATAAAATATATAAAATTACTATAATAAAATAATAATTTTATATATTTAAGGAAAGGAAGAAACTTAATGATAAAGATAAAAAATCTTAATAAATATTATGGAGATGTACAAATCCTAAAAAATGTAGATATGGAAATTTCAAAAGGTGAAATTTTTGGAATTATCGGACATAGTGGTGCTGGTAAATCAACATTACTAAGATGTATAAATGGTCTTGAAGACTATAGAGATGGTTCTTTAACAGTAGAAGGACAAGAAGTTAAAGGCTTAAACGAAAAAGAAATAAGAGAGCTTAGAAAAGACTTAGGAATGATATTCCAACATTTCTCACTATTAGAGAGAAAAACAGTATTTGAAAATGTAGCATTACCGTTAGAATGTTTCAAATATCCAAAAGAAGAAATTGAAAAGAAAGTTATGAACTTACTTGAATTAGTAGGACTTGCTGATAAAAAAGATGCAAAACCTAGAAATTTAAGTGGTGGTCAAAAACAAAGAGTTGCAATAGCTAGAGCATTAGCACTTGAGCCAAAAGTTTTACTTTGTGATGAAGCAACTTCAGCATTAGATCCAAATACAACAAAATCAATATTAGCTTTATTACAAGATATAAATGAAAAACTAAACATAACAATAATCCTTGTAACTCACCAAATGGAAGTTGTAAAACAAATTTGTACAAAGGTTGCAGTTATGGAAGGCGGTAAAGTTCTAGAAATAGAAAATACTGAAGATTTATTCTTAAATAATACAGAAGGATTAAAAGCATTAATAGGAGATGAACAAATAGTTCTTCCAGAAGGAACAAATATAAAAATAATATTCCCTAAAGAAATTGCAAACCAAAATATAATAACAAATATGGCGAGAACATTAGATTTCGATTTTAATATAAGTTATGGAAAACTAGAAAAATTCAGAGAAGATGTCCTTGGATCTTTAATAATAACAGTAAAAGACCACTATGCAAATGCAGTTAAGAGATATCTTGATGAGAAAAATATTAAATGGGAGGAGATAAAAAATGACAACTAAAACGACATTATATCAGTATTTAACTGACATACTGGGAGAAGCATTTTTACAAACAATGTATATGATAATTGTACCGACTATAATCGCTACAATTTTAGGATTTATATTAGCAATCATATTAGTTTTAACTAAACCAAAAGGATTAAAACCAAATAAATATGTATATTCAGTAGTTGGATTTGTAGTAAATATTGTGAGAAGTTTCCCATTCATCATATTATTAGTAGCTTTAATACCATTTACTAGATTCTTAATCGGAACAAGTATAGGTGAGACAGCAGCAATAGTTCCAATAACTATCGGTGCAGCACCATTTATAGCGAGAATAATTGAAAGCGCATTAAATGAAGTTGATGAAGGATTAATAGAAGCAGCAAAATCTTTTGGAGCAACAAAAACACAAATAATATTTAAAGTTATGATAAAAGAAGCAATGCCTTCTATAATATCAGGAATCACGCTTTCAGTAATATCAATATTAGGATATACAGCAATGGCAGGTACTGTTGGTGCTGGTGGTCTTGGTAAGGTAGCATTAGTATACGGACACCAAAGATTCGATACAGCAGTTATGGTATACGTTGTAATCACATTAATCATAATAGTACAAGCTATACAAATGCTAGGTGACTATGTATATAAAAAATTAAAATAACAAATATTAAAAGTAAAAAATAGAAAAATGAAACTTAAAAACAATAAAAAATTAATAAAAATAAATAAAGTTAAGGGAAAACAGGAGGAGTAAAAATGAAACTAAAAAAATTAGCAAAAGTATTATTAGTATCAACATTAGCAGTAGGTTTATTAACAGGTTGTTCATCAGGGAAAAATGATGAAAAAACTATAGTAGTGGGTGCATCTTCAACACCACATGCAGAAATATTAGAGGCAGCAAAACCTATATTAGAAAAAGATGGATATACTTTAAAAGTAAAAGAGTATGATGATTATGTATTACCAAATCAAGCATTAGCAGATGGATCACTAGATGCTAACTATTTCCAACACGTACCATACTTAGAGGAAACAGTTAAACAAAAAGGATATGATTTAACATACTGTGCAAAAGTTCATATAGAACCAATGGGAATATACTCAAATAAAGTTAAAAAATTAGATGAAGTTAAAGATGGAGACAAAGTAGCAGTTCCAAATGACTCAACTAATGAAGCTAGAGCACTTAAATTATTAGCAAAACAAGGTTTAATAGAAGTTAAAGACGGTGAATTAATAACTGTAAAAGATATAACTAAAAACCCTAAAAACTTAGAGTTTGTTGAAGTTGATGCAGCACAAGTACCTTCTACATTAGATGACGTTGCAATAGCTGTTATAAACACTAACTATGCATTAAACGTAGGATTAAACCCAACTAAAGATGCATTAGCAATAGAATCAAGTGAGTCTCCATATGCAAATATAGTTGCTATAAGAACAGAAGATAAAGACAGCGAAAAAACAAAAGCATTAACAAAAGCATTAAACAGTGATGATGTTAAGAAATTTATAGAAGAAAAATATAATGGAAGTATAGTTCCAGCATTTTAATATAATTTAATTAAAAAGATGTTGAAAATCAATTGATTTTCAACATCTTTTTTAATTTACAACTTATTATCTAAAGCGATGGACAAAGTCGTTGCGACATGAGCAAAGCGAATTTTAAGCAACGGACAAAGTCGTTGGCAACATGAGCGAAGCAAATTTTAAGCAACGGACGAAGTCGTTGGCGACATGAGCGAAGCGAATTTTAAGCAACGGACGAAGTCGTTGGCGATATGAGCGAAGCGAATTTTTTTTATGTCTCCTTATTGCACGAAAAAGTATATTTATGTAAAATGTGGTTATGTATGCTTCTTATTCAAATATAAGTAATTAATGTAATATATTGGTACAAATGTTTTTTTATTCCAATAAAATGTTTAAATATGGAATATACAAGGTATATATAATTAAGTAAATATACTATAGTATAAGTTTTTTATAGAAGTAAGGAGAATTTAATGTATTTAATTTTATCAATAACAGCCTTATTAATAAGTTTTTTAGCATATAAAATTAATAATAAGAATGTAAAATTATTGATTATAGTTGATATAATTATATCGACTATATATATTTTATGGAGAGGAACTGTAATTCCAACAAATCTTGGAATAGTCAGTTTTATCTTAGGTTTAATATTGTTTGTTTGTGAGTTCATTGGATTTATGAATTTTATGAATTTTCAATTTATTTTCTTTGGAAAATATAAAATTATAAGAAAAGATTTAAGTGTATATAATTTAGATGAAGCTCCACTTGTGGATGTTTTAATTTGTACATATAATGAATCACTTCAATTACTTGAAAAGACAATAATTGCAAGTACTCAAATGGCATACCCTAAAAATAAATTTAAAGTTTATGTATGTGATGATGGAAGAAGAGATGAATTAAAAGCACTATGTAAAAAATATGGTGTGAATTATATTACACGAGAAGACAACCAAGGTGCTAAAGCTGGAAATATAAATAATGCGCTAAAATATATAAAAGGCGATTTATTTCTAGTATTAGATGCAGATATGATTCCTAAAAAGGAATTTTTACAGAAAACAATTGGATATTTTGAAGATGAAAATTTAGCTTTTGTACAGACACCTCAATGTTATTACAATAAAGATATGTATCAATCTAACTTAAAAAAATATATTCCAAATGAGCAGGATTTCTTTATGAGAGACGTTCAAGAAGCAAGAGCATACAGAGGTGCAGTATTACATGTAGGTACAAATGCAGTTTTTAGACGTAAATTTATAGATGAAATAGGTGGATATCCAACATGTTCAATAACAGAAGATATGGCTGTAGGAATGTTGCTTCAGGCAAAGGGATATGATTCTATTTTTATAAATAAAGTCTTAGTTTTAGGACTTAGTGCATCTACCTTTGGAGAATTAGTAAAACAAAGAGACCGTTGGTGTAGAGGAAATATCCAAGTATTTAAACATTATAATCCGTTTATACTAAAAGGTCTTACACCAGCGCAGAGGATTTGTTATGTAGATGGAGTGCTATATTGGTTCTCAAATCTAATTAAGATGTTTTATATAATAGTACCGATTTTATTCTTATCTACAGGAATTCATTTTGTAGAATCTGGTTTTGCAGAATTATTAAATATGACAATACCATATATATTAGTTCAAATATTTATTTTCAGAATATTATCACCAAAATCGAGAAGGTATATGTGGACACATTATTATGAAATGGCAATGGCTCCACACTTAAGTTTATCAATAATAAAAGAAATGTTTGGCTTTGAAGTTAACTTTAATGTTACATCTAAAGATATAGAAATTGATAGAGGGTATTATGAATATGATGTAGTAAAACCTCATTTATTAATTTTAATATTAGGGCTTTTATCACTTTTTATAGGATTAAAATTAGTTGAAAAAGGCTATATTATAAAATATGCATATTATCTAAATGCATTTTTAAATATATTTAATTTGATTGGAATAATGAGATCTTTGAGAGTAGCTTATCAAGTTAAAGTAAGTGAAGACGAAGATAGGGCGAGCATTGATGAAAAGATGGAATCTAATTGTATATTATTAGACCATGAAGAAAAACATCTATCTAATATAGATGTTGTAATAGATAGTATATCTAGTAAAAAAATATGGATAGAGACATCTCAAAATTTAGAGATTGGGTCAAAGGTCCTTATAAAATTAAGAAAATCATATGTAAAATGTGAGGTATTAGATAAACACAGAAATAACCTAGAATTAAAACTTTTATCTCTAACTAAAGAGCAGATGGAGGAAGTAATAGAAATCTATATACAGTATTTAACTCCATATCACGAGATAGACAAGAAACAAATATTTATAGAAGATAAGAAAAAAACATTTGATAATAAATCAAAAGTAATAAAAATAGCATAGAACTACATAAAAAATATAAAAAGAGTATCTAAAGATGATTAATAAATTATTTATAGATACTCTTTTTTACTTAAAAATAACATAGTTTACAGAAAAATAAGATACAACATATTTTTAGAATGTTACTATAATATTAAGAGCTATTTTTAATATAAGAAAATATATATTTATTACTATATTTATAAAAGTTTTGATATTATATTATATATAGATAAAACATAAAAATCAGCAGGACATTATGATTTATATAAAATAAGGAGGGCTTTATGAAAAAAATATTAATTATAGATGATGAGATACATATAGTAGAATTATTGAGATTTAACCTTGAAAATAACGGGTATAAAGTAGATTATTCATATGATGGATTTGATGGATATTTAAAGACAAAAGAATTTCAACCTGACTTAATACTTTTAGATTGGATGCTTCCAAATATAAGTGGGATAGAACTTTTAAAAAAAATAAGATCTGATGAAAGTTTGGAGCAGATACCGGTGATAATGCTAACTGCTAAAAATATGGAAGAAGACAAACTAGAAGGCTTACAAGATGGAGCTGATGACTATATCACAAAACCATTTAGTGTAAAGGAAGTATTAGCGAGAATAACATCTGTACTTAGAAGATATAAATATACTTCAAATGAAAAAGTCGAAGTCTTAAAAGCTGATGATATTCAAGTAAATGTAAATAAACATATAGTAACTAAAAATGGGACAGAAATAGAATTAACATTAAAAGAATTTCAGATATTAAAACTACTTATCGAAAATAGAGGAAATGTATTAACAAGGACTTTCTTACTAGATAAGATATGGGGATATGATTATTATGGAGAGACAAGAACATTAGATGTCCATATTAGACACCTTAGAAAGAAAATTGGTGATGATGATGCAAAATATATAGAGACTATAAGAGGTGTCGGATACAAAATTAAATAAGTTTGAGGTGAAAGAAGATGAATGAGACGGGGTTTTTAAATGGTATATATATTTTTATAATGCTGATTTTATTAATCATTACAATACTTTTAATTAGGTACACATTGAGTCTTCGAACTTATTTAAAGGAGTTTATGAAAGTATCGAGAGATATAAGTAATAAACAATTTGATAGTAAGGTTAGGGGACAGATGTCTGGAGAGATAGGTGAATTTGCTAAAAACTTTAACTATATGATAGACACAATAAACTTTACAATTAGAGATATAACAGATAAAAATACACAGTTAAAGTCAATTATGCAAAGTGTATCTCATGGAATTTTAGCTATTGATACTAGAGGGAAAATACTTTTAATCAATGACTTGGCAAAGAAAATGGTTGAAGGCGATTCATATGTAACTGCTGAAGGTAAAAATATAAGACAATTTATAAAAAATGAATTGATTTTAGAAAGTGTTTTGCATAATATGTGTAGCGAGCATAGTACTATAATACAAAAAAACATTAAAAATGATATAATATATAAAATTAAGATAGACCCAGTACATTTTGAAGATACAGATGCAGTAATTGGTTTTATTATAAATATTGAAAATATAACAGAATATGCAAAATTAGAAAATATGAGAAAAGAATTTGTAGCAAATGTAAGTCATGAATTAAAAACTCCTATAACATCAATACAAGGATTTATAGAGACTTTAAAAATTACGGACAACTTAGATGAAGATACTAAAAATAGATTCTTAACTATAATAGAAAATGAAGCTACTAGATTGACTAGATTAATAGATGATATCTTATTATTATCAACTATTGAAAATAAAACAAAGAAAAAAGTAGAGAAAGTAGATCTATTTGAAGTTTTTGAAGAAGTACATGAAGTTATAAATTATATCGCAAAGAAAAAGAATATAAAAGTAAAATATAACTTTGAAAATAAAGATATAGATTTATGGGAATACTCAGGTTATATTAGACAAATACTTTTAAACATAATATCAAATGCTATAAAATATACTGGCGAAAATGGAAAAGTCAGTATAAAACAATATATAAAATCAGAAAAAGTATTTATAGAAGTTAAAGATAATGGAATAGGAATACCAGAAGAAGATATAGAAAGAATATTTGAGAGATTTTATAGAGTAGATAAAGCTAGAAGTAGAAGTGTTGGTGGAACAGGGCTAGGCCTTGCAATAACAAAACATATGGTAAAAGCATTAAACGGAAACATAAGAGTAGAAAGTGAACTTGGTGTTGGAAGTAAATTTATAATAGAACTCCCATTTAATCAAGAGTTTGCACAAAAAGCTAGTTAGAATAAAAAAAGACGACTATTTGGTCGTCTTTTTTTAATTCTGTATTTTTAATTTGTTAACGTTATCTTAATATACTTAACTTTATAATAACTTACAATTAATAAAGGCTTAAGACGGTATCTATACTATATAAAGTGTAAAGATAAAAAGAAGATAAATAAAAAATAAAAAAATATCTAATTATTATCTTTATAAAGTTAAAAGCGAAAATAAGTAGTATTAAAAATTTTACATAATGTATTGGAGGAATAAAAATGTTTAACAAAAAAAGATTAATCGTACTTTTAACAGGAACTTTATTAGTAGGATCATTAGTATCAGGGTGTGGCTCAGCAGGAGCTAATTCAACTTCAGGTTCAAGCTCAAGCAAAATCACAGTATCAGGCTCAACTTCAGTAGGACCAACAATGGAAATATTAGCAGAAGATTATCAAAAAGAAAATGACACAACTACAATAGAAGTTCAACAAGTAGGTTCATCAGCAGGAATAACAAATACAATTGACGGAACTTCACAAATAGGAATGTCTTCAAGAGATTTAAAAGATGAAGAAAAATCAGAACTAAAAGAATACCAAATAGCAATAGACGGTATAGCAGTTATAACAAACTCAGCAAATAAAGTAAAAGATTTAACATTACAACAAGTAAAAGATATATATACAGGAAAAATAACTAATTGGAAAGAAGTTGGTGGAGCTGACGCAGAAATAGTTGTTGTTTCAAGAGAAGATGGTTCAGGTACTAGAGATGGTTTCCAAGAAATTGTTGGATTTGAATCAAAAGATTTAACTTCAAATGCACAAATATCTGATGGATCAGGAAATATAAAAACAACTGTACAAGGAAATGAAAATGCAATAGGATATATATCATTTGGATATTTAGATGACTCTATAAATGCAGTTAAAATAGGTGGTGTAGAACCAAAAGAAGAAAATGTTTATAACGATAAATATCCAATATCAAGACCTTTCTTATTAGTTACTAAAGGTGAAGCAAGTGGAGATGCAAAATCTTTTATAGATTATGTATTAAGTGATGCAGGTCAAAAAACTATAGAAAAACAAGGATTTATGAGTGTTAACCAAAAATAGATAAAGATATCATAGATATTCAAGAAAGTTTTAGCTGGGCTGTTTCATTGAGATAGCCTAGCATTTTAAAAAGGAGGAACTTAGATTGGAAAAGACAGAATCAATTAATGTAAAAGAAAGTAGTTCATCTAATAAAAATAAAAGCAAATATGTACTTGAATTTATAACAGAAAAAATATTTATGATAAGTGCCCTTATGGCAGTAGTAAGTTTGCTACTTATAATAGGATTTGTGTTTTATAAAGGCTTAATTCCATTTGTATCAGAAGGATATTCATTTATAGATTTTATATTTGGAACAGAGTGGTTACCAAGCTCTAAACAATTTGGAATAGGTTCTATGATAGTTACATCAATGGTGGCGACAATAGGTGCTTTAATAATTGGAGTTCCAATAGGTATATTATCAGCAATATTTATAGCTGAGATATGTCCAAAGAAATATGCAAAGATAATTTCAACAGCAGTAGAACTTTTAGCAGGTATACCATCAGTACTTTACGGTATATTTGGTCTAGCAGTAATCGTACCAGCAATACAAACAGTATTAAACCTTCCAAAAGGTCAAAGTCTATTAGCAGTAATTATAGTTTTAGCTATAATGATGCTTCCAACAATAATATCATTATCAGAAACATCTATTAGGGCAGTACCAAAATCATACAAAGAAGGATCTTTAGCTTTAGGTGCATCAAAAATAGAAACTATATTTAAGGTTACAGTCCCAGCTGCAAAATCAGGAATATTAGCTGGAGTAATTTTAGGAATAGGTAGAGCATTAGGTGAAACAATGGCAGTAATTTTAGTTGCAGGAAATTCAACAGCAATGCCGACATCACTACTTGATAGTGCAAGACCACTTACAACAAATATAGCCCTTGAAATGGGTTATGCAGCAGGAACACATCAAAATATGTTATTTGCAACAGGTGTTGTATTATTCATATTTATAATAATCATAAATTTAGTTTTGACTAAATTAACTTCTAAAGGAGTTGATAGATAATGGAAAATAATTTGAAATCTAGAAAGACAAAAGATATACTATTGATTTCACTAGTGTATTTATCAGCAATTATAACAGTAGGTCTATTACTAGTGATAGTAGGTTTTATATTTATAAAGGGGATAGGAAAAATAAATCTTAGTTTTTTATTTGCTGATTACTCAGCTAGTGGAAATGGCGGAATTTTACCAATGATTATAACAACAGTATATATGGTTTTAGTTGCAATATTAGTAGCTACACCAATTGGAATATTAGCATCAGTTTATTTACAAGAATATGCTAAACAAGGCAAAGTCGTAAGAGTAATAAGATTTGCAACAGAATGTTTAGCAGGAATACCATCAATAGTATATGGATTATTTGGTGGGATATTCTTTGTAGTAGCACTAAAACTTCAATATTCCATATTATCAGGTGGTTTAACTGTAGCAATTATCATACTTCCAACAATAATCCGTTCAACAGAAGAAGCTCTAAAAACAGTACCAAGTACTTATAGAGAAGCGTCACTAGGTCTTGGAGCTACAAAGTTTCAAACACTTTATAAAGTTATATTGCCAAGTGCAATACCTGGAATACTTTCAGGGGTTATTTTATCAATAGGGCGTGTAATTGGAGAATCAGCAGCTATTTTATTAACAGCAGGAACAGTAGCGAAAATGCCGCTTACTGTATTTGATAGTGCGAGAACACTTACAGTTCATGCGTATTTATTGACTAAGGAAACTGGAGATATCCAAACAGCATGTGGTGTTGGTATAGTTTTAATTGTAATAGTATTTGGATTAAATACTATAGCAAAATTAGTAGCTAAAAAGTTAAACAAAGCAAATTATTAAATTAATTGAGATTGAGAGAAGAATTTAAACTAAATATTTTTATATAGATTAGTAATTAAGATTTTTTAAATAAGGAGATTGGTAATATGGATTCAGAAAATAGAACTAAGATAAGAGTTAACGATTTAGATTTATATTATGGCGAAAAACAAGCGTTAAAAGATATTAATATGGAGATAAAAGAAAACGAAGTAACAGCATTAATAGGACCTTCTGGATGTGGAAAATCAACATTTTTAAGATGTTTAAATAGAATGAATGATTTAATTGATAGTGTAAAAATAAACGGAAAAATCTATCTTGAAGACGAGGAAATACTTACAACTAATGATGTTATAAATCTTAGAACAAGAGTAGGAATGGTATTTCAAAAGGCTAATTTATTTCCAATGAGTATATATGATAATGTTGCTTATGGTCCAAAAAATCAAGGAATAAAAGACAAAAAACAATTAGATAAAATAGTTGAGGAAAGTCTAAGAGGGGCTGCAATTTGGGATGAGGTAAAAGATAGATTAAAATCGCCAGCACTAGGTTTATCAGGAGGGCAACAACAACGTGTATGTATAGCGAGAACTATAGCTATGAAACCTGATGTTATATTGATGGATGAACCGACATCAGCTCTAGATCCAATTTCAACATCAAAAGTAGAAGATTTAATGGCTACATTAAAAAGTAAATACACTATAGTAATTGTAACTCATAATATGCAACAAGCAGCTCGTATATCTGACAAAACAGGATTCTTCTTAAATGGGGAATTAATAGAATTTAACAATACTAAAGATATATTTACAGTTCCTCATCATAAAAGAACAGAGGACTATATAACAGGAAGATTTGGTTAGAATTTAATAAATCGAAATTAAATATAAAAAACTATGTTATGGGGAGAGAAAAATGGCGAGTACAAATTTAGAAATGAGTATAAATACATTAAAAGAATATATAATTAGAATGATGGATAAATGTGAAAAAGCTATTGATTTATCTATTAAAAGTATGCTTACAAAAGACATAGAATTAGCTAAAAAAGTTATTGATGATGATGACGATATAGATATATTAAGAGAATATATAAGAGATAGAAGTATAGAATTAATGGCATTAAAACAACCTATGGCAAGAGATTTAAGAGAAATATACGCTTTAGCCGATATATCAGCAGAATTAGAGAGAATAGGTGATTATGCTGAAAATATAGCATCAGAAGTTGTATCAATTGCTGGAGAAGATTATATAAAAGAATTAATCGATATACCTAAAATGGCACAATATTGCTTGGATATGATAGAAGGTATAAAATCAGCTTTTTTAAATCAAGATGCTGACTTATCTTATAAGGTAGCGCTTATGGATAAAGAAATAGATATACTTTATTATAAAGTGAGAGAAGATTGTCTAAAAGTTATGCATGAAAACCCAGAAAAGAATATAACTCAAGGAGTTAAGCTTGTATTTACAGCTAGATATTTAGAGAGAATAGGAGATCATATTACTAATATATGCGAAAAAATAATATATGCAAGAAATGGTAAAATGATTGAAATTGGATAGCGATAGGTATTATAATTAAGGTATGAGTAGTATATTACAGTTAAATATTGTATATACGATTATATTCTTTTAACCAACAAAATATATATGTAAACAGGTTGCCGATATACATTTAAGTGTATCGGCAATTCTGTGTTTTAATATAAAAAATATATTGTCGAATTAATGCGATAAATAGAATAAAATATTAATTCAAAATAAGGGTTTAGTTAAGTTTTCTAGATTAATATATAATCAGAAAATAAAAAAAGGAGAATTAATATGAAAAACGTTTTTAAAAAAAGCATGACAGTATTATTAGCGTTGACATTTATATTGGCTATAAGCAATTTAAATGGAGTTAATACCTCATTTGCAGATACAGAGGATAATACAACACAAACAACAACTGAGCAAAGTAATAGTGATGACTCAACAACATCAGATGATTCAGCTACAGATGATTCAACTACAATTGAAGAATCTACACAAGACTCAGAAAAAGATGAAAACACCCTTACAACAAAAGATGGATTTAAGTACATATTAGAAGAAGATGAAGTTACGATTAAGGGCTATGAAGGGAAAGAAAGTGATTTAGAAATACCAAGTGAAATAGATGGTCATAAAGTGACTAAAATCGGAGAAAATGCATTTGACGGTAATGAAGAAATAATAAATGTAACAATACCAGATAGTGTAAAAACTATAGATTTATATGCATTTTATAACTGTACTTCACTTGAAACAGTAAGCATACCAGAAAGTGTTACAAGCATAGGTGAAGGAGCATTTGCAAATTGTACAGCTCTTAATACGATAAATCTTCCGAGTAAGATAAAAACAATAAGTTATGGAATATTTGCAAGTTGTAGCAATTTAACTAAAATTGAAATACCAAGCAAAGTAACATCAATAGATGGATATGCATTTTATGCTTGTACATCTCTAAAAGATGTAAATATACCAGAGGGAGTTACAAGTATAGGAGAGGCAGCATTTTACTACTGTGTTGGATTAGAAAATCTAGAATTATCAAAGAATGTCACAGAAATAGGTGATTATGCATTTGAAAATTGTACAAACTTAACTATAACAGGATACAATAATACTAAAGTTAAGACTTATGCAACTGAAAATAGTATTCCTTTTAAGACTATTTATACAGCATGGGATTATATAAAAATAATTTTGGGGCTTGTTTTAACAGCAGGAATAATATTCTTAATATATAAATTAAGAGCAATAATAAAAAATAAAAGATATTTAAAAAATAATATAGTATTTGATGAACCAGTTGTAATACTAGACAATCAAGATTGTAAAATTGAGATAAAAGGTAAATCTAATAAAAAAATAATTGATGGAAAAGAAATAAATGCTAAGAAAAATTCTTCAGTAGCAGACTTTGTAGGATATGTTTATGAAATAGAAAATAAATCAAAATCACCAATACAAGTATCTACTAAATATATAACTATTGGAGAATATACTGACAAATTTAATTTAAATGAAGAAATTCCAGCAGGTAAAAAGGCAAAAGGATTTACTTATTGCAAAAAAATAAACTCATTAGATGAGCTTAAAGAAGTTAGTGGAATAGTTGTTATTTCTAAAAATAATGACGATATGAAAGAAACAAAAGAATATAACTTCAATATAGACTAAGATTTACTTCAAAAATACATTATATCAATATAACTTTATAAAATAAAACTAAAATTTAATCAACATACTAAAAGGTGGATAAATACTTTTGTGAGAGTTTATCCACCTTTTTATAATATATAATTATTTAGCTATATTTAAACTTGAAAAAACTCTCTTACATACTGTTTCACCTATTATGTAAGCTAAAATTAGTTTTAATATATCGACTGCGATAAATGGAACTACACAGTAAATTAAACTTTGGAGTATTGTATTTCCTGTAATAAATGAGAACATAATAGTACCTAGAGTATAAACTATCTCTAAACCTAAAATCATACTTATAGAAGTTATAAAATTTGAATTGAATTTTTCTTTAGCATAACCTATTATAAATGCCATTAGAGGATACCCTAATAGAAATCCACCTGTTGGTCCAAATAAAACACTTATACCCCCTGCAAAGTTAGCGAATACAGGCATTCCTATTGCACCTAATATTAAGTAAATTAAAGTAGATATAAATCCACATTTAGATCCTAAAATGAGTCCAGTTATAGCAATACCGAATATTTGTAGTGTAAATGGAACAGTGGTAAATGGAAGTGGAATAGATATTTGAGCTAATATAGATATTAATGCTGCAAATAATCCGCATAAAATAATTTGTCTTGTTGAAAGTTTCATAAAATTATCCCCCTTTAAAATCTACATAAAAATCTCTTTCATAAAAAAATTTTCTGTAGTATATTACCTAAAATCTATTAATTTAAAATTAATGTCAACTTCAAAAATAGATAGGTTAACATTAATTTAGCACTGTGATAAAAAAATTTCAATAAAATATTGGAAAAAATTAATAAAAATATTTCAGCGCCCTTTTGGAAAATACATTATGATATACTTAAATAGAGAAAAGTAATATTGGAGGGATAATGTGTATGGATGTTGCGCATAAAAAACATATGTCAGAATCGTTTAGATTGGCAGCGTTATTAGCTTTAGTTGGAGGTTTTTTAGATGCATATACTTACATATGTAGAGGAGAAGTTTTCGCAAATGCTCAAACAGGAAATATCGTATTAGTAGGGTTAGCTCTATCAAAATACAATTTTAAAGGAATCATATATCATTTTGTACCTGTTATAGCATTTATGCTAGGTGTAATACTAACAGAAATTATAAAAAGAAGAATAAAGCCTAGACGGACTTATATCCACTGGAGACAAATTGTAATAGGAGCAGAAATTATAGTACTTACTATAATGGCATTTATTCCAATGGGAAAATATGATGTTATAGTAAATATATCTATTTCATTTATTTGTGCAATGCAGGTTGAGGCATTCAGAAAGGTAAATGGAACAGCTCTAGCAACTACTATGTGTACTGGAAATTTAAGAACTGCTACAGAGCAGATATTTAAGTTAGTAGTAGAAAAAGACAAAAGTAAAATGCGAGTAAGTGCTCAAGCATATGGTGTAGTTATATTTTTTATTATAGGAGCATCTATGGGAGGTATTTTAACAAATATATATTGGGAAAAAGCGGTTTTAGTTGCTAGTGCAATTTTATTTGTCGTATTCATATTTATGTTTAGAAATATAGAGAAGTATATTTTAAAAGAATTAGAGCAAGAAGATGAAGTTGAGGAAGAAGAAATAGATACTGAAATAGAAGAGTTAAAACATATGAAAAATTAATATATAACTTTATTAATGAAAACTTAATATTTAGGTAAGGTTAAGTTAATATTTTTATATTATATTTTAAATATAGAAATTTAGTTAGTTTAAGTAAAAATTTACTTGAAAATATAAGCTGGTACAAATTCAGTTTATAAGCTAGATGATTTTTCAATGTTACTCCTTTTTAAACAAGGCATACTGATTATGTCTTGTTTTTTTGTTTAAAAAATAAAAAAATATCCGTAAAGTCGAATTTTTAGATAAAAATACAACATTATGTAAAAAAAAGGACTTTGAATATTGACAATTTTCTGTAAAAAAATATATTGTTTAATTAAAATAAGAAATATAAAAAATACAATTTCTAAAAGCAAAAATTTATTTATTTTTCAATGACAAAAATTCATAAGTTCTTGAAGTGTCTCAAGAGAATATCATAAAAAAACTACCGAGAAGTAAATACTCATTTTTTAAACAACTAAAAATATAGGGGGTTCATTATGGATGAATTAAAAAGAACATGTTTATTTGATGTGCATGAAAAGCTAAATGCAAAAATGTTTGAATTTGCAGGATGGGAAATGCCATTGGAGTATACTAGTGCAGTTAAAGAACATGAGCATGTAAGAAAAAGTGCAGGTTTATTTGATGTATCTCACATGGGAGAAGTAGAAGTAAGGGGAGATGAAGCTCAACAGTTTATACAGTATTTAATTACTAATGATGTATCAAACTTGAAGGCTGATGAAATTTTATATTCTCCGATGTGTTATGAAAATGGGACAACAGTAGATGATTTATTAGTATATAAGAGAGGGCAAAATGATTATTTACTAATTATAAATGCAGGAAATATAGACAAAGATTATGAGTGGATAGTTGAAAATAGCAAAAAATTTAATGTAGAGACAAAAAATATATCTGATAAAGTTGCACAATTGGCATTGCAAGGACCTTTAGCAGAAGAAATATTAAGCAAATTAACAAATCAAGATTTATCACAAATAGAGTTTTATAAATTTAAACAAAATGTAGATGTTTGTGGAGAGCCTTGTATAGTATCTAGAACTGGATATACAGGTGAAGATGGATTTGAAATATATTGTGATAAAAATGTAGCACAAAAAATATGGAATGCTATATTAGAAGAAGGAAAAGAAAGAGTAGTTCCAGCAGGACTTGGAGCTAGAGATACTTTAAGATCAGAAGTAAATCTTCCGCTTTATGGACATGAAATAAGCGAAGAAATCCCCCCTTTAGAAGCAGGATTATCAATATTTGTTAAATTAGATAAAGATGATTTTATTGGAAAAGATAGTCTTAAAGCATTAAAAGAAAGTGGAAATGCTAGAAAACTAGTAGCGTTTGAGTTGACAGGAAAAGGAATGGTAAGAGGGGGATATGAGGTAGAGATAGATGGTGAAGTAGTAGGTTTTGTAACTACTGGACTAAAATCTCCAACTTTAGATAAATTTATAGGTATGGCTATAATAGATTCAGACAAAGCAAGAGTCGGTCAAGAAATTGGAATAAGAGTAAGAAAAAAATTAGTTCCAGCAGTTATAGTAAAAAGACCTTTCTATAAAAAACAATATAAAAAAGAAGAAGTAAAAGTAAAAGAATACAAACAATATCCTTATATACCAGCAACACATGAAGACGAACAAAAGATGTTAAAAGCTTGTAATGTGAGTTCAATAGATAATTTATTCTCAGATATACCAGATGATTTAAAATTAAATAGAGATTTAAATTTAGACGAATCTAAATCAGAATTAGAAGTGAGCGAAATAATAACTAAGATGGCAGATAAAAATATAGATGATTTAACTTGCTTTTTAGGTGCTGGAGCATATGATCACTACATACCATCACTTATAAAAAGCATAACTTCAAGAAGTGAATTTTATACAGCATACACTCCTTATCAAGCTGAAATAAGTCAAGGTACATTACAAAGTATATTTGAGTTCCAATCTATGATTGCAGAAATAACAAAGATGGATATTGCAAATGCATCTATGTATGATGGAGCTACAGCAGCTGTAGAAGCTTGTATAATGGCTGTAGGAAAAACTAGAAGAAATAAAATAGTTGTGCCAAAAACTGTTCACCCAGAAACAAGACAAATACTTAAAACTTATCTACAATTTAAAGATGTAGAAGTAGTGGAAGTTGACTATGATAGAGAATATGGTACAACTGATTTAAATAAATTAAAAGAAGTAGTTGGAGAAGAAACTGCTTGTATATTAGTACAAAATCCAAACTTCTTTGGTGTAATAGAAGATGTAGATGAAATAGGTTCAATAGCCCGTGACAACAAAGCTATGTACGTTATGAGTGTAAATCCAATAACTTTAAGTATATTAAAATCTCCAGGAGAAGTTGGTGCAGATATAGCAGTTGGTGATGCTCAACCTCTAGGAAATTCACTAAACTTTGGGGGACCATATGTAGGATTTTTAGCAATAAAATCAGGTCTTATAAGAAAGATGCCAGGTAGGGTAGTTGGACAAACTGTAGATGCAGATGGAAAGAGATGCTATGCACTTACATTACAAACAAGAGAACAACATGTTAGACGTGAAAAAGCAACTTCAAATATATGCTCAAATCAAGGCTTAAATGCACTTATAGCATCAATTTACTTAGCTACTATGGGTAAAAAAGGATATCAAGAAGTAGCTATGCAAAATATGCAAAAATCTCATTATGCATATAAAAAATTTGATGAAAGTAAAAATTTTGCCCCAGTATTTAAAGGAAAATTCTTTAATGAATTTGTAGTAAAAAGCCCAATGCCAGTAGATGAATTAAATGAAAAATTATTAGAAAACAAAATCTTAGGTGGATACGATTTAGGAAAAGATTATGAAGAATTAAAAGGCTGTGTCTTAATGTGTGTAACAGAAAAGAGAACAGCAAAAGAAATTGATAATTTAGTAAATCTAATGGAGGGCATGTAAAATGAATGAATACAATAGTTTATTGATAGAAGTTTCAAAAGAAGGAAGAAAATCTTATTCTCTTCCAAAGTTAGATGTAGAAGAACAAAATTTAACTGATATGCTTGATTATAATATGATCAAAAAGACTGACTTAGAATTGCCAGAACTTAGTGAATTAGATGTAGTTAGACATTATACTTTATTATCAAATAAAAACTTTGGTGTTGATACAGGATTTTATCCACTTGGTTCTTGTACTATGAAATATAATCCAAAGATAGATGAAGATATGGCATCATTAAAAGGATTTACATCACTTCATCCATATCAACCAGCAAAGACTGCACAAGGTGCTTTAGAGCTTATGTATAATTTATCAGAATCATTAGCAGAAATAACAGGCATGGATAAAGTAACTCTACAACCTTCAGCAGGTGCTCATGGTGAATTTACAGGGCTTATGATAATAAAAGCATACCACCAAAATAGAGGCGATTTAAAAAGAACAAAAGTAATCGTACCAGACTCTGCGCATGGAACAAATCCAGCAAGTGCAATGATGGCAGGATTTAAAATAGTTCAAGTAGAATCTACAAAAGATGGCGCTGTAGATATAGAAAAATTAAAAGAAGTTTTAGATGATGAAGTGGCAGCTTTAATGCTTACTAATCCATCAACTTTAGGTTTATTTGAAAAAAATATAAAAGAAATATCAGAATTAGTACATAATGCAGGTGGTCTTTTATATTATGATGGTGCAAATACAAATGCAATAATGGGTATAACAAGAGCCGGAGATATGGGGTTTGACGTAGTTCATCTAAACCTTCACAAAACATTTGCAGCTCCTCATGGTGGAGGAGGACCAGGAAGTGGTCCAGTAGGTGTTAAAAAAGACTTAATACCTTTCTTGCCAGTTCCAGTAGTTGAAAAGGTGAATGATGAATATATATTAGATTACGACAGAGAATTATCAATAGGAAAAATTAAAAATTTCTATGGAAACTTTGGTGTAATTGTAAAATCATATGCATATGTGCTTACAATGGGAAGAGATGGTCTTAAAAAAGCAAGCCAAATGGCAGTTTTAAATGCAAACTATTTAAAAGAAAACTTAAAAGATACATTTAAACTTCCAATAGACCAAATATGTAAACATGAATTTGTATTAAGCGGACCTCATGGAGAATTAAATACAACAGATATCGCGAAGAGAATGTTAGACTATGGATACCATCCACCAACAATCTACTTCCCACTTATAATACCAGAGGCTTTAATGATAGAACCTACTGAAAGTGAAAGTGTAGAAACACTAGATAAATTTATAGATGCCATGAAACAAATAGCAAAAGAAGCTGAAGAAAATCCAGAATTATTAAAAACTGCTCCTCATAATACAATAATTAAGAGAGTTGACGATGCTAGAGCAGTTAAGAAACCTATCTTAACTTGGAAAAATAGATAATAAATTAAGCTATAAATAGATAAGCTAGATTTTAATTATATAGAGTACAACCTCCATTTTGGGGGTTGTTTTCTTTTTACAAAATTTAATCTATAATAGTATAAAACATTTTAATAGGAGGGGGATTTATGGCGATTACTATATTGGAAGCAATGAAACTTCCGACTTTTAAAGATTTTGACTTAGTTGCCGGATATAGAGGCCTTGATAGGGAAATTCAAAGGGCATCTATACTTGACTATGAATATGAAAGTAGTTTATTTGATAAGCCAATCCAAACTTATTTTGAAAAAGAGGACTTTGTTATAAGTAGTCTTATATATGCAAAAGATGATCAAAGTTTAATATTAGAGAGTGTAAAAGGATTAATATCAGATGGAGTAAGCGGACTTGCTATAAAAAATATATATTATGATGAATTACCAGAAAAAGTTATAAAATATGCAAATCAAATGGATTTTCCTATTTTTATGTTTGATAAAAAAGGTTCTTATTATGAAGACATAGTTACAGAGATTTATGATAAAAATAAAGAAAAAAATAGTCTTAAATATCAAGAAGCGAAAATCGCGATTTTATTAAAAGAAGATTTAGATAAGTCTAGTGTGAAAAATATGGCGAAAGACTTTAATATATCTTTCAAAGATAATGTATTTTGTCTTTGTATAAAACCTAAAAAATATATAGACGAAAATTCACTAGCAGATATAGTAAATATATTAAATAAGGATTTAGGTTCAAGTCATGCTGCTTATAGATACCATGGATGTATATTTATTATATATACTTTTGAAGATAATCATAGAGATAAGAGAACGATACAATTTGAAAAGCTTGTCGATATGATGATGTGTAGTTTATTTTTTAATTTAGATGATTATTATGTTGGTATCAGCAATTTCCATACATATATAGATGAGTTTAATTTTGCCCTAAAAGAGGCAATGTACGCCATGAGGGTATCATCTATAGAAGAAGTAAATAAAAAATATTATTATGAAATAGGAGTTTATAAGCTACTAATGCCTTCTTATGAACAAGGATATATGGCGAATTTTAATTCAGATATTGTTGGAAAGATAAATCAATATGATAAAAAATACAATACAGAACTACTTCAGACATCTATAAAATATATACAATCTGGCGGTAATATCAAACAAACTTCAAAAATAATGAATCTACATAGCAATACTGTAAGATATAGAATAAATAAAGTAAAAGAAATATTAAATATAGATAAGTCGGAGTTTGAATTTTATGAAGAACTTTCAATAGGAATAAAATTATATATGATATATCAAAATATATAGATTTTTATTTAAATTTTATATTTGCAAATTTTACAAAAAAAACATCATAATTTTTAATATTATACAATTATTTTAAATTATTATTTTTATATAATTATTTTGTGACATAAATATGTAGGAAGGTGATTATATTGAAAAATAATAAAGAAGTATTTTACAAACTATGTTTAATACTGTGCGCAATTATTTGGGGAAGTACTTTTGTAGTAATTAAAGATGCTACAAATACTATGACATCAGGATTTATAAATGCAGGTAGATTTACAATAGCGACACTTATTTTACTTGTTATATATTTTAAAAAGATAAAAAATATAAATAAAACTGAATTAAAAGGCGGAATTTTAATGGGAATTTCGCTATTTGGAGGATATTATCTACAAGTTTTAGGCATGGAGTATGGCTCAAGCGCGGGAAAATGCGCATTTTTATCAGCGACATTTTGTGTAATGGTGCCGTTTTTATCTTGGGCAGTATTCAAAAAAACACCTGATAAATATAGTGTGATTGCGACTATTTTATGTGTTATCGGTGTTGCGCTTGTATCTGTTGAAAAAAATGCAACAATAACACTTGGTGATGGAATAATCTTAGTTTCGACGTTTTTCTATGCTGTAAATATAATGTTTACATCAGAGTTTTCAAGCAAAGAAAGTGCAGATGTGAAGGTTCTTGCATTTTTACAAATAGCAGTAGTAGCAATTTTAAGTTGGCTAATTGTAATAATAAAAGGTGATATACCACAAGCTTATAATATTAGAGCTGTTATGGGAGTTGTTTATTTAGGTGTATTTGCAACAGCGTTATGTCTGCTGATGCAAGTTATTGGATTAAAGCATATAAATTCTACATCAGCATCAATAATTCTAAGTTTAGAGTCAGTGTTTGGAGTAATTATATCAATAGCATTTTATAATGAAGTAATTACAACAAAATTGTTGATTGGATTTATAGTTATTTTTATTGGAATAATAGTTTGTGAAACTAAATTGAGTTTTATAACAAATAAAATAAGTATAAAAAAATTAGATACAGGAAAATATAAAGATAAATCTAAAAAAGAGTACTTTAATGCTGAGATACAGCGCTCTAAAACGTCAATCTAAAATCTATATGAATATAAAAATCCCCTAATTTTAGGGGATTTTTTCTGTTAAACACCTTTCAAGTAAAAAATTTGATATAATGAAAAATATGAGTTTAAAATAATAAAAATAAGACTATAAATAAAAAAGAAAAATAATTTTGCAAATTAATAATATAAAGAGGTTTTGTCATGAAAAGTATAATAGAAAAGACTTTAGATACAGGAAAGAAGATAGCTTTGACTGCTATTATTACATATGGTGCAATTAGAGTTTTAGAAGATGAAGAAGAAAAAACAACTAGAATAAAAGAAGTACAAAAGACAAAAAGAAAAAAATCTAAATATAAAAATAAAAGAAAATTTAAAGTGAAAAAGTTAAAATATAAAAATAAACAAAAGACAAAGGTTAAAAAATCTAAGTTTAAAAATAAGATGAAGGCCAAAAAATTTAAGTTCAAATTCAAGGGCGAGTAGTATAAATAGAGAAGATTTATATAGCATATTGTATACATAAAAGAAAAATATTATAAAATAATAAGACTATAAAATTGACATAATTTCAAAAATTAACTAAGATAAAAGCATAAAATAAAAGAGTTATAATGTTTATATTTTAAAATTAAGTTCTAAATTAGTATTGCAATGGGGCATCTTAGTATTTTAGGATGTCTATTTATGTTTAGGGGGAAAAATTATGAATAACAAGTTTGTCAGTATAGTTATTGATAAGGAAGAAGGTTCAAGATTTCTTGTATCAGATGACAGAAGTATAGATACTGTAGATTTATCAAATGACAAACAGACTTCTATTGCCAGAATTAACATAAAAGACGATATTACTACTGTTTGTCGTTATGAAAATGGGGAATCTAAAGGAACTATAAGTCTTAATATTGGAAAAGAACAAGTCAAAATTGACTCAAGTAGCAATAAAATTACTTATGTAGATAACAATATTAGAGATTTAGCTAGACTATATAGCATAGATCTCAATGAAGGGGAAACTACAGATGTAGAAAAGATAAGAGGACTTTGCAAAATATTAGCAGATATAATGATTACAACAATCCATCTGAGTGATTACTCTTGGGGATTTTCAAAAATGGTCATAAACGGTAGAAAATCTTTTGAAGAAGATTTTTCACCAAGTATAATAATATTTACTGGAATAGCAGCAAAATATATTTTTAATAAAAATGAAAAAAATGTATTTGAAGATGGAAATATAGGCATGTTGCTCTGCCAAGAAATAAATAACTATAGCAAAAATACATGAAAATTAAAAAATCTATAGTTAGATAAATTTCTTGAGATAATTAAATTATCAAAATAAATGAACACTGAGAATTTTACCATTGGAAATTCTCAGTTTTTTTAATATATAGAAGTTTTGTTTATTTTTAGTTAAAAATAGATGATATAATAATTATTATCATTGTATAGAAAATAAAAGTTTTACTTATACAATAAAAATCAGTATTTGAAAGGTGAAAAAATGAAGAAAAAAGGGAAAATAATTACTTTAACTATACTTGTTTTTTGTTGGATGGCATTTATATTTAGTATGTCAGCTAAAAATTCTACACAATCTTCTAATATAAGTGGAGGATTTACTTACAATATACTTAGTATGTTTTTTTCTCAATTTAGATCAATTGATAAAGCAACACAAGACAGCATAGTAGAAGGGTTACAATTTATAGTAAGAAAAGGAGCACATTTTACAGCATATGCGATATTAGGGGGACTTTGTTTTGCAAACTTAAGATCATTAAATAAGTTTAAATTAAAAAGCAATTTTTTAATAGCTCTTGTAATATCAGCTTTATATGCTGCATCTGATGAACTACATCAGTATTTTGTACCGGGGCGTTCGTGCGAATTTAGAGATGTTATGATTGATAGCTGTGGGGCTCTAACTGGTATAATTGTAGTTATTATTTTTAGTAAGATAATACAAAAATTAAATAAAATAAAAAGGGATAAAAATCAAGATATAATCTAGATAATAAATATATAAACAGGGGATGAAGTATATGAAAGCACTAAGTGAAAAAGTTTTTTTAAAACTAGATATGCCAAATAGCAAAGATAGAAAAAGTGATAGAGATAGGATTTTAGATAAGTTAAAAATCAAATATAAAAATGTAGATATGCCTTATAAAATAACAAAAGACTTATATCCAAAGTGTAGAGAATCTAATTTTGAAATAACTGTAACTTTAGTAAAACGCACTTATGATTGGGTTGTCACAAGGATTGAACAAGGTGATAAAACAGATAAAAATTACGGTGTATGTGTAGATTTGGGAAGTACAACTGTAATTATGAGATTAGTAGACTTAAACACAGGCGATATAGTAGTAGAAGAGGGCTGTTTTAATAAACAGATTTCGTTTGGAGAAGATATTTTAAATAGAATATTTTATACTAGAAATTCTAAAGAAAAATTATACGAAATTCACAAGGCTACAATAGATACTTTTTCAGAGCTTATAGATATAATTACTGAAAAAAGTAAAATAAATAGCGAAGATATCAGCGTTATGACAGTTGCAGGTAATACTACTATGATACATTTTTTATTAAATATAGATCCATGGACAATTTTTCAAATGCCTTATACGCCAATATTTAATCATACTGGATTTATAAGTTGTGATGAAATTGGAATACCTATAAATGGGTATCTATATTGCTTTCCATCAGTAGCAAATTATCTAGGTGGCGATATTGTAAGTGGTGTATTGTTTACAGAAATATATAAACAAAAAGAACTTTCAGCATTTATAGATATAGGGACAAATGGAGAGCTAGTTATAGGAAATGAGGAGTTTTTAGTTGCTGTTGCAGGAGCGGCAGGCCCAGCATTAGAAGGCAGTATAAGCAAGTTTGGGATGAGGGCGAAAGAAGGAGCAATCGACACAATTAAAATTGTAGACAATCATATAAAATATACAACTATAGAAAATAAAAAGCCTTTAGGAATATGTGGCTCAGGAATAGTTGATTTATTGTCAGAGATGTTTTTAAATGGATGGATAGATTTTTCGGGCGAGTTAAGAGAAAATACATCAAAAAATATAATAAAAGTAAACTCACAATTAGCTGTAGAATATGCAGCTAAAGAAGAAAGTGAAAATCATGAATCTTTAATATTTACTCAAAGCGATATAAATCAATTTTTAAAGACAAAATCAGCAGCTCATACTATGGTAGCTTTTTTATTAGAAGAAGTTGGGCTTACATTAAATGATTTGGATAAGTTCTATGTGGCAGGTGCTTTTGGCGTACATTTAGATATAGAGTCTGCTGTTACAATAGGAATGTATCCTGATTTACATAGAGAAAAATTTGAATGCCCAGGTAATTCATCACTTAAAGGAGCATATAAGTTACTTACAGATAGAAACTTACTCTCAGAAATAGATGATATTGTTGAAAAGATAAATTATATCGGATTAGAAGATGCAAAGGATTTTATAGAAAAAATGAGAGCTGCTAGCTTTTTGCCACATACTAATATAGATAATTATCCAACTGTAAAGCAAAAACTAATTGAAAGAGGATTGTTATAATATATAACACTTTTATTTTTTAAGTAAAATATTTGAGATGGTATAATTTAGTGCTAAAATATTAATGTAAAAAATGAGGATATAAGGGGAAATGCGATGAAATTTTTCAAATTTGATAAAGCCAAGTTTAAACCAAACAAAAGCTCGATGAAAGAATTAATATACTTGGTCTATATATCTTTTATTATTTTTATAATTACAGAAGTTGTGTCGGCAATGGGGACGACAAGTTTTGGTTATATACAAAATAGTACGATATGTATAGGAGTAGGAATACTTTTAGGTATACTTTTTTTGATATTATTTGTATTTAAAAAAGATAAAAGAAATTATTATATAGGCGGATTTGTATTATTTTTAATTATGACACCATTGATTAAGTATATATGGGATAAGTTTTATGTATTTTTAGATATACCTTCAGACAAGATATGGTGTTTAATATTAGACTATTTAATTATTTTATTATTGTTAAGTCCATTAATTTTACTAAAGAAAAAAGTATTTTATACTGTATTAATGAGTTCTATTTTAATGATTTTATCGCTTTGCAATTATTTTGTATCAATATTTAGAGGGATACCTCTTGCATATAGTGATATTTATTGTATAAATGATGGTTTATCATTGGCAAAAGATTTTTTAGGACAGAATAAATTAATATTTATAGTAATTATAGTGGCAATGCTTTTAGCTTTTATTGTATTTTTATTTATGAAAGACAAAAGAGAAGTTAGAATTACAAGTTATACAAATATAATTATTTTATTAGTTTTAATAGGAGGTACATACTCATATTATATAAATCTTGTTAATAGCAAGACCTTGATATACTACAGTGCAAATATGGTTAAAACATATAGATATAATGGATATGTATACTCAACATTAGAGTCGGGGCTTAGATTTATAAGATTTAAACCAGATAATTATAATCAAGAAAGTATTGTAGCGATAAGAAAAGAAGTCGATTCAAAAACTCAAACTAATAAAGAGACAGCTGTAGCAAGTAGCAAATTGACAAAAATAAGCGACAATTCATCAAATAAACCAAATATACTATTTGTTCAGCTAGAAGGATTTATGGACCCTATGTCGATTGATAAAGTTATGTATAGTAAAGATCCAATACCTAATTTTAGAAAACTACAGAAAAATGGTATTTCAGGAAAGATGAAGACGCCTTCTATTGGAGGGGGAACAGCCAGGACAGAATTTGAAGTAATGACAGGATTAGACTTAGAGTTTTTAACAGATGGGGAAGTGCCGCACTACACTATTTTAGGACATGAAACTTTAAATTCAGTAGCATCAACACTAAAAAAACAAAGTTATTCGACACATGCAATCCACAATAATCAAGGTAATTTCTACAATAGAAATAAGGCGTACAGTTCGCTTGGATATGATACATATACATCTGTTGAATATATGGACAATGTTGAGAGAACTGAAACTAATTGGGCAAAAGATACAGTGCTCACAAAATATATAAAAGAATGTTTAGAATCAAGTAAAGAAAGGGATTTAGTATTCACGATATCTGTTGAAGGACATAGTCCTTATCCGACAAATTCAGATATATACAATTTCCCTATTAAAGTAGTAAATAGCAGTCTTTCAAAATCAGATCAAAATCAAATATACTACTATATAAATAAAATTCATGAAAGTGATGAATTTATAGGTGATGTTATAGACTTGGTTGATTCTTTAGATGAAGATACAATCGTTGTATTTTATGGGGATCATACACCTGCACTAGATTTATTAAATAGAGATGGAGGAAATGTGGACAGAACTACTACACCATATGCTATTTACAGTAATTTTGATTTAAATACTGATTTTAAAGGTGGGGATATAAGTGCTTATCAAATGAGTACAATAATGCTTTCTTTAGCGGGTGTTGATTTAGGACCTATGGAAAATGTCCACAAATCACTGAGTTCAAAACAAGACTATAAAAAAGATTTAGAACTTATACAATATGATATATTGTTTGGAGAAGATTATTATTTAAATGAAGATGAAAAAATTAAACCTAGCAATTTAAAAATGGGCACAAAAGATATAAAAATTGAAAGTGCAGTATTACAAGATAATCAAATCTGTATAAAAGGGAAAAATTTCACGAGAAAGAGTACTGTATTTATTGATGGAAAAGAGAAAAGTACTATGTATGTAGATAAAAATACACTTAGAGTGTATTGCGGGGAAGATAATACAAAAGATATAAAAAATATCGTGGTTAAACAAATTGGGCTACACAATATTCCATTAAGTACTACAAATACAGTTAAGTTAAGTGAGTAATTATTATAAGGATTAAAGGGAAATGTTTTATGAATAAAAATACTTCATATAATGAAAAAGATATAGTTCCTATAATGGAAGAGGTTATAAAAAGTGGAGGCAGCTGTAAACTCAGAGTAACAGGTTATAGCATGAATCCGACATTGAGACACTTAAAAGATAGTGTAGTATTAGTAAGTCCACAAAAGAGAAAGCCACTAAAAAATGAGATAGTTTTTATAAAAAGAGATTCAGGAAAACACGTACTCCATAGAATAAGAAAAATAATAGATAATGATTGTTTTATAATGAATGGAGATGCACAACAGTGGACAGAAGTAGTTAGATTTGATCAAGTAATTGGAGTAGTGGAATCTTTTTATAGAGACGAAAAATTAATTTCATGCGATAATAAAAAATATAAAATATATATGAGGTTATGGGTATTATTAAAACCTATTAGACCACTAATTTTTAAAAGTAGAAACTTAATTAAAAAGATTATAAAAAGATAATAAAAAAGAGATGTGATTAATTTTAAATAATGGCTATGTTTTAATACAATGTTGAAATTTAATACTATTTGAACAATAAAAAGATGGCATATAATGCCATCTTTTTATTCGCTAAATATTTCGTACATACCCATAAAACCTTCGGATATTAATAGTTTACTTTCATCACCTTTTTGTAATTGAAAACCTCTACCGAATTGCTCAACAGTATAACCTTCTGATTGTTTAATTTTATTTAGATTTTAACGTGATTAAATTAAGCTCAGGGCTATTATTTATCCTCATAAATTTAGTATTGCCTAGCCCAGTGCTCACAAATAGTTGAGTATTTCCAACTTCATAAAGCCCTTTATTGTATTTTGGGAAAAACTTTCTTGCAGGGTCCAAAAGACCTTTATTGAAGAATCTTATTATTCCTCCATGAACATGACCAGAAAAAACTAAATCAAATTCGTAGTCTTTTAGGGTTTGTGCTCCAGTTGGATTATGGCTAAGTAATATATTAAACTTATTTTTATCTACTGTATTTAAAAAGTCTAAGTCTTTATCACCTTTAGGTATATTGCCTTTAGCATATTCATCTAAAAAGTAATAATATATTCCATATACATTTATAGATTGGTTTCCCCTTTGTATTGTAGTATAAGTATTATCGACAAATTTAACGCCTAAATTAGATAATTTGTTGATATATCTATTGTAAGCATTATCTTTATATCTATTTCTCAGGCTCCAATCCTTACCGTTGAAGATAGAATCAATACCTTCTTCATGATTTCCAGTAGAGTAGATGATTTCATATTTTTGTGAAAGATTTTTTAGAAGTTGAAAACCTGGCAAACTTTCCTCATCAAAATCTCGATTGTATGTATTATCTTCTTTTTTTAATTCTGAAGAAGAAAACATATCGCCTGTCACAAAGATAACATCTGGTGACAATTTATCTATAGTAGATATTAAAGTTTTATTATCTTTATCAAATTCCATAGAGTGTAAATCGGTTATCTGTAGGATTTTATAGTCTTGGAAATTTGACGGCAATTTAGAAAAATACAAATCCTTTTTATCTACTATGAAAGATTGATTTATATTTATATTTTTATTGATAAAATATGCAGTATATCCTGTTATAGAAATTAAAATTGTTACTAGCAAAATACTTGTATGTTTTTTATATTGTTTAATAGTTTTCATAAATACCCCTTAGATTTTAAATTTATTTGTATTTCACAAATTTAGGAAATTAAATCTCAGTACTTATTATAACATATAGAATATTTTAATTTTATTAAAAAATACTTACAAAGAATTAAATAAAAAATAAAAATTCAAAGATATATTTACAAATAAAAAAGAGCCAAGATAAATTTCTTAGCTCTTAAAAAACTCTATTAAATTATATAAAATTAGCTAAAATAGGCACTAATATAACTGTTAAACATCCGCCTATACCAATTGATAAACTACTCATAGCTCCTTCAATTTCGCCAAGTTCTAAGGCTTTACTTGTTCCAACTGCATGAGCAGCAGTACCAAGAGCGACCCCTTTTGCTATAGGATGTTTAATTCTACCTATTTTAAGTACTGTTTCTCCCATTATATATCCTAAAATACCAGTAAGGATTATACAAACAACAGTTATAGATTGAATACCACCTAATATATTACTAAGAGATATACCCATTGGTGTAGTTATTGATTTTGGAAGTATTGAATATAATATCTCTGGGTTTGCATTTGTAACTTTACAAATTAAAACTACAGATATAAAAGATATAAATACTCCAGTAAGTATTCCTACTAATATTTCTTTCATATATTTTTTAAATAGGTGAAGTTGTCTGTATAATGGCACTGCTAAAACTATTGTGACAGGACCAAGTAAAAAGTTGATTGTATCTGCACCTATTTTGAAATTTTCATAAGGTATGTTTGTACCCTTTAAAAATAATATTATAAGTATTATTGCTATTAAAAGACCATTGCATATAGGATTTCTAGCTTTTTTTTGAATAAATAATCCTATATTATAGAAAATTATAATTGTAAGTAATCCAAATAATTGTGTATTTAATATTTGTTCCATTTCTCCGCCTTCTTTAGTAAATATTAAGCAATTTCTTGCTGCGATTTTGCTTGTTTTTTCTCTTTTAGTTTTATCATAAATTCAACGCTTTTTCCGCTACCTATCATAACTGCGATATTTATAAGTATTATACATGATAAAAGTAAAATAGCATTTTCTTTTATTAAACCTAAAGATTGAATTAAAGATACACCTGCTGGTATAAAGAATATACCCATATTTCCTAATAAGAAATCAGCGACATCTTTGATTTTTTCTTCGCTAATAATTTTAAATTGAAGCAGTAAAAATAGTATTATCATACCTAATATAGATCCAGGAATGTTTATAATATTTTTTATAAATTGACTTACAACTTCTCCTGCTGCCCAGACTCCAAGGAGAATTCCGATTTGATTAAAAATCTTCATTTTAAAACCTCCAATATTTTTACCAAGAATAGAATATAAAAGATTTCAAGATTAAAACTAAAATTGGAAAATTTAGATTAATATCCTGATACATATTATTATATATTATCAAAATTGAAAAATCTATAGTACTGATATAGTGGATAAATTTAATACAATAGATATATAATGGATAATTTATAATAATAGTTGATTATTCAAAATTAAAATTAAAGTGCATATGAAATGGGAAAATGTTAACATTGTTTGGATGTGAATAAAATAAAAAGATATTTTTGTGCAAAAAAATATGATTTTGAAATTTAAATACAAAATCATATTCTTGATAATTTATATATAGGTATCTATTATTAATTATTTTCTATTTATCAATCAAATACATTGTAGAAAATAGTATTGACAATAGTCAATAAAATTGCTGCAAGTATTGCGTTAAAAAATCCACTTATATGTGTGCCTGGAACAATGCTAAAAGCTAATTTTAATACTATCCCATTTATTACAAATGAAAATAAACCCAATGTTAAAATTGTCATTGGAAGAGAGAAAAACTGAATTAAAGGTTTAATAAATACATTTAGGCATCCAAATATTAAAGTCAATGTTATTAATGATGTCAAAGAGCCAATATACACACTGTCCATTAAAAGTGACACTATGTAAAGAGATATAGCATTAATTACAATAAATAAAGAAATTCGTTTCATAATAAAACCTCCCTTAAGCATTTTGTTTCCTTATAAATATTATACTACTAAAATCTAAAATTTATTAATTACTTTTTAAATGTGCTATACTAATTTTAGACATAAAAATACAAATAGATAATATATTTATTTAATAAAATCGATATTTTTAAAATGCTTAAAAAAAGATTTTATTGTAGGGAGGGGTTAAAATTGAATAGATCAGATGAAAGAGATACGATGTTTGCTAGAGCACATTATACACCAGGAAGTCAAGCGTATGAAGATTATTATAAGAGATTCCCAGAAAAAAAGGATATAGACGATAGTTTACGTCATAGACCAGATTTATGCCAAGAGGGAACTATGACTTATAATGAAGTAAATTCGCCAATGGGCTCAAGTGCATTTAAATTTTTAGCAGATATATTGCCGTTATGTGAAGGGGAAGTAGCGGATGAGAAAGTTGAGGTAAATCCTAAAACTATGACAAAGAGAATAAAGGGATTTGCTAAACATTATGGTGCTTGTGTAGTTGGAATTACAGAATTAAAAGATTATCACATATACACACATAGAGGAAGAATAGAAAGTGATTATGGAAAAGAAGTAAAACTAAATCATAAATACGCTATTGTTTTTGGATGTGAATTAGATAAAGAGATGATAAATAGAGCACCTATGATATGTGAAGTGATTGAAACTACAAAATCTTATGTGGATGCATCTATTATAGGAATGGTTTTATCTTATTATATAAGAAGTTTGGGATATGATGCGAGAAATCATATGGATAAAAATTATTTAGTAACTCCAGTGCTCGTAGCGAAAGATGCAGGATTAGGCGATATAGGAAGAAATTCTGTACTTACAAATAAAGATTATGGTTCAAGATTAAAATTGGGCGTAGTAACAACAGATTTACCGCTTGAAGTAGATGAATATAAAGACTTTGGCCTAGAGGATTTTTGTAATCTATGTAAAAAGTGCGCACATAACTGTCCATCACATTCTTTAGAAGTAGGACCTAAGTTTGATGAATTAGGAAATTATAATTGGAAAGTAGATAAAGAAACTTGCTATGTAAAGTGGAGATATCTAGGAACGGACTGTGGTATGTGTTTATCTGCATGTCCATTTAGCCAAAACTTAGAGACAATAAAAAATGCAGATACTTTTAAAGGAAACGAAGAACTTATAAAAGAAGCATTAAAAGAATATAAAAAGAAATTTGGACAAAGAGTATTTGTGCCGGGAAATCCAGCATGGCTTAGATAAGAATTATAAAATCATAAAATATAATAAAGATTACAAAATAAATTAGATAGAATAAATATTAAATAGGGATTTGTAAAATAAAATTACAAATCCCTATTTAAGGAAAGTAAATCCTAAAAACATATCTATAATTCATTGGTAATTAATTTTTTAGCAACGGAATCTATGATTCGTGGGCAGTAACCTTTAAGCAACGGACGAAGTCGTTGGCGCCTAACTTTAAGCAACGGACGAAGTCGTTGGCGACAAATTTTAAGCAACGGACGAAGTCGTTGGCGACAACCTTTAGTTAATTACAACTGTTGTAGTATCTAATATATTAGTATAAATCCAATGAGCATTATCAACAGCTAGTCGGATACATCCATGAGTTATAGCTTCTCCTAAAGTATCATTTATAATTTCTGTTCCTTGAGGATTAAATAAAACTGAATGATAATAATACCCACCTTTTATTCGAGTAGCGTATTTTACACGATATGAATCGGAGCCAAAGTAAGGTTTTCGACCAGATATATAAAATGTACCTTTTATTGTAGGCGTTTCAGGTTTTCCTACTGAACAAGACCATTTATAAAGTAAATCCCATTTATTATCAACTGTTTTTTGAAAAATATAAGTTAATTTATTTTGTAAATTTGTAGTTATTAAGTTATCGGTAGGACTTTTGATATTATTATCGTTTACAAATTGAGTCATATCTGTATTAAAATACTCAAAGTCATAGCTACCTGGTGGATTTCCATCATCTGATAAGAAGTAATTAAATATGTATCCTTCTTGGTCATTATAAATAACATTATCCCAATCACCAGTTGATTTTAAAACTTGAACTCTTGATTTAGTTGGGACAACTCCAAGTGAATTAGATTCAGAAGAAGGCAATGATCTCAGTAAAACATCTGTCCAAGTATATTTAGTAGTGGAGAGATTACCATTATATACATAACCTATTTGGTTGTCATAGCTGACTTTATACCAATCTTCAGCTGCATCAATAATACTGATTTTAGAACCGGCTGGTATGACGGTAATTATATCACCTGATGTGGATTTACTTTTTCTTAGATTTATATTTTTTAATGCATATTTATAATTTTCATCTGATTGCCTGTTATAAATTCTCATAATATCCTCCTTATATTAAAATTTGTTTAATTTTAATATATTTATATGAATATATGGATTTAATTATGAAAAAGAAACAGCTTGTCAATTCAAACAAGCTGTCTTTTATATATGTAATTATTATTTTTATGAATTATAAATATCTTTATTTAAAGTGTTTTCAGAATGAGAAACAACTAAAGCTGTTGCAGCATCTCCAATAACATTAAGAGCTGTTGTATACATATCCATTGGTCTATTTATCGCTATTATTAACGCATATGCGATAAGTGTAGCATCGTTAGTATATCCCATACCAGATATTACAGTAAATAATACGATCATTGATGAACCCGGTGCAGATGGTGTACCGATTGATGCCATAAGAGCAAGTGCTGCAATTACTAGCATATTTGGAAGTGTTACCTCATATCCTGAACTTGCGGCGATAAATATTGAACCAACTACTTGCATTATAGCAGTACCGTTCATATTAATTGTCATACCTAGAGGAAGGACAAATGATGCAACATCTTCACTAATTCCAAGTTCTTCTTCTGCAGTTTTTAAGTTTAATGATAAGGCAGCAGCTGAAGATGCAGCAGATACAGCTAAAAGGGCAACCTTACCCATCTTTTTCATAAAAGTAATTGGATTTAATTTAGTGTTAAAATAAATAAATAGTGGATATGAGAATATTAAACAGAGTGTAGCTGCTATTGTAACTGTTGCAAGATAAGCAAAGGCAGGTTTAAGATGTTCAACACCGTATACTGCGAATGTTCTTGTTATTAAAACGAATACAGCAACTGGACCAAATTTAAATATTACAAAATTTAAAAATGTAATTATTATATTATTAATATCCGTAAGTATATTTTTTAGGACTAAAATTTTGTCTCCTAGTTGGTTTATACAAAGACCAATAACTACGCCTAAAAATACTATTGATAAAACTCTACTATTTGTAGTCATTACAGTACCTATATTATTTGGGACTGCATCAAGTATAACCATCAGAGGATTTGTAGTAGAAGCGACTTCTGCTGTGCCTGAGCCTGATATTGAGACATTAAAAAATCCTAAATGATAAGTAATAAACCCACATATAATTGCAACTGCCAATGCAATAAATGATGTTGTCAAAAATCCTAATAATGTTTTACCAGAAATACGACCTAGTTTTTTTGTGTCACTGATTTCACACATAGCAAGTGCTATGGAACAAAAAATCATTGGCACTATTATTAGTTGAAGACAGTTTATAAATAATTGACCGATTATATAAAATAAACCTATTGAATTTTGCCCCTCTTCTGTACTTATATCTTGAAAAAATAAGCTATTTATAACATCCCATGTATTTTGGTGTCCATTATTTATTAAACTCTCCCTTAGAAATAATAGTAATCCCCCTACTAATAATCCGGCAACAAGTGCTATTGCCATTTTTCTAGCTAATGTATTAACCTCCTGGTTTTGCTTGCTTGTTAAAGCTTCAGAAGTCATGTTAAATCCCCCTTTAAATAATTTAATATGTTTATTATTTATTATATATAATATGATAGTTAATATTTTAACATAAGTCTAATAATTTTTGCTACTTAAATTGATAGATATATTTCATAAGAAAAAAGAATTATAAATAAAAAATAAGAGGGTGTGAAATAAATTTAACAATCTTTTATAAAACTTAAAATAATAATTAAATTTCTAAAAAAATTTATATATGTAACATATGTTACCGATTGTATTTAATTTTAAATATATAATAAGAGCATAAGATACGAGATGAGAGACACTGAATTAAATCTTACTAAAATATATAGATAAATATTAAAACCGGAGGAATACAAAATGGAAAATAAAATGTTTTGTTATCAATGTCAAGAGACAGCAGGATGTACAGGATGTACTAAATTTGGGGTTTGTGGTAAATCACCAGAATTAGCAAGATTACAAGATTTATTAATTTATACAACTAAAGGATTATCAGAAGTAACAACTAGATTAAGAGAAGAAGGTAAAACTGTAGATACATCAGTAAACCATTTAATAACTATAAACTTATTTACAACTATAACTAATGCAAACTTTGATGATGCAATATTCTATGCAAGAATAAAAGAAACTTTAGCAACAAAAGAAACTTTATTAGCAGAGTTAAATAATAAAGAAAACTTATCAGAAGCAGCATTATGGAATGCTACAACTGAAGCAGAAATGGATCAAAAAGTTTCATTCTTAGAAAGAATAAAAAATTCATTCTCAAAAAATAAAGAAGAAGCAGTAGATATAAATAAAATATTAGATGAAAAAGCTCCATCAGTAGGTGTACTAGCTACTAAAGATGAAGATATAAGAAGTTTAAGAGAATTAATAACTTATGGAATAAAAGGTATGTCAGCATATATGAAACATGCTAATGCTTTAGGATACCAAAATGAAGAAATAGACGCATTTATGCAATCGACTTTAACTAAATTAATGAACGACAACTTATCAGCAGATGATTTAGTTGCTTTAGCATTAGAAACAGGTAAAGTTGGTGTTGATGCAATGGCTTTATTAGATTCAGCTAATACAGGAACTTATGGTCATCCAGAAATAACAAAAGTAAATATAGGTGTTAGAAACAACCCAGGTATACTTATATCAGGACATGACTTAAAAGACTTAGAATTATTATTAAAACAAACTGAGGGAACTGGAGTAGATGTTTATACACATTCAGAAATGTTACCAGCACACTACTACCCAGCATTCAAAAAATACTCTCACTTTGCAGGAAACTACGGAAATGCATGGTGGAAACAAAAAGAAGAATTTGAATCATTCAATGGTCCAATATTAATGACTACAAACTGTATAGTACCACCAAAAGCTAGCTACAAAGATAGATTATTCACAACTGGAGCTGCTGGATTTGCAGGATGTAAACATATAGCTGGAAACAGTGAAAGTGATAAAGATTTCTCAGAAATAATAGAATTAGCAAAAACTTGTCAACCTCCAACAGAAATAGAAACTGGAGAAATAGTTGGTGGATTTGCTCACAATCAAGTATTCGCATTAGCTGATGCTGTAGTAGATGCAGTTAAATCAGGAGCTATCA
>ERZ857750.335-NODE-335-length-67910-cov-6.463282_pt1 | contig 67910 bp, 61 predicted proteins | sample MGYA00519915_ERZ857750 | MGnify/ENA primary metagenome ERZ857750 (study PRJEB31778, sample SAMEA3449358) | human gut metagenome | biome: human gut; feature: human-associated habitat; material: faeces | place: United Kingdom | collected 2010/2012 ...
AGATGGATACCAGGGTTATAATAATCTGCCGGATATCAAACGCTGCTCTTGCTGGGCACATGTGAGACGTTACTTCACAGATGCCATACCGAAAGGGAAAGAGTATGATTACAGCCTTCCGGCAGTGCAGGGAGTACAGTTCTGTTCCAAGCTGTTTGATTGTGAGCGGTACTCAAAAGCAAAAAATCACACTGCGGAGCAGAGAAAACAATTTCGTCTTGAAAAGGAGAAGCCGATACTGGAGGCATTCTGGAATTGGCTGGATCAACAGCGCCCAAACAAAGGAACCCGTTTGGCGAAAGCGGTAAACTATGCCCAAAATCGGAAAGACACCCTGATGACCTACCTGGAAGACGGACATTGCAGTCTTTCAAATAATCTCAGTGTGAATATTACGGTGCGTCCGGACAGGTGGCTCAAAGAGCCCCGGAATAATCACTGCTTGGTAGCGATTAGATTAACGTGAAAATAAGAGGACAATTTTATGGCAAAATTACGAGCTGATAAAAGAAATTATAAAAAAGCGTTTACAGTTCATGCAAATTCCTATGATAATTGGAATATTGGAAGTCCTTACAGTAGACGTTTATTATTATGTTATTGTGTTGAATGTGGATTGAAATGCTTGATCATGGAGAATGATAATATATATACGATTTCTCAGGCGGATGATGAGACAGCGAAAATTTTGGGGTCACATGACTTTAGAACGCTGTTAAAGAGAGTTGGTCAGGCTGGAACTTATCGATTTAAGAGTTTTCCTACGGAGTATGGAAATACGGTAGGAACAGCGGATTATCATCAGTTGTGCAGGTATTTGATTGCTCCTGCAGAGCAGAATATTACATATTTGCAGGAATTTGATCATACGCTGGCTGAGATTAAAGAATGGCTGAAAGAGGTGGTGTAAATTATGAGGTTCTATACATGGAAAGATATTGAACGATATATTTTAATGCATCATGATGAGTGGAAAGATGAATTATACGATATAGAAGTTTATCCGAATGAAATGGTTGTATACCCAAAATCAGAACAGGGTACGCTGCAGAATGCTGTATTAAAGAAACTTTTTCCGAAAAATATTGCACCTGATAATTTAAGTATAAAATTGGATGGTCAGGGAGAAGATTTGATGATTTTATATGAGTACGAGTACAGTCCGGTTACTGTAAGAACGTTGCCATTGTTTAAAAAGGCGATTTATGAAGATTCCATATATCCGACGGAGCAGTTGGCGGATCTTAGCTGTCCGGTTTTTGCATTTCATTCTTATAAGGGTGGAGTTGGACGAACACTGTCGCTTATTGCATTTGCACGGGCATGGACCAATCTTCAGAAGAATCCGGAAAACAGCAAACTTTTAATTATTGATTCTGATCTGGAGGCACCGGGACTTACCTTAATCCAGGGTGATCTAAATGATAGTGCTTTTAGTTATTTGGATTTATTAACTTTGATTCAGGATAACAGCAATGTAGAGGAAATTGTATCAACGGCAGGAAATTTAATGGGGACGATTACCTTGCCAATCGAAACCAGCCAACAGAGAGTAGAACATTTCTTTCTTCCGACATATCGTTATGAAGAGCAATTGTTTGATCTGTATGCAAGTCCGCAAACAATCACTGCCAGTCGAAATAAAGAATATATTTTAGCAGAAGTACTTTCAAAACTGGCAAGTAGTTTAGGGGCAACAGCAGTTCTGGTGGATCTTCGTGCGGGGATCAGCGAATATTCAGCACCATTGTTGCTTGATCCGCGAGTGAAAAAATATTGTGTAACTTCTACTTCTCTTCAGTCTGTAATGGGAACAAAGCAGGTATTAAGTTTTATTGCAAAAGGTCTGAAGATAAAGGAAGATACGCTTCTGCCTACTGTTTTTCTGGGCATGATTCCGGAAACTTTTTCAAGAAGAGAGAAACAGGAAATCAAGGAAAATTTACTCGGATGTTTTGAGACTACAGAGGTAAAAGAGGAACTTCTTGATAATATGATCGTGGAGCTTCCGTTTGCCAGTGAATTAATACATTTAACAGAATGGAAGCAGATTTTAAATGTTTTAAAAGACAGAGATATGTATGATGCTGTCAAAGAATTAGTAAAACCTTACTGTATATCAGAAGAACCAGAAAGAGGAATTTATACAGAAAAACAGCATCAGATCATTACAAAACAAATTTGTGACTTTGCGAATAATCAGATCACGGCTGAAGCCAATGGAGCGGAAGAACTATTATTAACCGAACCGATTAAAAATCTTTGTGCTCGTTTCAATCACCAGATTCCGGTAACGGTTGTTCAGGGAGCAAAGGGATCTGGAAAAACATTCTTGTATCGTCAGTTGCTAGAAAAGAAAAACTGGAATTCTTTTTTTTCTGAAATTACTCATAAAAAAATCAGTAAGGAAAATGGCTATTTTATCCCTGTTTTAGCACCGCAGAATATTTCACAGATTCAAACGGTTCTGGGACAATGTATTGACTGTTTTAATGAGGCATTGCCTTTTGTAGATGTTTCACAGAGTATCTACAGTGACAATTCTTACAGACTGGATCTTAAAGCGAATAAAGAAATTGACTGGATGAATTTTTGGGAACAATTGTTTGTAAATTCCGTTAATAAAGAGTTTACCTCATTTGCTCAACTGAATGAAAAATTAAAAGAAGAGGAAAAGACCATTATCTTTTTGATTGATGGGTTAGAAGAGATATTAAAAGCGGTTTCTTCAAATAAAAATCAGCAAAAAGCGATAGAAGTTTTATGCCAGGGAGTTTTGAATACGATCAGTGCGAGATATGAAAATATTGGTCTTATTATTTTTATACGAAGCGATATGGCACAGAATGCAATTACAGTTAATTATGAGCAATTCAGGCAGTCATTTTCCTATGCAGAACTGAAATGGTCTTCGGCAGAAGCTTTAAAGTTGGCAGTTTGGCTGGTAAGCCATGCAAACAGTGATTTTTATCGGGAAAGTATTCCGATTGAAAATGCGTCACAGGAAATAATCGATAAATATCTGGAAGAACTCTGGGGATTGAAATTAGGAAAGAAGGATTCAAATGAAGCGTATTCATCACGTTGGATACTGGCAGCTCTTTCCGATTTTAATGGACAACTTCAGGCACGTGACATTATCCGGTTTTTGAAATATGCAGCAGGGCAGAATATGAAAAAACCGCCGTATGATGATCGGATATTAATGCCTGCAGAGATACGTTATGCAGTACCAAAGTGTTCAAATGCCAAAATCAGTGATATTAAGGCGGAATATGAAAATTTAAAGCCTATTTTTGAAAAGCTGGAAGATTTGCCGACAGACGAAAAAACACTTCCAATGAATCTGGAAAATAATATATTTACATCGGCAGAAGAAAAGTCCATGACACAATCCGGATATTTGAAACGTGATGGAGAAAAACTTTATTTACCGGAAATTATACGTCATGCATTGGGATTTCGATATGAAAAAGGTGCAAGACCGAGAGTATTGTCTTTGCTTCTTAAACATTAAAAACATGGAAGGTTAAAAGAAAGACTCCACAAATCAAAGAAATAGTGGTATGATAGATAGACTTTAGATTTATTGGCTATCCGCATGCGGTGAAACAGTATCTTCCGGATTACATGGGGTTGATTTTTAAGAAGATGTGTCAGGATTATCTGCTCTATTATTCAGATAATCTTCCCATTGAGCTGAGTGAAATCGGTCAGTGGTGGGGGACAGACCGGAAGAAGAAAAAGCAGATGCAGATTGATATCGTTGGAACACCTGTTGAAGGTAAGGATTATATCATTGGCTCGTGCAGGCACAGAAGCACGGTGAAGTCCGGCTGGTAACGCTGGAGGATCTCTACAGGTAGAGGGAGATTTTTGAAAAATTTTTTTGAGTTATTATGGAAAAGAGAAACATAAGGATTGTCTGAAGTGTTTGATTTTTGATAAGAGCAAATTTCAAATCATTTTATTCAGAAAAAGTGGAGGAATACATTATGTGTGGAATTGTTGGTTTTACAGGAGAACATCAGGCAGCACCGATTTTATTGGATGGTTTGTCAAAACTGGAGTACCGGGGATATGATTCGGCGGGATTGGCTGTTCGAGACGGAGAGAATCTGGCACAGGTTGTGAAGGCAAAGGGACGCTTGAGCAATCTGGCGGAGAAAACGGACGATGGTCATACCTTAAAAGGTACTTGCGGTATCGGTCATACTCGCTGGGCAACGCATGGGGAACCGAGTCAGACAAATGCACATCCGCATGTGTCGGGAAACTGCAGCGGTTCTGGCTCAGGTATGGTAGAATCCGAGGTTGTTGGTGTGCATAATGGCATTATTGAGAATTATACGGAGCTGAAGGAAAAGTTATTAAAACATGGCTATACTTTTTACAGTCAGACAGATACAGAAGTTGTGATCAAGCTGGTGGACTACTATTATAAGAAATATAATCTGGGTCCGATCGATGCGATCGCGAAAACGATGGTGCGTGTACGCGGTTCGTATGCTCTGGAACTGATGTTTAAGGATTATCCGGGGGAGATCTGGGTGGCACGAAAAGACAGTCCGATGATCATTGGTATTGCAGACGGCGAAACTTATGTTGCTTCTGATGTTCCGGCAATTCTTAAATATACCAGAAATGTTTATTATATTGGAAATCTGGAGTTCGCAAAACTGACTCCGGGAGAGGCACATTTTTATAATCTTGATGGCGATGAGATTGAAAAAGAAACAACCGAGATCAAGTGGGATGCCGAAGCAGCGGAGAAAGCCGGTTTTGAGCATTTTATGATGAAGGAGATCCATGAGCAGCCAAAAGCAATCCAGGATACGCTCAATTCGGTCATCAAAGAGGATAAAATTGACCTTTCAACAGTAGAAATCACGGACGAAGAGATTCAGAATTTTGATCAGATCTATATTGTTGCCTGCGGATCGGCATGGCATGTGGGTATGGCAGCACAGTATGTATTTGAAGATCTGGCGGATATTCCGGTGAGGGTAGAGCTGGCATCCGAATTCCGTTATCGAAAAATGCCATTAAACCAGAAAGCACTGGTGATCGTAGTCAGCCAGTCCGGTGAAACAGCCGATACACTGGCGGCTCTTAGAATGGCAAAAGAAAAGAATATTACCACAATGGCGATCGTCAATGTAGTTGGAAGCAGCATTGCACGCGAAGCCGATAAGGTATTCTATACACTTGCAGGCCCGGAAATCTCAGTTGCGACAACGAAAGCCTACAGTGCACAGTTAGCCGCAATGTACTGCCTGGCAGTGCAGTTCGCAAAAGTCAGAGGAAAGATTTCAGAAGAACAGTACAGCTATTACATTTCTGAGATGCTTACCATCCCGGATAAAATGCAGAAAGTCCTGGAAGATAAAGAACGGATCCAGTGGTTTGCTTCCAAATATGCAAACGCACATGATGTATTCTTCGTGGGCCGTGGCATTGATTATGCAGTTTGCCTGGAAGGAAGTTTAAAACTCAAAGAAATTTCTTATATCCATTCCGAAGCCTATGCGGCAGGAGAACTGAAGCATGGAACCATCAGCCTGATCGAACAGGGAACCCTGGTGATCGGAGTCCTGACACAGAGCGAACTCTATGAGAAAACCATCAGCAATATGCTCGAATGTAAGAGCCGCGGAGCTTACCTGATGGGTCTGACAACCTATGGAAAATACGAAATCGAAGATCAGGTGAACTTTACCGTTTATGTACCAAAAGTAGATGAGCATTTTGTCGGAAGTCTGGCCGTGGTTCCACTGCAGCTGATCGGATACTATGTCAGCGTGGCAAAAGGACTGGATGTGGATAAACCAAGAAATCTGGCGAAGAGCGTGACGGTGGAGTAGCTGTAGAAATTTTATTTTAAAATTTGTGATACAATAGAGCTGCGGGCAACTGTGGCTCTTGATACTATTATTTTGGATAAAAATATAGGAAATTTATAGAATAGACTGTATTTTAGTAAAGAGAAGGATTGTATTTAAATGTTAGGAAGAAAAGTACTTTCAGATAAATATGTAACAAAGCTATATAATATTTTTGAAAAAAAGAATTGGAAAATCTGGGAAGAAGGAGATAGTTCAGTTTTTGATAGATTTTGTGAGAGGTTAGTGGAGTTAGAAAGTGATGAAGAAAGAGATTTGATTATTGAACTCACCAATGAATTTTTATGGATTCAGTCTAATATGTACGAAGAGTATTTATTGAGAGCATTTAAAAATTTATTTAAAAGTGAAAAATGGAATCCAGAAAAAGAGAAAAGTATTTATATATGTCCGTTGTTACCACCAAGGGATTTTGGAAAACAAAAAAGTAGCACACATATGTTGTATTTGTGTCAGGGCATATTGTTACGCACATATTCTGAATTTCAAGAAAAACAAGTACGTATTTGCGAGACTCCAGAAATATTAAAAGAGCATGCAGATAAAATTGGTGCATTAATTTTAATAGATGATTTTATAGGGAGTGGAGAAACAGCTTTAGAATGTTTAGAATATCTGAATTTTGTAAACGTGAAAACATATATTGTGGCATTGGTAGCACAAGAAGAGGGTATAAATAATATTAGTAGCGAAGGTATTTCTGTATTTACAGCAGTATCAAGAAAAAAAGCTATAACGGATGTATATCCTGAAGAGGAAGCAAAAGAAAAAATTAAAAAAATGATAAAAATAAGTAAACAATTGCAAGCTCCTAAAGGGATGCAATTGGGATATGCAAGTACGGAAAGCTTAGTAGCAATGATAAAGACACCAAATAATACATTTCCTGTATATTGGTGTGAATGTAAGGAAAATTCTCATGCACCATTTGTGAGAAAAGGAAATATAAAAGTAATAGGAAGTGAGAAAAAGTGCGAGAATCAACAGAATTTTTGATATTGGATACAATAAAAAGAAATTCATCTATCATGCCGCTGTTTACAGCAGGATATTCTTATTCAAAGGTAATGGAATGGGTTCGGCAGCTCGAAAAAAATGGAGAAATATGTTATAACGAAATGGAAGAAAGAACATTAAGTGACGCTGGGATAGATAGGTGGAAGATTATTAAAAAGAAAAAAAATAATTTTACTATTTTACCATTAAATAGTTACAAAGTGAAAAAAAAAGACATAGACGAAATATATTTACCGTGATATAATAATAAGCAACCTTTGAAATCTTTAGACTTTGCACGTATGGTGCGGGATTAGCGAGTCGTTAATCTTTGAAGAACTTACTTTTCGAGCCGGAGTAATACTTGTTCATGATTTTACAGGAGTAAAATCCAAAACAAGTATTACTGGTCGTGATTTTGTTACAAAATCACTTTGATATTTCTTTTCTGGTGAAAAGAAATATACGATATTTTGGGTAAAGATTTCAAAGGTTTTTAATATGGAGATCAAAATGGAATGGATAGAATATGAATTAAAATTTGCTGAGATTGCAAAAAAACATAATAAAAGTCAAAAATATTGTAAACGATGGATGGAATATGCAAAAAAGTTGTGGGATCGGGGATTGCCTATTATTTTTACGCAGAATCATTTATGTGCATTGTTAGGATATCAGCCAGTGTATGTGTATGCAGTATCTAATGCACCATGTAATTTTTATCATTATTACAAAGTGCAAAAAAAAAATGGTGGAACAAGAAATATATCTGAGCCACTTCCGAATTTAAAAGAAATACAAAGATGGATTTTAGAGAATATTTTGTATAGATTTGAAATAAGCCCGTATGCGAAAGCTTATGTAAAAAATAGATCTATTAAAGATAATGTTCGGTTTCATAGAAGGCAGAGGAAGGTTCTTTCTTTAGATGTCAAAGATTTTTTTGGACATTTAACGGATTGGATGGTTTACCAATTATTTATTGAAAGTGGATACAGTGAATCTGTGGCAATGATGTTAACAAATTTATGTTGTTTAGAGGGAAGTTTGCCGCAAGGAGCACCTACCAGTGCAGCTTTATCTAATATATTAATGAAAGATTTTGATTATAAAATAGGTGATTTTTGTAAAATGTTTAAAATTCGTTTTACAAGATATGCAGATGATATGACATTTTCGGGGGATTTTGATGAAACAAAAGTGATCTCATTTGTTAAAAAAAATCTAAGAGATATGCAGTTGACAATAAATGATGCAAAAACAAGGGTACGCAAACAAGGTCAACAACAAGAAGTAACAGGCATAGTGGTAAATTATAAACCTCAGCTTGCAAGGAGTATTAGAAAAGATATTAGAAAAGATGTATATTATATAAAAAAATATGGATTGCAATCACACTTACAATATATACAAGAAGAACGAAGTCATTATCTGGAACATTTATTTGGATTGATAAATTATGCATTATTCATTAATTCGGATGACAAAGAAATGAAACGTTATAAAATGGATATAAAATATCTTATGAGCAATGAAAAATAAGCAGGAGGTATGCTTGTGGATGAGCAACTGCTGAAAATGAATGGTTTATCGGTGAAAATTCTGGATGCATTGTCATTTGAGTCACATTTGGAAAGTCCATTGAAGAAAAATTTGCATTATTTTGATAAGGATTTATTAATTGACGAGCTTGTTACGATGACAGAATGGCTGGATGAACAGGAAATCCTTTCGGGTATTGCACTGGATTACAGAATTAAGAGTTTGGATTCCATACTTTTAAAATACAACCGTTACTATCCAGATCATCAGACACGAAAAGTATTTAATGATATTCTGGGTTTCCGGGCTTTCTGTGATAGCTATGATCAAATATTGAAAGAAAAAACTTCACAGTTCCGGATCGCTGATATGACAAAAGGAAAAGCAGCAGATGATGGATACAGAGGGGTTCATGTGTACTATCAAAAAAGCGGAAGACATTATCCTATAGAAATCCAGTTCAATACGCTGTTTGACAGACAGCTGAATAATTGGCTTCATGATTACCTATATAAGAGGGACTATCCAATGGAAACGGGGAAAATGATACGTGAAAAGTATGAAAGTGGATTGATTCGAAATGAGAATGAATTTAAGGAGGCGTTGAATAATGTGTTATCTGGTAGCGAAAGATCGTGATGCACATGGTTGCTTTGCACTGAAAACAACTCATGGAAAACATCTGGTAGAATTAAAAAGGGAACTTAATAGGGCAGTTGGATATAAGGGAGTACAGCTTGTGACAATCAGCAGACCAACGGCGTATGGTGAGTATGCACCATATCATTTTGTGGATACAGAGAAGGAATTTCTGGCTCTTGTAAAAGGGCTTCGTTCATAAGAAAGTTGCCATGTGTGAAACACAAATTTTTTCGTGGCTGGAGCACATACAGGTAAGTTAGAAAAAACAAGATTGTTATGATAAACTATAGTTGTAACAGCAGTGGATACAAGGAACTGTCATCAAGAGAGGACTTTGAATGGTTCTAAAGATTCGATGTATTTTACTTAATTTTGCAAACTATTTGCTTTATTATACTTGTAAGAAAGTAACTTATGAGTATAATTGTTGGAGGCGAGAGGATGAGTCAGTTTTATATTTTCTCAAAAGGCGGATTCACAAATGGATTTCTTCAGGCACAAGAGCGTGAGGAGGTTCGGCTGATAATGCTGGAAGATCTATACAAGTAAATAATTCAAATGTCCCGGTTGATGAACATTGGGAAAAAAACTTGCACAAAGTTTAGAAATGCAATTAAAGATGGAATTTGTCCCGATGCCGACAAAAAAATAAAATGTAAAGAGTATGATGAAATAGAAATTGCAGGTATTTTTGACTGCGGTTTTTCTATGTACTGCAATATTGTTTATGATTTCCGTGATTGACCAAATTCTGATCGTAACCGCCAAATAATCCAGCGGATTTTCAGATGCCCAGATTTCCTCTATAATGGTAGCCGATAGATATTTAGATTATTTCACTGCAATTATGGAGGATAGACCGGGCGGAAACAGAAAAATATATCCAATCACATTTAGCTTATGCAGGGATTATTGACCGGGAATTATTCAGCCGGCGGGCTATGGATGAAATCTTCCGGCTTTCTTGTGGGATCCCGCGACTGATCAACCGGATCTGTGAAAAATCCCTTATGTATGGCTGCCAGCAAAACCTCCGTATCATTGATGATCAGGATGTCATCTACGTCAGTGAGCACGAAATGTTAAGGGGAGGTGAGCAATCATGACTCTGACTTATCAATATCCAGTGGTATATTTTTATGGTGATGATGAAGAAGATTCGGAAATCATTCGGAAAGAAGGACAGATCGAACCACTAAAAACAGATAAAGAGCCTTATGAAGCAATCGTATCCGCAGAAGGATACAGCTTTCATATCTTGTTTGGATCTCAGGTCAGTGGAATGTTTTTATGCATTCCTGGATGGCATATGGGATGTGAATTGTCTCATTTGAATGATATATTTTGGAACCGGGAGTCCATTTCTGGAAGTGATGGATCATTTGGATATGAAAACGCAACCGCAATCGCATATGCGTTGAAAGAACTTAACGAATTGGTGGGATAAAGTGATATCGCCGGACTGTTCCGGCGATATCAAAGAATTATTGTGGACACAAGATTGAGCTGTTTCTGGACAATCCGGATAATCAAGATTTGGACAATTTGGGAGATCATAAACAATTTCAGCTTTTCAATTTGACTTAGCAAATGCTATGAGTTATGATACTTGAAATAAGTAATTTGTGAGCCAGTCGCTCATGAGCATAATTATTGGAGGAAATAGTGTGAAAGAAAGTAGAGGACAGCCCAAAAGTGGCGCACCGAAACAAGCTACCTGTAAAGGCAACTTTTAGAAAGTAATATGTAGTAATCAAAAATCAAGAAGCTATTGGTTCGGTTGGAGGCAATAAACCTTCACGAATTAGCAGTTTCTGAGCTTGTTTGATTGCCTTTTGCTTCTGCTTTTCCAGTAAAGCTTCAGGCATATCGATTTTGTAAAGATCGCAGGGATTCCAAGTTTCTCCAGTTGTTAACATCTGGAAGATTGCAGTGAGAATCATTCTTGCGATTGCAATGATAGCTCGTTTCTTACCACGACGTTTTACAAGAGATTCGTATTTCTTTTTGTAGTAAGGGGATTTGTCAGATTTCACGGCTGCATGGGCACATTGTACTAATGCAGGTTTGAGGTAGACACCGGCACGTGTAATCCGAACAGATTTCTTCTTACCCGCAGATTCGTTGCTGCCAGGAGTTAATCCAGCCCAGCAACATAAACGTTTGGAGGAACAGAATTGAGACATATCAATACCGATTTCGGAGATGATGGTGATTGCACTATCATATTTAACACCCGGAATGGTACAAAGTAACTCGACAGCATTTTCATAATCAGGATCAAAAGCGATTAAAGATTCAATTTCAGAATCTACATCATTGGTCGCAGCTGTGATATAATCCATATGTGCACGGACGAGGTGCATACGATATTTTTGGGAATCAGTCATCTGATATCCTTCAATGGATTCAATAACAGCATCTTCTTTAGCTTTGAGGTGCTTAAGAAGTTTTGATGCAATCACTTCATGGTCAATAGAAGTTCCAGACTGCTCTAAAAGGTAGTCAATGATGGATGTGGATGACTTCCAAAAGATATCGGAAACAACAGAGTCTAATGCGACATTACAAACAGTAAGTGCATTCTGATACCGATTCTTTTCACTGGAACGGCAGGAAACAAGCTTATAGCGATACCTTGTAAATTCACGTAAAATACGGATTTTTTTACAAGGTATATAACTGCCCCTTACCAGTCCTAAACGGAACAAATCACCAATCCATTTCGAATCCTTTGTGTCATCCTTGTTACCTTTAACAGATTTAACCCACTTGGGATTAGCAATAGTAACATTGATTTCATCTTCAAGAAGATTGAAGACAGGGATCCAGTACTTACCAGTGGATTCCATGCAGACATAGAGGCATTCATTTTCAAGTAACCATTTCTTGAATTCAAGAATAGAATTGTTGAAAGTAGAAAAACGTCTTTTCTGATAGGAAGGTTCAATGCCGCTGGATGTTTTGATGATTGTGGCAACGAGAAAAGATTTGTGAACATCGACGCCACAACAAGTTTGAAAAGTGACTTTCATAAGCAAACGCTCCTTTCGTAAAAAGATAAGAAGCCATTGACTGAACTGCCACACAATTAAACCAAGGCGTTTAAACAATTCTTAGTGCACGGATTCAAGATGCCACTCATTTGTGCTTGAAAAGGCAGAACTTACACTGATTAGAATGCTGTCTTAAAACGAGAAAGGTTTCTACAACTCCTCCTCCCGTGCTTTGTAGTATAGCTTCTTGAAACTATTATTGCACAGTGTAGGGGAAAATGAAATCTTTCATCACTATTTGTGCCGCCGCAAAGCGGCGGAATGGAGATTAGCATGAAATTTTTTGTAACAGGTGTCGGCGGACAGCTTGGACATGATGTAATGAACGAACTGATCAAGAGAGGGCACGAGGGTGTCGGTTCTGATATTCAGGAGCAGTACAGCGGTGTGGAAGATGGTTCTGAGGTGACAAAAGCACCTTATCTTTCACTGGATATCACAGATAAAGAAGCAGTAAAGCGTGTCATTGAGAGCGTAAAACCGGATGCGGTGATCCACTGTGCGGCATGGACTGCGGTTGATATGGCGGAAGATGATGACAAGGTTGCAAAGGTCCGTGCGATCAATGCGGGCGGTACGCAGAACATTGCCGATGTCTGCAAGAAGCTGGACTGCAAGATGACTTACATCAGCACGGACTATGTATTTGATGGCCAGGGCACAGAGCCATGGAAACCGGATTGCAAGGATTATAAGCCGATGAATGTCTATGGACAGACGAAGCTGGAAGGGGAACTGGCAGTAAGCCAGACACTGGAGAAATATTTTATCGTCCGCATTGCGTGGGTCTTTGGCTTAAATGGCAAGAATTTTATCAAGACGATGCTGAATGTCGGCAAGACGCATGACACGGTTCGTGTGGTCAATGATCAGATCGGTACACCAACTTACACTTATGATCTGGCACGTCTGCTGGTTGATATGAATGAAACGGAAAAATATGGTTATTATCATGCGACGAACGAGGGCGGATACATCAGCTGGTATGATTTTACGAGGGAAATCTACCGTCAGGCAGGTTATACGACCAAGGTTCTGCCGGTAACCACAGCAGAATATGGCTTAAGCAAAGCGGCAAGACCGTTTAACAGCCGTCTGGATAAGAGCAAGCTGGTGGAAAATGGATTTACCCCGCTTCCGACCTGGCAGGACGCACTGAGCCGTTATCTGAAAGAAATCAAAGCGTGATTTTGGATACATTTTAAAAGATAAGTACAAAAAATAAGAAGTGGAAGTCTTCACCGACTAAGATAAAAAGATACTGAACAGTTGTAGAAGGAGATAAAGAAAATGGGACAGATCAAAGTTGAGAAAAATGTAGGCGGCATCGAAGGCCTTTGTATCGTAGAACCGGCCGTTCATGGTGACGAGCGTGGTTATTTCATGGAAACCTACAACGAAAGAGATATGAAAGAGGCAGGCATTGATATTCATTTCGTACAGGATAACCAGTCCATGTCCACAAAAGGAGTATTGAGAGGCCTGCATTTCCAGAAACAGTATCCGCAGTGTAAGCTGGTCCGTGCGGTACGCGGAACAGTATTTGATGTTGCAGTGGATCTGCGTTCCGATTCCAAGACTTATGGAAAATGGTTTGGCGTAGTGTTATCCGCTGAGAATAAAAAGCAGTTCCTGATTCCGGAAGGATTTGCACATGGATTTCTGGTGCTGAGCGATGAGGCAGAATTCTGCTATAAAGTGAACGATTTCTGGCATCCGAACGATGAGGGCGGCATGGCTTGGAACGACCCGGAGATCGGCATCGAGTGGCCGGAAGTAAAAGGCGAGTACAAAGGCAGTGCATCGGCAGAAGGTTATACGCTGGCAGACGGTACACCGCTGAACCTGAGTGATAAAGACCAGAAATGGCTGGGACTGAAAGATACCTTTAAATTTTAATGAAAATAAGTTTTGATTTATGATACAATGGAGCCATGGAAAACCGTGGCTCTTTTGTTTGCGGATTTGTGACACGTTTTTTGCACAGAAGGAACTAAGCGAATGAAAAGCCAGTTTCCAGACTAAGGAGAAAGCTGGAAGATGTGGTTCAGAGAAAATGTTCTCGGGATTGGAAGCCGGAAAGTTGCTTGCCGGGAGCTGACGAATGCAGTTGAGAGCAAATCGTGGAACTGAAATGGAACCAGAAGGCGAAAACAGCTATGCAGCAGATCAGGGAGAAACATTATCCGGATTCTGTGCTGCACTATACGGGAGATATTTTGCTGGTGGCGATCAACTATGATAAGAACAGTAAAAAGCATCCGTGTTTGATTGAAGAGTACGAGAAAAATGAGAGTGAATGCAAATAAAATGTTACTTATAGTAAAGACAGAAAGATATCATACGTGGTGACTATGAAAAGGAGGGAGCCAAAGGAGATGGAAGAACAAAAGCAGGCAGAGCAGCAATGGAATAAAATCCGCCGGGAGCGAATAAACATTTTGAAAGAGGCTCCATCAGAGGAGAATCTGTGGCAGGCAGTCATGGCATTTCAGGATTATCCATTCAAAACAGTAACGGGGCTGCCGTTTCAATATACACTGAAAACAGGCAAAAACGGAGAATGGACAAAAGAGTTATGGATCGACCGCAGAGAAAAGAGCAAAAGTCTGTCGTGGAGTAGCGTGGTACTGGCATTTAAAAACAGCCGGAAAACAACAGAAGTCGTGGAACGGCCGAAAGCACTTGGAGATATCCGGGGGATTTCCTATATTTATCCGATCCTGTGGAGATTGGAGCTGATCAGGGTACCGGAGAAATTTGAAAAAAAGATGGCATGCGATGATGAAAAGAATGCAAAAGGGTAGATGAGGTTTCGGGCGGTCAGCCGGAAATGCTGTGATCGTCCTGAGAAGGATTCCTGTTTTCTAAAAACTGCCGGAGGCGCCGCTCTGATCTGGCACCGACCAGGATACAGCAGTAGAGAATCAGAATATACAGGAAAAGAATCAAAATGCCGATAGTGATAAGAGTCAGTTTCATGGTATCATTGTCCTTTCTGAAAGTATGGTAAGCTGTGTTCGACCTGAACGCAAAGAGCATATATATCGTGTCTGAAGAGAGCTTTTTCTCTCGAACCATGTTAGTATAGTATATGGAGATGCCAGGGAAAATATGTATCTGGTTATGAACAAGTAGCCAAGCGGATTGCGAATATCTGTTTGGCAGATATAAAAGGAAAAATGGAAGAGAGAAGAGAAATGGAGAGGGGGAAATGGAAAATTTGATTGAATTATTAAAGAAAATCATAACAAACGTCCTGACGGCACTTTATCAGCCGTTCTGGTTTGCAGTTATTCTGACTGTATTTCTGTTGTTTTTTTATCTTTATGCCTATAAGCCGATTGAGACAGGAAAGGGCATCCGGGCAGCATTTCGGGCATGGTGGCAGGAATTTCGAACTTCGCTGTTCTTTCGAAAACTCTTTTTGCTGACGTTTTTTACAGTGATGATCCTGTTTCAGACACTGATCAACCGAAATATGTGGATCAATCCGCTGTCGGATATTATGGGAGGCTGGTGGATCTGGCACACGGCGGCAGACGGCACGGTCACACTGACAACGGAATGCTTTGAAAATATCGCACTGATGCTTCCATTTACGGCACTGCTTTTGTGGACAGTGGCAGAAAAAATATTTTGCGGCAGAAAGATAACGTTTGGGAGATGTGTATGGATATCAACGAAAACAGCCTTTCTGTTTTCACTGGCGATTGAGTTTTTGCAGCTGTTTCTGAGACTTGGAACATTTCAGCTGTCAGATCTGTTTTACAATACTCTGGGTGGTGCATTAGGTGGAATGATTTACTGGATCTGCTGGAAAATCCGGGGGAAAAAACAAAAAACAGGAAAATAAGAAAAATCAGAATAACAGATCAAATGGAATCCGGACAGAGCTTCGGATCCTTTTTCTTTACATAAAGATGTACAGATGAGCAAATCGGGAGGTTGAAATATTCAAACCTCCCGACCTACAACAAAATTTGAGAAATATAAAAATATGGATGACATTATTATATTACGCTTTTTTCGATTTGTAAAGAGCAAATATACCAAAACTTACAAAAAATATTGCAGAAACTGCAATTGGCCATGTGGAACGGGCACCGGTCTGCGGTGAAACCTGACTTGTTCCAACGGTCGCACCCTTTTCACGATAGATCAGAGCCATAACAGATGAACCAGCATGGAAATAAGCGGCTACCTGGTTATCACTGATCTTTTCTCCCTGAAGAACTTCCCAGCCATGCTCCGGACAATAGTAGAGGATATCCACCTGGATGTTGTCCGTCATATTATTTGCTACAAAAGTAACTCTGACCGGATCATCAGCTGTTGGTGTCACACTGTCAAAAGTAACATCCATGACCGGAGAAAGAAATTTGTACGTGCTCGGATCGATATTCTTTTTTAAAACATTGCTTTTGTCGTAAAGATCGATTGAATCTGGAAGATCATCTCCAAAAGCATCTTTTACAGTAGTACCTCGTCTTGCATTGTTCAGACGATTGATGATTCGTTGTAATTTTTCACTGTATTTGCTTAAATCTACAGCACTTAAAGTTACTTTGCCGCGGTCAGAAGATGCATTCGGCATATCAATCGAGCCGACAATGCTTCCAGCAGCGAAGACATTCAAAGATAAAGCAAGAACTGCGATGACAGCTGTGAATGCCTTTAAGAAAGTTTTTTTCATTTATCACGCCTCCATTTGAAATTTAATATACATCAATAAACGATTGCTTATCGCTTATTCTAACACGAGCCGACAGGAATTGCAAGTCAGAACAGACTTTTCCAGAGATTTCGCTTTTCGCTTGTTACTGTTCTCAGAGGTATGCATAAGTCATTGTAAAAAATGACAAAATTTATTTTTTTATCTGCTGATTCAAAAAATTAAGAAAATTTTTATAATATCTTGTCAAGTACAGAATGATAGTATATAATGAAAAACGATTAAAGAAGACCGAGACGGAAGAAAAAGAAGATCAAGGGAGCGTGCGAGTATGAAAAACAGCAAAATACAGAAACTGAAAAAAGGGGGGAGTACACTTCTTCTTCTTCTGGTTTTATTTATGTGTGTTTTAGCAACGGTAGTGGCTGTGATTTTGGTGAGCAGCCCTGCGGTTGATGCACAGTATAAAACTGTAGGCTGCATGGTGATTGATAAGAAGAATGCAGTAATTGCGGCGATGGCGGCAGTGTTCTGCGGTATAGCAGGATTTGTGATCCGACATCATGCGGCAAGATGATGGAAACTGACTGTTGAAAAATAGTCAGTTTTTTGACGAACAGAGCAGAAATGAAACAGAACAGGAGATATTTAAAATATGAATTACATCAGTCAACAAGAACCAAATCAAATGTGGATCAAAAAAGTATTGATGCTGGTACTGGCAGACATATTGATTGTATTGATTTCCTATTTTATGGCTCTGCTTTTGAGATTTGACTTTGTGTTTTCAAGTATCCCGGAAGAATATCTGATGGGATATCTGTGGTCCATGCCATTTTGGATCATCAGCACGATCGTCATATTTTATATCTGCAGGCTATATCATAGTATATGGAGACTGGCAAGCGTAGCAGAGCTTCAGATGATCCTGATTGCATACAGCATACTGGCAGTGGTTTATTCACTGGGCATGCTGTTCATGCAGATGCATATGCCAAGATCCTACTATTTTATCGGATTTCTGTTAAACTTTCTGATGACAACCGGGCTGCGTTTTTCCTATCGTCTGATGCGGTTCTGGGTGAACAGCAGAAATACCAATGCAGATGCAGGCGGTGAAATGCATGCAAAAGACCATGTGATGGTCATCGGTGCCGGAGCAGCAGGTCAAGCACTGATCAAAGAAATCATCAATTCAAAAAAACTGAATACACAGGTAGTCTGCATTATCGATGACAACCCAACCAAGCATGGACGTGTTCTGGAGGGGATCACCATTGTCGGTGACCGCTATTCCATTCCAGAAATGGCAAAGAAATATAAAGTTGACCGCATTATTTATGCAATCCCGGAAGCAGCGGCAGATGACCGCAAGGCCATCTTAAATATCTGCAAGGATACCGGATGCCGTCTACAGACTGTACCGGGCGTTTACCAGCTGGTAAACGGCGAAGTCAGCGTCAGCAGACTTCGCAATGTCGAGATCACAGACCTACTTGGACGTGCTCAGGTGCAGGTAAACATGGATGAAATCTATTCCTCTATTCAGGGAAAAATCTTGCTGGTGACAGGAGGCGGAGGCTCCATCGGAAGCGAGCTCTGCAGACAGATCGCAGCATCTCATCCAAAGAAACTGATCATCTTTGACATGTATGAGAACAATGCCTACGAAATTCAGCAGGAACTTCGCAGAAAATACGGCGACAGCCTGGATCTGGAAGTTCTGATCGGATCAGTCCGCAATACGAACCGCGTTCGTTCCATCATGCAGAAATACAAACCGGATATCGTATTTCATGCGGCAGCACACAAACATGTGCCGCTGATGGAAGACAGTCCGAACGAAGCAATCAAAAATAATGTTATGGGTACATACAAGACAGCAGTTGCAGCATCTAGGGCAGGAGTTAAGAAATTTGTTCTGATTTCCACAGACAAAGCCGTCAATCCGACCAACATCATGGGAGCTTCCAAACGCCTCTGTGAGATGGTCGTGCAGATGATGAACCGCCAGTGCAAAGACACCGACTTCGTGGCAGTTCGCTTCGGAAACGTGCTTGGCAGCAACGGAAGCGTGATCCCGCTCTTTAAGAAACAGATCGCAGAAGGCGGCCCGGTGACCGTCACCGATAAAAACATCATCCGCTACTTCATGACCATCCCGGAAGCCGTATCACTGGTCCTTCAGGCAGCACATTATGCAAAAGGTGGCGAGATCTTCATCCTGGACATGGGCGAACCGGTTCGGATCGATGAGATGGCAAGAAACCTGATCCGCCTGTCCGGATTCACACCGGATGTAGACATCAAAGTCGAGTACACCGGCCTGCGTCCGGGCGAGAAACTCTTCGAAGAACTCCTGATGGCAGAAGAAGGCATGCAGGAGACGCCAAACAAGCTGATCCATATCGGCAAACCGATTGAGATGGATGATGCAGCATTTAAAAAGAAACTCCGGCAGCTCGATGAAGCAGCCTACCAGGAAACAGACCGGATGAGAAAACTTGTGGCAGAAGTCGTGCCGACGTATCATCCGGAAAATGGCAAATATGTAAAAGTAAAAGAGGCATAGAGATGAAGAAGAAAAGAAGAATAACAACAGATATGCCGAGAATGAAAAAGGCAGATCCCTTCTATAGAGATCAGGTGAAGCGAATCTTAGATTTGTTAATAGCAATACCGGTATTTATTGTAGCATTGATACCTATGATAATTATTGCAATTGCAGTGAAAAGCGATAGCCCAGGTCCTGTTTTATTTAAGCAAGAACGTCTCGGAAAAGATGGAAAAGTATTTTTGATGTTAAAATTTCGCTCTATGTGTGTTGGTGCAGAACATAAAGGTTCTGGCGTTTATAGTGGAAAAGGTGATACACGAGTAACAAAAGTAGGAAAAATTATACGTGCTACTTCGCTGGATGAACTTCCGCAGCTGATTAATGTCCTAAGAGGAGATATGTCTTTGATTGGACCAAGACCGCCTCTTACCTATCATCCATGGACAATAGAAGAATATACAAAGGAACAATTACATATGTTTGATGTGCGTCCGGGCTTTTCGGGCTGGGCACAAATTCATGGACGCAAGGATGTAGAGTGGAATCATCGGATAGAATTGAATGTGTGGTATGTTAAACATGTTCGGTTTTCGTTAGATCTTCGAATTTTCCTTACAACCATTTTCAAAGTTTTATTAAATAAAGATAATGAAAATAAAGGTGAAACATTGAAAAAATAGGTGATGATTATGCCGTTGAAATTGATGTATATAACAAATAATCCTGAAGTCGCGACAATAGTTGAGCATGCTGGAGTAGATCGGATTTTTATTGATATGGAGTTTATTGGAAAAGATGCACGTCAAGGTGGATTAGATACAGTACAGAATCACCATACAATACAGGATATAAAAAATATTAGAAAAGTTGTTCGACAGGCTGAAATTATGGTTCGTATCAATCCAATACACGAAAATTATCCAGGATATATGGATAGTAAAGAGGAAATAGATGCGGCAATTGATGCTGGAGCAGATATACTGATGCTCCCATATTTTACAACACCGGAAGAAGTACAAAAGTTTGTGGAGTATGTAGATGGAAGAGCGAGTACACTTCCTTTGTTGGAAAGTGCGAAAGCACTTGATTGTTTAAATGAAATTTTGAAAATAAAGGGAATTGATCAGATTCATATAGGATTAAATGATTTGTCTTTAGATCTTGGAAAAAAATTTATGTTTGAAATTCTTGCGGATGGTCTGATGGATGATATTTGTGACGAAATTAAAAAACATCGGATTCCATTTGGATTTGGCGGATTTGGAAGATTAGGACGGGGTATGCTGCCAGCAGAAAAAATCATCAAAGAGCATTATCGTTTAGGGTCACAATGTGCAATATTGTCCAGAAGTTTTTGCAATACAAGTATGATTACAGATTTAGAAGAAATTCGAAGAATCTTTGATGAAGGTGTAAAAGAAATTCGTGAATATGAAAAAACATGTTTGGATGGATTTGAGAAAAATCATCAAGAACTTGTTGAGATTGTAAGAGGTATTGTCTAATGAATTTGCTAGTAACCGGGGCGTGGCAGCAGGCAACAGATTATTTGAAACAATTAAAAAAGGAGCATGATGTTGTATTTATGCAGTGGGAAAATAAAAAGTTGCCTTGTGAATATGAATGGGTAGAGGGAATTGTTGGAAATGGAATATTTTTGTCACATCCAATAGAAAAATTTAAAAATCTACGATACATACAACTAACAAGTGCGGGATATGATAGAGTTCCATTAGATTATGTAAAAGAGCATCAGATTGAAATACATAATGCAAGAGGAGTATATAGTATTCCCATGGCAGAATTTGCAATTTCTGGAGTTTTACAATTGTATAAACAGGCAAGATTCTTCGACAATAATCAAAAGAATCATCAGTGGATCAAACATAGAGGTTTATTAGAACTGAATGAAAAAACAGTTTGTATTGTAGGATGCGGCAGTGTGGGTACTGAATGTGCGAAGCGCTTTGCGGCATTTGGGTGTCAGGTGGTTGGAATTGATCTTTATCCAGGAAAAAAACAGTATTATCAAAAAATGTTGCATTTAAATATGTTTGATGATGTGCTTCCTCAAAGTGATATTATAGTATTGACACTTCCACTGACAGAAGAAACACATTATTTGATGAATAATAGCCGATTTGAACAGTTGAAAGAGGGAGTGATTCTTGTAAATATTGCCAGAGGAGCAGTTATTGATACAGAAGCCTTGATAAATCATCTTGATAAATTAGGCGGAGCAGTGTTGGATGTCTTTGAAGAAGAACCATTACCGGAAGATAACAAATTGTGGGATAGAGAAGAGGTAATTTTGATACCGCATAATAGTTTTGTTGGAGAAAATAATCAGAAGCGGTTGTCGAAAATAATTATGGAAAATTTGAAAGGAAAGTAAATTAATGAAAGTACTTTTGACGGCTACTGTACAGAGCCATATTTGTCAATTTCATAAACCGTTGGTGGAGGTCTTGCATACTCATGGTTGCGAAGTGCACGTTGCCGCAAGAGATAATTTGGCAGAAAAAAATGGATTGAAATTAGATTTTGTCGATAAAATATATAATGTACCTTTTTCAAGATCACCCAAAAGTCTGGATAATATGAAAGCTTATAAGGTGTTAAAAGAAATTATTCAAAAAGAGAATTATGATGTTATTCATTGCAATACACCAATGGGCGGGATTGTAACAAGGTTAGCAGCAAGAAAAGCAAGAAAGAATGGAACAAAAGTGTATTACACAGCACATGGCTTCCATTTTTATAAAGGTGCACCAAAGAAAAACTGGATTATATTTTATCCTATAGAAAAAATTTTTTCAAAAATTACAGATACAGTTATTACTATTACAAATGAAGATTATCAATTGGCAAGAAAAAAATTTTACTGTAATGTAGAATATATTCATGGTGTTGGTGCGAATACTAAAAAATTTCACGTTATGAGTAATGCTGAGAGACAGGAAATAAAACAAAAATTGGGAATCTCGAATGATGAAAAGATAATTTTAAATATTGGAGAATTGTTACCAAATAAGAACCAAAAAACAGCAATTATCGCAATGAAAGAGATAATAAAGAAAGTGCCTAATAGTAGGTTATTAATAGCTGGAAACGGAAGAGAAAAAGAAAATCTTGAAAAATTAATTTGTGAAAATGGTTTAAAAAATCATGTAACGATGTTGGGATATAGTACTCAAATTCAAAAATATTTGAATATTTGTAATGTTCTTATTGCATGTAGTTTTCGGGAGGGTTTACCTGTGAACTTAATGGAGGCAATGTTATGTGGAAAACCGATTGTGGCATCGGATAATAGAGGACATCGAGAATTGATAAAAGATGGATGGAATGGATATTTAGTACAGGCACAGGATACATCGACTTTTGCTGCAAAAATTTGTGATATATTGTTATCAGAGAAAGATTATACTTGTGTTGCGAATGAGGCAGTACAATTATTTACGGATGTTAACGTTAAAAATGAGTTGAAAAAGATATACCAATTGTAATAGGAAGTTAAGGGAGAATACTATTGGATAAGAATATATTATTTATAACAATGGATTGTTGGAGTTCTTATAATAGTGCAACTACGGCAAATACTTTTGCATCACTTTTTAAAAATTATGATTCTGCACACATGGCCAGCTTATATTTAAGAGAAGAAATCCCAACAAGTAAAGAGTGCTGCCTTTTTTTTTCAATAGCGGAAAATTCAGTACTTAAGAGTGTTTTTAAACCAAAGACAATTACTGGAAAATTATTTCGTAGAGATGAAATGGAGATTACTCAAAATGATATATCTAATATTGAAAAAACGAAAGAAAGATATAGAAGACTTGGTGTAAAGCGTAATCGAATATTATTATTTGCAAGAGAAATTATGTGGTTGATGGGACATTGGAAATCATTGGAATTGTGTGAATTCTTGGATGATTTTAAACCCGATATAATTATTTATGGTATGGAAGGTTATTGCTATTTCCATAGAATTGTTAGATATGCCTTAAAATATACAGGGGCTACAGGTATAGGATTTTTTTGGGATGACAATTTTACTTACATACAGCATAAACGAACTATTGGCTTCTTGCTTCATAGATGCATGCAAAGAAGAAGTTTGAGAAAAACTGTAAAAAGAACAAAAAAATTTTTGGCTATTTCTCCTAAAACAAAACATGAAGCAGATAAGTTTTTTGAAATTGATTGCACAATAGTTACTAAACCGGTAGACATTATACAGGAAAGTACGCGAGAAGTGTATGGAGAAAAAATTAAAATTGTATATACAGGAAATTTAAAAATAGGCAGATTGGATACTCTTAAAGCTATATCTGAAATATTAGATGAGGAAAAAAAATTATCAGATAAAATTACTTTTGAAATATATTCAGGAACAGTAATTGATGATCTGGTTGTTTCAACATTTAACAAGGCTATTAATTTTATGGGATCTATTCCTTCTGAACAAGTTGAAGCGGTTCAAAGAAGTGCAGATGTATTATTGTTGCTTGAAGATTTTCAAGGAGAAAATAAATTAACAGCTAGATTATCTTTTTCTACGAAGACAACGGATTATTTGGGACAAGGAAAATGTATTTTTGCGATTGGAAACGCAGATATAGCAAGTATTGAATATCTTTTAGAAAAAGATTGTGCGATATGTGCTAGTAATAAGCAAGAAATTCGAACTGCTATGTTAAAGTTTGTAAAAGAACCAGAGTTAATCAATATATATGGTAAAAAAGCTCTTCAGGTTGGTATTTTAAATCATTCGAGAGAGATTATGGAAGAGAGAATGCGAAAGGTTATTGGAGATTAATTATGAATGTAGCGTATATAAATGCTGTTTGTGGAACTGGGAGTACTGGCTCAATATGTGAGGATTTAGCAACGGGGTTAATAGGCAAAGGACATCATTGTACTATTTACTATGGAAATGGAGATAGTAAGAATCCAATTGCTAAAAGGATGATTTCAAATTGGGCGGTAAAATATCATGCAATGTTCTCTAGGATAAGCGGATGGCAAGGCTATGCTTCTGTTTTGGCAACATATAAATTAATAAACCAAATTAAAAAGAAAAAATTTGATATTGTGCATTTACATAATTTGCATGGAAATTTTATAAATGTTCCTATGCTGTTACATTATTTGAAAACGAATGAAATTCCAACTGTTATTACGCTTCATGATTGCTGGTTTTATACAGGAAAATGCACCCATTATACAGAATGTGGATGCTATAAATGGATGGATAGTTGTGGAAACTGTCCACAATTAAAAAAGGATATTCCATCATATTTTTTTGACAAAACAGAGCAAATGCTTAATGAAAAAAAGAAATTATATGATTCATTTGATAGACTTGGAATTATTGCCGTGTCTGAATGGATAAAAAGAGAGGCAGAGAAATCAATATTAAAAAATAATAATATTGTGACAATATATAATTGGGTTGATTTAAAAAAGTTTTACCCACGTAATAACAAAAAGGATAAAATTTTTACTATTCTTGGAGTTAGTGCAAGATGGACTAATGATATGCCTAAGTTAAGAGATTTTGTTAAGATGGCAAAAATGTTGCCAGAGAACATAAGAATGTTACTTATAGGAGAAATGGATTCTAATGTTGTTTTGCCGACAAATATTCTAAATATTCCATATGTGGAAGATCAAAATGAAATGGCGGAGTATTATTCAAAAGCGGATGTTTATGTTCATTTATCACGAGAAGATAGTTTTGGAAAAGTTATTATTGAGGCTATGGCTTGTGGAACGCCAGTTGTTGTATATGATTCTACAGCATGTCCAGAGTTGGTGGAAGATGGAAGTGGTTATGTGGTAGATGTAGGAAATGTGGCAGAGGTATACGATAGAGTTTTGCAGATAAAGGAGATTGGTTCAGAAAATTTTAGAAAAGCATGTGTAAGTAAGGCGAAAAAATATGAAAAAAATTTACTTATAGAACAGACATATGAATTTTATGAAGCAATGATAAAACTTGATCGATGATGATAGGAGAATAGTTTGTGAATATATATTTATTGAATATTGCGATAATTATAATTTCGTATTTGCTTTGGACACAATTATATAGAGAAGAACGCGGAAAGAAAATATTCTGCGTACAGGCTACTATTCAGTGGATACTTATTTCTGGATTGCGATCTATGCAGGTAGGGGCAGATACAGATCGATATAGAATGATGTTTGAAAATACTTTAAATATGAAATGGTCAGAGATCGAAGTGGCTATATTGCAGGTTTTTCGTGGGAATAATTTATATAAAGATCCTGGTTATTATTTAGTGATGAAAGTTTTTCAAATTTTTTCTAAAAATTACAATCTGTATTTGACTGTAGTAGCGGCAATATTTATGATTCCATTTGGAATGTGGGTTTATAAAAATTCAGAAGATATATTAATGAGTTATATTATTTTTTCTTGTCTTTTTTATAGTTTTTTTGCTATAACGGGAACGCGACAAACTATTGTAACAGGAATTATTGTTTTCATAGGAACAGAGCTATTGCATAAAAAAAAATATTGGGCATTTTATCTCATATTGCTTTTACTATATCCTATACATAAATCTGTAATTGCGTTTGGAATTTATCCGATTTTATATAGACGAAATATTAGTAAAATGAATTTGGCAATTTGGACTATTGTTATTGGAATGGCTTGGATTTTTAGAGGACGCTTGATGACAATTACGTCAATGGTTATGGGGTATGACCAATATGATCAGTTGATAGAGGGTGCTGGGGCATCTACCTTTACTTTATTGTTTATGACTGTTTTGATTTTTGGCGTTGTTGTAAATAATATTGTAATTGAACAATGCCCGGATTCAGTAGAGGCGTATAATGCAATGTTTATTGCAGCAATTTTACTACCAATGGTATCAATTAATCAGTCCGCAATGCGAGGTGTACAGTATTTTTCGATTTATTTGGTTTTATTTATTCCATGGATAATTACATCGATAAAAGTGGAACAAAGAAAGATTGCTAATATAATAGGTATATGTTTGCTGATATTATTATTAATTCGCAATAATCCACAATATACGTTTTTCTGGCAGTTATAAATAATTTAAATTAACTACTGGAATGAGGGAATTGTAAATATGACTATGAAAATTGTTTTTATTTCTAATTATTTAAATGGACATCAGACAGAATTTTGTAAACATATGTCTGAGAAAAAAGATATAGAATTTATATTTTTGCAAACTCAGTGTATGGATGAAGAAAGATTAAAATTGGGATGGGCATTAGACAGTACAAAGTTTAATTACTTAAGAGAACTTAGTAGTATGTCTGAGAAGAATGTAAAGGATCTTATAGAATTTGCAGATGTAATTATATTAGGAGATTCTAAAGTTGATATTCTACGATATTCATTAAAAATAGATGTATTACTTTTATTCTATAGAGAACGATTATTTAAAAAAAAGCACATATTTTCAAAAACAAGGTATTTAAAACTGTGGTATAAATATGCGTTTAAATATAGACATTATGAAACCGCTGTATTATGTGCAAGTGCATATGCGAGTGCAGATTTTGAAAAAATAAGAGCTTTTAAAGGAAGAAAATTTAAATGGGGATATTTTCCACAATTTATTGAGTATGATATTGACCAATTAATGCAAAAAAAGAAAAAAAATAGTCCTGTTAAAATATTATGGGTAGGACGTTTGATTGGATGGAAACGATGTGTTGATGTAATAGAATTAGCAAAAAAATTAAAACAAGAAAATACAGCTTTTCAACTTAATATAGTTGGAAATGGAATATTAGAAGAAGAAATAAAAAGGTATATCAATAAATTAAATTTAAATGATTGCGTTAGTTTGGAGGGAAGCTGTCCTCAAATTCAGGTGAGAAAATATATGGAACAAGCTAATATATTTATTATTTCTAGTACACATGAAGAAGGCTGGGGGGCAGTTGTAAATGAAGCAATGAATAGTGGTTGTGTAGTAATTGGAAGCCATGCCGCAGGAGCGGTACCTTTTTTAATAGAAAATGAAAAAAATGGATTAATATATAAGTGTGAGAATATAGAAAGCATGTATGCATGTGTTCGCAAATGCTTAGATAATTCTGAGTTTGCTCAAAGAATGGGACATAATGCATATTATACTATAAAAGATACTTGGAATGCTGATAATGCGGCAGAAAAATTAATACATTTGATATCCCATTTAAAGAAAAAAGATAAAATAATAACTAATGATAATGGACCATGCAGTATTTCAGGAGTGTTAGATGACTGGTGGTTTGGAGGAAAGTGATGAAGAACCCAGATATAATAATTTCTATAATTGTTCCAGTATATAATGTTAAAGAATATATACGTGAATGTCTTGAATCCTTGATTTCTCAGACTTTTAATAAATATGAGATTATACTTGTTAATGATGGTTCGACGGATGGAAGTGATTTGATTTGCAAAGAATATGAAGAAAGGTATGAAAATATACGCTATTATTCACAATCCAATAAAGGACAGAGTGCTGCCCGTAATTTAGGAGTAATAAAATCTAAAGGTATATATATATTATTTGTTGATTCGGATGATTACATTGAGAATGATACCTGTAAAATTTTATATGAAGCAGCTAAAAAATATGATGTTGATATAGTAATTGGAGATATACTTAATGAAAAAGAGAGAATTATAACAGATACATTATTTAGAGCAATACCGCATGAAAATAAGAAAATAACAACTGAACAATACTGTAAAGAGGCTTTTGAGTATAATATATATGATATAGTTCCATGGATACGGCTTGTGAAAAAGGAATATCTTATAAAGAATAAAATTGAATTTTTAGAAGGTTGTTATTACGAAGATCATGAATATTCAATGAGATTATTTACAGCAAATAACGGGACTGTGGTAAAAATTAGATTTCCTTTTTATTTTTACAGAACAGATAGAGCTGGAAGTACTACTAATTATGCATCACCCCAAAAAGGAGAAGATTTCATTCATGTCATAGAAAAAATGGAATTGAATATGGAACATCTCAATGAAAAATTTTTAGGTGCAGGTTTAAATATGCTTGGATTAGCGTATTATCATTTTGCGTGCTTATGGATGAGAATAAAATACAAGGAAGGAATACGTTTGCAGAAAAGCTTTTGCGAAATTGTATCACAGTCAAAATATAGTAGCATGGCGATTGAGTGCTTAGATAATGAAAAGAAAAAGCGAGTTAAGAGTATTTTAAATAAGGCTTTTCTCTTGAAAATGACGTGGCAGATAAAAACGATAATTAAGAAAATTAGATAAATGTAGGGTGAATACATGGGAAAAAGAGTTTTATTCATTACAGAGTCATATGATAAAAATCCATCGCCTAATGGAAATTGTATAAAGATAATTGCGGATGAATTAATAGAAAGAGGAAATAGTATTTCAGTATTAACATTAAAAAATCAAGTTGCTAAGCAAAATTCTATAATAAATCATGTTAATGTAACACGTGTAAATACATATGGAGAATGGCGTATTATTTTTGCAAATCATGTTCCGAAAATTATAAAACGGTGTGGCTCAAAATTAATTGAGCTTTTAAAGTATATTTTTATACCGCTGCATCCTTTCAGATCTCCGGGTGTTTTAATATCCTTATATAAAGCTGGATGTAAAATTATAGAGAATGATAAAATTGATGTAGTAGTAGGGGTTTATAGAGATTTTGAAACAGCATATGCAGGGATTCTTTTAAAGAAAAAGTACCCGCATGTTAAATTATGTATTTATACATTAGATGCTATTTCTGGAGGGGTTTGTAGTAATCCACTAATAAGTCAGAAGAAGCATATACGAAAGTGCCATAAGTGGGAAACTTATTTTTTAAAAAAATGTGATAAATTTTGCATTATGAAAACTCATGCATTTATTTTCGAAGTTGAAAAATTTTTGCCATATAGTGATAAAATCGTAAAATTAGATATTCCTAATTTGTGTATTCCTAAATTAGATAAGTCGTCAATTAGCAACACTACACCTGATATTCTTAAATTCGTTTTTACTGGAATGTTAAGTGAAACTAATGCTGATTGTACTTTTTTTATAAAAGTATTTGAAGAAATATCTAAAAAAATAGAAGTAAGGTTTGATATTTATGGTGGGATATCAGAGAAATTATTAGTTTTATTGAAAGACAGTGGCATGTACAATAAAGAAATTTATTTTCATGGAAGAGTATCACAAAAAGAGCTGTTTTCAATCAGAAACGAAGCAGATATTTTTCTTAATTTTGGAAATATACATCCCTGTGGAATCCCTTGTAAAATATTTGAATACATTCCTATGAGAAAAATAATTGTAAGTTTTTATAAGATAGAAAATGATGCCAGTTATGCTTATTTAAGCAGGTATCCGAAGGCGATTTTGTTAGAAGAAAAAAGTGGGCGAGAGATGGAGTATGCTGATAAAATAATTGAATTTTGGAAGGAGAAAAAAAATAAGGACATTCCCCTTGAAATGATAATGAAAGAATTTTATGAAAATACTCCAAGTGCTTTTATAGATGTTATAGAGAATATGTAAGGATGGTAATATTTGTGGTAGAGATAAAAGTTAGTATCATTATTCCAGTTTATAATGCGGAAAACTTTGTGGAAAATAGTATAAATAGTGTGTTATGTCAAACATATTCAAATATAGAAATCGTTATTGTTAATGATGGATCTACTGACAAAAGCCAGGAGATTTGTACCAAATTGTTACAAAAAGATAAAAGAATAGTATTGGTCAATAAAACTAATGAAGGTGCTGGAAAGGCTAGATTTGTTGGTATACAAAAATCAAGAGGAAAATATATTTGTTTTCTAGATGCAGATGACATAATGGAAACTTGTTTTGTAGAAAAGATGGTTGCTGCTTTAGAGAATAATAGTGCAGACTTGGTAGAATGTGGATATTGCATTTTTTCAGAAGATTTGTTGAAAAAACATAAGGTTTTTGAAAAAAATAAAATTTATAATAGAGAGCAATTTAAGGAAAATGTAATTGCAAATACTATTATAGATGGGAAAGAAGCAGTTGTTTTATGGAATAAAATTTACCGAAAAAAATTAATTGATCAATATGTTCAAATTTATGCTGCGAATGTATTGGAAGATTATCTTTTTAATATGCAGTATTATTTAGGCGTTGAAAAATATGTGTATTTAAATGAGGAATTAATAAAATATAGAGCTACAGAAGATAGCCTTTCTCGTAAATATAATCCGGAACTTGTTAGTGAGTTAAAAAAGATACTACCATTGAAAGAACAGTATATGGAAAAGTATTGTATGAATGACAGTAAATATCAAAAAAAACATGCAATGTGGTATTTGAATTATATATATAATTATTTGAAATCTGGAATAATGTATCAAGGATTTGTGCAAAGAACAAAAAGTGTTATTAAGGATCCGGTAACGATATCTGCAGCTCATAAGGTACCAGAACATTTTTGGGCTAAGGATATAAATAGGGGATGGTATAATGTTTGCGTTATTAAGTTGTATGTTTCTGGAATAGGATTTTGGATTAAAAGAAGACTATATCAAATTAAGAAATTGTTATAGAGAAAATACGGAGGAAAATGGAAATGAGAAACAACTCCAAAAACATAAGTAGTAATTGGCAAATCAAAGCAGGAGCTATAATGTCTTATATTGGAATCATAGTTAATATGATTGCGGGTATGGTTTATACACCATGGATTATTCGGAATATTGGACAAAGTGGATATGGATTATTTACGTTAGCATCTTCACTTATAAGTATGTTTATGGTCGATTTTGGAATAAGTGCGGCTGTTTCGAAATTTCTTGCTCAGTATATAACAAGGGGAGAAAACGAACGAATTGGAAATTTTCTCGGTATAGTATATAAATTGTACTTGATTTTAGATATTATAATTTTGGCAATATTTTCAGTTGTATATTTGAATGTAGAAAGCATATATGCAAATCTTTCAGCAGATGAAATAGCTACATTTAAAGTGATTTTTATTATAATAGCTGTATATAATTTAATTGCATTTCCCTTTATAACGCTTAGTGGAATTTTGACTGCATATGAAAAATTTTTCCAGCTTAAATTGTGCAATATAATTAATAAGATAGGAACTGTAATATCTACAATTATAGCACTACTATTAGGCGGTGGGTTATTTGCATTGGTATTTATTAATGTGTTTTGGAATCTTATAACAATAGGTATTAAATTATGGATTGTGCTAAGAGATACAAGTGCAGAAGTGAATTTTTCGTATTGGAATAAAGCTGAATTGAAAGAGTTATTTTCATTTTCAGTATGGGCTACTGTAATTAGCATTATGTCCAGATTGGTATTTAACATCATGCCTTCGATTTTAGCAGCAGTATCAGGAGCTAAGGCTGCAGCATTATTTGGAATTGCTTCAACATTAGAAGGATATGTGTTTACCTTTTCTGATGCAATCAATGGTATGTTTCTGCCTAGAACAGTTAGAGTATCATATTCGAGTGAACGAGAAAAAAATTTACTTGGGTTAATGATACGTGTGGGAAGAATTAATTTATCTATAGTTGGACTTATTGTAATTGGATTTGGTGTTGCAGGTGTTGAGTTTATTCGCTTGTGGCTTGGGGAAGGATATACAGTGGTATACATATGTACAATGATTATGATTTTACCAGATTTAATCTATTGTCCACAGCAAATAGGACGTACAACACTTATTGCAGAGAATAAGATAAATTATCAAGCATATATTTATATTTTTGTATGTATTATAAATATAGTTGTTGCATTGCTATTAAGTCCTAAGCTCGGCGTTTTAGGTGCTGGAATTGCAATCGGAACAACATATACTTTAAGACTTATTTTAATGACATTTGTATTTCATAAAGTATTAAAGTTAAATATGAAAAAATTTTTTTATGAGTGTCATGTTAAAATGTTTATACCTTTGGTAGGAACAACTGTTATTGGTGCATTTTTATTTTTATTCACTGCCTCCAAAGGTTGGATAGTATTTTTTTGTAAATGTGGTATTGTTGTAATTGTATATGCTATTTTAATGTGGTTTATGGCGTGGAACAAGAGTGAAAAAGAACTTGTATTAGGAACAGTTAAATCTTTACAACGTAAAATAGCAAAATAGATGTATAGGAGATATCCAATGAAAATTGTTTTCATAGCGGACGGAAATCCTGCTGATAATAGATTATGGTCTGGTACGATTAAACAAATGTATACAAAATTGAAGCAGGAACATGAAGTAACGGTTGTTGATGTATCTAATTATTCAAAAATTTTGATAATATTTAATAAATGCTTAACTAGACTGGTTAAGTTGATTTTAAAAAAGAAATACAATGCAACATATAGTATTATTAATGCTAAAAGAGAATCAAAAAAAGTTGAAAGAGAAGTTTGTAAATTAAAAAATGTCGATGTCATTTTCTGTCCTGCTAAGAGTAGTAGCATTGCATATATAAACCTTGGCATTCCGATTATTTATTTAACAGATGCAACTTTTCCACAAATGATCAATTATTATGAGCATTTAACAAACCTTTGTAAACTTTCTATTTATGAAGGAAAGAAAATTGAAGGGAAAGCTATAAGTAATAGTTCTTTTGTAATATGTGCATCGGAATGGGTTCGGGAATCAGTAACGAAAAATTATAAAGTAAACAAAATCGAAACGCGAGTAATCCCATTTGGTGCAAATATTGATGAACTGCTTCCAAAGAAAAAGAAAATAGAGGAACAAATAAATATTCTTTTTTGTGGTGTTGATTGGAAACGAAAAGGTGGAACAACAGCAGTAGAAACAGTGCGAGAATTGCAACATAGAAATGTTAATGTGCATTTGTATCTTGTAGGGTGCAAACCGCCTGAAGAATTTGTAGAACCATTTATTCATACTATTGGATTTCTTGATAAAAATGATGAGAGAGAAAGAAATCAATTAAAAGAAATTTATAGTAATATGAATTTTTTACTGTTGCCTACTATTGCAGAATGTGCAGGTATTGTATTTGCAGAAGCAAGCGGATATGGGATTCCTTCTATTACATATAATACGGGTGGGGTAGGAACATATGTAATAGATGGAATTAATGGGTTCAAATTACCTATCGAAGCAAATTATGTGAATTTTGCGGATTGTATTGAAAGATGTATTAATGATGAAAAGACATATGAGAATCTTTGTATAAGAGCAAAAGAATATTATAAAGTATTGTTAAATTGGGAAACATGGGAAAAATTATTTAATGATATACTTAAAGAGGTTATAAAATGAAAGAATATAAAATATGTAATATTCCGTTAAACGAAATACATGATTATCTTTTTGAAATTCTTCAGGAATTGGATAGAATTTGCAGAAAATATAATATTAAGTATAGTTTGGAAGGTGGAACGCTGTTAGGTGCGGTGAAATATGGAGACTTTGTACCATGGGATGATGATTTAGATGTTGTTATGTTACGAACAGAATATGAGCGATTTATTATGGTTTGTAAAAATGAATTGAGTGAAAAATTTTTTTTGCAAAATTCGGATACGGAAAAAAATTTCCCTTTAAATTATACAAAACTTAGATATAGGGAAAGCAAATATGTACAAAAGAATTATGAATTCTTAGATATAAATCAAGGATTGTTTCTTGATTTGTATCCACTAGATTATGTTGATGAAAAAAGATATCGTTTGAATACGCATTTTATTGGGTTGTTGAACGGTGCTAAAAATGTAAAGTTAGAAGTTCTTTTATCTCCATTACATAAAAGCCACCCAGTGTCAAAAGCAAAATCTGTAGCATATAAACTAGTAAGTAGATTGCCGTTAAAAACTTTGAATAATGCACTTAAAAGTATGATGGTTTCTGCGAATAGAGAAAAGGCTGTGCTAAATTTATGCAACTTTACATATGGCGATAAGCCTATTAATGCACAAAGATTCCTAGAATATACAGAGCTAAGTTTTAGAAAACAAAAGTTTTGTGTTGTTAAAGAATATGATGCTTGGTTAAAAGAAGCATTTGGAAATTATATGGATATTGAACCAGATGAAGAGACACGAGGACCGAGCCATGCTATAGTTGAATGTGAATTGCCTAAGGGAAAAGAAAAAAAAATAGGAATTATTACATTTCACAGAGCAGACAATTATGGAGCTGTGCTACAAACATATGGATTGTCACATGCAATACGAAATATTATACGGGAACATGAATATGATTATAGATGTGAAGTTATAGATTATGTAAATCAAGCAATTGATAATCGGTATCATGTAAGAACTTTAAGAGAGATACCTCGTTTAAAAACTAAAATAAAGCATGTTATTATCCGAAAGTTTTTGATTCGAAATCAATATAATTTTAATGTGTTTAGAAAAACTTTTTTGTCGATTAGTTGTAAAAGATATGATCAAACTAATATTGATGATGCGGGAAAAGATTATGAAATTCTTATTACAGGAAGTGATCAAGTCTGGAACGGTCTATTGACAAATGATGATAATACATATTTTTTAAATTTTGGTAGTGATAGAAATAAAATAATAGCTTATGCTGCTAGCGTTGGCTCGGAAAAAAGTTTTTCCTTAAATTTTGACAAGTACGAGCCGTTGCTGAAGTCATTTTCGGATGTTTCGGTTAGAGAAAAACCTTTATTGAATTTAATGATTAATCATGGATATAAAAAGACAGAAATTGTGCTTGATCCGGTATTTTTGCTTAAAAAAGATGATTATGAATTAATTGAAAGCAATCAAAATTTAGTTCAAGGAGAGTATATTCTAGTTTATGTTATAGCATTTGAAAAAGAATTATATGAATTTGCACGGAGTTTATCTAAAAAAACTGGTTTGAAAATAGTTTATATTAATGTAGATAAACCTAGAGAAGTAGGAGTTACAAATCTTCGTGACGTTTCAGTACCACATTTTTTAACTTTGATAAAAAATGCAAGCTATGTTGTGACATCTTCTTTTCATGGAATTGCATTTTCGATTATATATAATCGTGAAGTATATTATCAATTATCTAAAAATACAGATAATTTTAATTCAAGGATAGAAACATTAATGAATACAGTGGAGATACAAAATAGAAATATTACTGATTTTATTGAAACAGATAATAGTTCAATTAACTGGGAAAAAGTAAATGCAATAATTGATAAAAAGAGGAAAGAATCAATTTCATTTTTGGAAAGGAGTGTATTTTCTTTAAATGAATGATAAGATTTGCTTAAATAGCCATACAATTAAGGAAAATGAGATATGGTACGCAGTTAAACATATAAACAAAAATATTCGGATGAATTCGAGGTCTGGGGGGGTGTTTACTGCAATTTCTGATTATGTTTTAGAATCCGGCGGACGAATTTATGGGTGTAAAACTACGGAAAATTTTTTAGCGATTCATACTTACGCGGACACAAAAGAAGAGAGGGATGATTTCAGAGGCTCGAAATATATACAAAGTGATATGGGAGATACATTTGAAAATGTTTTAAAAGACTTAAAGGAAAATCGAAAGGTTCTTTTTTCGGGGACTCCTTGTCAGGTTGCAGCATTGAAGAAATATGTAACTATCACATGTGCTGATTATCAGAAGAATTTAATTTTATTAGATATTGTTTGCCATGGAGTTCCTAGTCCAAAAGTATGGAAAAGTTATTTAAGGTGGATAGAAGAAAAAAAGCATAAAGAAATAAGTATTGTCGAGTTTAGAAATAAGAGAAATTTTGGCTGGGCAGATCATGTGGAGTCTATTTACTTTAAGGATGGTTCTGTATTTCATGGTACGTATTTTAGATATTTGTTTTATAGGCATTCAATTTTGCGTCCAGCATGCTATAAATGTCCGTATAAGGGGGAATATTATAGTGATATAACTATAGCAGATTGTTGGGGAATAGAGAAGGTCAATAATAAGTTCAATGATAATCAAGGAGTTTCTTTAGTAATTGTTAATTCAGAAGTTGGAAAAACAATTTTTGAAAAAATAAAAAATGATCTGGAGATAATAAAATGTAATTCAAAAGATATGCTACAAGAACCATTATGCAAACCATGTAAGGAGCCAGAAAATCGTCAAATGTTTTGGAATGACTTTAATAATTTAAAATTTGAAAAGATAATAAAGAAATATGCTAGAGATAATTTTGGAGTAAGAACAAAACGAATGGTAAAACGGTTTCTACATAAAGGTGGGATATATGATAAACTCAGAGTTAATAGATAAAGAATTTCCAGTTTTTTTTAAAAATAAAGATGAATGTTGTGGCTGTACGGCATGTTATGCTATATGTTCTAAGAAAGCAATTCGAATGGTGGCAGATAGCGAGGGTTTTTTATATCCCGAGCTTATACCAGAAAAATGTATTAAGTGTTATTTATGCTTAAAGGTTTGTGCGTTTAAACACAAATAGTAGCATTCGGGGGATACTTAGAATTAAACTAAAAATATTTGGCCAATATAGAATGTATCAAATAAGACTTATATTGAACTGATGGGAAGAATAACAGTTAATTGTATCGAATCACGATATTAAAGATATTACAAAGAAAGGAAATGTGTGATAATTGACTTCCTAATTATCATACAGGAAAAGACTATGTCATTATTTAAAAATAAAACACTTATGATTACAGGTGGAACGGGTTCTTTTGGAAATGCAGTATTAAATCGATTCTTACGAACAGATATTGGAGAAATCCGTATTTTTTCTCGTGATGAGAAGAAGCAGGATGATATGCGCCATGAATTTCAGGCGAAGATGCCGGAAGTAGCGGATAAAATCAAATTTTACATAGGAGATGTACGAGATTTGGAATCAGTCAAAGGTGCAATGCATGGAGTAGATTATATTTTTCATGCAGCCGCATTAAAACAGGTTCCATCTTGTGAATTTTTCCCGATGGAGGCAGTGCGTACTAATGTAATAGGAACTGATAATGTTTTGACAGCCGCTATTGAAGCAGGAGTAGAATCCGTAATATGTCTTTCAACTGATAAGGCAGCGTATCCGATTAATGCAATGGGGATTACAAAGGCAATTGAGGAGAAGGTTGCAGTAGCAAAATCGAGAATGTCTGGTAAGACAAAAATCTGCTGTACACGTTATGGAAATGTAATGTGCAGCCGTGGATCTGTAATTCCGCTTTGGATTGATCAGATCAGAAATGGTAATCCGATTACCTTGACAGAGCCGTCAATGACTCGTTTTATTATGTCTTTGGAGGAGGCGGTTGACCTTGTATTATTTGCTTTTGAAAATGGAGAGAATGGAGATCTTCTGATTCAGAAGGCTCCAGCCTGCACGATTCAGACACAAGCAGAGGCAGTGTGTGAGTTATTTGGAGGGAAAAAAGAGGAGATTAAAGTAATTGGTATTCGTCATGGTGAGAAGATGTATGAAACATTGCTTACCAACGAGGAATGTGCTAAAGCAGTGGATATGGGAAACTTCTATCGTGTACCGGCAGATAACCGTGGATTAAATTACGACAAGTATTTTAAAGAAGGCGATGAGAAGAGAAATACATTGACAGAGTTTAATTCTAATAATACCAGACGCTTGAATCTGGAAGAAACAAAAGAAAAGATTGCTTCGCTTGCATATATTCAGGAAGAGCTGGCAAAAATGTAGTAATTGAGGATTAAGAGATGGGAAAATACGAGTCAGTTAAATGGAAAGAAAATGGTAAACTGAAACTTTTAATTATTGTTGGCACCAGACCGGAAATTATCCGTCTGGCAGCAGTTATCAATAAGACACGCAAGTATTTTGATGTGATTTTGGCACACACGGGACAGAATTATGACTATAATTTAAACGGAGTGTTTTTTAAAGATTTAGGTTTGGATAATCCGGAGGTTTATCTTAATGCAGTTGGTGAGGATCTTGGCGAAACTTGTGGTAACATCATTGCTCAGAGTTATAAATTAATGGTTCAAATTAAACCAGATGCCGTTCTGGTACTTGGAGACACAAATAGTTGCCTGTCTGTTATTGGAGCTAAGAGACTTCATATTCCTATTTTCCATATGGAGGCGGGAAATCGCTGTAAAGATGAATGTCTTCCAGAGGAGACAAATCGCCGTATTGTTGATATTATATCTGATGTAAATATGGCGTATTCTGAACATGCGCGTCGCTATCTTGCGGATTGTGGCTTACCAAAAGAAAGAACTTATGTGACAGGTTCTCCGATGGCAGAGGTATTGCATAACAATCTATCAGCAATTGAAGCGTCTGATATTCATAAAAGACTCAATTTGGAGAAAGGAAAATATATTCTTCTTTCTGCACATCGCGAAGAGAACATCGATACGGAGAAAAACTTTTTATCATTATTTAATGCTATCAATAAAATGGCTAAAAAATATGACATGCCGATTTTGTATTCTTGTCATCCACGTAGCAGAAAAAGAATTGAATCTACAGGGTTTAAGTTAGATCCAAGAGTAATTCAACATGAGCCATTAGGATTCCATGATTATAATTGCCTGCAGATGAATGCATTTGCAGTAGTATCAGATTCTGGAACATTACCAGAGGAGAGTAGCTTTTTTACTTCTATTGGACATCCGTTTCCAGCAATTTGCATTCGGACTTCGACAGAGCGTCCGGAGGCGTTGGATAAGGCTTGCTTTATTTTGTCAGGAATTGATGAAAAGGGATTATTGCAGTCAGTTGATACTGCAGTTGAATTAAATAAAGCAGGAGATTATGGTATCCCGGTACCAGATTACATTGAAGAAAATGTAAGTACAAAAGTAGTGAAAATTATTCAGAGCTATACGGGTGTTGTAAATAAAATGGTTTGGAGAAAAGATATTTAAGGAGCAGTTTGACATGAAAATATTAGTTACTGGTGCTAAAGGAATGGTTGGAACCGCTTTGGTCAATAATTTGAAAAATATCCGGGATAATAAAAATAGGACGAGACCGAATATTTTAGTAGAAGAGCTTTATGAATATGATTTAAATTCTACTCAAGAAGAGTTAGAAGAATACTGTAAGAAAGCCGACTTTGTATTTAACCTTGCAGGAGTTAATCGACCAGAGAATCCGGCAGACTTTATGAAAGGTAATTTTGGATTTGCCTCGTTGTTATTAGATACACTGAAAAAATATAATAATAAAGCTCCAATTATGTTATCTTCGTCTATCCAGGCTACCTTAGCCGGACGTTTCGGAAATTCTGAGTATGGTCATTCGAAAAAGGCAGGGGAAGAATTATTTTTTGACTATGCGAAAGAAAATGACGTGAAAGTAGCTGTTTATCGCTTTCCGAACTTGATGGGACATTCCCGACCGAAATATAATTCAGCAGTTTCAACATTTTGCTGGGCAGTTGCAAATGATGAAGAATTTACAGTGAATGATCCATCAACAGAATTGGAATTATTATATATTGATGATTTGGTAGAAGGAATGTTTGATTTGCTGGAGGGAAGGGAACAACATTGTGAATTTGATGGAGTTGAAACCGTAGCAAATCCGAAAGGACGTTTTTGTTATGTGTCGGTGACACATAAAGTTACACTTGGAGAAATTGTGGATTTATTGCAGCAGTTTAAAGAACAGCCGACAACATTAATGATGCCTAAGATGCCAGAAGGTTCATTTGCAAAGAAACTGTATAGCCTTTATTTAACATATTTGCCGATGGATAAATTCAAGTATGCATTAAAGATGAATGTAGATGATAGAGGCTCATTTACTGAATTAGTACATACAGAAGATTGTGGGCAGGTTTCTATCAATATTAGCAGACCGGGAATAACAAAAGGACAGCATTGGCATAATTCTAAGTGGGAGTTATTTATTGTAGTGGCAGGTCATGGTCTTATTCAAGAGAGGAATATTAATACTGGAGAGACAGTTGAATTTGAAGTATTTGGAGATAAAATTGAAGCAATTCACATGATCCCAGGTTGGACTCATAATATCATTAATTTAAGTGAGACAGAAAATCTAGTAACTGTAATGACTTGTAATGAGATATTCAATCCAGCGTGTCCAGATACATTTTTTGAGCCAGTATAAAATTTATCAGAAAATAGAATATCATTGTAGGTAATTGATAAATGATTTTATTAATTATTGTGGATAGCTCTCCCCTATATAAGGAGAGAAAAAAGGTCAATATTCAGAATTGTTTCTGAATTGACATAGAACATCAGATTTTGGGCGTATTTTAACAAGCCCAAATAAGAATTATGACAATTGAATATTTTTTCAGGCAACTAAAGGTTTCAGGCTTCGAATGTATTGTGGACAATTTATTGCATATGCAACAATTACGGTTAACTGGCTGGCAATACCAGCAAGAAAAACGTCAGCTTTTGTGGAGATATGACTTCTGGTTTTTCTTCCGGCAATACACATATTGATTTTGAAATGATTGATGGCTCGTTCTACAATGGTCCTTACTTTATAAGTATCATTCCATTCATCAGAATCACGTTAGACTCCGGGAAACATTCGTAAATCCATATTTTCGTAGGTGTAAGTTGTCCTGCCCCTTTTGGCAGAGCTGCAAGGTTTATCGCAATCACAGATTCAGCCTTTATGGTAGTGCATTTTGGGACAGATCCATTTGATACGGTTAGTTCGTCCTTTTTCCTTTGTAATTCCACAGCGTTTCATGGAAAGAGAAGGGTCATTGGGGCAGGTTGGATAGCCGTAAGCATTGTAACCAATTTTTTTAAGGGAACTTTCATTTCTGGGATTATAAGGAATCAGAGTCCGGGAAAAATGAAAGTTATGGAATAACTTTCCATATAGTTCGGCAGAATCGAAAGCAGAATCCCCCAGAAAAGTATCCGGATGAAAATCAGGATGGAGTGAAAAGTGGTCGCTGAGAACAGGAACAAGAGCTGAAGCATCCCCGATTGATTTATCTTCATCAGGAGAATCTGTTTTCTTTTCTACATTAAGTTCAGGGTGAGAAGCGTTAAAGTCATTGTCATCAATAAAAGAGATGTGCCTTACGATTCATAAACCGTTTGTAAGAATGGCAAATTTATCGGCATAACAGAAATGTCCATTGATATACATCTGTTTGGCATCAGTGCAGGAAACAGCCTGTGAAGGCATTAGTCCGTAAGCCATCTTATAAGGATCGATGTCAGGCTTGTTTTTATAGAATAAAGCATTGAGAGTTTTGGGATTGATTTCGGTAACATAAAGTTCAATCCCAGATGTATCAAAAGTGAGCATCTGAGAAAGAGAAGAATCGATCAGCTGACAAATGGGTTCGGTGTAATCAACCATGCGTTGAAACATAGGTTCAATGTAAGGCTCAAAATCATGCTTAAAGCGAGACATCAAAGAAGCATCCGGAACCTTAGTGAAACCACAGAACTCTTTTAATTCTTTGCTGAGATGCAAAAAAAGCAAAAGCAGAGAATCCGTAGGGATGGAAAAAATCTTTTGAAGAATGAAAGCGGTAAGAAACCCCTGTAATGGATACAAACGTTTTCGACCGACAGAAAGATAAAAAGCTGTAAGGAATTCTGGAGGAATAAATTCATTTAAGTCGAAGTGTTCCGACAGAAGTGAAAAGAAAGAAGGGGACTCATCAATGAATGAGTTTTGACAGTCTGAAAAAATGTCGCTTAAAGAAATCTGGTGGTATTTAGTAGCCATAAATTTTCTCCTCTCTGGTGTGCAAATATATTGGTGTCGTTACCTATATTTTACCACTGGAGGAGAGAAAATTTATATAAATCAAGTGAGAAAACCCAATAAAATCAAAGGGTTGATGGTGTTTATGAAACACCTAAGAATATCATTGTAATAGGAGAAATATTTGAATATTTACCAGATTATTATAACACATAATAAAGGTTGGACAAAAGAAGAAGCTATATATTTTGGGGTTATATTACTATTGCTTGCAGGACTCCTTACAATAAGTGTGTATAAACATAAAATACTTAAATTGCAAGCAATAGCGGTATTATTACTTGCAGGCTATATTGGGATTGTTTTTGGATCTACTGTATTTACTAGAAAATCATCAATACGTAAATATAAGATTATACCTTTGTGGTCATGGAAGGAGATATTATTTGGAAATGGTGGAAAGGAATTATTAATAGAAAACATACTAAATATTATACTGCTGTTACCAATGGGCATATTATTACCTTTTGTTTTTAAAAAAAAATTGAAGAGTAAAAGAGCTTTTTTATATGGCTTTTTTGTATCGGCTATGATTGAGTGTTGCCAATTAGCGTTTAAATGTGGATTGTTTGAATGGGATGATATGATTCATAATGGAATTGGTTGCATGTTAGGAAGTATGATAGGGAACATAGTATTAAATGAATGGCAGAGATTAAGAAACAAGAACAATATAGTGTAGAAACACAGGGAAGGGTAAAAGGGATAAGCCCTGGGAAATCAAGTTTATAACAAGAAAAAATTTGATTTCCCCAATTTCTTTTCAAATATCAAATTGGATTGAAATGAAAATAATGGAGTAAGTGAAAAATAATTCGACGGATTGTGTTGCCCTAAAAATTAATCCATAATAATCATTAGAGAATGCAAGCATTTCACTTCATTTTCTCTTGCTGAAAATGATTATAGTGGTTCAGTTGTCAAGACAAAAATCTAAGCTTTTTATAATGAACTGATATATGTAACTGGGTAGGGGAGAAAATCCCCCTTAGGCTACATGATCATCCAGTAACAGAATCGGATAATAGCAGGATGCCGGTGTCTGATTATCGAGTGCAGAATGACAACGTTCAAAGTTGTAAGTGTGCACATATTTACCGATTGCCTTCCGTGCTTCTCTGATGTTGTTATATTGGGTCAGATAGGCTTCCTCGTACTTGAAGCTCCGGAACCATCGTTCGATCATGATATTGTCAGCACACCGGCTTTTACCATCCATGCTTTGACGGATCTGGTTCTCTTTGAGGAAATCCATGTACTCATTGCTTGTAAACTGACAGCCCTGATCTGAATTCAGGATAACAGGTTTTGCCACCATAAACGCCTTTTTTAACGCAGTTATGACCATTCTGGTATCCAGAGTATCATCGACTTCCCAGCCAACGATACAGCGGCTGTACCAGTCAATCACAGCAGTCAGATACAGGAATCCATGCTTAATGGGGATGTATGTAATGTCGATTGACCATGCCTGATTTGGACGGTCGATAACAGCGTTACGTAGCAGATACGGGCAGACTTTAGCCTGTTGCATACGTTTAGAAAGGTTCATTTTTGGATAAATTGGATCAATACCCATTTCATTCATATAACGGCACGTTTTCCGGCGGCCAACCTGATGCCCACGCTTCTTCAGTTGAGCAGACAGTTGTCGTGCTCCCCAAGCCGGGTTATCCGTGTGTAATCGATCTATGATCGATTTGCAGTCTAACTCCTCCTGAGATATGGGCGTGCCCTTGTAATAAACACTGGTACGATTGATATCAAGAAGTGCAGCTCCTGTTTTAACTGGAAGTTCTTTAGTCTTTAAAAGGTTTTGGACTAAATTTACTCTCGTAGTCAGGTCCAAGTGTTTCTTCAGATTTTTTTTTCAACCAATCCACCTGCATGGTGAGCTGGCCAACTTTTTTCGCATATTCAGCTTTTTCCTTGCGCTCTAAAGCGAGTTTTTCTTTCAGATTATCCTCTCGTGTGTCATCAAAAACCACGGATGTTTTATCGAGGAACTCCTTCTTCCAGTTGCGGAGAAGATTCGGCTGAATATTGTTTTCGGTTGCGATTGTATTTAAGTCTTTTTCTCCTTTGAGCAGTTCAATCACTAATTCTGATTTGAATTTGGCTGAGAAATTTCTTCTTGTTCGAGACATAATAAAAATCCTTCTTTCTGTAGTGTTTACAGTATATCAGATTCATTAAGAAATGTCTCTTGAAGTGTCTTAAATTACGATACTATTATATATTAAGATATCGGAATTTCAAAGAGAAAAATAAAAGGAAAAGATTATTGATGGGGTTATTGGATAAATGGTAAATGTTTATGCATGGAATTATCACCGAATCTTTCTGAGCATGTTATTTTTGCTTATCCTCTGGCGGATTTTAGCAAGGTATATAAGAATCGACATCTGGAAGATTTTAAATTTGTTTGGAGCAGGGGTATCGTTTTTTCTGATCCTCAAGTTTACGGTGCTGGGGAGAACACCTTCCGGTGTGCATCAGTTTGTGGTGATGGCACCTTATTCGGATGAGTTCTTTCGGGAGTTGCTGATGAATGTCTTTTTATACTTTCCACTGGGACTTACGCTCGGGGAGCTGATAGGCTGGCATCGGATCTGGCTGGCTCTGGTTCTGGCAATTGTGATCGAGAGCTGGCAGTATGCGGCCGGGACAGGCATGGCGCAGGTGACGGATGTGATCTGCAATACGCTGGGAGTCTGGATAGGCGGTATAGCTTTTCAAAAAAGAAAGCATTGCTTGTGAAAAGCTGTTGCAGATAGTATAATGGTGGAATTATTTTGAAGTCAAGAGAAAGCAGAGGTGTTTCATGGTCGATTTACATACACACATTCTCCCGCACCTGGATGACGGGGCTTTTGATTTGGAGACTTCGGTGCGGATGGCGGATCTTGCTGCACGCAGCGGAGTGTTTCATATGACTGCGACCAGTCACGGGAATTATTATGATTATACGTTAGAGGAATACAGGGAAAATTTTGAGAGGCTTCAGGCGGAACTGCGTGATAAAGAGATTCCGGTGAAGCTTTATTCAGGTATGGAGATTTTTATGGATGAGAAGGCCGCAGATCTGCTGGATCTGGGGGAGCTTCTGACATTAAATGGGACAAGATATGTCCTGGTGGAGTTTGATTTTGAAGAAAATGTCGAAAAAGTGTATAAATATGTTGCCGATTTGCAGACGAGAAGGTATAATATAGTTTTAGCACACCCGGAACGTTATCTTTTTGTGCAGAGGGATCCTGAGTTTGCCTACTTTCTGGCGGAACAGGGCTGTGCACTTCAGGTAAATAAAGGGAGCGTTCTTGGGCAGTTTGGAAGAAGATGCAGAAATCTTGCAGAACAGTTTCTGGATGATGGGATTGTCAGTGTGCTGGCTTCGGATGCACATGACTTTGAGTATCGTACCCCATCGATGAACAGACTGGTGGCATACCTTGAGAGGCGATATCCGAAAAAGCTGATTCGTATGTGGCTGTCGGAGAATCCGAGCCGCATATTAAACGGGATGCCGATTCTCACTACATAAAGGAGTACAGCGATTATGGACAAAAGAAAGGTCTTGGCAGGGGCAGTTTGTGTTCTTTCCCTGGTTGGAGGCTGTGTTTATTATTCAAATGCACAGAAGCAAAAGGATATGGAACCGCCGGTTCTCAGTGCGGATGCGGAGAAGTTTTCGGCAAGCATTAAAGCGGATGAGAAGAAGCTGATCTCCGGCGTGACGGCATTTGATCAGAAGGACGGGGACGTATCGGACAGCATACTGATCGACAGTATCAAAAAGAAGGAAGGCACGGACAGTGATTTCCTGATTACTTATGTGGCCTTTGATAAATCAAGCAATATGGCATCACTTACAAGGACACTTCATTATTCTGACTATCGTCAGGCACATTTTTCCTTTGAACAGGCATTGCGTTTTCCGGAAAATCAGGAGATTGATCTGTTGTCTTATTTTACGGCGGACGACTGTATTGACGGGGATGTCACACCATTTATTACTTTGGATGGTGATAAGGAGGTCCTGGAAGGAGAGCCGAAGAAGGGGATTTATGAGTGCACGGTTAGTGTGACGAACAGTGTTGGTTATACGACGACGCTGCCGATCAGTGTGGAAATCTATGAGGATGGATACGATGAGCGAAATCAGCGTCCGCAGATCATATTGAATCAGTATATTGTATACATGGAAAAGGGTGAACAGCTGGATGCAAGTGCTTATCTGGATTATATCGAAGAGGGAGGAGAAACCTTTGCAGTTTCAGGAATAACTTCATCTGTGGAGGGGACTTCAGAGAGCGAACAGCAGAGTACGGCAAGTAAGCAGATTTCCATGGAGAATATTGAAATCACTTCGAAGGTTGATACGGAAAAGGCCGGAGTTTATACGGTAAATTATCATTATACATCGGAGGAAACAGGATACGACTGCAATGCAAATCTGATTGTGGTAGTCGAGTAGGAGGGGACAGATGAATCAGGAACATTATCAAAATGCAAATACACAGCCGTATGATGTGAAATACATAAGTCGCTGCCTGATGAGAAATGCACTCTTTATTCTGATGTTTGCATGTCTGGCAGGCGTGTTTTCTTATATTTTTCTGGATCACTATAAGAAGGATACTTACACGGCAAGTGTCAATCTCTATGTGATCCCAAGAGACAATGCGAGCACAAAATTCAATTCAAATGGGATCAGTTCGGCGGTATCTCGATGCGTCAGTGCCCTGAACAGTGATATGATGAAAGAGCAGATAAAAAAGGAGAAGAATGCGGATAAGCTGAAGGGAAAACTTTCGGCATATGTAGCCGGAAGCACCAACATCATTGTCATGAGTGCGACGAGCAGTTCGGCGGAGAGTGCATGCCGCCTGTTGAAAGCCGGTATTGATAATTATCCGAAACTTTCCGGATATTTCCAGACGGGATATCTGCTGAAGAAGATTGGAAGTTTTGAAGGGAATGGGATTACGGTCAATCATGCAGATGCACCAATCAGTGCACTGAAGGTGGCATTTCTGGTGCTGGCAGCCGGATGTGGGCTGGTCGGAGCGATGGCGGTATTTACGGACAAGGTATACAGTGTGGAACAGGCACAGCAGTTGCTGGATATGGATGTCTTTGGAGCGTTACCGTTTGTAAAGAAAAAACAGGAACAGAAGTCGATTCTGATCACAGATCCAAGGACTTCTTCGCAGTATGCGGAAGCTGTGGACAAGATCGTCACAAAGCTTCGCAGAAAGATGCACGAAAATCATTATAAAGTGCTGATGGTGAGCAGTCTGAAAGAGAATGACGGAAAATCTACGGCAGCAGCGAACCTTGTACTGAATCTGGTGCAGCGTGGTAAGAAAGTAGTTCTGGTGGACTGTGATATGCGAAGATCTGCCGTCTGTAAGCTTTTTGATATTGACATGAAAGATCAGAAACAGCTCTATGATTATCTGACAGAAGAGAGTACACTTCAGGATGTTTTGATTGAATATGGTCAGGACGAGCGTAAGTTTTCCTGTATTTTGCAGAAAAAAGCAGTCTCTGAGCCGGAAAAATTGTTTGATTCGGAGCGATTTGAACATATGCTGAAGGAACTGTCCAGAAGTTTTGACTATGTGATCCTGGATACGGCACCAATCGGCATTGTACGTGATGCGGAGATCATTGCCGGATATGCGGACTCTGTTTTTATGGTCATGAAGCAGGATGAAGTGCATGCAGCATCGGTCAATGATGTGATCGATATTCTGGAGGATGCAGGATCTGTCGTAGTCGGTGGTGTCCTGAATATGGCAAGAGGCGAGAAAATTGCGGGAAACGGCTATCACAAGTATAAGTATGGAAGCTATTACTACGGATACGCTTACGGAAAGGATGGACAGCATGCAGGAAAGTGATAAAGTACGTGCAGAAAGAGTGAGAACAGGACAGCAATATGGTGCCGGTCAGGAAGGAATTGATCTTTTCAGCATGATGGATGATGCACTGCGGTGTTTTCAGAAGTACTGGCTGCAATTTTTATTGCTGATCGTGATCGTGACTGCAGTTTTTATTATTTATGGAAACAGACAGTATGTTCCACAATATCAGGCAAAAGTGACTTATGCGGTGAATAAGACCGGAGATTCTGATACAGATGCTTCCATTGCACAGAGACTGAGCAACAGTATCAGCGTGGTTACGAAAACAGGAGATTTTAAGGATCGCCTGTTTGCAGATGTGGAAGAAGAAAATGTCAATCCGAATTATGTGATATCATCTGCATATACGGACAACTCCAACTTATTTTCTGTTACGGTGACGGCAAACAATTATAACAATGCCAATATGCTGCTGGATCTTCTGGAGAATATGTATCCGGAATGGGTGGCAGGATCCAATGGTACGATTGAATTACAGGTTGTGGATCGGGCTTTGGCAGGCGAAAATCCCGTAAATGGTTATTCAGCGATGAAGCAGCTGGTGGAGGGTGTGTTGGCTGGCGTGATCTTGTGTCTGGCAATCGCAGCATTGTATGCACAGCTGATCAGGACGGTCCGCAAAGAAAGTGATATGAAGAAGATCACGTCCAAAGGATGCATCAGTCTGATACCGGAGATTGCAGTCAAGAAACGTGAAAAAAGTAAGAAACAGCAGCTTCTGCTGACCAACAAGCGTGTGGACTGGGGATTTAAGCAGTCTGTGCAGGCGGCTCAGCTTCGTATCGAGAAACAGATGGAACAGGAGCATAAACAGGTTCTGCTCGTTTCCAGTACGCTTCCGCAGGAAGGAAAGAGTATGACGGCAGTCAATCTGGCACTGGCATTTATGCAGCATGAGAAAAAGACAGTTCTGATCGATGGAGACCTCAGAAAGCCATCCGTAGCAGAGATGCTTGGAATGGAAGAACAAAAGGGACTTGCAGAGTATCTGAAGGGAAATGCCAAGGTTAAAGAGGTTTTGCAGAAAAAAGGAGATCTGACGGTAATTCAGGGTGGAAAGGTGCATGGTAATATATCCAGCCTGATGGATGAGAGTAGAATGGAAGAACTTATGACTTTTCTTAAGTCAGAATTTGACTATGTGATCATCGATACACCGCCGGCATATCTGTTTTCGGATGCTGCGATCCTGGCGGGATATGCAGATTGTGTACTTTATGTTGTACGTCATGACATGGCAGAAATTCCGCAGATTGAGAAAGGAATGGAATCTTTTATTCAGGAGGATAAACTGCTTGGATATCTGATCAACAGAAGTCAGAAAGGATTCGCTTCTTACGGAAAATATGGATATGGAAAATACGGATATGGAAAATATGGCTACGGCAAATATGGCAAGTATCAGAGATATGTAGATGTGAAAGAAGACGATATGGACACGGAAGATTCCTTATAGTGGAGGCATAACAGATGAGAAGAAAAAGATGGCTGACCGTTGCAATGGTTGTGACAGCAGCAGTGGCTGTGATGATGGCTGCGACCTCTTATAAAGAAATCGGGAAGAAACTGGAGATGCAGGGTGAGGATCAGCAGACGATGCTGGTTGCCGGGTATGAGCTTCAGACAGAAACAGCGAAAGAAACAGAAAAGAATAAGAAAAAAAGCACGAAAGTAAGTGAAAAAGAAACGCAGGCAGGCGAAAGTACAGTAACAGAAGCAAGCACTGCAAAGACAGAAACTTCTGATACAGAGATGGCATCGGAAACGGAAAAAGAAACGGAAACAAAAGAGACAGAAACCCAGACTTCGGTCTCTGCAGATCCGTCAAAGCCGGTCCTGAAATTAAAGCAGAAAAAGATAGAGATCAAGGTCGGCGATGCGTTTGATGCGGTTTCGCAGGTTGCTGAGATCACCGATGATACAGATGATCGTTCTGCTCTGTTCCGTCAGATTGAGGTCCACGGTGACTACAGCACGGATGAACCGGGCACTTATACACTGACTTACACGGCGATGGACAGTGACGGCAATGTATCTGCTCCGGTTACGCTGGAGCTGGTAGTGAAAGGATAGGATTATGGGAGTATTAACGAGTATCAGCAGAGGCCTGGAGGCAGTTTCGACTCCGCTTGGCGTACTGCCGGACATGGTATATGCGGCGGCAGCCGCAAGCTTTCTGCTTCTGCTTATTGTGTACGTTTTTGTAACACCATCCTGGAGAGAAAAAAAGAGAAAGCGTGGCAGGGTCATCTGTGTGTGGCTGATGTTTGCGATTTATGTGCTGCTGATCCTGGCGGTGACCATTCTTGGAAAGAGAACCGGAGATTCTGCGGTGGATATGGGGATCTTCACAGGAAGCTGGGTGATGGAAACGCTGGTAAAAGTGGCAGCAGGTACGGTCGCTTTTGTTCCACTTGGAGCTTTGATCATGATCCTGATGAAAGGAAAGTATCAGGCTGCGAAGAGTATGGGTGCGTCGTTTGCATTAGCACTTTGTGTGGAAATACTCCAGCTTGTCTTAAAGACGGGAGTTTTTGATCTGGGGAATCTGCTCTTTCATACGATCGGTGCCGGTATTGGTATTGTGTTTGTGATCGTTTGGAAATATGCGTTTTCCAGGAAAAGTGCGTTCTCTTATGCCATGCGTCTGATGCTGAGTATTCTGATCGTGTTGATGCTTCTGGAAACGGCGGCGTTCGGAGCTTATCATGTACTGCGTACGACCGGACAGGAACATATGGATGAGAACATCAGTGTGGCAGAAAATCAGATGATTTCAAAAAACACTGACGGAAGTGATGCAAAGGTTTCTTCCGACCCGGATGTGATCTGGTACAATGGCAAGGCTTACCGCTATAATCACGATCTGGTGACGATGCTGGTCATGGGCATTGATCAGGAGAGTGATACGATCGAAGAAAAGGATGATGTTTCCGGTGAGAGCGGTCAGGCGGATACCATTTTTCTGATGGTTATGGATAAGAGCAAAGATGAGATCAAAATGATCAGTATTTCGCGAGATACCATGACACAGATCAAGACGTTTGATTATAAGGGAAATTATCTTGGAAAATCAAAGAATCATCTCGGACTTGCGTATTCCTTCGGGGATGGAAAGGTGACAAGCTGTCAGTACATGGTGGATGCTGTCTCCAACTTGTTCTATGGAATGCCGATCAATGGCTATGTGGCATTGAATATGAATGCGGTTGCCATGATCAACGATGCAGTTGGCGGCGTAACGGTGACGGTACCGGAAGATATGACGCAGGTTGATCCGTCCTTTGCAGAGGGGGCGACGGTGACGCTGACAGGAGATCAGGCGTTGAAGTTTACACGTTATCGAGATACGGAAAAGGATTTTTCCAACAATTCTCGTATGGAGCGTCAGAAACAGTACCTTGTGAATTTTATGGGACAGGCGGTGAAGGCGATGAAAGCAGATATGGGACTTCCGGTCGGCCTTTATCAGAGTCTTACGGATGATATGGTCACAAATCTCAGCCTGGATCGTTCGGTTTATCTGGCAACGGAGGCGATGGATATGCATTTTACTGCCGACGGCATTGTTTCTTTGAAGGCGAAATCCAAGAAGGGCAGTGTCTATGATGAGGTTTATGTAGATGATGATGCACTTTATGATCTGATCATTCAGACCTTCTATACCGAAGAACAGTCAGAAGGTGAGTCGAAGTGAAAAAAAGAACATGGAAGGTGATCGCGGTGATATCGTTTGCTGCGGCAGTGATCCTGACGGCAGTCGTTTTGCGGATTTATACACAAAGAGAACATGCCAGGCAGACTTATGAAGAAATGCAGCAGCAGAATTCCGAGAAACGGCAGACCGATACGCAGGAGTCGAAGGAACAGTCCAAGACAAAGGAAAAAAAGAAGAAGCTGGACATTCCGGTGGATTTTGAGACCTTACAGAAGGAAAATCCGGACATTTATGCGTGGATCACGATACCGGGAACGGATATCGACTATCCGGTTGTACAGGACAGCACGGATAATACGTACTATCTGAACCATGCGGCGGATACCAGTTTAAGTGACAGCGGAGCGATTTATTCGGAAAAGGAAAACGCCAAAGATTTTGATGATTATCTGACGGTGCTTTACGGACATAACATGAAAGACGGTTCGATGTTTGCAGGTCTGCACAAGTACGAGGATAAGACATTCCTGAAAGATCATAAGGATCTGACCATCTACACGCCGGATTCAATCTTGAAATATCGGATTTTTGCGGCCTATCTGACGGACAACCGTCATGTGCTGATGTATTATAATCAGGGAAAAGATGAGGAAAGCAGGGAGACTTATCTGAAAGATATTTTAGAGCAGCGAAATATGAATGCATCCATTGACACGAAGGCGAAGGTGGACAAGGACAGCAAGATCTTGACGCTCTCAACCTGCCATGCGGCCGGTAAGAATTACCGCTACCTGGTACAGGCATATCTGGTTAAGGAAGAGCACGAATAGAAGAAGAGGGAGTCTTCTCCCACTAAGATAAAAAGACCATATACCAAAACGGTATGTGGTCTTTTTTTGACTCCAACATCATATATATATGAGATGTGAGGTGAAATATGCCTCGGCAGGATTTTGCAATGAAAATATCAGAAATGTTTTCTGAATTGCAGGGAGGACTGAAATGTTCATAAAAACAAGGGAATACCAGGAGCTTTTTCTGGAGGCACTGCGTGCGGGGATCCGCGGGCAGCGGGTGGCCTGGAAGGAGCGTTCCGTGCAGGAGTGGTCAGAGGTTTTTGCCCTGGCGGACATGCATCATGTGCTGCCGCTGGTTTATGAGGCGGTGGCGGAGTGCCGGGCAGCGGCTTTGGCGGACCGTGTGATGTTTGCAAAAGTGCGGGAAAAGAGTCTGCGGCTGATGGCACTTCAGAGGACGATGACCGAAGAATTTCTGGAGTTGTACGCTCATTTGCAACAGATGAGTGTAAAGCCGCTGGCGGTAAAAGGAATCGTCTGCCGCAGTCTGTATCCGAATCCGGATGCGAGGCTTTCTGCTGATGAGGATCTGCTGATACCAAAAGAGCAGTTTGAGGCCTGTCAGGAAGCGATGCTTTTATATGGAATGCAGCAGTTAAATCCTGAGACTGGCACCGAGAACTATGAGACGGCTTATAAAAAAACAGGCGGCTTTCTGGTGATCGAGCTGCACCGGATGCTGTTTCCGGAAAATGAAAAATGGTGTATTGGATGGAATGGATTTTTTGATGAGATCCATAAACAGGCGATCGAAAGAGAGGTAGAAGGTGTAAAAATCAATATGCCGCAGCCGACGGATCATCTGTTTTTTCAGTTCTGCCATGCCAGAAAACATCTGCTTGCTTCTGGAGTCGGGATACGGCAGATCTGCGATATTCTGCTGTTTGCCGAGCATTACGAGAAGGAGATCGACTGGGAGATTTTCTGGGATCGCATCCGGATGACGGATGGTATCCTGTTTGCAGAGGCGATTTTTCGCCTTGGTGTGCAGTATCTTGGTTTTGAAGAAAAACAGTTCTATTTTCCGGAAGGTGTGCATAGTATGAAACTGGATACGGAAAGACTGATGGAAGATATCCTGCACTCCGGCATTCATGGAAAAGGGACAAGGAGTCGCCTGCACAGTGCCACCCTTACGCTGCATGCGGCGGAAAAAAGAGGACTGTCAGGCATATTCCCCGGTCTGTTTTACATGGCATTTCCGCCTGCAAAGAATCTTCTGTGGCGTTTTCCGTACCTGAAAAAGCATCCATATCTTCTGCCGTTTGCCTGGGGGCAGAGGCTCTGTGGCTATCTCAGAGAAGGTCCGGTTTTAGGATCGGTAAAAGAAATCGTTAAGACTGGAAGAAAAAGGAAAGAGATTTTAAGAGAATATGGGATTTTCGGGGAAAAGAGAAGATGAATACAACAAGGGAAAGTGAGTGAAATATGGAGGCAAAGAGATTTGTATTGCGGAAAGTAGCAGGGGAAAACATCCTGGTGCCGGTGGGAAATACGGCACTTACTTTTAACGGTCTGGTGACCTTGAATGAGAGCGGGGCGTTTCTGTGGAAACATATGGAAAAAAACAGGACGAGGGAAGAGCTGGTACAGGAGGTTCTGCAAGAATATGAAGTGTCAGAAGAACAGGCACGTCTGGATATCGGTCAATTTCTTACATATCTTGCAAAAGCGGGCGTTTTGGAATGAGGGATAAGAAAGGAACGCATCGATTCTGGGGTGTGCTGTTTTATCTGGCACTTATGGTCACGATTGTGTCTGCCTCTTATGCAGGCGTGAGGTTCTGCAGCAATCTGGTGACAGAGCAGTCGTATGAAAGACTGCGGGATGCGGCGGAAGCGTTCGCAGTGGGGACAAAAAACGGGCAGCAGGGAAAAGAAAAAAATAAGGCAGCAAAGGGAATGGAACGTGAGTCCGAAGCCGGGGATGACAGGCCGGAAGGCATCGATTTTGCAGAGCTTTCGAGCATCAATCCGGATATTTATGCCTGGATTCGGATACCGGATACGCAGATTGATTATCCGGTGCTGCAAAGAGAAGAAGATGACACTTATTATTTGAGGCACAACAGCAGCGGAAGATATGCGTTTGCCGGAAGTATTTATACGGAAGAGGCAAACAGCAGGGATTTTAAAGATCCGATGACCGTGCTTTACGGGCACAACATGAGAGACGGCTCGATGTTCCAGAATCTTCATTTTTTTGAGGATGAAACATTTTTTGCGGAACATCCGGAATTTTTTATTTATTTGCCGGGCTACCGGCTGACATATGAAATTTTTGCGGCGTACCGCTTTGATGATACGCATCTGCTCGGGGCATTTGATTTTTCAAAGGAAAAGGGGCGAAGGGCGTATATCAGAGAAGTGTTTGCCGGGATTTCCATGGGACAGAATACAAGAGAGGATGTAAAGGTGACAGCAAAAGATAAACTTGTGACCCTGAGCACCTGCACATCCGATCAGGCAGACGGACGTTACCTGGTGCAGGCTGTTCTGAGAAAAAAAGAAAAAACCAGGCAGTAAAAAAGAGAAAGAAGGTGTGGGAATATGCAGACGGAAAAAAGAGCGGGCAGGGTGATGCGAAATGTGGCGGCCGTTTTGGTGATCATTCTGGCAATCGTGGCACTTTTTCAGGGATTTCGCATGAGGGGAAAAGAGGCACTGTTTCGCAATGTGGCGGTGGAAACGGAAAAACTGCCGGAAGAAAAGCAAAGCGGAGACGACAGGGCAAAGATTGCATGCGAACAGGGAAAGGAGGTCACATATCAGGGAGAGAAGTATGTGTACAACGAAGATCTGGTGTCGATCCTTTTTCTTGGGGTAGATAAGGAAGCGTTTGAAGAGGGTGGCACGGTCGGAGATGGAAAGGCAGGTCAGGCAGATGCACTTTTTCTTCTTGTGCTGGATACGAAAACCGGAAAGAGCCGCCTGATCGCGATCTCACGAGATACGATGACGGATGTCAACGTCTATTCAGACCTTGGAAATTTTATCGGAACGGAAAAGCTGCAGCTCTGTCTTGCCTACACGTACGGGGACGGAAAGGAGAAGAGCTGTGAGAATACGGTGAGAGCCGTTTCCAGGCTGTTTTACGGGATGCCGGTCGCAGCGTATGCGGCACTGGATCTGGATGCCATTGCAGTGCTGACGGATGCAGTCGGCGGTGTGGAGGTGACGGTCACCAAAGATCTGACGATCCAGGATCCGTCCCTGAAAGAAGGAGAGAGAAAGGTGCTGACCGGAGAGCAGGCACAGTGGTATGTGCGAAGTCGTCTGGTGGAAGAAAAGGAAGCGACAGCGGATGCCAACAGTGACCGCATCGAGCGGCAGAAGCAGTATCTTGCAGCTTTTGGAGGAAAAGCGGCAGAGCAGTTTCGAAAGAATCCGCTTTTTTTGTTGACTCTGTATCAGAAAATCAAGGATTTTTCAGTCACGAATCTTTCAGCAGCCGAAGTGACGTATCTTGGAACCCTGCTTTTTCGAGGCGGTTTTCAGGATGCCGGTATTTTAAGCATCAAAGGAGAAGCATCCATGGGAGAGACTTATGCGGAATTTCATGTGGATGAGCAGGCAATGTATGAGATGGTTTTAGAGGTGTTTTATCGAAAGGCGGGGAAGGATCATGAAAAATAAAAAACTTTGGATCACGGCAGTTTTGCTGTCCGGTATGCTGGCACTTCCGGTCCAGGCGGCAGTGATAAGTCCTGGCAGTGAGAATGTAAGAAGAAGTACGGTGACAAAGACGGCCGTTTCACCGAAAACAGGAGAAGGTACGGGAGAGTCCGTGGCTCTTCTGCTTGCCTGTGTATCGGCATCGGCAGCCGTTTTTGCAGACCGGAAACGGAAAGAGAAGACGGAATGAAAAAATTAAGGTGGTTTGCGATCACACTTTTTCTGCTCTCAGTGGCGGTCTATGCACTGAATCAGAACCAGATCCGACGAAAAACGGACCAAACCATACCGAAAATATCCATGGATCAGAATGAGATCCAGGTGAGTGTCAAAGATCCGGAGAAAGTATGGAAAAAGGGAATCACAGCTTATGATGAAAAAGACGGCGATATCACGGATTCTCTGGTGATCGAGAGTGTATCGACTTTTCTGGAAAAAGGACGCAGACTGGTCTCCTATGCAGCATTTGACCGGGACGGCCACGTTGCGAAAGCATCCAGACAGCTGATCTACACGGACTATCATTCGCCGAAAATCTCCTGTGCAAAGCCATTTTCTTTCCCGGTCGGGACACAGGATATTCTGGATAGTGTCTATGCGACAGACTGCATCGACGGAGATATCTCAAATAAGGTGGAGATCACGGGGGATTCGGTGTTTTTCCTGAATATCGCCGGAGAATATGAGATCTGGCTGCAGGTGACAAACAGCTGCGGTGATATGGTGACGGTTCCGGTCACGCTTGAGATGGTGGATTACAGACAGCAGACGGAGAGGACAAAGCGTGCAGAAGCAGCAAAACAGACGGAAAGGACCAATCTGACAGAAAAAGCGACAGAAGAAACAGGGCAGAAAGAGACGGAAGGAGCAGAAAATGGAACAAAGGCGGGGTGAGTACAGGATGGATGGAGTGGACAGGGCACTGTCGTATACGGTTCTGACGGATGTTCTGCGGCAGTGGCTGGTGATTTTCTGTTTTGCCGTTTCGGCAGCATTGCTTGCGGCAGCTGTGATGCAGTGGCACTATCAGCCATCTTACACTTCCCAGGCGACACTTTATGTGACAAAAAAGGGACTTCCGAATAATGTCTATGACAATGAAAGTTCGGCACAGGTTATGGCGGAACATTTTGAGCAGATTTTAAACAGCAGTATTTTACAGAAAAAAGTCGCAGAAGAGATACATCTTGCGGATTTTGCAGGCAGTGCATCGGCAGAGGCGGTGGAGGGAACGAATCTGATCAATCTGGCGGTCACTGCGGCCTCACCGGAGCTTTGCTTTAAACTGATGCAGTCTATTTTGAAAAATTACAGCCTGGTATCGGACTATATGACAGGTAATGCAATCCTGGAGATCTTAAAGGCACCGAAGGTTCCGCTTACGCCGGATCAGCCGTTTGAGCGGCGAAATATCATGATCAAAGCATTTCTGGCTGCGGCAGCATGCTGGGTACTGATCTTCGGCGGGCTGTCCTGGCTGAAGGATACGATCCGCACGGAGGAAGACATTGAACAGAAGCTGGAGGCGAGACGTCTTGGCACGCTCTGGCATGAGCGGAACAGAAAAAAACGGACTGACATCCGCATAGACGATCCGCTGATCAGCTTCCGCTATATGGAATCCCTGCAAAAACTGACACAGCACGTCCAGAAAAAGATGGAGGAGCGAAAGGCACAGACACTGCTTGTGACCAGTGTGCTGGAAAAAGAGGGCAGATCGACCGTGGCGGAAAATCTGGCACTGGCACTTTCGATGCGAAAAGAGAAGGTTTTTCTGTTAAATGCGGATTTCCGGAAGCAGAATGCGTCCTGGCTTGCCGATGAAGAAGGACATTTGAAAATAGAAAATTTTCAGAAATTGTTGGAGAACCTGAAAAAAGAGAATGATTATGTGATCATCGATACGCCGCCGTTTTTGCAGAATGCGGATACGGAGGAGATGGCACAGATGGCGGATGCGTCACTTCTGGTTGTTGCAGAGCACCGGGCACAGGCGAAAGATCTGAATGCGGCACTGGATCTTTTAAATGCACAGGGAGAGAAAAATCTTGGCTGTGTCTACAACAATGCACATGTGGAATTTTTAAGACCGATGGCCTCTTATGGCTATCAGTATGCATATCATTACGGCAGATATGGAGGACATTATGAACGGTGAGATGAGATTGGAGGATGGAAGGATCGACCTTATCTCTCTGGCAGAGACGATGTGGAAACAGGGCAGACGCTTCTGGTGGCTTTTGCTGCTTCTTGCAGGGATCGGGGCAGCTGCCTGTTCTTTTCTTGTGAAAAAAACTTATCAGCCGGTCTATACTGCATTTGCTGCTTATGCGGTGAGCAGTGATTCTGTCTATGCGGGAAATAAAAACTATGAGCAGAAAGTAGCAGAACAGATCGGCGTTGTGTTTCCTTATATTTTAACGAGCGATGTACTGCGGGAAAAAGTATGTGAAAAGATGGGGACAAAGACCATGCCGGGAAGTATCGATGCATCGGTGGTTCAGGATACTAATCTGATCACAATCCGGGCAAGGGCTGCAAGTGCCGGCAGGGCGTATGAACTTCTGCAGGCAGTGCTGGCATGTTACCCGGAAATCCTGCATCCGGTGACCGGTGTATTGAAGATGGAGCTTCTGGATGAATCCGGTGTGCCGCATCAGCCGGACAACATTCCGGATGGTCGAAGGGTAGCTCTTGAAGGGGCAGCGGGTGGAAGCCTGCTTTTTATTCTGATCGTGCTTTTTGGTGCCATGGCGAAAAAGACCGTCAGAAACCGGGAAGATCTGCAGAGACTGACGCAGATCCATTATCTAGGAAGTCTTCCGAAAACCAGGGCAAAAAAGAGATCGGCTGCCTTTTTAGATGCCCGGTATGCCATCTGTGCAAGACTGGAAAAGGAGCTGAAAAAGAAAAACATGCATACGCTTCTTGTCACCAGTGCCGTTGCCGGGGAAGGAAAGACCACCGTTGCCTGCAATCTGGCACTGGGGCTGGAAAAGAAAGGCTATTCGGTACTTCTGCTCGATGCGGACTTAAGAAAACCGGCTGTTTGCCGGACGATTCAGCTGGATTCTGGTACGGAAGGGGCGTATGAAGTCCTGACCGGGCAGAGAACGGCAGAGGAGGTAAAAATCCGCTGTCGGGATACACAGCTCTGTGTCATTGCGGGAACGAAAAGCCTGTCATCCACGCAGCAGATCCTTGGAACAGGGAAAATCGCAGAGATCATAAAACAGCTGGAAAAGGAGGCAGATCTGGTGATCGTGGACACACCGCCGGCCGGGATTTTGTCGGATGCGGCAATGCTTGCTTCCTGCGTGGACGGAGGTGTTTTTGTTGTAAGACAGGATTTTGCTGATGTAAGGATCCTGACGGAAGGAATAAGAGAACTTTCCGAAGCCGGGATGGAGTTTGCAGGGTGCATTTTAAATCAGACCGAACACAAATAGCAGTGGACAATGGGAACGGTTTCTTATATAATGAAAAGTATGGAATAAGATAACAGTTACTTAAGATAGATCTAAGGAGCGGATGAAATATCCGCTTTCTTCGATTCTGCAAGAAGAGAGGAAAGACATGACAATAAGAGAATGTTACGAAAAGACCGGGTCTGATTACGAAAACATTTTGAAAAGATTTGGCAGCGAAGCGATGATCCAGAGATTTGCACTGAAGTTTTTAAAGGACGGCAGTTTTTCGGATCTGAAAAATGCCCTAGAAGCAAAAGATGGAGAAAGAGCTTTCCGTGCAGCTCACACGCTGAAAGGCGTATGCATCAACCTGGGATTTGACCGGCTTTATAACGTAAGTGCAGAGCTGACAGAGAAACTGCGAGGCAGAGAGATCGAAGAGAGCGAAGAGCTCTTTGAACAGGTTGAAAAAGAATACTATGCCCTGATTGCTGTATTAAAGCAGTACGAATCAGAACTTTAAAAAGATCGGATGCGAAAGAGAAAATTGCAGTGAGGAGATGAACTTATGGAATCGGCAAACGGTATAACAAGGCAGCAGGCAGAAGACGAAATGCAGCTTTTCAAGAAAGTCTTTACCGTTGTGCGGCTGCTGGATGGAGAACATCTGGAGCAGATGCATAAGAGATGCAAGCTGGACTGTAAAGACGAAAAAGAGAAAAGTGAGTGCTATGAAATATGGAATAAAGACCATCCGTGTGAAAACTGCACTTCCCTGCAGGCACTGTATCAGCGGACACAGAAGACCAAGCTTGAATTTATCGAGGATGAGCTTTATCAGGTCACTTCCAGATACATAAAAGTAGACGGAAGAGACTGCGTGATGGAGCTTGTCAAATACATGGAGATGGATACGCTGGTGGATTCCCGTGGCTGTGAAAAGCTGGTCAATCAGCTGATCGAGTATGATCAGAGATTGTATAAAGATGCACTGACCGGTGTATATAACCGTCGCTATTTTGAAGAGCAGATCAAGAAAAAGAATGAAAATGCCGGGGTGGCTGTCATTGATATGGATGACTTCAAACTGTGCAACGATACGCTCGGCCACAGTGTGGGAGATGCCGCACTCAGAACGATGGTAAAGACAGTTAAACACTGTATCCGCAAGACGGATATCCTGATCCGTTACGGTGGAGATGAGTTTATTCTGATTCTGGAGAACATCAAAAAAGAAAATTTTTTCAATAAACTGGTCCAGATCCAGAGTGATATCCATGCTGCAAACGTACCGGGATTTCCAAAGCTTCAGCTTTCGGTCAGTATCGGCGGAGTGATATCCTCAAAAGAGACGGTCGAGCATGCAGTTATGCAGGCAGATAAACTGATGTATCAGGCAAAAGAGCATAAAAATATGGTTGTTACGGAAGATAATGCCTCCTATGTTGCACCGGGAGTGGCAAACAGAAAGGCACGGCAGCAGATTCTGATCGTGGATGACTCGGAGATGAACCGTGCCATTCTTTCAGAGATGCTGAAAAAGGATTTTGATATTCTGGAGGCAGAAAACGGAAAAGAATGTCTGGATATCCTGCAGCAGTACGGCATGGGGATTTCCCTGGTGTTGCTTGATATCGTAATGCCAGTTGTGGATGGATTTGAAGTGCTGGATATGATGGTACATAACCGCTGGATCGAGGACATTCCGGTCATTATGATCTCCAGTGAGGATTCAGAACCTTATATCCGGCGTGCTTATGAGCTTGGCGTATCAGATTATATCAACCGTCCGTTTGATGCAAAAGTAGTATATCAGAGGGTATATAATACAATCAAACTGTATGCAAAACAAAGAAAACTGGTGACGCTGGTTACCGATCAGATCTACGAAAAAGAAAAGAACAACCAGATGATGATCAGTATCCTAAGCCAGATCGTAGAATTTCGAAACGGTGAGAGCGGACTTCATGTATTACATATCAATATTTTATCAGAACTGCTTCTGGAGCGTCTGGTACAGAAGACGGATAAATATCAGATATCGGCACAGAGGCGTTCTCTGATCACGACGGCTTCTGCATTGCATGACATCGGCAAGATCGGCATTGATGACAAGATCCTCAATAAACCGGGCAGACTGACACCGGAAGAGTTTGATGAGATGAAAAAGCACACGATCATCGGAGAGTCTATCCTGAAAAACGTCGGTATTTATCAGAATGAAGAGCTGGTGCAGCTGGCCATGCAAATCTGCAGATGGCATCATGAGCGTTATGACGGCAGGGGCTATCCGGACGGACTGAAGGGCGAAGAGATCCCGATCGAAGTCCAGGTTGTATCGATCGCAGATGTCTATGATGCACTGGTAAGCGAACGTGTCTACAAAAAGGCATATTCGCATAAAAAAGCAGTGGAAATGATCCTGAACGGTGAGTGCGGACAGTTTAATCCTCTGCTGCTGGAGTGTCTGCAGGATATTCAGGACCGTATCGATGAAGAGTTTCAGAATGTAGAAAATCAGAGCGAAGAAGAGAATCAGGAGCGAAAGGTACACGATCAGATCATGGAGACGACGGTGCTGGGCTGAGAAAAAGAGGGCAGTACTGTTGCTCTGCCCTGGCATGACGCTGCTGTGCGGCTGTTCCAAAAAAGCTGCTCTGCCTTGACTTTTGATGCAAATTTTGATATGATTGCGTCAGTAGTCGCAATACATCAGGAGGAACTGTCCAAGGCAGATCTGGCAGGTGATGAACGATTTATACAACAAAACGAAAAGGTGGGATTTTTGATGAAACAGTTTACTTACACAATTCAGGATTCAATGGGTATCCATGCAAGACCGGCAGGTCTGCTTGTAAAAGCTGCAGCAGCATTCAAAGACACAACGATTGAGATCAGCAGCAACGGCAAAAAAGCTGACGTTAAGAGAATCATGGCAATCATGAGCATGGGCGTTAAGCAGGGTGCAGAAGTAACCGTTACCTGTGAAGGTGCGGATGAAGATGCAGCAGCAGAAGCTATGGAGAAATTCTTCAAAGAAAATCTGTAAGATTTACTGCCGTCAGGGAGACTGACAGAGTGATTTAAAAAAGTATAATGAAAGAGGCATGGCCGGAGACGGTTGTGCTTCTTTTTTAGTGACAGGAAAAAGTCGCAAGCAGCAGTTTTTTAGGGCGTTCCGGCACCAGAGTGCAAAAGGCGGGTGAAAGAAGCAATGGATCGCGTGGCACTTCAGGCAGAACGTCGTATTGCGATTTTTGACGGGCATGTCCGGGAGGTGATGGAATGATCTTTCAGTCAATAAAAATGGCATGGAATTCCATCGCATCGAACAAGATGTGTTCCTTTCTGACGATGCTTGGCATCATCATCGGTGTGGCGTCTCTGATCGTACTGGTGTCAATCGCAGACGGAGCGATTCGAAAATGACGAAGATGCCTTTACGATCGTCAACCAGTCAGCTGTTATGGAAACGATGGAGAGCGTGACGAATACTCTGGCGTGGAAAGCCGCCAGAAAACATCCGATCGATGCACTGCGTTATTCTGGTTGACCAAACGGGAAAAACTTTATATAATAAAATCACGAAGGGTTTCGTGGTGAAATAGTCAAAAAAAGGAGAAATTTTCAGCGAAATAGGGAAATTTCTCCTTTTTTGTAATACCAGGGTTAAACCAATCAAAATGTATGTTGATCCGACAAAGCGATGAGGGAGGCAGAAATGAAAAGTATAGAAGAAAGATTAAAAAAAGCGGCACTGGGAGCAGGATGCCTGTTTCTGGCACTGGGAGCATTTGAAATGCAGAGCCATGCAGCAGATGCCGCATCCCAGGTGCAGTCAAGAGCGTTGCTGGTCACACGCGGTGACTACGAAGGAACGGAGTATGATCTGACACCGGGACCGCAGAATGACGGAGTGAATGTAAGCCGTATGTTACAGAATGCATATGGCGGACAGAATATTTCCATTACCACGGAAGAGAAAACGAAAACAAAAAGTGAATTAAAGAAGGCGATTCAGACTGCATTTGCAGATTCGGATGCGGACGATGTCAATTATTTTTATTATTCCGGGCACGGACAGCAGGATGGACTCTGTCTGGAAATGGGAAGAAGCCGTGAGAATGTTGTGACGCCGCAGGATCTCTATGACTGTTTTGCAGGTATCGAAGGGAAAAATGTGCTGATCATGGACTGCTGTTACAGCGGCATGATGGGTTCGCAGACCAGGAGCATTGGGCTGCAGAGTCTTCTTAAAAACACAGTCAGCCGGGATGAGGCAGCAGAAACTTTTGTCGATCAGTTTACGGAAGGTTTTGCACAGGCAGAAAAAGAAAATCAGGGATTTCAGAGTCGGACGGTGTTAAACAGCAGCCGTTTCCGTCTTCTGATGGCAGCGGCAGATGACGAACTTTCCAATCAGGTGATCCGAGGTGATAACAGCGATATCGGAGATGGCGGAAGCGAAAATGAGGAAGCATCTGCAGAACGGACAGAACCGAAACAGGCCTCCGCCTACGGTGTGTTTACCGGATCGCTGGTCTATGGAAACGGCATCCATGCAGAACTTGCAGAGACGGACGTTGATTTTGAGGATGCCACGATCGGCACGGCACCGGCGGATTATGACGGGGACGGAGAGATCACCTTTAACGAGATCAGACGTTTCACGCAGAACCACTGTGTCGCAAACCATATGCGGATGTATCCGTCAGACAATCAGGAGGTGTTCCTGCCGGCGGCACAGAAAGCAGAGAAGGCATCTTTTGAAAAAGCAATTCTGCATTATGCAGAAGATGGAACGCCGAAACTTCAGATATCTTATCAGGCAAGAGAAACGCTGAATGCAGAGGTTGCCTGGTATTATGCAGGGTCTGCATGGGGCCTGCAGCAGCTTTTGTTTACCGTTTACGATCCGGAAGGACTTCCTGATTTTGAGAAAGATGCCGGTGTGGAGAAAGTGGATGGAAAATCCGGAATTTCACTGAAACAGGGAAAAGGCAGTTTTGAAATAACAGTCGGAGATGAACAGACCAGATATTATTCCGGCTATTTTGCCTGCATGATCCGCACAGAAGGCTCGGATTTTTCTTATATCATACCATTTGCGGCTTCCGAAGAGGATCCTTCTCTTATCAATGATATGACGCTGTCGGCAGCGAAAGAACATGCACTTTCTTCTGAAGAGGAATGGGAACTTCTGGCAGATTTTGGATTTTATGTTTCCGAAGAAGGCAGCGATGCCGTACCGGAATTTCCGATACCGCTTATGAGCTGCAGGATCCTGGATGCAGACGGAAACACCGTGCGTGTGCTTGCGGATCAGGAAATGGCAGAGATCGTGCAGCCGGACGGCACGGGAGAGTATCAGTGCCGTGCTTATTTCTGGTGGGACTGCCGTGATGAAAAGGGCAATAAAGTGAAAGCAGGTACTTACACTGCAGTGGTAACGGCAGAAGATGCATCAGGCAGCAAAACACTGGAAAAGGAAGTAAAACTTGCAGAGGACGGAAGTTCGGAAACCGAAACGGAGAGCGAAACCGAAACAGAAAGAGAAACCGAAACGCAGCAGCCGTCTACGGAAGCACCGAATCCGAATACCGGAAAAGAAACCGAAAAGAAAGATCCGGCCGGAAATCATACAGAAAGCACGGAGAAAAAGGAAGTGCAGAGTATTTCTCTTGTCAGCCGTTCTGCTTTTTCCGGTCAGGAAAAGAACGGTGCCAAAATCGTGATCGGAGTCAGAGAAAGTGTTCGTTTAAATCCGGTGATCACACCTGCTGATGCCGCAGATCAACGTGTGACTTACAAAAGCAGCAACAACAAAGTGGCAAGTGTCACACAGGGCGGTGTGATCCGGGCAAAGAAAAAAGGAAATGCCGTGATTACGGTCACAACTGCAAACCAGAAGACCTGCCGCATCAAAGTGACGGTCAGACAGGCACCAAAGAAGGTTACGATCGGTGCAAAAAACAGGACACTGAAAAAAGGAAAAACCTTCCGGCTTAGGGTGAAACTTCCGTCCGGAAGTGCCGCATTCGGCATCCGATACAACAGCAGCAGGAAAAAAATTGCCACGGTGGATGCAAAGGGAAACGTGAAAGCCATCCGGAAAGGAAGTACAGTGATCACTGTGAAACTTTACAATGGAAAGAAAGCAAGACTGAAACTTACAGTCAAGTAAACGTATTGATGAAATTGAACTGAAAATTGTAAAAAGAGTATAATAAAACTGAAAAAAGAGCTGGAATGTACAGCAAAAAATACAAGAAAAGAGTCTGTTTCCGTCGTTTCGGAAATGGACATTTTCTTTTTGTTGTGCTATAGTAAAAATATATGGGTAACAACAGATTAGTAATTTTTTTTCAATAAGGATACTAATTGAATTCCGCAAAAGGAATCTTTTTATCCAGCATCATTTTAAGGAGGTATAATAAAATGGCTAGAAAAATGAAGACCATGGATGGTAACCATGCAGCAGCTCATGCTTCTTATGCATATACAGATGTTGCAGCTATCTATCCTATCACACCTTCATCTGTTATGGCGGAAGCAACAGATGAATGGGCAACTCAAGGAAGAAAAAATATTTTCGGACAGGAAGTTCAGGTAACAGAGATGCAGTCTGAGGCAGGTGCAGCAGGTACTGTACACGGATCTCTGGCAGCAGGTGCTCTGACAACTACTTACACAGCTTCTCAGGGTCTTCTTCTGATGATCCCGAACCTGTACAAGATCGCAGGCGAGCAGCTGCCGGGCGTATTCAACGTTTCTGCACGTGCACTGGCAAGCCACGCACTGTCAATCTTCGGTGATCACTCCGATATCTATGCCTGTCGTCAGACTGGATGTGCAATGCTCTGCGAATCCAGTGTACAGGAAGTTATGGACCTGACTCCGGTTGCTCATCTGGCAGCAATCAAAGGACGTATCCCGTTCATCAACTTCTTCGATGGCTTCCGTACATCTCACGAGATCCAGAAGATTGAAACATGGGATTACGAAGATCTGAAAGATATGGCAGATATGGATGCAATCGATGCATTCCGTAAACATGCACTGAACCCGAACCATCCTTGCCAGAGAGGTTCTGCACAGAACCCGGACATCTTTTTCCAGGCAAGAGAGGCTTGCAACCCTTACTACGATGCAATGCCGGCTATCGTTCAGGAATACATGGACAAAGTAAATGCAAAGATCGGTACAAACTACAAACTGTTCAACTACTACGGTGCTGCTGATGCAGAAAAAGTAATCGTAGCTATGGGATCTGTAAATGATACCATCGAAGAGACCATCGATTACCTGATGGCTGCCGGTGAAAAAGTCGGTGTCGTAAAAGTTCGTCTGTACAGACCGTTCTGTGCAGAAGCACTGATCGATGCAATTCCGGAATCTGTAAAACAGATCACGGTTCTTGACAGAACAAAAGAGCCGGGTGCTATGGGCGAACCGCTGTACCTGGATGTAGTAGCAGCTCTGAAAGACAGCAAGTTCCATGACGTACCTGTATTCACTGGTCGTTATGGCCTTGGTTCCAAAGATACCACTCCCGGCCAGATCATCGCAGTATATAACAATACAGAGAAGAAGCACTTCACCATCGGTATCGTTGATGATGTGACCAACCTGTCTCTGGAGATCGGCGAGAATCCGGTTACGACTCCGGCTTCCACCATCAGCTGCAAGTTCTGGGGTCTGGGTGCTGACGGTACCGTTGGCGCGAACAAGAACTCTATCAAGATCATCGGTGACCACACCGACATGTATGCTCAGGCATACTTTGAATATGACTCCAAGAAGTCCGGTGGTCTGACCATTTCTCATCTGCGTTTTGGTAAAGACCCGATTAAGTCTACATACTTTATCAGCCAGTCCAACTTCACGGCCTGTCACAATCCTTCTTACGTTCGTAAGTATGATATGGTTCAGGAAGTGGTTGACGGCGGAAGCTTCCTGCTGAACTGCCCTTGGGATATGGAAGGCCTGGAGAAGAACCTGCCCGGTCAGATGAAGCGCTACATTGCAGAGCACAACATCAACTTCTACACCATCGACGCTACCGCTATCGCTATGGAGCTGGGCCTGGGCAACCGCACCAACACCGTGCTGCAGGCTGCCTTCTTCAAGCTCTCCGGCATTATCCCCATTGAGGACGCCGTGAAGTACATGAAGGCCGCTATCGTCAAGTCCTACTCCAAGAAGGGCGAAGCGGTTGTTGAAATGAACTATAAGGCGATTGACGCTGGTAAGGACGCGTTACATAAAGT
>ERZ857750.337-NODE-337-length-67856-cov-17.977139_pt1 | contig 67856 bp, 61 predicted proteins | sample MGYA00519915_ERZ857750 | MGnify/ENA primary metagenome ERZ857750 (study PRJEB31778, sample SAMEA3449358) | human gut metagenome | biome: human gut; feature: human-associated habitat; material: faeces | place: United Kingdom | collected 2010/2012 ...
TAATGATTTTTTACTTCTATATACGGCAGAGTTTGTAAAATCAGTAAAAGTCCTTTTACAATCTTTACAGATATATCTTTGTTTACCATTATATTTACCATTTTTTGATATTAACTCAGAGCTACAGTTAATACACCTGCTATTATAGCTTTTGGTATTTTTCTGTCTTTAATACTTTTAACTAAGAATTCACCTGATAGTAATAATAAAGTTATTGGCAAAATTAAAAGAGCTATAAGTCCTACTATTACTTTTTTACTTGAATTTAAGTTTTTGAATTCATTTAACATTAAATATTCCCTCCCCATATGTTATATAAATACAAAATAAAGTAAAATTGGTAATTTTACCTTATAGTATATATTTTAACATATTAACTTTATATATTACAAAAATTATTTATCTATCTAAAAATAATATCTAAAATAGTGTCAAATTGTAGAAAAAATCATAATTATGTATAAAGTGGTAATATAAAGTGATAGGACTGTGCATTAGCCTATTGCTCCACTTTAAAAAAGGAAGGATTTGATGACTATGAGTAAATATTTAGTAGCTATTGATGCTGGACACGGAATGACTACTGGTGGTAAGCGTTCTGTAAAATTATCTTCCGATTTGTATGTTAATGGAGTCTTAGTTAGAAAAAAAGGTGAAGTAATTAAAGAAAATGAATGGAATAGAGCAGTATCTGAATATTTGGCAAAAGCACTTACTAGATGCAATATCGGCTATATGTATACTGCTGATATGACTGGAAAAACAGATGTATCACTTTCTACAAGATCATATAAGGCAAATAAAGCAGGTGCAGATATATTAATTTCAAACCATTACAATGCAATTGGAACAGCGTCAGTTTGGCAAACAAAAGCAAAAGGATTACTTGTTTTACGTACAAAAAACTCTTCTTCAAAATCTATTAAATTAGGAAATCTAGCAGTAAAACATTTAGCAGCAGATATCGACTATGAATACAACTACGGTTTGATGAGAGATGTCGATATGAGTGGATTTACATTAGCTATTTTAAGACAAACAAATATGCCTGCAATATTGATTGAATATGGATTTATGGATTACGAAAAAGAAGCAAAACTTATGTTAAACCCATCACATCAAGAAAAATGTGCAGAAGCAGTTTGTAAGGCAGTTTGTGAGTATTTTGGGATGAAATACGTTTCTAAAACATCTACAGGAAGTAGTACTACAGGAAAAAAGACTCTATACCTAAGAGTAATAGCTGATGAAGTAAATATACGTAGTGCAGCTGATTTTACTGATGAAAGTGTAGTCGGTGTAGTTAAAAAAGGAGGAGTATATACTGTTGTTGAAAAAATAGAGAGAACAGGAACAGATATGTATAAATTGAAATCAGGTGTTTATATAACTGCATCTACTAAATATGTAGAAGTTTTTGAGAGATAGTTTTAGATAAGAATTAGGTAAAATGATTATATAAAGTAAAAGTTATTAGAACAAGTAAAAATTATTAGATTAAGTAAAGGTTACTAGAAAATATAAAATGATTAGATAAAGTAAAACACAGTAACTATAAAAAGTATAAAAAAGCTAAGACTTGCTTTGCAGGTCTTAGCTAGTTATCAAATCTTAAATATATTTATGTCACCAAAATTTTAATTAAAATATTATTCAAAAGCTGGTTTTATATAATGTTTAATCAGCTCTATTTTTTCTGAGGAATTTGGGACAAAGAGTGCGGAAATAGCAATTACAATATTGTCCTTTGTATCTACATATATGCTGTTTCCGCCGTCTCCCATAGCTACAAAACTATGATCATCTAATATCCACCACAAATACCCATAGCTCAAATCTCCCAGATTTATATGAGGTGAAGTGCTTTCTTTTATATAGCCCTTATCCAAAGCTATTCCTATTAAAAGTGATATTATGCTCTTTGTGACTGAATAGATGTGGATTTTACTTTCTTTATTGCAGTTATTTTCGTAGTTTTCATAAACTAATTTGTCGTCTTTTAAAACGACAACCCCACATATATTGGGGTGATTTTTCTTTATTATATCTTCAAAAGTTTTCACTTTTTCTTTATTCATATTTCTACCTCCTATTTATTATAGGATTAATAGTAGTTTAACAAATGCATTTGATTTTGTGATTATCACATTTCACTATTTCCTTACAATAAGAGTAATTTGATTTAAAATTTTTTACAAGAATTATTTTAAAATAACTTCTTTTCGATAGTTATAAGTGTATTTTTATACTAGATGTAGTATTTATTAGATATTATTTTATACATTATAAAAATATATGGAGGGTAATAAGTTGTGAAATAAAGCTGGACTAGGCAAAATAAATTATTAAATAAAAATAGATTTAATGAAATAATCAATCAAAAATATTTAAAATTTCGTATATATAAAAAGAGATTTTTATGTGAAAAATTAAAAAATAAAAAATAACATTTCTAACAAAAAATAAAACAAAGAAAACGATTTCAAATTTAAAATATATAATTTTCAAAAATAAAGGTATGAAATTAGTAGATTTATGTCTACTATTTTTTTTTGCAAAAAATAACTCGATAAATCGTTAAAAATGTAGGAATTTGACTAACGAAAATTAAAGGAATGAACAATAAAAAACACGAAGTTTGTATATAAAAAAATTTATATTGTAACAGGAGGGATTAATATGAGAAGTTTCAATAATATATTAAGAGATGTTCATTTAGGTAAAGATGTAGATCCAAAGGAATTAAAGATGGCGCTATTACTGGCAGAAAATCAATTAGTTCTTTCTAACAAAGACATTATCAAATGCTTAGATACACACGCTGATAGAATTGCATTAGAAGGAGAAATAGGTAAGAACAGAAATAAACGCACTTTGCATCAACAAATTTCTATAGAAAAAGCTTTGGAAATCAATAATTTGTAGAATTATGCAGATAACTATGAATTTTAATGTTATAGATTTCGGAAACGGGCCTATTTATATTGTTTAAAGTTTGTTTATGCTGTGTTAGATAAAATTATAAAGTTATCTAACACAGCATTTTTTATAGATATTTTTATAATATATAGTAGTTTATATTTATTTATAAATTGTAGATAAATATAATTTTTCTAAATATATTTAAAAAATCTACATTTTTAAATGTATTTTAGTATAAAGAGTTAAACCTAAATCATAGGTTTATACAATTTTAATTCCAAATAGTAATTTGCAAATGTTATACCTGTATATGGCAATACCCAAAGTAGTCCAAGTCCAAGAGGTAGTATACCTAAGATAAACCATCCTATAAATGATAAACCTAAGACGATTATGTTCCAGAAGTTACCTTGTACTAAATTTATACTTTGTTTTGCAGCATCTATAATCGGTGCATCTGTATCTAATATTACTAATAATGAGAATGATAAGTACACTTCTATTACTGTTATACATATTCCTAAAACAAAACTCAATAATACTCCAGAATATATTGCTACATATTGTATAAGTGTAGTAGCTAAAGATAAAAGCAATGTATATACTATGCATTTTAAAACTTTCATCCAAGATGTCTTCATCCAAGAGAATTTAACTTGGTCGAAGTCGTCGTTTTTGGCTATATTCAAAAACAATGTAGTTGTAAAAACGCTAGCTATTGTTGTAATTACAACTTGGAATATTGAAGATAATGTGGAGTCATTTAACATTCCTATAATGAGTGCTTCCAATACATAAACTACTAAAACTGTAATTACAGGGACAATCCAAAAAGCATTTAATTTTCTTTTGGCATCTTTTTTTATTTCTGCTCTAGTTTTCATAAGTCCAGCCTCCTATTTTATAATGAAAAATTTACTATTTTCCTTAATCGTAGCATATATTATAGAGTATAGTGTAAAATATTTAATTTTGTAACCAAACTGCAACCTATGAATATAATGAATTATGTTTGATTTTAGTGGAGGTATATCGATGTTCAAGAAAATTATTTCTATCGTAAGTGCAGCGGCTCTAGGGGTTTGCTGCTTAACAGGATGCAGTAATGATACTGCTGGTGATAAAGGCGATAAAGAATCAAAAGAGTTACAAAAAATAACTGTAGCAGAAGTTACTCACTCTGTATTTTATGCACCACAATATGTAGCTATGAGTAAGGGCTTCTTTGAAGAAGAAGGTCTAGAAATTGATTTAGTAAATACTCAAGGTGCTGATAAAACTATGTCAGCTTTAATCTCTGGAGATGCTGATATAGGACTTATGGGACCGGAAGCATCAATTTATATTTACAATCAAGGTGAAGACGATTATGCAGTTAACTTTGCACAACTTACTCAATGTGATGGTAGTTTCTTAGTTTCTAGAGAAAAAATAGATAATTTCTCTTATGACGATTTAAAAGGTAAAGAAGTTCTTGGAGGTAGAGCAGGAGGCGTGCCTTTAATGACTTTGGAATACGTTTTAAAACAAAATGGTGTTGAAATTGGAGAAGATACTGCTAGTGGTCAATGTAACGTAAGAACAGACGTTCAATTTGCAGCTATGGCTGGAGCATTTGCAGCTGGTGAAGCAGATTTCACAACAGCTTTTGAACCAACAGCTACTCAACTTGAAAAAGACGGTTCTGGATATATAGTTGCATCAATAGGTAAAGATTCAGGTAAAATACCTTACACTGCTTATTCTTCAACAAAATCTTATATGAAAGATAACAAAGAAGTATTAGAAAAATTCACAAGAGCAATATATAAAGCTCAACAATGGTGTAAAGATGCTAGCGATAAAGAAATCGCAGAAGCAATTCAACCTTACTTTGAAGACAATGATATAGACGAATTAGTTACAGTTGCTAAACAATATAGAAAAATAGGCGCTTGGTGTGAAAATCCATACTTTGAAAAAGAAAGTTTAGATAACTTGATGAAAGTTATGGAAACTGCTGGCGAACTTGAAAAAGAAGCTCCATATGATAAGATAGTTGATACTAGTATAGCTCAAAAAATAATAGATGAAAAATAATTATAGGAAATAAATAGTTTGGTTATATAAATAGAACATTTGAAGTAGTTTTTTCATAAAAGAAAATAAGGGGTAGTTAACAAGAGGTATTTGGGGATAGCTCATAAAAAGGAGTTGATCTTATGGAAGTTAAGAAAGACACAATTATACGTACAACAGTTTTGGTAATTGCCCTTTTAAACCAAATTTTGACTAGCACAGGTCACGATATTTTGCCGATTTCTGATGAAGAAGTCAGCCAAGTGATATCACTGGCATTTACAATAGGTGCGTCAATTTGGGCTTGGTGGAAAAACAACTCATTTACAAAAGCTGCTATAGAAGCGGATAAAGTTTTAAATGAAAAAAAGTCCAATAATAATTAGGTTTAGATGCTTGGAGTTTTTATAGATTCCAAGCATTTTTATGTGATTAAATATAACAAAATAAAATGGTAAAAAAATCTAATGACTTGCTTGACAAATAAATAACAGTTAGATTAAAATGATAAATATGTAATATTAAAGATGCAAAAATACAAGCAAAATATATAAAATACAAGCAATAAATAATATTAAATAAGGGGGAATTAATATGAACAATGAAGTAAATACTTTATTTAGGTCTTATAATGATTTAGACTTAGTAAAAGCAGAGAACATAGTATTAGAATCTGAAACAAAGTTAGACGATAAAGAGAGAAAAATCTTAATGCATGTTTTTTCAGCATTTAAGAAAAATAAATTCCAAGATAGAAATATAGTATGCTCTATTAAAGACATATGTGAAGACGATTTAATACAACTTCAAGACAAAAGAGTTATATTAATAAATATAGATAGAAAAGAATACGTACTTACACAATGGTACAAAATGAGAAGACAAAAGGGGACTAATGCCGTAGTTGTTGAGCTAGACGATATGGTATGTGAGTATTTTAGGCTATTTCCATCAAATTATTTAAATTAGCACGTAGGAAAAGGGTTTCAGGAACTTATTTTACTAAAATATAAATAAATTACCTAATAGTTGTAAAAATGTATTATAATACCTATATACATATATATAGGAGGAATACATTTGAAAAATTTTACAAAAAAATTATTTACATTAGGTATAATATTTACACTAATAATTGGGATGGTTGGATGTTCTAAACCACAGAAAAAAAAAGAGGTTGTTCTTACTAATACACAAGAACAAGAAAAAACTATTTACGATTTAAATGGTATACAAAGCTATGAAGAGATCGATTCAAATGCGATTGTAGAAATTAAAAAATCTATGGCACAAGATGAAAATGTATTTGTAAAACAGATGTTTAATACATTAGCAGATGTTATAGAATTATTGCCAGAGGGCGTAAAAACACTACAACTGAGCGTATTTGCATCTAATATAAGTACAGATGACGACTTTTTAATATTTTCATGCACAATACCAGAAGATGGCCTAAACAATATAAGAAAAGAGAAACTAACTTCTATAGAAGGATTATCTAAAAACTGTGAACAACTATACATAGACGAGATAGTGTCTGAGGAGGCTGTAAAAAACGTAATATGGCCAGGAGCAGAGGGATATATAGTATATGAGGCTCCAGAAGAAAAAACTTACGAATCTGAAGAAAGTACAACAATACAAAGTCAGACAAGCTCTACTCAAGATTTTGACAAAGGTTACTGTGATATGTGTGGCGATTATGGAAAAATGTATCAATTAGTAGGATATGACCTTTGTTTAGATTGTTATAATGAGTATAATGTAAGATGTGCAGACTGTGGTACGTCGCTTGCGTTTACTGATTTTGCGATTAAGGCACCTAATGGGACTTGGTACTGCGTATTTTGTGGAGAAGATAGAGGATATTCGTACGACGATATATATTAAAATTTAAAATATGATTATATAGTATAATTTGATATAAAAAGAGATGGTGATTCACCGTCTCTTTTTTGTTATGGAAGTATGTTAGAAAAATAATGGAAATATTCAGAAATTTGCTTGACGTCCAAATAACAATTGTATAAAATTAATATTAATAAATAATATCAACAGGGGGTATTCATTATGAAAGGAAAAGTAAATACTTTATTTCTAGGCAACAATAAAGAGTTATTGGAAAAAGACAATGTGGCGTTAGAATCTGAGACAGATTTAACAGATATAGAAAAAGACATACTAAAAGACATATTTGCTGAAATAAAGAAAAATGACTTTGAAAATAAGGGGATTAAGTTTTCGCTAGATGATTATTCAAAAGACGATTTAATAAAACTTCAAAACAAAAAGGTTATGATAATCAATATAGAAAAGAAAGAATATGTTTTAACACAATGGTATAATATGCTTTGGAATAAAGAAAGCAACGAAGTTGTAATACAAGTAGAAGACATAGTGTTTGAATACTTAAGATTATTTGTGTTAAATAAATAAACAATATAAAGGACAGTTTCTAAACTGTCCTTTTTTAATTTCTATGGACTTTAGTCTGTTGAGTATGCTTGCATACTCAATGATTTATATATTTTAGAGTTTGGTAGATATAAATATGCCAAAAATATATATAAGTATCTTCGTTTATATGATATAAATATCGTCACATAAATATATAGTTTTTAAAAAACTTAATTTAATACTAAGCTGTTGTATATTGCTCGTGGATAGTCTTTACATAGCTCGAGTTTAACAGTTTCTTAAAAGCACTTATTTCTATCTGTCTTATTTTCTCTCCGGAAATACTACATATAAGGCTTATTTCCTTTAATGTGTAGATTTTGTTGTTTATAAAACCGAATTTGAGTAAGATAACGTTTTTCTCATCGCGAGTTAAACTATCTAGACTTTGGATGATATATTAACTATTATCAAAACTTCCTAAATCAGAATTTGAATCTAGATTTTGACTAGATATGATAGATATGTTTTTCATAGCAATCCCTCCTATATAATAATATACTTTATAGTATAATTATAGTATAAATTAAGCAAAAACAAAAATATAATAATAGATATAAGGTCAAAGTTGAGATTTTAAAGGGGGATACATTATGGAGGCGTTTAGTCGTTTATATTTAAATAATTATGAATTGTTAAAAGACAAAAATGATGTTTACGGGGTATTGATTTCTGTCTTTTCGGAAAGCGACAAGATTATAACCCAGGAAATAGAGTATGAAGAAGAGAGCACAAAAGTTAGATATATATTGAGTTGTAAAAATTACTCAGACAAATTAGATATTATGGGATTTACTTTAAAAAAGGCTTATGATGAGTTTTTTAAAGTGAGAAATATATATGAATCAAAGAGTGAATTTATAAAAATCCTAAATAAAAGTATAGAGTTTATTATAGATAATAATATTTATGACGAGTATTTTTTAGACAGAGAAAATTTAGAAATCTTGGAAAATGACAAAGATTTAGAAGATATGGTTTTATTTATTTTGAGAAATAAGGATATTTTATGGGGCGGGAGTTTTATAGATATCAGGTTTATTTTGAGGATTGTGTTGTCGCTTTATAGTGATTCTAAGATTATATATGATGTGAGCGAGATTATAGCAAATGGCTATTTTGATGAGGATTTTGAGTTTAGCAAAAGCGCCAAAGAAACTGCAAAATCTGAATATATAATAAATGAAAAGATTATCGTCCTTACAGAGGGAAAGTCAGATGCATGTGTTTTGGAGACTGCGCTAAATATCTTATACCCCCACTTATCAGAATACTACTCATTTTTAGATTTTAAGGCCACAAGACTTAGGGGGAGTGCTGATGCGCTTGTATCTACTATAAAAGCGTTTATCTCATCTGGAATAGCAAACAGAACTATTGCAATATTCGACAATGACACAGCGGGGCAAGAGGCCATGAAACTTTTAAGCGGGATAGAAATACCAAACAATATAAAAGTGCTTAAATATCCAGACTTGGAAATTGCGAAAAAATACCCCACAAAAGGCCCAACAGGAGATGTCGTAATGGATATAAACGGGATGGCGTGCAGTATAGAGTTATATCTCGGAAAAGACATCTTAACAGAAGACGAAGATAACTTAATTCCGATACAGTGGATTGGGTATTTTGAAAGTGCGGGCAAATACCAAGGCAGGATTTTAGATAAGGCAAACTGTCTAAAAAAATTTTTTGATAGAATGAATGATAAAGACATAAGCAGGGAAAACTTTGATTTTAGCGGGTTAGACGATATTTTAAAGATGATTTTTGAAGCATTTAATTAAAATTTACAAGCCAAAAATGTAGTACTATAATATATATAAAGGAAATTTGGAAAGAAAGTGAGTGAGAATAGGGGGACTCTATATGGGAGAAGAGAAAAACAGTATTGTCAATAAAATTCCAGAGGAGATAAAGCTGTATAATACATTATATTTAAAGTACAGAGAATATGGAAAAGAAGCGAGAAATACATTTAATAAGATCTTAGGTGAATATAAGGGACTAGACGATTTAGTTTCAGACGGATTTGATACGAGCCTAGACATTATCAAAACTTACATAGATTACGCTGTAGATACATTAAAAGATATGGATGTAGAAAATATAACAGAAGAAAATTTCACACAAAAATACTACCAAAAATACTGCACCTTTGGAGATGTATTTAATAATTTAGAAAATCAATATAAAAAAATCGAAAAATCAAATCACGACAAAATACTCAAGGAAAAAACAGAAATTTTTAACTCAGAAGAAGTAAGAGAAAATATATTAAACTCTATTGAAAACAGTGTAGTAGATATACATGAGGCAATCTTGGACTGTGTAGAAAACGAGACAGATAAGGACTTGTATAGAGTTACATCAGATGATAAAAAAGAGGCACAGGATTTACTTTTTAAATTAAAATCAGAATCGAAGTTGTTGAGAAACGACGAAAAGCTAAATATTTTAGAGAAAATGCTCGGCTCAAATCCATATCTAGAAGAAACTTATTTTTATTTATTAGATATAAATAAAGGCGACAAAAACAACCAAATAGAACAATACGCTAACTACTTTGGGATAGACTTAGCAAAGAGAAAATCAGAAATTATAAATTCTGAGATAAATAAATATCTAAAGGGCAATTTAGATAATGTAGGATTAAAAGACAAAAAAGAAATTCTAAATTCGTATTGTGAAAATTATTTTAGCCAAAAATACAAACAAAAAGATACATACTCAAACAAAGTCTATTTAGACAATTTAAATAAAATATATAAAGATACATTTAAAACACCGAAGCTAAATGAAGATGTAAATGAGCTTATAGACGAGTGTAATTTTATTTATGAAAAATATAATGATGAGAGATTTTTAAATATAAAAAACGAGATAGAAAAAAGTCTGTTAAACAGCAAAACTATCTCAAATCTTAAAAAAGAAAGCGATAATGAAATAAAAATTGAGATAAAAGAAGATGAGGCAGAAATAGAAAAAGAAGCTCAAAGAGAATATAAATTAGAATCAGAAAGAGAAGAGCCAAAACACGACGACCAACGCGACGAAAAGCATGACCAAAAACACGACAAACACAACCAAGAACATCACAACCAACACGACATCAAGATAAAATCAGAAAATTTACCACAAATTAAAAACAAACAACCTAAACAAAAAAATCAACTAGCTTATGATGAATATGCAGTAGCAGCAGAGCCTACACAAAAAAAGAGCACTTTGTCATATGGATTTAAAATAGCGAGTTTAATTTTTATGTTGTTCTCTGGAGTTATGTTGTTTGATCTATTTATACAGATATTAGACAATAGATTTATTTATGGAAGAGATTTATTATTATCATATGTCACAGTAGGGATTTTGTTTGGGCTTAGTTTAGTCTGTAATTATGCTGCGATTAAAAAAACTCACCCATACGGAAAGATAGTATCCAACAAAAGTATACTAATCAGGGTATTTATAGCGATTATATCTTTTATAGGCGGTACAATATCGGATAAAACATATATAGAGGCGTTTTGTCTTACAATCGGGATAATGGCATTTTTATATATTATAAGAGATTGCCTTTTTAGACGAGGGGAATAAAGATTATTATTGTCGGGACTTTTTAAGTGGTTCATTTTAATTTAAATTTATATTGATTTTCATTGTACTATCGTTCTGGTCTATTTATTTTGGAAAAAACGCCTATTTTACATAAAATCATTATATAATAATAGTAAGTAAACTGACTTTTGTGAGGGGGCGTAGTATGTGGTTTAGAAGAAGAAAAATAAAAAGCAAGCAACCATCAGAAATCAGCAAACAAGATATAGAAGAAAAGAAAATTGTCGAGGCTAAATTAGCCAAGGAAATTAGACAACATTATATAAGTATTTCAAATGCGACAACTGTTATTTGTTATAATACAAATTGGAATAATAAGAATCTAGAAAAATTTTGGAAAAAATATCGCCAAAACCCCGAGTTTTTATCTCTAAGGGGGCTTGATATTGTGATTTCAATGTATAAATTGGCGGGGGACGTAAATAGTTATTTCGATTTACATAAAAAAGTATTTAAACGCAATGTAGTAGAAAAAATTTCAAAAAGGCATTTTTACCAAGACACAGTAGACAAGATTATGACAAATTACGATAATTCATGCAATCAGATTATTAAAAAAAATCATGGATTTGAAGGTAATTCATATTTTGAAAAGGCACAAGGATGTGGATTTATCCAGCTTTATAATAATTTTAGAAATAGAGATTGGGATTATTTTGTATTTAATCTTGTATTTAATATATATAAATACGACGTGGAAAGTTTTAATAGAAGTGGGTTGAATTTTTCACAAAGCGAACTAAAACAACTCTACAAAGAATCTGGGGATGAATTGCTGTTTTTTACGGTGCAATATGGGTATGCATTTTTGTTTATGTCGTATATCTTAATGCTTAGAAAATACGAGGTGTTTATCCAAAATGATATAGTCTTGTTGGTCTTAGAGCAGATAAAAAGTGATAATGATGACAAAATGGATATTTTTCAAGAATTTTACCTTCTATACAGCAGTTTATATAGAAGTGCATATGATGAGGAGTATTCTTATGATGAAATAGCTACATTTATTATTAAACAAGAAAATATAGAGAAAAGAGATATGTTTTTAGATTGTGATTATTATAAAGAAGATTTAAATGATTTTAAAAAGGACAAAAACTTTAAAAAAATGCTATTTAATATAGATAAAGTCGAGTTTTTCAATAAACACTCTAAAAAAGATCCTTATATAAAAGAAAACAGAGATTATTTTTATAATGAGTTGTTCGACTATCTTATGATAAAATGCATGGACTATCTAGATGATGATGAGTTTTTGAAGATTTTGTTTTGTAAAGAAGCCTATATAGATAAGTTCTTGAGATTTGGCTTATTTTAAATAACCTCCATTTTATGGTATTATAGAAAATGATATAAACAAAGTTTAGAAAAACTTAACAAGTATAAGTTTAAAAAGACTAAATAAGTATAAGTTTAGAAAATCTGAATAAGTTTATAAAAGGAAACAATACTATTATTAATGACAAGTGAAATATAAAGGTGGAGGTATTATTTATGAAAAGGATAATTATCGTACTTGGAGTAGTTTTATGTTTATTTATAAATGGATGTATCGATAAGGACAAGCAAAACTCTTCAGACGACAACAGTGATGCAATCGAAAATATAGACGAAAATTATCTAGACGAAGACAATGACGACATAAACGACAAAGACGACGACGGATACGAAGATGAAGACGAAGACGACGGGGCAAGTGATGCCGAAGACCAAGAAAACAAGAAAGATAACGCAGATTTTTAAATTTAAAAAAAATTTACAAAATGTGTTTAAAAAGTGAAAACATGTCTACAATAAAAATATACTTATTTATATACAATACATAAACTTTAATCCAAAAAACCCATAATAAAATTAATTAAAGACATTTTGTTCCTTGTTTGTTGCAATGGCCGTTCGGAAGGTCATATAATAAGCCCATAATTATTATGCATAATCAAGGAGCAAGAGATTCCAATCTTGCTATTTGCCAATCGGACTTTACATACATAACTCTCGGTTCGATTGGCACTTTTTTTTACAACAATTTATTTTCACAAATTATTAAAGTAATTTATTGAAAATTACGAAAAATATACCTACAATATAATCAATAAGTAGATTTTTAAGGGGATGATAATATGGAGTTTTATAGAAGAAAGTCACTACTTAAAAAGACTCTCAAAGAAACTGGCTTATTTTCAGCATTCGACGTTTTACAAGACGACAGCAAGATGTTGAGACTAAGTTTAAAACCATCAGTTAGAATGTTTGCTGGGGACTTTTATGAAGTATCCATATCAATACCGAATTCTAGTTGTTATAATTCAATAAATTATGTTATTGCAAAATTAGAAGACAACAAAAAGAAAGATTTAGTGCTTAGATTGTTGCATAAATACAACAACGACAGCTTAGTTATAAAATACTACATTACACCACAAAATTTTATAACGGCGAAAATAGCATATATCGGATCAGGCAATAACTTTAGTGGATACGAATTTATCGAACTATTGCAAGATGGTTTGGGAATTGTATCAAATGTCAAAGATGATATAATGGACATCTTATAAGTTTTATATTATTTTTTATTTAGGGGGCGAGATTATGAATTTTGCTGAGAAAAAACCGATATTAATCCACGAGTTGCAAGAGTCGAGAACTTTAAATAGATTTGAAATAATAGAAAATAACGAAAACAGACTATGTCTTTATACACTACAAGATGTATATGGGATGAAATATCCTTGTGAAATTAGACTATTTATGATTTCTGACAACCCGTTTACAGTCGTCACTTATAGATTTATGAAGGGGAAAAACTCAGATTATCCGATTGAATTATTGGAATTTCTAAACGAATACAATGAAAAATACGAAGCATTTAAATTTTATATAAATAGCGAAAATGTAGTTGTGGGCGAACTTGTATATGCTCATGGAGAAGATACATTCGACAGCGAAGAATTAGTAGAGCAGATAAAATATGGAATCGAATGTGTGAGCTTTGTGCACCAAGATATGCTTAGAAGATTTTTATAATCAAGATAAACTACAATCAAAGTAATAAACCTCCTTATTTTATCATATATAAACATAAGGAGGTGGGCGATTGTGAAAGAAGTGGGGATTGAGCGCTTTGTCGAAACACTCGAAAATAAGGAATTATATCGAACTGATTTGAATCGTCCAGGCAGAGAATGTACAGTGATGTATCATTCGAGAGATAACCCAATACACTTGGTCCTGGATTGTAACGTTATTATGAGATTTGGTGACAAAATTTTGTTGTTATCCAAAGACGCAAACAGCACGAGCAAAATTGGGTTTAGAGCCATAAGGACATTTAAGATTGGATCAGAAGAAGAAGACGATAACGAGACGAAATACTATGATTTTGAAATAGAATTAAAAAACGGAGATTATATAGAATTTAGTTTTATTGAAGAATAAAGTTTAAATAAAAAGGCGTGAGGGATCACGCCTTTTGCTATTGTAAAATTTGGGGGATTGTGATTCTATTTAACGAGTTTGTGATAAGGAATTTAAGTGTTTATAAAAAACTTCCTTGTTCTAGTTTTGGGGAGTAGCCGTAGTCTTTTTGCAGTTCTGATTTTCCTTGGGTGAAAAATCTCTTTCTATCGCTGTCAAAGTGTAGTTTTAGTTTTTTCTTTATTATGCCTGTGATTCTGTTTTTTAGAAGGAGGATGTAGGTTTCGGGCTCGCTGTTTTCGCGAGTTGCTTTAAATACGTAGTCCGCCAAGTTTGGGATTTCGCTTGCTCCTGATATTTCAAAAACGTGTGGCTCACGATTTAAAAGTGAGCTTTTGTTGGAGTGGGCGACTAGGATTATGACGAGGTCGTATTTTTTTGCTAGGTTTTTTAGTGATTTTACGGCGATAATTTGTTTTTCGTATTTGTCAGAACCGCTACATTCTAGCGTCATCAAGTTGTCTAATATAAACAGTTTTACATTTTTCTTAATTGCAGCGTACTCAATGGCATTTACTAAATTTATCTCGTCGGCTGTGGCGTCTTTTGAATAGTAAAACAGCCTGTCTTTTGCCCAATTTAGAATTTCCTCGCGACCTTCTGGCGTAACTTTTGTATATCTTCCAAAAGAATTAATACAAGATGAAAGGTGGTTTGGATTTGCGACAGTTTTACAAAACCAATCCAACGACATCTGGTAAGAAAGTTCACCAGAATATAAAAATCCATTAAAGCCCAAACTCATAGCATTAGACAAAATCTGATTTAAAAATGTACTTTTTCCAGAGCCGGGATTACCTGTCAAAACAGTCAGCGTACCGAAGTGTAGCCCGCCGCCGGTCGCCGAATCAATCGCAGAAAATCCAGTTTGGATACTTCCCACATCATCAACTTGAGGGGCAATAGTTGACACATCTATAATCAAATCCTCTACATTTCCACTGTCAAAAAGTGTCGCTTTTAAGTCGTCAGAAAACTGTAGAAGGTCTTTGCTATCTAGCTTTTTGATGTCTTTTGTAGTGTTTGAAAGCAGGTCCTTTATGCTGCGTTTTGTCGCCAAATCCTTGACAATTTTCATGTGAAACGATACATTGTCAGAAACTGAAATGAGAGCAGTCAGCCCAGCAAGATAAGAAATTCCACCTGCCTTTTCGAGCATGTCGTTTTTTTCAAGCTCAGCCCTCAAAGTCACCGGATCGATTCCGATATTAGTGTCGTATAGCTTTTTCATATATGTGTAGATGATTGAATGTTGAGTGTAGAAAAAGTCGTCCGCGCACAAGTTGACCCTGTTGCCCTCGATAATTACATCATTTTCTAAAAATACACAGCTCAAAATATTTCTTTCCGCATCTAAGTCATATAAATTCATAAAAATCACCTCGATTTTAAATTTACTACATATCTTCAAACTCGCTTAAGTCCGAGCTTGAATACTGATTTAACTGTTTTGAAGATAAACTTTGTTTTGAATATAGACTGCATTGTGAAAGCAGGTTTTTCTTTGAAGTTTCAAAGTTTTTTCTAGCTAGAACTTTTTCATAACAATCCCTGAAATACCAAGGATTTAAAATATGAGTACCCCAAAATCCATTTTCTAGATAAATCCACTTGATAAGCTCCGTAACCTCTTGGAAGTTTCGGTTGTCTTTGTTTAAAATAATATCAAACGCCTTTGACCAATCGTTAAAATTAGGCTCTTTGAACGTTGGGTTGTTTTTCTTTATCAGAGTCCACATAAGCTCAGAAAGTAAAAATTCCGCACTCACGTCATCTTTGTACTGTGATGTGATAGATTTATTTGATAGATTAATTATTTGGTTAGACTCTAAAGACGAAGGTGATTGCTCTAAAGACGAAGGTGGTTGCTCAAAAGATGTAGGTAATTGTTCTAAAGACGAAGGTGATTGCTCAGAAGATGTAGGTGATTGTTTTAAAGACAAAGGTGATTGCTCAAAAGATGTAGGTAATTGTTCTAAAGACGAAGGTGACGACTCAAAAGATGTAGGTGATTGTTCTAAAGACGAAGGTGATAATTCAGAAGATATAGAACTAGTATTTAAAGATAAGTTTTCTTCATCTAAATTATTTAAATTATTGACTTTATCAAAAGGCTCAGCACTTTTTTCATATGCGTCAATATCTGACATTAGAGAAGATATTTCGTCTTTTGTTAAACTAGATTTTTTCTTAGTTTTCTTAGATGATTTAGAGTGTGAAGGACTTTGTGTAGATATAAGTTTTATAAAATTTTCTCCAAGTGTATAGTAAGTATAACTGCCATTTTCTTTTAATAAGACTCTTTTCAAAACGCCACATTCGCATATTTTTCTAAGTCTTCTATAAAAAGCATTTGTCTGCATACTTAAAATTGGAAGTTCGTCAGTTAGTTTTTTGTGGCGAATCCAGTAGTATTTTTCGCCATTTATAAACTCTGTGCGCATATTTCCAGAGTCTTTAAAATCTACAAACCATCTAAGTATTATCAAATCCAAAGCATCAAGACCAAGATCTTTTGCAACTTTTTGAGAAAATCCTTCTATTGTGTACTTCATAATAAAACCTCCTAAAAAAATTTTTAAAAAATATGTATAATATAAAATAATAATGTCCATAATGTAGTTAGATAAATAACCAACTCTTTTGAAACTTCAAAAGAGACAGTACTCATGAGAGCAGGTACTCATTGTTTTTCATCAATTATTCATTTGTATCACTTAAAATATTAATGATATAATTTAAAAAGTCATTAATAAAGCTGGACTTTCTGGTTTGCTCTCAAGTTAAATCACAACATACATAAACATCCTGCTGGAAGGTCCAGTTTATTACTTTTATAATATAATAGTAAATAAAAATAATATAAAAAATCCAACAAACTACTTGAAAAAAATATTTTTTTTAAAGTTTGACAAAAACAGTAAAAAATTTTTATTTTTTTTAAGAATTTTAAAAAAGTCAGGAGGATTTTTTATTTTTTTGTATAATTATATATTATAAGAAAGTTAGAAATCCAAAAATAGTTTTTTATATAGTTATAATACTTCATATATATTACTAATAAGAGGTTTTAAAAAATATAATATAGAGCTAATACTTTTCATATAGGGATTTCGCTTTTAAATTATAATAAAGGAGGGATGATAAGTAGAAAATTTAAGATATCAGTATTATACAAGCACAATAAAAAAATTAAAGAAAAGGGGAGGAAATTATGAAAAAAAATTATGAAGTTGATGAAAGATATCTTAAAGTAGTTCCAATAAACCTACACTCTTTTGTAAAAATAGTTGGAATCGAATTTTATGAAAAGATAGTAGAAGAGTATGGTGGGGGAGGAATATATATTCCATCTCAGAAAAAACACGATATATCAAAAAAGAATAGAGCGATATATGAAGATTATAGGGATAAAAATATGAACTATAGAGATCTTCGTAAAAAATATAAACTTAGTGAAACGACAATAAGAAAAATAATCGACAAATGTTTAAAAGAGGATTATAAAAATAAAAAGTAAGATAATATAATAAGATGCAAGAATGATGAATAATATAGTCAAAGGCCCATAACTAGATTGAAATTTAGATTTAGTTATGGGCTTTTAAAAGTGTGTGGAATTAATATTGAAATTTTTTGGCGAATTTGATAATCTTTATTATATTAAGATTAATTATACTGATTTTAATATCAACATAAGATGTTTTTAAATTATATTTAACTTATAAGTAATTTATAATTAACCGTAACATGTGATGTATGAAAAGCTGGAGAGTATTTTGACTTTCTGGCTTTTTTGTTATTTTTTCCAATCGAAAAAATTTGTTTTGACTTGGGTTGGTGATGTTGCAAGGGCTTGAGGGTGTTTTTTGATTTTTTTATGGCATTGGGGGTTTGGTTGGAAATAATTCTTAGAAATGTTGGTATTTGGGGAAGTGTGTGATATTATATAAATGTAGAATGTGTAAAATAGGGTGGTTTAACAGTAACATATGATGTATTTAAATGTAGATAAATTAGGAGATGCAGTAAAAGAATTTGGAAGTTTAACAGTAACATATGATGTATTTAAATGCTACTTGCTCTTTGCTCATCTCTCTGCTAACTATTGTTTAACAGTAACATATGATGTATTTAAATATGCAAACGTACTATGGTTAATACTCTTAGCACTTAGTTTAACAGTAACATATGATGTATTTAAATGTTAGCACTCTAGTTTGTTTAACATTTTCAGATAATGTTTAACAGTAACATATGATGTATTTAAATTTTCTTGTACATATTTTTTTACAGCGCCATCACTTGTTTAACAGTAACATATGATGTATTTAAATTTTGGGCAATGAAATATCATTTTAAGTTCTGGATATTGTTTAACAGTAACATATGATGTATTTAAATTTAGATGTTGTTTTAGGTTTATCTAAGAAGTCGAATGTTTAACAGTAACATATGATGTATTTAAATTTAATACAGGAAGGATACGACTATAAAACTATACAAAGTTTAACAGTAACATATGATGTATTTAAATGAAAAGGTTGATTACTTTTTAACAAAAGGAAAAGATGTTTAACAGTAACATATGATGTATTTAAATAAGGCAATGGGTGTTATGTTGTATTAACTTGGGGTAAGTTTAACAGTAACATATGATGTATTTAAATGTTTGTGCTACTGGATTACCTAATCCACTATTAATGTTTAACAGTAACATATGATGTATTTAAATCAAGTTACAGAGTTCCAAGGTAAACCCAATTTAGATTGTTTAACAGTAACATATGATGTATTTAAATGTGTTTGTTTTTAGGACTAGGTCCTGAATTTCGTTGTTTAACAGTAACATATGATGTATTTAAATATGATGTAGATACTTTTTTAGAAAGGCAACAAACTGTTTAACAGTAACATATGATGTATTTAAATCTTTTGATAGATATATAATACACTATAAATTATTAGTTTAACAGTAACATATGATGTATTTAAATCTTAATAACGTTAACATATTTGCAATTCTTTTTTGCGTTTAACAGTAACATATGATGTATTTAAATACAATTATAGAGCTAATATAATGGCGAAGAATAGTGGTTTAACAGTAACATATGATGTATTTAAATAATTGTTTTTCTATTTCATCCTGTCCTATACAAAATGTTTAACAGTAACATATGATGTATTTAAATTAAGTTATAGAGTTTATTCTTTTATTCATACACAAAGTTTAACAGTAACATATGATGTATTTAAATTGGGATTGGTTTGACGGAGATATATCAAGTTATACAGTTTAACAGTAACATATGATGTATTTAAATTTTGTTCCTTTTTGTTTTAATCCACCTGTAGTATAGGTTTAACAGTAACATATGATGTATTTAAATAACTTTCAACACTAACAGAACCATTTACAGTACCACGTTTAACAGTAACATATGATGTATTTAAATGAGTTACTACAATCTATTTCTATTAATTTATCTTTGTTTAACAGTAACATATGATGTATTTAAATAACATTCCTAAACCTGTGTCCGTAACCGTAAACACTGTTTAACAGTAACATATGATGTATTTAAATGGACTTACATATCCTGCTATCCAAATGTTTAAAACAGTTTAACAGTAACATATGATGTATTTAAATTTTAACGGAATTAGTTGGTATATAGTTCCATCTAGAGTTTAACAGTAACATATGATGTATTTAAATTAGATACATTAGGCATTTTATTTATTTTGTTTATCTGTTTAACAGTAACATATGATGTATTTAAATCAAAAGATACAAATAAGTTTGTAGATATTATGGCGGGTTTAACAGTAACATATGATGTATTTAAATACCAGCTGGTGGAATTTCAAATGCAACATTCACTTTGTTTAACAGTAACATATGATGTATTTAAATTTTGTTCCAATAGGTACTTGTTTTCCAAAGTCATTGTTTAACAGTAACATATGATGTATTTAAATTCTGTTGTTGCTAATTTGTCTAATTTATTTAGTATTGTTTAACAGTAACATATGATGTATTTAAATCCGATTATTATAACCTCGTCTATGTATATTGTTTTGTTTAACAGTAACATATGATTTATTTAAATCTTTTTAAAGTAAATCTTGTCGAATACTTTAACACAGTTTAACAGTAACATATGATGTATTTAAATGAAATAGACGATCTGAAATAATGCAGTTATCATAGTTTAACAGTAACATATGATGTATCTAACTCCATTTAACAATTTTTAAAATATATATTTTCAATTCAATAAAAATAAAACACATACTTCATCTCAAAAAATAAAAGTAAACCAAAATACATCTCCTAATTAACAAAAATCACTTAATGCAACAATTATTGAAATATAAATACAAAAATATTGTGAAAATATGTAAAAGTCATATATAATAAAAATATAAAAAATAATAAATCTGGGGGACATAACATGAAAGTTATACAAATAAGGGTAAAAATTTTACTAAAAGAAGATACAAATGCAAGTGATATACAGTCAAAGGTATGCTCTCTAATCGATTATAGCTTTTCAAAAAGAAAAGAATTGCTAGAAATGCACAAAAAAAACGAGTATAAATTTTATTGTTTTGATTTTCCATATCCAGTTGAGGCAGATAAAATTTATAAAAAAGGAAAGATATATACGCTTACCATAAGAACGGTTAATTTAGATTTGGGAGAGTTTTTCTCAAATTCGCTTTTAAATATAGAGACACATTCTATCAAGGCATTATCTAGCGAAATCAAAATCATATCTCAAAGACCTATTGAAAAAATTTATTCTCTAACACCAGCTATAATTAAAAATGAAAACGGATATTGGCGAGATATTATGTCGATTGATGATTATGAAAGAAGGATAAAGGAAAACCTTATAAAAAAATACAACAAAATCACAGGGGAAAAGATGAAAGAGAATTTTGATCTTTTCAACAAAATTGATGTAAAAAACAAAAAGCCTATTTCAGTAAAATATAAAGATATAAAGCTATTAGGTGACAAGATAAACCTTTATATAAGTGATGATAAAAGGGCACAAAAACTGGCATATATGGCGCTTGGTGCGGGAATTATGGAGATGAATTCGAGAGGCTGCGGATTTGTAAACTATAAATTCCTATAAATAGGGGGTGTTTGAATGTTAAAGGATTGTTTAGATATTTTTGAACAAATACTAAAACAAGAAGGCGACAAATTAATTACAGATTATCATATACCAGCTGATGGGACTTATATAATAGTAGATATTTGTAATGATGGGTTTAAAATGAGAGAACCTTTTGATATAAAGCTTGATAAAAATAGTGATAAAGCTTTAGAAACTGGAGATATAGACTATAATAAAGCAAAGATGTACGACTATTACAGCAAGCTAGTTGATATGAATAAACCTATGGATACGACAAAGACAATTCACAGCAACAACTACCTTAGTTTTTTTATTAAAAAGGAAAATATAAAAAACAAGTTAAGTGATAAGATTATAGATGATTTTTATAATATTTTAAAAGAACCTATGAAAAAATATCAAAGTAATAAAAAATCAAGAGATGTCTATAAAATGACTGAAGACGAAATAGGCAAAGTAGATGAAGAGCTTTTGGAAAGTATAAGAAGCTGGATAAAAGGCAATATTTTTAAATTAAATATAAATACAAACAAAGATTATTTAAAGATATTTTTTAGGTTTAAAGATGAAGATAAGACGATAGAGCTTTATAAAAAGGAAAGTAAAAGATACCTTATACCCAATATATATAATAAAAATGAATACAACGAAATAATAGATAATAAGTTGTTTGGATTTCCAAATGATAATTTAGGGCTAAATGGTAAAAAGCCTTATCTAGACAACAAAACAAGAAAGACAAAAATACCATACTTGATAGATAATGAAGAAGTATTTTTACAAAAGAAGTTTTTTGATTATCTTTCAGGATGTGCAGCTAGAAAAAAATACAATATATATATAGATAACGACGAACAAAAGTCTAAAACAAGAAATACTATAAATCAGCTAGAAAATGGAAAAATGCTAGAAAAACATGATTTCACAGGAATCTATCTTAGAATCCAAAAGGGGAAAAATCTTGAAATTATAGATTATGACATTATTTCTAATTATAAATATAATCTTAAAAAAGCTTTTTATTATAAATCTTATATAGACATAGATTTGAATTTTTCAAAAGGAGAGAATGTAGAATATTACTCTAAATACTACGACAAGAAAGATATTCAGGAACTTTTACATGAAGTGTATTTTTCTAAGTTTTTAAAAGGAAATTATTTCACCGATGCAAATGAGATAAAATTCAATGATAATGTCAAAAAAAGAAATTTATTGATGTGTAGAAATTCTATATTTAACTGGCTTTATAAAGGATATTTTAACGATATTGAAGCTGTATTAAATAAAGCAACTTTAGAAATTTTAAAAGATTCAGTTGTAAAAGGATTTAATATATCAGCTATACATCAGTTTAACTTGAGATGGTCTTTTATAGAATATTTTAAAGGGGAGAATAAAATGGCAGATTTTTTAAATAGTGTTAAAGTTAATTTAAAAGAAAAGATAAATTATAAATCTGAACAAAATGAAAAACTTGATACAATAGAAAATGATATGGAATATTTTTTTGCAGTTGGACAAACTGCTTATTATTTACTTACACTTAGCAAATCAAGTAACAAAAATCAATCACTTATAAATCCATTTTTAAATGCAAAAAACGACGAAGTTATAAAAACTACTCTTATGAGACTATATAAAAACTATAATTATTCAATGAGTCTAAACAATAAATTTAAAAAATTATATTCAATGGTATTAGGATATCGTCCAGAAAGCAAAATAGACCAAGATATATTGCTTGCGGGATTTTTAAGTAATAATTTAGTATATGAAAAAGATGAAAAAAAGGGGGATGCTTAGATGGATAAAAGAGTATATGGAGTATTGGGGATAAAATCTATAATGGCAAATTGGAATGCAGATTTTACAGGGTATCCAAAGACAACTTCAGACGGAAGTACATTTGGAAGTGATAAGGCTTTTAAATACCCTATGAAGAAGATGTGGGAAGATGAGGGTGAAAAAGTCCTTTATATAAAATCAATGAAGATAAGTAAAGATAATAAAAATAATGTTCAATTAGTCCCAAGATCTTTAAAAGAAAGATACGAGTATTTATTTAAAATAGAAGATTTAAAAAAATGTAAAGATGCATCACTTGTAATAAGCAATTTATTTAAATGTATCGATGTTAAAAACTTTGGGGCTACATTTGCAGAAGAGGGAAATAATGTATCAATAACAGGAGCTGTCCAACTTGGTCAAGGGTTTAATAAAGACAAAGATACAACTCCAGAAGAACAACAGATTTTATCTCCATTTAGAGACCCTAAAAAATCAAACAACCAAGACCAAACAGAATCAAAAAGTTCTACACTTGGCACAAAAATAGTGAGCAATGAGGCACATTATTTCTACCCATTTGCAATAAATCCATCAGCTTACAAAAACTATCAAGAGCTTGAATTGACAGAAGGATATACAGAAGATGACTATAAAAAATTTAAAGATACTTCTCTAAAAGCAGCTACTTCTTATTCAACTAATTCAAAAATGGGATGTGAAAATGAATTTGGTCTATTTGTAGAAACTGAAAGAGATTTATATCTACCAGATTTATCACAATATATACAGTTTGAAAAATCACAAGACAAAAACATAATAAGAATAACTTGTTCAGAGCTTATAAATTCTTTGAGTGATAAAATCAAAGCAGTAGAAATCTATATAAATCCAGATACTACAAAATTGGAAAGTGATATAAAAGGAGCTAAAATATACAATATATTTACGCAAAAAGAGGTGTAAAATATGAAGATTTTGAAGTTTACACTTTCGGGAAGGAATGCATTTTTCAAAAAGCCCGATGTCAATTCTATTTTATATTATAGCTATGGCAATATCCACAAAGTAGCTCTTTTAGGTTTATTTGGGGCAATTTTGGGTTATGATGGATATAATAAAATGAAATTTCACAACCAAAATATAAAAAATAAGAAAAATAAAAAAGAAGAGGGTATTATATATCCAGAGTTTTATGACAAGTTAAAAGATATAAAAATATCTATTTCACCTAATAATGAAGGCTATTTTGAAAAAAAGGTACAAGTATTTAACAACAGCGTCGGCTATGCATCAAAAGAGCAAGGCGGAAATCTTATTATAAAAGAGCAGTGGCTTGAGTATCCATCTTGGGATATATATTTTCAAATTTGTGATGAGGTGAGCGAGTCTTTAGCAAACTCTATACTAAATAGAAAAACTATCTATATACCGTATTTAGGCAAAAACGACCATATTGCTAATATGGAAAATATAAAGCTTTTTAAAGAAAGTGATATAGAAATTTTAAAAAACTGTTCAAATATAGACTGTCTTTTTAAAGAAAATATGTTTGTAATTAATAATTATGACGAAGATGACGAATCTGATGAGTACGACGAAGATTATGACTATACATATGTCCCAAAATTTAAATATCAGGAAAGGCTACCGATAGCACTTGAAAGCCAAACAAATTTATATATAATGCAGAAGTTTATTTTTACAAATATGAACTTGAAAAAAACTGAGGATATAGATATTTTTAAGATTGAAAATAAAAATATAGTATTTTATTAAATATAAAGGAGGGATATACCTCCTTTATAGATTTTTTTGGAGGTTAATATGTACTTAAAAAACTGTAAAACGCTTAAAATAGGCGAATTTCTAAATGAAAATTATACATTCTATGCCCATATAGATGACAACAATAAAAACAAGAAAAAAGAGCTTTTGTCTGAACATATAGATAGGGTTAAGTATTATTTTGATCTTATTTTTCAAGCTAAAAAGTTAGACAAAATCTTTTTAAATATAGAAAACAAATTCTTTGAAAACTGTAGCAAAAACTCTAGAAAACTTTTTAGGGAGATGTTATTAAATACGATAATCCTGCACGATATAGGAAAGCTAAACCCCCTATTTCAAGATTTAAAAATGCAAAACAAGATAATAAAAGATGATTATACAAACGACGAGTACAGATATGCCATAGGTTCAAAACATTCAAAAATATCATCTACTGTGTATATTCATTATTATTGCAAAAAACTAAAAGAAGAATTTAGAGATTTACAGCTTGAAGAAAAGAAAGTTTTACGATTTTTTATAGTTTTAAATTCTTTTATAATATCTAGACACCACAGTGATTTGGGTGATTTTGAAACTTATGTAAATGAAATAAATAATTTATCTTGTAGTGCAAAAGATAGCATTTTTAATTTGGAAAAATTATTAAAAGATAAAAATATAGATTTATTTAAGAAAGATAAATTTATATTGGGAGAAAAGACTTTAAATAGATTGAAAAAAGATATAAGAGAATTGTTAGAAAATGCTACTAAAGAAAAATCAATATGTATTTTTACATATTATAGGTTGGTGTATTCTGTTTTGGTGAGTTGTGACTATTTGGCAACTAGCGAATACATAAGTAGTGTTAAGAGTGATTCAGTCGGTGAAATACAAGATATAAACGAGTTTTATTATATTTTTAAAAATACTGATATAAATAAAAAGATAGATGAGTATAGGAAAACTAAAAATTTAGAAAAAGATATAAATCGTGATGAAAATAAACTTGATAAAGTATGCAAAAATGATGAAAAAGATATTAATGAATTTAGGACTGAAATTTTTATAGAAAGTGAAAACAGCCTAGTAGAAAATAAGAATGAAAATATATACTACTTCGAAGCACCAACCGGAAGCGGAAAGACAAATTCATCAATAAATTTAAGTTATAAACTTATCGAAATAAACAAAAACTTAAACAAAATATTTTATATATACCCATTTAATACATTAATAGAGCAGACGTTAGACAGTCTAAAAAATACATTTGGAAATAATAAAGCAGTATATGAAAAATTTGCAGTAATAAACTCAATAAAGCCGATTAAAACATATAGTCCTACAAACAAAAATAACGAATGTACAAATGAAGAATTTGAATATACAGATAGCGATTATCAAAAGTTTTGGCTTGATAAACTGTTTTTAAATTATCCAATGGTATTGACGACTAATGTAAGTTTATTCGACATTATGTTTGGGAGCAGAAGGGAGTCATGCTCTGGATTTTACCAATTAGCAAATAGCGTAGTTGTATTAGATGAAATACAATCTTATAAAATCACAATTTGGACCGAGATAATCACCTTTTTCAAAACATTTGCAGATATACTAAACATAAAATTTATAATAATGTCGGCAACACTTCCAAATTTAAACTTTTTATTAGACGGGGATATAAAAACAACGAGTTTAATTAAAAATAGAGAAAAATATTTTCTAAATCCAAAGTTTAAAGATAGGGTGAAGGTGAGTTATGAGCTTTTAAATTGTGAATTTAATAAAGATGTATTATTTGAACATGTTATTAAAAAAATGAAATTAAAAAAGAAAATTTTAATAGAGTTTATCACTAAAAAATCGGCATATGAATTTTATAATAGATTAAAAGAAGAATTTCCTTCAGAAGAAGGAGGTTGTTTGATTGAGCTATTGACAGGAGATGATAGTATTGCTGAGAGAAAGAGAATTTTAAATGTTGTAAATAGCGAAAAAGCAGAACAAAATGGGATAATATTAGTATCTACACAAGTTATCGAGGCGGGTGTTGATATCGATATGGACATAGGATATAAAGATGTGTCGACTATGGATAATGAGGAACAATTTATGGGAAGGATAAACAGATCAGGAAAGAGAGATGGAATAGTATACTTTTTTAAATTAGACAGCATCAAAGATGTATATGCAAATGATTATAGAGCAAACACAGCGTTAACTCTTTTAAACGAAGAAAATAGAAATATATTGATTGATAAAAATTACAGCGATTACTATAAAACTGTGATGGAACTTATAAAAGAAAGAAATAATGAATTAAACGAAAATAATATAGATGATTTCTTTAGTAAAGTTGGAGATTTAAAATCATTTGAAATAGAAAAAAGAATGAAACTTATAGACGACGATAACTGGTCTACTACAATTTATCTTTGCACAAAAATAACTTTAGAAGATGGCACTACTATAGACGGAAAAGAAGTCTGGGATAATTATAAAAAACTGCTTTGTGATAATAAAATGAACTATGCCAAAAAGCAAGTAAAACTATCTGAAATTAGAAGTTATATGAACTACTTTACATACCAAATTGTATGCAGCCAAATACCATGCTACAACGATATGATCGGTGATATATACTGCATATATGATGGAGAAGAGTATTTTAAAGATGGTAAACTAAATAAAGATAAGTTTATGAATAATATAGGTGAATTTATCTAAAGATTTTTCCAACCGTATTTTGCATATGATATGGCTGTAACAGAGTTAAATAAAGGGGTTTGGCGATTTGTTTATAAAAATATCTGCTTATGTATTTCGGTTGGAAAAGTTTTGTATGATTGTTGGTATTTCAATGTTTATGTGATATTATATAAATAAGAAATGGGTATATTAGTGGTATTTAACATTAACATGAGATGTATTTAAATAGAACTTCCAGGTAAAATTGGAACTTGGTTAACTAAATTTAACATTAACATGAGATGTATTTAAATCCAAAAAGATAATAGAATGTTCTTTTTTACTATTCCATTTAACATTAACATGAGATGTATTTAAATGGACTTGCATCAACTGGATTACATCAAACTTTTAAAATTTAACATTAACATGAGATGTATTTAAATATTTTATAAGGAATTGATTTCTTATTTTCTCGTAATTATTTAACATTAACATGAGATGTATTTAAATATTCTTATACAGTCTAACATTCTTCTGTCAGATTTTTATTTAACATTAACATGAGATGTATTTAAATGTTGTTGGTAATGTATCTACTAAAGAAACTGTATAATTTAACATTAACATGAGATGTATTTAAATTGAAACGACAGCAATTTTGCAAATTTTCTTGCTGTGGATTTAACATTAACATGAGATGTATTTAAATTCAACTCTAAATTCTGCATCTAATTCATATGTGCCAATTTAACATTAACATGAGATGTATTTAAATTTACTAATGATTTAGAAATTAAGGTATCTAATAATAATTTAACATTAACATGAGATGTATTTAAATACGAATGTAAAATTTTTAGGGAGCTGAAATCTATTGTATTTAACATTAACATGAGATGTATTTAAATGCAAATAGTGAGGATCAAGCAAAAACTACTTTTATATTTAACATTAACATGAGATGTATTTAAATGATATTACATAAAGCTATTGAAAAAATGGTATATAAATTTAACATTAACATGAGATGTATTTAAATCAATTTTCTAGACCACAATTTTCACTATATCCAAAATTTAACATTAACATGAGATGTATTTAAATAAGATAAGACAGGGAACACTTCAAAAGGCAAATGGCTATTTAACATTAACATGAGATGTATTTAAATGATGCATCGGCTTTTATAAGATTATCTTGTTTTAATATTTAACATTAACATGAGATGTATTTAAATCCCAATATATTTAAGTCTAACATTTATTTTCCTCCTATTTAACATTAACATGAGATGTATTTAAATTATGATTTTTATAATATTCCCAGTAAATATACAAATATTTAACATTAACATGAGATGTATTTAAATGCGTTTATTCCTTCGCCCTCGTAGTTTGTATATTGATTTAACATTAACATGAGATGTATTTAAATCCTTTTAAGAAGTCGTCTAGGAATAGTACTGTTGGAATTTAACATTAACATGAGATGTATTTAAATGTTAAATCCTCATTTAAAGAGTTTTTAGCTAGGTCAAATTTAACATTAACATGAGATGTATTTAAATAACATTCCGACTCCTGTATCTGTTACAGTAAATACAATTTAACATTAACATGAGATGTATTTAAATCCAGTTGAGTCCAAAGCTCCACTTATTTTCCCTGGAATTTAACATTAACATGAGATGTATTTAAATCCTTCTTTGTCTATAACAATAACTATTGCTGGACCTTATTTAACATTAACATGAGATGTATTTAAATAAAGCTACTGTAGACTTGATAGGCATCTTTCTATCTTATTTAACATTAACATGAGATGTATTTAAATCGACTATCGAAATCATTTTATCTTAAATAGATAGAAATTTAACATTAACATGAGATGTATTTAAACAAAAAACATCAAAAAATAATAAAAATACAAAAAAATTACAATTTAATAACAATATAAAATATATTTAAACACAAAAATAATATATAATAAAATTAATAAGAAAAATTCAATAACAACCCAAAGGGGAGTGAGATTATGAAAATTAACGGAACGATAATAAACTATTATTTTCACTGCAAACGACAATGTTACTTATTTGCAAATCGATTGAATTTAGAAGATAATAGCGAGCTTGTTAAAATTGGAAAAGCAATTCATGAGCAAAAATCATCAGATAGTGACAATTCAGAAATATCAATTGAGAATATCAAAGTAGACAAGATCACAAAGGAATATCTTACAGAAATAAAAAAATCAGATTCAGATATAAATGCAAGTAAATGGCAATTATTATTTTACTTAAAAGTTTTAAAAAGCAAAGGGATAATAAGAAAAGGAAAGTTAGAGTGTGTTGAAAAGAAAAAATCAGATAATAAAGTGTATTATTTTGAACTTACTGATGAAATTGAAAAAGAATTAGAGTTTCACATTTCAGATATAAAAAAACTTATTAATTCTGAATCTATTCCAACTGTATTAAATAAACCTAAATGTAAAAAATGTGCTTATTATGAATATTGTTATATTTAAAAGGGGATGTAAAATATGGGTAGTACGAGATATATTACTTCTATGGGTGAACTTAGTAGAAAGGATAATTCATTATGTTTTAGAAAAGATGGAAAAAATGTATATATTCCAATTGAAAATACTAAAGAAATATATTGCTTAAATGAGATTAGTATAAATACTAAATTATTAGATTTTTTAGCTAGAAATGATATTGTAGTACATTTTTTTAACTACTTTGAAGGATATAGTGGAACTTTTTATCCTAGAAATAAATATAATAGTGGAAAATTACTTGTTAAACAAGTTGAAAAATATGAAAATAGTGAAGAGAGATTAAAAATAGCCAAGTCTATTGTAAAAGGAATTGGAGTTAATATTTCTGAAATTTTGTATCATTACTATAGACATGAAAAATTTGAGGTAAAAGAAGTAATAGATTGGATAAGAAAAGATGCTTTTAAACAAATTGAAAATGCTAAAGGCATTCAACAAGTTATGGCAGTTGAAGGTGAAATTTGGCAGAGGTTTTATTCTACCTTCAAATACTTTTTACCAGAAGATTTTATAATGAATAAAAGAGTTAAGAGACCACCAGATAACCCGATAAATTCTTTAATTTCATTTGGAAATTCAGTTTTATATGCTAAGACAATAAATTCTATTTATAGAACACATTTAGATCAAAGAATTAGTTTTTTACATGAACCATCAGAGGGAAGATTTTCGCTTAGTTTAGATATTAGTGAGGCATTTAAGCCAATATTAGTATATAAGACTATTTTTGATTTAGTGAATAAGAAAAAACTTTAAGTAACAAAGCATTTCGATAAAAAATATGTATAAAATAATCCAAAAAATAAAGAGGACTGCTCCCAGTCCCCTAAAATTATCTCCCAGATCTCCAATTTATCATAACATCATCACATTCATACATAACCTCATCAACTATACAGCCTGCAGGTTCTGCAAATAGAGCTGGTGCAAATTCTGGATATTCGTATATTGCATATATACATCCAAGCCATAAGTTCGAGCTTAGATACATCCAAGTGTAGTCTCTCTCTAAGCTAGAAACTAGATTTTGGACTGCTATTTTGTCATAAGTATCTAAAATATCGGCGTTTGGTGTGCCTGCTATTTCGTGTACTCTGTTTGCAATTTGCAATTTACCGAACTCTTCCATCCATTTATCCGCTTTTATAAGTTGTTTATTCGTTATAAGACAGTGAAGATGATATTTTAAATCTTCAATTAGATTGTAGTAGTATAAGATATTCTTTTTAAGATCGTCTGAATACCTTCTAATATCACAATTAAGTCGATTTAGTTTTTTATCAAATACGTTTTTATTCATAAAATCTTGAAAATCTTTATAAGTAGATGCACTGAAATCAGTATATTTAAACGATTGTTGGACAATATGCCAAATTGTGTTTTTCGCATCTTCACTCAACAAGTGTTCTGTATTATTTTCTAAATCAGCTTTATCTTCTTCATAATAACTAGATTCTGAAGTTTCTATTTCAGAAGGCTCATCGACAGAAACATCAACAGTATTGACAGTGTCTACATGTCCTTCAGACTCAGCATATTCTCCAGTTTCAGCTATTTCAAAATCTTCTTCAATTGGGTCGAAGTCTTCGTATTTTTTAATGACTGAATCAGCTACAACAAGTTCGTCGTCATCTTCTAAAAATGCAAAGCTATTTTCAACTATTTCGTCTTCTTCACATTTTTGAAGTATAGAAGGTGCCTCTTTGTTTATATAAGTCTCGCTTGCGTAAGTTTGTGAGTAAGTCTCGTTAAACGTATCTTCAAATGTATCTTCTACAGTTTGTGTACTCGTCTCAAACACTTTCACTTCTGCTAATTTCACAACTTCGGCAACTTTCACCTCTGCTACTTGAACAGCCTCAACAGTTTTTTCTTCATAAACTTCTTCACATAAATCTTTCTCAGTTGTATCTAATGAATCAACTTTATTTTCAAAATCTATTTCACAAGATTGTGTTTCATAAACTTCTTCAAAATCATCTTCTAAATTAGTGTTAGCAGTTTCTGTTTCATAGATATCGTATGTATTTTCTTTGTAGATATCTTCTTTAAAATCATCATAAGTATCTTCTTTTGAAACTTCTGTCTCTACTATTCTTTCTTTATAAACTTCTTCAAAAATCTCCTCAAAAGCGTTTGATGTGCTTATTTCTTCTGTCACTTCTTTTACAATTTCACGTACTGGCTCACAAGGTTTCTCTTCTGCTTTATAAGAAGAATCGTAAGAATCATAAGATTTCGCATTTTGAACATTTCTTTTGTTTGAGTTTGAAGTAGATGATTTTAGCGAGAAGAAATGTGCAGTCCAGTTTTCACAACATTTGTTGATTTCGTCTACAACAACTTCTGACGAGCTGTCGAATAAATCATGTCCAAAGTGTGGTTTTTCATAAATTGCACTTACACAACCAAGCAGTAAACTCGAATTTATATACATCCAAGTGTAGTCGCTTTCTAATCTACGTATTAAATCATCTCCATATATGTACTTATAATCGTCTAATATGTCGCTATTTTTAGCCTCATAAATATTGTGTATAAGGTTTTTTCTCTGCATATCAGAGAATATATCCATCCACTCATCTACACTAAGCAATCTTCTATGTGTTAAAATCGAGCAAATATGGTCGTTTAAATCATCCATAAGGTTGTAATAATAAACTATGTCTTTTTTTAACATATCAGTATATACGATATTGTCGCCACATGCACGATTTAGCTTTTTCTCAAACACATCATTTTTAAGTAAATCTTTTAAATCCTCGAAAGTCATGGTGTTTAAGCCTGTATTTCTGTAAGAATAATCTGCAATAGAAGGAATAACTCTCTTTGCGCTGTTAGTTAAAAGTTCTGTGTTTTGAGAGGGTTTTTCAGAAGTCTTGTTAGAAGATAAAGATGAAAATAAATCTTTAAAAAAACTCATTAATGTTTCCTCCTCAATATATTAAACTCGTCCAAATTTGGATGAGCCTTTTATATTGTATCACAAACTGAGGAGAATGAAGAGAGGGGAGTTTACAAACTTGCGTAATTTTTTTATAACACATACTACAAGACTGTAGATTATACTTCTACAGCCTTTTTATATAATAAACTTTAATGCTGATTTTATATAGACACTACATCACTAAGGTTTAAGATTAACATATATAGACAGCGACATCACTTCTATCTGAGCAATAAGTATAATTATCTGAAACTTGTGTATTATACCTATAAACTATCTGAGATATATTATAAATTGGATTTATAAAGCAATTATTTACAACAGCATCAAAACAAATAGTTTTGACTTCATAAGGGCTAAACACTCCCAAATCTATACAATATATATCAAAGTAATAAGGGAGTTGTACATTATTTATAATCAGACTTCCTAAAATAAAGGAAGCCGATTTAGATAAATTATTGTATAAAAAAACACGAGAAGAATTACCTATTATAGTATTTGTATTATTGGATATAGCTACTGAAAATCTTATAATATCTCCTATACAAGTTGTGTACCTATCTGCACAGCTTGCAATAGATAAAGCACATTTAGCCATGCAAGAACATGATGCTATTGAAAGTCTATTTAAACTTATATCGTCTACTGCATAATACATAGAAACTGGGCTACAAATACATATTGAAATACAAGAATTACAACATGTATTAAATTTTATGCTGACTTGTTGCCATATTGGTAAATGTGGATTAGTAGATATTTGTTCATAATCACTATATAAGGTGCAACAGTCGTTTAACCCCTTTATACATACACTTACTTTTGAATTTATCTGGTTTGGACTTTTATCTATATTTGCTATCCAAAATGAAAATAAATAAGTCGTATTTTCATTGAGATTATTTACAATAGTTGAAAATGATGCATTGTTTGACCCATCTCCACCTACAATTTGCATCAGTCCTGTTTCTGTGCTTGTTGAATGATCAGATAACCTCCACCAGTTATAATCATCACTATATGGAGAGATTGTATTTCCAATCGTATAATATCCTCTAAAAAGCTCGTTTGTCTGCTTAGTAAACTTAAAACAAGAAGTAATATTGTCATTTGGATATGGATTATTACTAGGTCCACTGTCAGGGCTACTTCCTTGTGAAACTTCACTAAATGTCCCATTACTAGCAACATTAATCAAATTGTCGGGATATACAATTAGACAATTTTCTAGCGTTTGGGTGAGATATATAGCCGGCCCTATTAAAAAATCCGCCTCATATACATCTACAGTAGAAGTTACAGTTAGATTTACAGTAGTCGAGGTCACCGTATTTAAGGCATTCATACCGTCTACTCGATTTTCTGGAGCTATAGATGTATAGCTAGGTACTTTTGCTACTTGAATTTGTGATGAGGCTCTTGCATTAGCATCAAAATCAGTAGGGATAGGTAAAATAGTTTTTGAATAACCATCTGCTACAACGACTCTATAATTTCCAGGAGGTACATTAGAAAATTTATATTTACCGCTATCATCAGTAAAAGTAGCAATTGTCCTAAGGTCGCCGTCAGTACTTTGTAAAACTATCGGTATATTTGCTACTCCTGAATCATTTGCAAAGTCGATTTCACCACTTCTATCTGCATCAAAAATTAATGCACCAGTTACAACAGCCATTAAAATCACCATCCTTGTACTTAAGTTTTTCACTTCAAAAATATTTTGCAAATTAAAATAAAAATAAAGTGTTATTATATAATATTTAAAAATATATAAAATGTTACCGAAATAGAGGTTAAAATATTGGAATATAGCGTAAAGATATATGATTAACTTATATATTAATTTATATTTTCAATATACAATATAAGGTGTCGAGAAATGTAATAATTTAAATATAAAAAAAAGAAGGCTATTTAAATACGTTTATCTAATAAATAAATAATCGAATTTTATCATTAAATAATTACAAATAATAGTTTTGATAGGTTTTTTAATTCAAAGGGGCGATAATTATGTTGGACAGAATAGATGAATTGATAGAAATAGCTAAGAAATATGTAAAGATGGGTTATGATCCAATTGAGGCTATTAAAATAGCAGAGAAGAAAATATACGAAAAATATTTAAATAGCTGAGGTGAAAAATGAACATATTTAAACGGCTATATTAAAGTAAATTTTAAAAATATTATTAAAAACTCCAAAAAATAATCTAGCATTAAGGTAGATGCCAGATTATTTTTTGTGAAAATAAACTATTTTACGGTATCTTTTAAAAGAACTTCCTCTAATACCTTATCTAAATAATCTTTAGTAAATTCAATGTTTTGGTAAAATAAAAACATAGCAAATTGGTTTGGGTTTAACTCTTCTTGGTTTTCTTCGCTGAGAAGAGTTATTTGTTTTATCAACTCTTCCGAAGAGTATTTTTGAGTTAATAAATCGTTAAACGCACTTTCTGTAATTGTTTTTAATTCTTCCTTTGTCATAATAGACCTCCTCCGTATTATTATTATTTATTTTTACTATTATTGTTTATTATTTTTATTTTATCTCCAGTATTTAGTAATATTATATAAAAAATATATTTGGTTTTCACTAAAAAACTATATTTTTCCTGAAAACCTTGCTACTTTATAAAAAATATAAATACTTTTTATAAAAGTATAAAAGTATAAAAGTATAAAAGGCAGTAAGTAATTAAATAATTAAATAATTAGTAAGCAAGAGATTAAATAGATATAAAATTAAATTAGTGAGCAAAAAAATAATATTATACCGAGTAGGAAAGAATAAGGATAACAACTATATAAAATCAAAGACAATTTGAGTTGGTTTTACATCTTTTTATATTTATTATTGAAGTTTTATTTTAAAAACTAAAGTTTTAAAATAAAATTCACTGCGTTCATTTCGCCAACGAATCAAAGATTCCGTTGCTCAAAACGCCAAGCTTATAAAATTAAAAACCTTCACTAATAACAAAAGAGTCCATTAAAACTTAGAAACATTAAATAATATAAAAATAAATTACAGTAAAAAAGAACCCCTACAACAGAGATCCTGTACTTAGAGTAATATTATTTATCGTTTATAAGATAAGACAAAGTAAACAAGCTATTAGAGAAGTTTACATTTTCGACTTTCACATCATCAGGTACATTTATATCAGTAGCGGAGAAGTTCCAAATACCTTTTATCCCGGCGTCGACTAAAATATCTGTCATCTCTTGGACGCAGTGTTTTTTAACGCATAATATCCCGATATTTATATTGTTGTTTTTAATAAAATCTTTCAAATTATCTAAGTCGATTATCTCGATTTCGTTTATTTTCATTCCTATAAGTTTTGGATTTATATCAAACAATGCTTTTATAGGAAATCCGACTTGTGAAAATCCGTCATAATTCGCTAGGGTTTGACCTAGATTTCCCGCACCTACAACTACCATATTATGTAGTTTATTAATTCCCAAAAAATCGCCAATTTCTTTTTTTAAAGTTTGAACTTGGTATCCATGACCTTGTCGTCCAAACTCCCCAATTGTGTTAAAATCCTGTCTAATTAGAGAAGGGCTAATATTCATCATTTTGCCTAAAGTATAGGATGAAATCACCTGGATATTTTTTAAATCTAATTCGTCAATATATCTATAATACTTGGTTAACCTTCTAATCGTGGTACTTGATAAAGTTTTGTCTTTTCTCATTCATATTACCTCACTATAATAAAAATAATAAATCTTACTTATATTGTATATCAACATTGTTAAAAAAAACAATAACAATATATAAATTGAAGTATTAAAAGCATAATGGATTAAATATTGATTTATAAGGAATATTTTATATGTATGGGCAAATATATTATACTACAAGGATAATTAGCAATTTCAAAAGAAGAATGTAATATTAAAGGGGGAATATGTATGAATTTGAGTTTTGAAAAATTATCTATGGAACATAAATATCCTGTAATGGAGATTTACAACTACTATATTGAGCATACATTTGCAGCCTTTCCAGGAAATAAACTGCCTAGCAATTTTTATGAAAAGATCTTAGACGATATAAAAGACTATCCAGCATATGCAGTCAAATTAGATGATAAAGTAGTGGGCTTTTGTTACTTATGTTCTTACAAAAACTACAAGACACTTAAAGAAACAGCAGAAGTGATTTGTTATCTTTCATATGATGCAAAAGGAAAGGGAATAGGATATCACTGCTTAAAAAGACTAGAAGATGATGCAAAAGAAATGGGAATTAAGAATTTAATCGCACTTCTTTCTACAAAAAATAAAATAAGTACAAAGTTTTATTATAAATACGGCTTTAAATCTTGCGGTATAATCCAAGATATCGTGAAAAAATTTGATACTGTATTTGGAATAATTATTTTGAAAAAGACTTTATCATAAAATTAAAGCAAAAAAGAAAAGTGAAAGTCATAAGAAAAAGTTATATATCTGTAAAGTTATAAACATAAAATCAAAATTAAACTTAAAGGAATTTGTGTTATGAGTTTTTCTATATCATTTATAAATAAAAAGAGAATAAATAAAAAGAGGTTGTCACAATTATTGCGACAACCTTTATTTTTATATTAAGCAGCAACTTCTTCTTTATCGTTTCCACGAACTACGTCAGCAGTTACTATTTTGTAATTTTTGAATATTGCATATCCTATAAATCCACCTAATATACTTACTAAAGCACAACCAGCAGCAGCTATTAATACTTTTATTGCTGGGTTATAAGCGAACATTACAGCAAGACCAGCTATTGGAGTAGCAGTTCCTGGTGAGTTGTTTACAAGTCCCATAGAAGCTATTATTACACCTGACATAGCCCCACCTATGAAGTTAGTAACATATACAGGTATTGGATTTGCTGATATTAAGTCAGCTTGAGTTAATGGTTCTATTGCAACAGCTATGTTATCTTTTTTAGAACCGAATTTCATTTTGCTAAAGAACACGAAGTTCATGAATGAAGAACCGAATACTGATAAAGCACCTATTGCCATTGGAGCACCAGTAAGTTCTATCATAGCAGTTAAAGCCATTGAACTAAGTGGAGCAGTAGCAACTACTGTTATTAATCCACCAAGGATTATACCCATTATTATTGGAGAAGCAGTTGAAGCCTCTATTAAAACTGTTCCTACAGTATTTAAAACACCATTTACAACTGGGCTAGTAACATCTCCTATGAAGTAAGTTAAAGGAGCAGCAACTAATATTATAACTATTAAGTCAAGACCAGCTGGAACTTTTTCTTCTAAGAATTTAATAACAAATGATGCTATGTAACCAGCTATGAAACCTGGTAATATTTTGAAGTTTAAGCAAGTTAAACCTACTAACACAGCATAAACTGGAGAAACTCCAAGAGCTAATGGAACTAAAGTTGCAGCAGCAACCCCACCTAACGAACCGTTTGCATTACCAACATTTTGTAAAAATTCTATACCTAAAACATCTCCAAAGAATGATAAGTGGAACGCTTCCACTAAGAACGATGCACATGCAGCGTTTGCAAGACCACCCATAGCCTTCATACCTTGTGGCGCCTTATAACTAAATAATGTAAATAAAGCAAGTACTACTAGTAATAACGCAGTACCCATTAAAATATTCATCATAATATGATACCTCCAAAATTTTTCTATAATATCCTTTTTGTTTTCCTCGGAACTGTTTTCCTTAAATCTGAAATAAATTTTTCCTTAAATCAAGAATTCTTTTCTTGAAAGTGGTTTCCTTCCAGTTGTTAGGGGATTTCCCGAGGACAATTATGATTATATGTTAAAAAAATAATTTTGTAAATACTTTTTTCGACATGAAATGATAACTTTTTCCTGGTAATATTTTCAAATTATTTAAAATCTAAGTAATATCAATGGATTGAACATTGTTCGTAACCATACGATGATTAAGAAAAAAATGAAATAAATTTCGGCTTTATCATTCGATACGTTTAAAAATATAGACAAAATGTATAAAAAGATGATTCAATACAACCCAAAATATTCTATAAATGCTACTAAATGTAAAACCATGTTGGGAAAATGTTTTAACAAAATATCAAATTGTATTTTAAATAGCTATTATTTATTTGTTATTTGAAGGTTAATTTTTTATCAATCTAGTGCATTTAAGTATGATTCAGTATATAAATTAAGTGAGTTTTAGTATGTAAACCATTTTATAAATTAATATATAAAATTGTAAATTATAGAAAATTAATTATAAATTGCATAATAGAAAATTATAATTTTAAAAAATATCAAAATATAACTTACATGATATTGAATTATAACTTATGAGAAATGAATTTAATAATTTAAATGTATGATATGAAATTATGAAATTATGGATTTGTTTTAGCTTCTTAATTCTAATTTTTATAAATTATAAGCTTTACTTAAACTTACATATTAGACTTTAATATTCTTTTTAAACTTAATATATTTATATATAAAACTTAATATATTCTTTAAAATATATTCTTTAAACTTTTTTAAACTTTAATCTCTTCTTCTTTTTATATAAACCATTTATATAAACTATTTGTATCTTTTTATATAAATTAATTTTTTGATAGAATTTGGTACAAATTAGCTTAAATATTAATAATATAAACTATGCAAGTGAATTACTGGGGGTGACATCATGGCAAAAATAGTAGAAGTGAATGATTTGACTAAGACGTTTTATACTAAAGACGGTGAAATGCGCGTACTAGACCACATCAACTTTTATGTTGAAGAGGGCGAGATATTTTCACTGTTGGGACCGTCTGGTAGTGGTAAATCTACTATTTTAAACATTTTGACAAAATTATTAGAACCAACTGAGGGCGACGTGGTCATTAATGGAACAATCGGATATATGTTTCAACGTGACCATTTATTAGACTGGAGAACTATAATGGATAATATAACTATAGGGCTTGAAATTTTAAAAAGAAAGGATAAAGCTTCGCTTGATAGAATTGAGAGACTTTTAAAAACGTACGGACTTTGGGATTTTAAGGATATGTATCCAAAAGAACTATCAGGAGGGATGAGACAGAGGGTAGCGCTAATAAGAACTTTGTCAGTAGACCCTGATATACTTTTGTTGGATGAACCTTTCTCTGCTCTTGATTATCAGACGAGACTTATGGTAAATGACGATATTTACAAAATTATAAAAAATGAACACAAGACAGCTTTGCTTGTAACTCACGATATAAGTGAGGCGATTGCAATGTCTGATAGAATTGCTGTGCTTTCTAAAAGACCTGCAACAATTAAATGTGAGCATGAAATAAACTTCGGCAATATGGAAAATGAAAAAACTCCGTTTAATTGTAGAAAGGAACCTGTATTTCAACAATATTTTGATATTCTTTGGAAGGAGATAGATAATAATGACATTGGGTAAATTTAAAAAGAATAAGCAAGCTTCTAAAATGTCATCTACAGCTAACGATGTTTCAAGTGTAGAAAAAAAAGAAATGTCTGTAGGATATCAAAATTATTTGAGAAGTATTAAAGTAGAAAAAATAAAAGTACTTATTATGCAACTTGTTTTATTAGTGGCGATTTTAGTATTATGGGAAGTTCTTGCAAATAAAGGTGTTATAAGTACATTTTTATTTAGTAAACCATCCGAAATATACGACTTGTTTATGAGATATATGGAAAACGGAAAACTTTGGATACATGTAAAGACTTCTGTGTATGAGACGATGCTTGGGCTTATAATCGGTACAGTTGGCGGTGTATTAGTTGCGATACTACTTTGGGCATCTCCTAGACTTTCAAAAGTCTTAGATCCATTTTTAGTAGTATTAAATGCACTTCCTAAAACAGCTTTAGCACCTATTGTAATCGTTTGGGTAGGGGCTAATATAAAAGGTATAGTTGTGACAGCAATATTGATTTCTATCGTTGTTACAATATTATCTGCATATAATTATTTTATAAATGTTGATGAAGAAAAAATCAAAATGTTGAAGAGTTTTAAAGCTACTAAGCTTCAAATATTATTTAAATTAATATTGCCTGCTAATATTGGAAACTTAATAAATATTGTTAAAATCAATATAGGTATGGCTTGGGTCGGAGTAATCGTAGGAGAATTCTTAGTTTCTAGAAACGGAATCGGCTATCTGATTGTATATGGTAGCCAAGTATTTAAACTTGATATAGTTATGATGGGCGTGTTCGTACTTGCCGTTTGCGCTTGGGTAATGTATGAAATTGTGAATATAATTGAAAAATTATATAAGAATTATAGATAATGGAATTTAGATGATTTTAAAGCTAACGCTTATAGGGGCTGTGTATAAGATTTATACATGGCCTTTTATAATGCCTATTTTGTATTTTTCTGAGATAATATTTATTTTTTATATAAATTAAATTACATAATATACAAATAAACTATTATTAACTTAAGTATTTTAATATGCATCTAGAGTTGAAATTAAAAACAAGGGGATATTTGGGGGATAATTATGATTAATAAAGTTGATGAAGGTGTATTAATAGATTTATGTGAGCAGTTTAATAAAGTTATATTAGAAGTTTTGGGGTTTTATGGTGAGTTTAGATATAGAGAGGGCGAAAGTGATGATTATTATATTATAAGTAATAAAATTAAAGCTTCTAAAGAGAAGAGATTTGATTTAAATATGAGGCTTTATAAAAATAAAGAAAAAAATGAGTTTTTATATGTATATATATTGTGGTTTTCTGTCAATCCTAAAAAGGTCGGGCTAGGTAGTATTATAATAAATGAAATTATAGAGGTTTTAAAAGCTTGTACTAATTTAGAATTTTTAGTGCTTCATCCTGATGATAATGAAGTTAAATATTTTTGGATGAAAAATAATTTTATGATAAGCGATGGGAAAATAGAAAATAGAATAAATATAAATACTAGAAGAATTCTTATATATAATGTATATTAGATTTAATGTATAAATATATATTAATTTATTTTTTAATAATTATTTTCTATATAATTATTTTATTCAAAACTGGGAAATCTAATAAAAATATAATTTTTACATATTATAAAAACTATTAAAAATAAAAGCTAAAATTTATATTCAAAACAAAAAGTTAAAACTTATAAAACTGTAACAAATGTTACTGAAAAAACAAACAAAAAAAGGTATTATATAGAAGTCACTTTAAAGATAAATTAAAAAATAATTACTTGTATATAGATTTATAAAGGAGGCAAAATGGCTCATTACGGAAATTTACAAAAGATAAGAAAGGGCAAAAGAACTTTTGCGATAACTCCTCATATTCCAGGAGGATTTATAAAACCTGATGTACTTATAAAACTAGCTGCTGTTGCTGAGAGATATGGCGGCATCATAAAAATAACATCAGGACAAAGAATATTAATAACTAATTTAAAAGAAGAGGACCTTCCTGCTGTTTGGGACGAACTTGGCATGAAACCGGCTATTGTGACTCAAAATTCACTTAAAAATGTGGAGATGTGTCCATCTAATTTCTGCAAAAGATCAAAATACCCTACACTTGGAATAGGTATGAAACTTAGCAGAGCGTTTCAGGGGATGGAGCTTCCATGCAGAACTAAAATAGGAGTTGCTGGATGTAGAAATTCTTGTGGAAGTGTGTATGCTAAGGATATCGGCGTCTTAGTCGACTTTGACAAGCTGTTTTTCGTTACAGTAGGTGGTAGCGCAGGATTCTACCCTAGAATGGCGGATATCGTCACTCGTGGCTTAACTGAAGATCAAGCTTTCGCTTTAGTAGAAGTCATCTTAAATTACTATAAAGAAAATGCGCTTATGGGCGAAAAATTAGGCGATTTTATAGACAGAATAACAATAGATAAATTTAGAGATGATGTTTTAGAAATAGCTCAATTAGAGAAAAAATTAGAAACAGAATTTAAATAAAATCTCAATTTAAATAAAAGATAAATAAACTTTTACAATAAAGTAAATATAACAGAAATTTTAGCAATAAGGAGTTTTAGAAATGAGTTTATTTTTAGGAAAGATACATTACTGGTTATTTAACAAAATATTATGGTTTGAAAATTTAGAAGAAGAAATAATCAAAACTGCAAAGAGTGAAGGGCTTGATATAGAAGGTGTAAAATCTGAAATAGAAGCTAAATACGGAGCTAAATTAGAAAATAAAAACCTAGAAGAAATAATAGACACTAACAATATACATGGATGGTTACAAGATAGAATCCACAGAGCAGAAGGAAGAATGGCTGCTTGGACTAAATTTATGATTCAAAACGACAAAATATCAGCTTTAGAAAAAGTCTACATAGACCAAGCTAAAGAAGCTGCTAGTGAAGTAACATCTGAAAGAGCTATCGAAAACGCTCCTGAAATATTCAACTGCATGAACGACTATATATTAGACGGTATGCCATGCGACCATGTAAACCAAGTTATAGAATCTGACGAAGATGCTGTTAAATGGGTTAGAAGAATATGCGTTCATAAAGAACTTTGGGCAGAAGAAGGCGTTGATGTAGACGTATTCTACAACCTTAGAGGTCTATGGATAAAAGAATTCGTAAAAGATCTAAATAGTGAATTTGAATATAGAGAATTAGGTCAAAATGAATTTATAATAAGCAAAATAGCATAATAATTAAAATAATTATAATTTAGTGTAATTCTTTTTAAAAAACATTAAAAAACGTAATAATTATAAAAAAAGCATAACAATTATAAAATTGTAAATAATATTTGTGTACTCGACCAACTTCAATCAACTTCATGTTAAGTGATATTTGTATAGTCTATAACTTGTTAGTAGGGATTGGAAGTGCACCAAGAAAGCCCCATTAAAAATGGGGCTTTTTTTGTGTTTAAGTAATATCCGAAGTTGTTGCGCTATGAGCGAAGTGAATTTTAAAGCAATGTACGAAGTCATTGGTGATAGAATTTTTGATTTATACTCATTTTTAAAACAGGTTGTACATAATTTATATTGTGGAGGTGGAGCGATTGAATAATATTAAAGATTTTATAATAAAAGAGCTTCTGATAGTAATCATAATGGGGTGCGTCTACACTAATATCGAGATGATTTTTAGGGGGTATACTCATCCATCCATGATAATAGTAGGCGGCCTGTGCGGTATGCTAGCTGGTCTTATAAACGATATAACGCCGGAGATGAAGATGTATAAACAGTGTATTTTGAGCGCTATTATTATAACTATTATAGAATATATTTCAGGATATATTCTAAATATCAAATTAGGACTGAATATTTGGGACTATAAAAATTTAAAATTCAATATAAACGGACAAATTTCGCTTATATTCAGTTTGGCATGGGTATTTTTAAGCTATTTTGCGATAAAATTCGACGATATGCTTAAAAATGATTTGTGTAGAAAAACTGTAATAAAAGGCAAGAGCAAATAGAAATAAATCATTTAAATGTTAAAATAAAAAATGAAAATAGATAATCAAGATTAAACTAAAAGAAACAATTAAAAAGACAAATAATTGAGGAAATTTTCAACAATCTCTAGTATTATTAAAGTATATTTAAATAATATAGGGGGATAATACTATGGCCAATGAAACTATAAAGTGCAAAAGATGTAAAAGTGACGCTAAAATTATAAGTGCTTCACAAAATTTATGGAAAATGAGCTTATATTCTATAATATGCGCAGTAATATTTTACTTTATACCAATTATGTCATTTATTTCACTTGTCTTTTTAGGACTTGCTGTGATGATGGCGATAGCAGGGATTTATATGAAGTTTAAAGGAGGAGCAATCGTCCAGTGTAGTAAATGCAATGCCAGATATAAAATAAATAAGTATGACTATGATCAATATAAAAAAGAAAAAGAAAAAAGCGAAGATAAAAGTTAAATATATATAATTGGAGAAAACGGATATAAAAATCTATAAATAATAAGAATATAAATATAAAAATAATAAGAGTAATAAACAATAAGTAATAAGCAATAAATAGTAAGTAACAAGAAACAAATAGTGATTAGTAAAAATAAGTAAAAAAATAAAGCTTCTAAAAATAGGAGCTTTATTTTTTTATCTTAAGGAAATTATATATTATCTGGTTTGTGGTTTATATTAAATCTAATATTGAATTTGTAGATATAAAATAAATTAAAAACCTGCAAATAGCAACAATGCAGGGTAAGATATAAAAAAATCAAGTTGCTTCGCAATAGGAAAACATTTGCAAAAATATCGAAAAAATCACTTATTCAGCTTAAAAAATGCCGAGTAAGTGATTTTAATCCAAGTAAAACGATTACATTTGTTAAATAAAATACTATTAGTCCATCCCGCGCTAAATACAGAAAACAGCGCTATGAAAGGGTTATCCCTACTGGCGAAACAAATGTAGGGACAGGAGATTTATCAAAACTCCATCCTAACAAAAGATTTTTACTTTTAAATATTTAAACTATACTTATATATTACCACAAATTTAAGAAAAATAAATAAAAATTTAACAATTTTTTATTAAAATTTTATCAATCTTTTTTCAAAGGGCAAAACTTGTACAATTCTAAAAAAAATACAAAAAATCTTAAAATTACTAAAAAGTAATAAAAATAAATAAATAATTGAGAATCGAAAAAAATTTTATTGTTAATATTTTAAAAATATAAAAATTTTTATATGTGATAATAAGGATTTGTAATCAATAAATACGTTGAAATTAAGCCATTTTAGAAAGAGAAGTTTTATTTTTAGAGCGAATTTAAGAAATTTTCTAAAAATAACATAATTATTACAATAATTAAAATGCCTATTTTTCTATAATAATAGTATAAACATTATACAAATCTAAAATATATTGAAAGGGAGAAAATCCCTATATTCAATATAATCAAAATAATGTGAATCCCACAATTGTATAGTTTTATTTGATCTATTTAATGGGTCGTGTAATACGCCTCTTGTCAACTTTTACGACCCAGAGAAATTTTTAAGTTTATATCTATAGGAGGTGGAGTTAATTTTACGGTAAAGTAGATAAAATAATTTAGTTTAAAAGGGTTATGAAAAATATATAAAAAGTAAACAAATATAAAAAAATAAAAATTTAAAAGTAAAGTAATATAAAAAATTAAATGACATTATATATAAAATTAAATAAAATCACAATATTATAGCTACAATAAAAAAATTATGTAAACAAAACTCTAATTAATAGAGAATTTGTATTAAATTTGGTTATGAAAAAACAATTAGGGGGAATATCTTATGATTATAGTTGGTGAATTGATAAACTCAAGTAGAAGAGCAATAAAAGAAGCGATTGATAAAGGCGATATCGAATATATAAAACAAGTAGCTATTGACCAAGAAGAAGCTGGAGCTACATATATAGACGTAAACGCCGGTACATTTGTAGGAACTGAGACTAAACACTTAAAATGGATGATTGAAAATATTCAACAAGTAGTTGATATACCATGTTGTATAGATTCTCCAGATCCAAAGGCCTTAGAAGCTGCTTTACAAATACATAAAGGGACTGCAATGATAAACTCCATATCTTTAGAAGAAGATAGATACGACGCTGTACTTCCAGTTGTGGCAGGAACTGATTTAAAAATAGTCGCTTTATGTATGAGCTCAGAAGGAATGCCTGAAACTTGTGAACAAAGATTAAAAATAGCTGATAAATTAGTAAATGGTTTAGTTAAAAATAACGTACCAATCGACAATATATATGTAGATCCATTAGTTCAACCTATAGGTACTGACGATACTTATGGATTTGAATTTTTAGACTCTGTAGCAGCTATTACAACTGAATTTAAAGGAATTCATACAATGTGTGGACTAAGTAATATATCATTTGGGCTTCCAGAAAGAAAATATATAAACAGAAACTTCGCAGTAATGGCTATTGCTAGAGGTCTTGATGGACTTATTATAAATCCACTTGATAGAGATATGATGGGAAGCATTGTTACAGCAGAAATGCTTGCAGGTAGAGATGAATATTGTGCAGAATACCTTCAAGCATTTAGAGCTGGTATAATTGGAAATCCTAAACAATTAAATACTTTATAAATATGTAAATATTATTGAAAATTTGTTAAAAGTGTTGTTCTAGTTTAAATAAGGGCAACACTTTTGCTTTTAAATAACAAATTTAGATAAAAAATTCGCTATGCTAATAACACCAACGAATCGGAGATTCTGTTGATTAAAATTTGCTACGCTCATGGCGCCAACGAATCGGAGATTCCGTTGATTAAAAAATTAAAAATTGAATACTAAAAATCTTACAATTTTATATGGTTTTAACTCTTATGTTTTTGGAGTAGCACCTTTTCTGCTAGTTTTGCAGCTGACGCCGCATCTGCAGTGTAGTAATCGGCATTTATTCTTTTGGCAAAGTTGCTTGTTACTGGGGCTCCGCCTATCATAAATATGTATTTATCTTTTATGCCTGATTTTCTAAACTCTTTTATAACTTCGCCGATTTCGGGCATAGTTGTTGTAAGCAAGGCGGAAAGACAGACTAAGTCAGCGTTTACTTCTTCGGCCTTTTGTATAAAATCTTTTGCTGATACATCTACTCCTAAATCATAAACATCAATGCCAATGCCACGAAGTGTAATTTTGACTAAGTTTTTGCCGATATCGTGTATGTCTCCTTTGACAGTACCGATTACGGCAGTGCCTATAAATTGTGCACCAGTTAAAGATAAGAGAGGTTCTAAAACTTTTATACCTGCAGTCATTGCTTTACCGGCAAGTAACATCTCGGGTACGTAGATTTCATTATTCTTAAATTTTATACCTACTTCATTTAAAGCTGGGATAAGACCTTTGTTTAATATAACAGAGGCGTCTATACCATCTGCTAGAGCTTCTTGAACGAGTTTATTAGTCATTCGGGCGTTACCCTTTTGTACATTTTGTGAGAGCTTACTAAAATCCATATTATAACCTCCTATAAACCTATAAGTAACAAAATATTTATAGTATTTGTTACTAGTTGATATTTTCTTATATATAATTAAATTATAGGTAGAAAATGAGATATAATCTATCACTTATTAGTATATAAAATTGTAAAATTTTTAGAAATGAATAAAGTCTGGAGGGAATAAAAATGAAGGAAAATAAAATTAATGTAAAGATAATACTTGAAGATGGTGAAAAGGTATGTAAGGCCAATATAGGCGACAATCTTTTAGATGTTATAAGAAAAAATAATATAGATTTTGATACACCATGTAATGGAAACGGTAGCTGTGGTAAATGTAGATGCAGATTGAGAGAAAATACAGAAATAGGAGTATCAAGTAAAAAGCATTTGAGTGAAGCTGAATTAAATTCTGGTGTAAGGCTTGCTTGTGATACTAAAGTTATGAATGATTTGACAGTAGAGCTTTCAAACAAAATCAAAGATATGACTGTTTTGATAAGCGGTGTAGAAAAAGAATTTAAAATAAACCCTTCTATTAAAAAACACTACATAGTGTTAGAAAAACCTACTTTAGACGACCAGAGAGACGATTTAATGAGAATAAAAGACTTCTTAAAAGAATCCTTTAATTTAGAAAATATAGATATAGATTTAAATATACTTAGAAAAATACCTAAAGCAATTAGAAAAGACGATTATAAGTTTACTATAACTTTATTTGACAACAAAATTATAGATATCGAGCCATCAGATACAACAAAAGACAACTATGGTCTAGCAATCGATATAGGTACTACTACAATCGCTGTATATTTGATGAGTCTTTATGATGGACGCCAAATAGATGTAATTTCTGAGGTTAATAATCAAAGAAATTACGGTGCAGATGTTATATCTAGAATCAATTATACGATAGAAAATTCTGATGGACTTAAAAAACTTAAAGCTTCTATAGTGAGTCAAATCAACGACATAGTTAAAAATATAGGCAAGAGAAACAATATAAATATAGATAATATATACGATACAGTAATAGTTGGAAATACTACTATGATTCACCTTCTTTTAGGAATAGATCCAGAATATATAGCAAAAGCACCTTATATTTCAGGATTTACTGAAGCTATGAATTTCAGTCCAAAAGATATAGGATTTAGCTTCAAATCAAATATAAGTATAATGCCGGGCGTATCTAGTTATGTCGGCAGCGATATAACAGCAGGTATATTGTCTTCTGGTATGTTGGAATCAGAAAAATACTCATTATTACTAGACTTGGGGACTAATGGAGAGATGGCACTAGGTAACAAAGACGAGGTTATAACTTGTTCCACTGCGGCTGGGCCTGCGTTTGAAGGGGCAAATATTAAATACGGTGTAGGAGGCATTTTGGGAGCTATAAGTGAGATAGATTTATCTAAAAAAAATAAGATAAAGACAATTGGAAATAAACCACCTTGCGGTGTGTGCGGTTCAGGGGTTTTAGATGCCGTTTCTGAGATGATTAAATACTCTTTGATAGACGAAACTGGTAGGATGTTTGATGAAGAAGACGACGACTTTGAATTTGAAGAATATGAATATTTGACTAAAGATTTAGTAGAAATTGACGGTATGAAGCAATATATTTTGGCTAAAGATCAAAATGGAGATATTATATCATTTACTCAAAAGGACATAAGAGAAGTTCAACTTGCAAAGGCTGCTATTAATGCTGGTATACAGATATTAGTTAAGGAAAAGAATTTAGATTTTAACGATATAGAATGTCTATACTTAGGCGGTGGATTTGGAAACTATATGAATGTCAAAAGTTCGCTACAAATAGGTATGATACCTCTAGAATTAGATGGAAAGATTAAATCCATCGGAAACTGTGCAGGTAGTGGAGCAAAAATGTACTTATTGTCTAAGGAATATAGAAATTTAATAGTAAATAAGATAAATACATCAAAATATATAGAATTATCTAATAGAAAAGAGTTCCAAGAATACTTTGTAAATGGAATGATGATGGAGAGAATCTACGAGCCAGCACAAAAATCTCAAACAGAAGAAGCTGCTGTAAGCTCAATTTAATATGCGTTTTGGATACAAATATAATAAATATTTTCGCAGTAATCTAAAAAAAATCCAAAATAATCAATAAAGTTTTATAAAATATAAAAAATAATTTTATAAAATACATTTTTTCAAAAAGTAAAAATATATATAAATAAAATTTTTAAAAAATAATAAGCCTTAAATGTTGTAATTTCAATATTTGAGGCTTATATATTAAAAAAGCTAAAAGGTTTAATAAAAAACAATATAAATTACAATAATTATATTTTAAAAAATACTATTATTTAAGTATAAAAGATAAACAAATCACAAAGAAAGTCAAAAGCATAAACAAAACTTTCTAATATGACAACACGAATCATCATTAAGTAGATTTTAATAATAGTATTTTAATAATTTGGTTAGGGGGAAGGATTTATGGAATTAAGAGAACTTTCATTAGCAGTACAAAAAGGTAGTGGAAAACAATCAAAACAATTAGTTAAAGAAGCTTTAGAACAAGGTATAAAACCTGCTGATATATTAAACGATGGTTTGATTTCTGCAATGGGTGAAATAGGCGATAAATTTAAAGAAGGACAAATATATGTTCCAGAAATGTTAATCGCAGCTAAAGCAATGCAAGCTGGACTTAAAGTTTTGGCTCCATCTCTAAAAGCTGAAGGTGTTGAACCAATAGGAAAAGCAGTTATAGGTACTGTAAAAGGGGATTTACACGATATAGGTAAAAACTTAGTTAAGATGATGATGGATGGCGCTGGTATAGAAATGGTCGACTTAGGTGTCGACGTTCCAGAAGAAAAATTTGTTGAAAAAGCTGAAGAAATAGGAGCAGATATAATTTGCTTATCAGCTTTACTTACAACTACAATGCCGGCAATCGAAACTACTATAAAAGCATTTGAAGAAAAAGGAATTAAAGATAAATATATATTCATGATAGGCGGTGCTCCAGTTTCAGAAGAATACGCAAAACAAGTACATGCAGATTACTATACTACTGATGCAGCAGCTGCAGCAGATGTAGCTAAAAATGTACTTAAATCTAAAAAATAATATAGGCGTTTAAACAATCTGAAAAATAAATAATTATATTGGGAGGAACGGTTATGAGTATAAAATTTAATAAATTGGCATACGATTCAGTTGATGATTTTGTTTATGGTTCTTGTAAGAAACCAGTAACAACTAAAAGCGGTTTAATAATAGGTGGTGGCGAAGTTTATCCAGAATTAAACTTCACATTGCCATCAATGATAGTTAATGAAGATAGTATAAAAGATGCATACCAAATATATAAAGATATGACTAATGGTATATTAAATAGAGCTAGAGAATTATATGCTCCAGGAGTAGTTATAGAATATGAAACTCTTCCTGAATTTACTGAAAATCCTAAATGGGGTATTGAAGTAAGTAAGATCATAGTAGATACTATGAAAGAATACGAAGCTAAATACGGTCTAAAATCTGCTTATAGAGCTACTCCAAACGACTTAAGAGAGATGAATAGACCTCCAATTATGAGAAGCGGTAAGTATTGGGAAGCTATGATTGAAAGCTTCGCTGGTTGCTCACAAGCTGGCGCTGACTTTATCTCTGTTGAATCTACTGGTGGTAAAGAATTAAACGACGAAGCTTTAGTAAATGCAGATATTAAACAAGTTATATTTGCACTTGGAGTTTGTGGATGTAGAGATATGAAATTCTTATGGAAAAACATAGCTGATATTTGTAAAGCTAATGGCTCACTTCCAGCAGGGGATTCTGCTTGTGGATTTGGTAATACTGCTATGGTACTTGCTGAAAGAGGTATGATACCAAAAGTATTTGCAGCAGTAGTGAGAGTTGCTACAGTTGCTAGAGCTTTAGCTGCTTTTGAAGAAGGAGCTGTAGGCCCATCTAAAGACTGTGCTTATGAAGGTATTTATCTAAAAGCAATTACAGGCTCTCCTATATCTTGTGAAGGTAAATCAGCTGCTTGTGCTCACTTATCTCCAATAGGTAATATAGCAGCTGCTGTAACTGATTTATGGTCTAATGAATCTGTCCAACAAGTTAAATTATTAGCTGAAATGGCACCAGTTGTATCTATAGAACAATTAATTTACGATACAAGACTTATGAATACTGCTACTAAGAAAGGATTTAGAAGAGAATTTAGAGATTTACTTGCTGAATCTGATGCACCACTTGATCCTCAAGCTTACGTATTAAAACCACAAGTTGTATTTGATATAGCTGGCGAATTAGTCAAAGCTGAAAATTCATTTGAAATGACTAAGTTAGGTGCTAAACTTGCTCTTGATAAGATAACTGAAGCTGTAAATAGTGGTGAAGTTTATGTAGAAGAAAGAGAAAAGAAATGGCTAGATATCATAGGAAATCAAATTGAAGATATAGCAGATGATGAATTAGAATTTTATGACGATATGCAAGATGAATTAGATATGGATAAATTTATACCAGCTGAATACGGCTTATAAAATTTAATCTAATATAAATTAAAATAAATCTTATAAATAAAAAGCTTATAATTTTAAACTAAATAAACTTAAGCTGTCCCAAAGTAACTATCTCAAATTTTGGGACAGTTTCTCTATATATTACAGGAAAAATCTTTTTAAATTACAGGATAGGCGTTTAGGTTTTAAAAAATGTTTTAGGGTGGTTAAATCTTTTAAAATAAGGGTGGTATGGCTTATGAAGGTAAAATTAGATATTGTATCGGGATTTTTAGGAGCAGGAAAGACTACTCTTATAAAAAAACTTGTGACTGAAGGTTATAGTGACGAAAAAATCGTCGTCTTAGAAAATGAATTTGGAAAAGTAGGAATTGATACTGACATACTCAAAAATACTGGTGTCGAAGTAGAGGAAATAACAGCAGGATGTATTTGCTGTAGTTCGTCGGGGGATTTTCTCTCTTCAATAGAAGATATAATAAATAAATTTAATCCTGATAGGATAATTGTAGAACCTACAGGTGTCGCAAAATTAAGCGAGATATTAAGAGCGTGTAACGATTTTAAATTTAAAAATCTATTTAAAATCAATAATATTATCTCTGTATTAGATGTAAAGCGATTTGACTTTGTATCTTCATACTCCAAGGTATTTGTGGACGATCAAATTGCAGTATCAAAAACTATTGTTTTAAGCAAAAATACAGGTGTTGATATAAAATATATTGAAGGGATGTATTCGTATATCAAAAATATAAATATAAATGCAAATATTATAAACGAAGATATTTACAATATAAGTGGGCGAAATTTGATTGAAGCTATTGAAAATAAAATACAAGACTACGACATGTTAAAAATATTAGATAAACTAGATAAAGACGAGACGAGAAATCCATATCATTTTTCTACATTGGAATTTAAAACAAAGAAATCTATAGATTATAGCGATATAAAGCTTATCTTTAAGTGTTTTGAAGATGAGGATACTTATGGCAAAATTGTAAGGGGAAAAGGGATTTTGCAAAATAGAGATAAAAATTGGTACAAATTTGATTATGTTGAAAATGAAATAAATGAAGAAAGCTATTATAAAGAAGAAAGTGGAGTGGTTTGTATTATAGGATACAAATTAAACAAGAAAAATATCTTAAATTTATTTGAATAAAATAAGTTAAAAACAAATATAGCTTTTAAATAATTTAAATTTATTTATTTTAATTTTATTTATATCTTTTTAAAATAGACTTTTCTTATGAAATAAGTTATAAGGAAAGTCTATTTTATATTATCCATTTTGACGATATTGTTTAGGAGTCATTTTCGTCAAGTTTTTAAATACTTTTGAAAAATAGCTTTGATCTTCAAAGCCGACTTCCATAGCTATTTCTACTATAGAAGAATCAGTATTTTTAAGCAGCAGTTTGCTTTGCTCGATTCTTATTTTATTTAAATAATTTGAAAAGCTTACGCCCACTTCTTTTTTGAATACACTTGAAAAATAAGACGGGTTTAGATGTACTATATTAGCGACTTTTTCTAAATTTATATCTTCGTTGTAATGTTCATTTATATATGATATACATTTTTGGATTAATACAGGGTTTTTAGACTCGTTAAAGTTAAATACATTTTGAGTAAAGCTATCTAGCATGTGAACAACCCAATAAGATAGATCTTCGATATTTTTTATATTTGATATTTTATATAAAAACTTGCTATTTAAGTCTATTATCGTATTTGAGTCGGCTCCGCCGTCTATAGACGCCCTAGACAACAATGTGCAAAGCTCTAATGTCTTTGATTTTATTACATTTATATTGTTTCCTGAGGCAAATAAAATACGACCTATCATATCGTTTAGGATATTTTTAGCTCCTATAACGTCCCCATTTCTAACTTTTAATAATAATTCCTTTTCTGTTTCATAAGAGTAAAATTCAACATTTTGCTCATCTTTAATAATCTGTATTTTTTCATTTAAATCAGATTGATGAGAAGCTATTAATCTCTTTCTTTCAAGCTCTTTTTTCTCATCACTTAAAAGACTATAAACTACAATAAACAACAAGTTGCCTAGATGCCTAACTCTTGTAGGGTCTATAACTTGAATACTTCTTATTTTAGATTCCACCATCCCAAGATATTTTAAATCTATATTGAATTTTTGCATAATTTCAGAAATCATAAGTTCATCAGAAAAATCCATAAGTATAGGACCAGCTAGCACAGAACCTCTAAATACACCTTTTTTTATAACTGGAACAGTATAGTGAATAAGCCCAGCAGGACAAAAGAATGTATAAGCTTCTCCTAACGCTTCTGATTGTTTAGCTGCATATAGATGAGTTTGAGAACAGGGATTCATATCTCCTGTAAACTCTTTAAAAAATTTGCAAAAAGGTTCTTCATTCCCAATTGAATACACAGAACTTCCATTTTCATCTAGTAAGACAAGTGGAATATTAGTAGAATAAGAATATGTAGTTAGTGCCTCTTTTAAACTCTCTAAAAATTTTTCTTTCATTACACTTATCACCACAACTTCATATTTTAATTACTTTAATTTATATAAAAAATTCACTACGTTCATATCGCCAAGGACTTCGTCCGTTGCTTAAAAATCGCTTTGCTCATGACGCCAACGAATCGGAGATTACGTTGCTTAAAAATCGCTTTGCTCATGACGCCAACGACTTCGTCCGTTGCTTAAAATTCGCTAGAATTAAAAAAGTTATCTTCTTACTATGTATAAATTTTTAAGTGAATTTCATTTTATATATCCTATAAATAAACATATTATTATACAATTCGATTTTTGCAATCTAAATCCCTTCTTAATTCAAATTATATTTTTAATAAAGTTAAAGATAACTCTTTAGTAAAATATTTATAAATCTTAAAAATGTTATGATTTCGTGATATAATGTAAGGAAAAATTTATAGATTTTATACAATATAAGATGTATATTATCTATAATGACTAAATGATAAGGGGGATAGAGATGATATTAAACAAAAAATTTATACCACTGTTTTTATCTTTATCACTAGTACTTCCTAATATAGGACCTATTTATTCTTATGCTGAAGTAAAGGCAACTTTTAAGAAGGAACAAAAAAAGATTGAAACAGAAAACAATCAAAAACAAAGAGTATCAAATCAACTAGAAGATAAGTTTGATTTAGAAAAAGTATCAGGAAGTTATGTGGCAAAACACATAAATAAATACAACTCTAAAGAAAACTTTGAGTATGCTGTAAAAGAAGTTTTAAATTATTATTATGACAAAGAACAAAGTAAAAAGATAAATCAATTTAAAGCAGTTATAGACTCTAGGGCAGATGATTTAATAAAAGATTACGAAGATGCATCAGAAGAAAAACAAAGTGATGAAGAGTTAGGTTATAAACCTGGTGAAGTCATTGTTGAATTTGAAAATGATGTAAATAAAGAGTTAAAAGAAGCTGTTGTAGACAATCTAGACGGAGAAATAGAACAGCTTATGGGAAAAAATATAGGTGTAGTCGATATATCAAACTCTGAAACTGTAGATAAGGCGATAGAAAACTACGAAGACAGTAGTTTTATAAAATCAGTACAGCCTAATTTCTCATATAAAACTACGTCTAGCTCTAGTACATATAAAGCTACAACTAGTACTAATGATGAGTACAGCAAGGCACAATACTATTTAAAAAGTTTAAAAATATACGAAGCTTGGGACTACTTAAAAGACTACAAAACATCTAAAGTAAAAGTAGCAGTACTAGATACTGGTATGGATGTAAATCACCCTGACTTAAAAAGCAATTTATATCTTGCAGTAGATGCTGAAAACAACTATTCTCAACTTACTAAAGATAAAAACTATCATGGGACGCATGTATCTGGAATATTGGCAGCTACAACTAATAATGCTATCGGTATTTCAGGTATTGGAAACAACAATATAGAGCTTATGAATATAAATGTATTTTGGGGAAACAAAAACAGCGCAGAAGCTTTTACAAGCGATATTTTAAACGGATATAATTACGCCGTTAAAAAGGGCGCACAAGTTATAAATATGAGTCTTGGTAGATTGGTAGACGATAATTTTTATGAAGATGCAGATAAAGAACAAGATAAATTATTAGAGCAGGCTATAAATAACGCCAAAGCAAAGGGAATTGTCACTGTTTGTTCAGCAGGTAACAACAACAGCACTATGAAGTTTTATCCTGCTGATTTTGACTCTTGTATATCTGTAATAAATATAGATCAAAACGACCAAAAGGCGGCTGATTCAAATTACGGAACTAAAAAGGATATATCTGCATATGGAGTAGATATATACAGCACAATTCCTTATACCAATGGACAAAGATATATGTATGACAGCGGAACGTCTATGTCGGCGCCAATAGTGTCTGGTATTGTGGCTATGATGAAGTCTAAAAATCCAAACGCTACAGTAGACGAAATAAAATCAGCTCTATATTCTACGGCTGACGATATAGGTAGACCGGGAAAAGACAGTTATACGGGATACGGCAAGGTAAATGCCTTAAAAGCAGTAAAAGCTATAGGCGGTGGAACACTTATAAATAAACAAAATACAAGTACAGACAACAAAAACAATACATCTGTACCTAATAAAAATAACACTACAAATAATAAGAATAACACCACTGTCGACAAAAATAATAATATAGCTAATAAAAATAATACAACTGTAAACAAAAACAATGCCACAACTAATAAAAATAATACGGTAGCTAAAAAGAATATGGCTACACTTACGATAAATACTTTAAATTCATCTAGTACATATATAAGCGGTAAGGCGCTAAGCTCCGCTACTATTAAAGTATATAACTCAAAAGGCAAGATTATAGCTTCTGGCAAAGCTTCAAATAATAAATACAGTATTAAAATACCTAAGCAGCCTGGCGGCTCTACTATAAAAGTAGTAGCTTCTAAGACTAATTACAACTCAAAGAGCGCTACAACTACAGTATTAAAACAATTTGGCTCTTTAACATGTAACAATATATATAAAACTAGCACGAGTATAAGTGGAACAGGAACAAAAAACGCCACTATAAAAGTTTATGTAAATAAAAAGCAAGTGGGAAAACAGACTACAGTAAATTCTAAAGGAAAATACAAGGTGTTTATTCCAAAACAAAAGAAAAATACTGTGATAACTATTCAGATGTCTAAATCAGGATATGTTACGAAGAGTATTAATAGGACTGTAAAATAAATAATTTTAAAATGTAAATAGATCTTTACTTAAAATTATTAAATGACATAAAAATAATAAAAATCCCCCTATATAGAGTGTTCTACTATATAGGGGGATTTTTATTTCTAATGAAAGCTAATTTAAAGAAATATACAAAATCGCCCTCGCCATAAGCGAAGCAAATTTAAAGCAACAGTATCTTCGATTTGTTGGTGCTATGAGCGAAGCGAATTCTAAGCAACGGAATCTTTGATTCGTTGGCGTCATGAGCGAAGCGAATTTTAAATCACATATTTTATAAAGCTATCTGGAAAAATCTCTTTAATCTCTTTTTTAAAGAAATCCTTCATATCATCTAATTCTTCTTTAGAATATACGTATTTGCCGTATCCAAATTGACCGTATTTAAATTTTCTATTATCATCATTCATAGGCAATGTAGTCTCTGGATATATTTCGTTTATTCTATTTTTTGCTTTTGTAGTGTATCTATGAGATATCACTTCAAATATAATGCTTTGATTAAAATCTTTTGGGAGTTTTTCTTTTATACTTTTAATTAAATCTCTGTATTCATCTTTCCAATTTTCATAAAGAAATACGGGTGCGATTATAAAACCTATTTGGTATCCTGCATTAGCTACTTTTACAGCAGCTTCAATTCGCTTGCTGGCAGAAGCTGTATAATGTTCGTAAATGTCGATTATTTTTGGTGTATTTATGCTAAATCTAATTTCTGTGTGGTTGTTGTGGTTTGCATCTAATAAACTATCTACATCATTGTATTTAGTCACAAATCTAAAGCGAGCTTTTTCTTCTGCTCCCATAAATTCTATCGTTTTTCTCAAAGAATGAGTATAGGGTTCAAGTGGTATAGGGTCGGATGTCGCCGCACCTTCAAATATAGTTACAGCAGGCGATCTTTCGTCTATATATTCTTTTGCTTTTTTTAAGATATCGTCTATATTGACAAACACCCTTATATAAGGCTTATCGCCTAATTGAGTATTTAGATAGCAGTATTCACATCTTCCCATACAGCCGCTGACTAAAGGCAGTTGATAATTTGCAGATGGCTTACATGTTTGAAATTTTAGACTTTTACGATAACCGACGACTAATGTTTCTTTTCCGGATCTGTATTGTTCATATAAGTTGTCTCCAGGGATATTGCTTTTGATTCTGTTAGAACTTGCATTTATAATTTCAACATTTGGAATGTCTTTTACTTTATTGAAGATATTTTGACCTATTTCAGTATCTAATGAACCTTTTTCAAATATAACCCTTTTAGGAATAAACATTATATCACCTCTTAATACGTTTTTCTTTTATTGTTTGTTTATTTGAATTTTACATACAGATAAAAATTATAAATCTTTAGGTACTATAACGCCCAATCTTTTGGAGTTTTTTATGGCTTCTTGTGTATTTACTTTTATATGAAATAAGGTTTGGTTGTAATCTAAAATTATGTTTTCTTTTGATGTTGCTTTTGGAATATCTTTATTTAAACAGATATATTTGTAAATTTCTCCTTCTAATGCCTCTTTTATAGATGTATAACAATCGTCTAAGTTATCGTCATAGACTGTAACTTCTTCAAAGTCGTATATTCTAATTTCGTAGTCATCACTACTGTGATTTATTATTATTGCTGGAAATTCATAGTTTTCTTCGTACATAATACCCCTCCTAATTATTATATAAGTTAATTATGGCAGTTTTATGTATTTTTTGTCAAATTTTCAAATAATGTGGAGCATTATTATTTTTTTTGAATAGAATATAGTAAATGGGGTGATATTTATGGATTTGAGTCAATATACTCAATATATGGTTCCATTGGTTATTGGTTTTTGTATGTGCATAGGTTATGTAATTAAAACAAGTTTAGATTTTATTCCCAACAAGTATATTCCTTTGATTATGCTAATGGTTGGGGTAGTTATAAATGTATCACTAAATGAGAAGATTACAGCAGAAATCGTAATTGCAGGAGCATTAAGTGGTCTGGCGAGCATTGGTACGCATCAAACATGTAAATGTTTGAATCGCCGAAGAGAAGGCTGCAATGAAAACAAAGCAGATAAAAAAGACATACAAAAGAAACAAGATGAAGATCTTAAAAATTGACAAATGAAGTAATATGTAGTAATTAATCCAAATTCGATTACTATTATTACTATAAAAAATAAATTTAGGGCCTACATTGTATGATCTGATATAAGAGCACTAAATGGTGTAGGTTCTTCTTAATAAGTATATTAAATGGAAAATGAATATCTTAGAAGCCAAATTTTTAAAATATTACTCCATTGTTTACATGCATATACAGTATTTTAGAAAAATATAGCGACAACGACTTTGTACGTTGCTAAATTAAAAAATCTTTATTTTTTAAATAAAGATTTTTTTGTTATAGTTGTAAAATATCAAGAATATGGATAAAATTTAAATATATTTAATCAATATAAACCTAAGCAAAAGACAGAGTCTACACAAATATATAAAATTTTTAAGAAGAAGACAAAGTCAATAGCTATAGACAAAGTGAATTAATTGAAAGGATAGGGAATACAATGACTTTAAAAATTTGTTTGGCAGTAATTATAACATTATTACTTGTATTAATAATTGCATCAATTTTTGTCGGAAACTTTTTTTACAACTTAGCTATAAATCCAAATTCCTCAAAGAAAATGATTTTTAGCAATGATGGGCTAAGTCACCACGAGCTAACACCAGAAGAAGAATGGCTTGAAAAATCATCTAAATTTGAAGAAGTATTTGCAACTTCATTTGACGATCTTAAATTACATGGTTACCAAGTACTAAACAAAGACACACATAAATGGGCAGTGACTGTTCATGGATATATGGCAGATGCATTTAGCCTTAGTACAAAGGCTTTTCACTACTATAACGAGGGATATAATGTATTAGCTATGGATTTAAGAGGACATGGAAAAAGCAAGGGAAATTATATAGGAATGGGATATCACGATGCAAAAGATCTTATAAAGTGGCTTGAATATATAATTTCAAAAGACAAAGAAGCTGAAATATTAATACACGGTGTATCTATGGGAGCTGCAACTGTTATGATAGCATCTTCACTAGATAATCTACCTCAAAATGTAAAAGTAATAATAGAAGACTGCGGATATACGACAGCTTTGGAACAATTTAAATATCAATTAAAAAAATTATTTAATATGCCGTCATTTCCAATATTAAATATAGCAAATTTAATGGTAAAAATAAAATCAGGATACTTCTTAAATGACGCATCTCCAATAGAGGCAGTAAAAGAAGCTAAAGTTCCTATTATGTTTATACATGGAGATGATGATAAGTTTGTACCATTTTATATGCTAGACGAGCTTTATGAAGCATGTAGCAGCGAAAAGCAAAAATTAGTTATACATGGGGCGAGCCACGCACACTCAGAAGACGAAAATCCTGAAAAGTATTGGAAGGAAGTCGACGCATTTATAAATAAATATATATAGAGTATAAACTACATCTAAAATATGATTTATACTTAATAAATTGAGAAAGGGGTTAATAGATGAAAATATACACTAAAAGCGGGGACAAAGGGACAACTTCCTTAATAGGAGGAAACAGAATAGAAAAAGACAGCATAAGAGTAGAGGCTTATGGAACAATAGACGAATTAAACTCTTATATAGGTCTTTGTTATCATTATTTAAAAAATGAAGATAGAGATGCTTTGAGAAAAATCCAAACTAAATTATTTGATGTGGGGGCAGAGCTTTCATCTTTAAATTATAAAAGACTAAAAACCATTTTAACAAGTGAAGATGTAGAAGAATTAGAAAATTTAGTAGATTATTATACATCAAAAGTAGAAAAAATAAACGAATTTATAATACCAGGAACATCTCTTTGCTCAGCTAATTTACATATAGCGAGAACAATATGTAGAAGGGCAGAAAGAAGGATAACTACTTTATCAAAACAAGATGAAATAAATCCTGAGCTTCTAAAATATATAAATCGATTATCCGACTTTTTATATATACTAGCTAGATATAGCGAAGACGATATAATACCGATAAAATTTTAAAATATAAGAAAACTCCAAAGTTTATTTACTTTGGAGTTTTTGTATTTAGCTTCCTATTAAGTATTGGTACTTTAACGCTTGAAGAAAGCACATTGTAATTTAATATCTCTTCTTGTGTCATTAAGAAGTTATCTTCTCTACACGCTCTTATAAACATTTTTGTAGAGTATATGTTTTGAGCTAATAGTTTTAGTGAAGGATGTTCTTTAAATAACATTAAAATCACAGCCAACATAACTATATAGACTTTAAGCGATAAATAGAAAAAGTGGCGTTTAAATTTATTATATTCGCCAGATTCTTGTAAAAATAGACGAATAAGAGCATAAGCCTTCATATAATCATTTTGTGTTTGTAGAGATATACTTCTAACTATGCTTGTCTTTCTAATTCTGTAGTAATATAGTGCGTCGTTTATAACGGCTATTTTATCAGCTTTATACATTAATTGTGACATAACAGCAAAATCTTCAAATTTCATATTTGGAAATGTGCTGTAGTTTTCAAATATTTCTCTTTTCCATAATTTATTCCATAAATAAGAATGAATTAAGTTATCTGGAATTAATCCCTTTAATATTTCATGTTTATCAAATACACCCCTTCTAAACTTGTAAAGCACAGGTTTAGCTAGATTTATTTGTTCGTAATATCTATAAAAATTGCAAATTACTATATCGCTTCTAGTATCTATAGCTGCGTCATATAATCTGCTTAAGTAGTTTTCTCTTACAAAGTCATCACTATCTAAAAAAGCTAGGTATTCACCTTTTGCGTGCTTTAGTGCAGTATTACGAGTTGTTGCAACACCGCTGTTTGCTTGATTTATTACTTTTATTTTTGAAGATTTATTTTCATATTCCCTTAAAATCTCAATTGAGTTGTCACTAGACCCGTCGTTTACACATATAACCTCATAAGCTTCAAAGTCCTGATTTAATATAGAATCTAGACAGCGAGGTAAGTATTGTGCTGTATTGTAAACAGGTACAATAACACTAATTTTTGGATTTATAGTATTCATAAGTCACCGCCTTAATAATATTTTAATAAAGTATATAATACCAACCTTTTAATAAAGTATATCATACAACCCTTATATCTAATCTTACAGTTTTATTACAAATACGTAATAAAATTGACAGTTTTACTTACATAATGGATGAATAAATATATTTTAAGGCTATAAAACTAAGATAATAGGTGGATTTAATGCTTGTAAAAAACTTAAATATTTGTAATAAGTTTAAATAGATGAAATTTAAATTTGTTATAATAATATTAATATATAACTTAATTTTTAAAAATTAAAGGGGTGTTTTAATGATTATAAAAGGCGATTTTAATGAAGCTGAAGTATTTACAGAGAATATAGATAAAGAGACAATATCTCAAATAAAACAGCTTTTAGATCAAGAATTTGTTAAAAACTCAAATATTAGGGTTATGCCAGACTGTCACAAAGGAGCAGGATGTGTTATAGGTACAACAATGACTATAAAAGATAAAATCGTACCTAATTTAGTTGGAGTCGATATAGGATGTGGAGTTTTATGTGTTGAGCTTGGAGATATAGACTTAAACTTAGATAAAATAGATGATTTTATAAAAAACAACATACCTCATGGATTTAATATAAATAACAAAGCAGTAGTAGATTATATAGACGAAATATTGAAAATACGCTGTATAAATAATATTAAAAAGAAACCAGAGGAATTTAATAGAGCATTAGGCTCACTTGGAGGCGGTAACCACTTTATAGAAATAGATAAAAATGATTTTAACAATAAATACTTGGTTATCCACTCTGGAAGCAGAAATATAGGGCTACAAGTAGCAAAACACTACCAAGATGTAGGATATAATAATTTAAATTATAATAATGGTGAATATGAAGAAAAATCAAAAGAAATAATAGAAAGCTATAAAAAATCAGGCAAGAAAAAGAAAATTGAAAAAGAGCTTAAAAAGTTAAAAGAATCTCTTAAAATAGAAAGCAAAATACCAAAAGACTTATGTTATGTACAAGGACAAGACCTAGATGATTATCTTCACGATATGGACATAGTTCAAAGATATGCATCTAAAAATAGAGAGCTTATGGCAGAGAAAATTGTAGAATTTATAGGACTTGATTACGAAAGTCTAAATAAATTTGAAAGTATACATAATTATATAGAAGTAGACAAGTATATGCTTAGAAAAGGTGCTATTTCTGCATATGAAGGAGAAGATGTTCTTATTCCGATAAATATGAGAGATGGGGTTATTATCGGAAAGGGCAAGGGCAACCCAAATTGGAATTATTCTGCACCACATGGAGCAGGGAGAATACTTTCGAGGGCAGAAGCTAAAAATAAAATCCATATGAATGATTATAAAGCTTCTATGAAAGATATTTTTACAACTTGTGTAAATGTATCTACACTAGATGAAGCTCCACAGGCGTATAAACCGATTGAAGAGATAATAAACAATATAACAGACACAGTAGATATCAAAAAAATCATAAAACCAATATATAATTTTAAAAGTAATTAAGTGTAAATATGCTTAATTTTGGGTAAAAATATATAAAATACAATTTGGTTTTATTTAGGGGGGATAATATGGAACCATTAGTAGTAATAATACAAGGTAGACAATTTAAACTTAAAAATCTAAATAATTTAGTGGCTTCAATATTTGGAGAGAATTATTTTGATTTATCACAAGACGAAAGGCTAAAAATCAGATATGAAAAATCACATGCTATAAGCAAATTTCATAAAAATCTACCAATAGTGCATACAGAAAAGGGGACATACGGAGACGATTTTGAAATAATCAAAAAAGATTACGACTTTGAAAATGCCTTTATAATAGACGATGATTATTCATATATACTGTCTTTATGTAAGATAAATAGCTTTATGTTACTTGAAGTCAGAAATTCAAATATATTTACAGGGTTAATCGATAAAAACAAGATAAAAGACGATTTAGTAATAGTAAATCACTTTGCAAAAGATATTTTAGAAGAATTATATCATTAGTAAGTTATTGATATATTGTTATTTAATTATTAATAACTTATTAGTTAATTGATTAAGATAAGCTTACAATATAATATAAAATAGTTTAGTAAATATAAAGGGGATAGGTTTACATAATCTAATTACAGTGAACTTATTCCCTTTATATTTGAAATGACAAAAATGTAATTTAATATTTTGTAAAAATAATTTATAATTATGTAAGAATATATTATAGATATTTATTATATTAACTCAATATATGGGTTATTATATATTGAGGAGGAAGGATGGTATAATTTGAATAATAAAATTTTAGTTGCGGATGATGAAAAGGAAATAAGAGACTTACTTGAGATATATCTTATAAATGAAGGCTATAAAGTTATAAAAGCGCAAGATGGACAAGAAGCTTTAGATATAATAGATAAAGAAGAAATAGATTTATTAGTTTTAGATATAATGATGCCTAGAGTTAACGGTATAGAAGTATGTAAAAAAATAAGAGAAACAAAGAATATACCTATATTAATGTTAAGTGCAAAATCTGAGGATATGGACAAAATACAAGGTCTTATGACAGGTGCAGATGATTATATGACAAAACCTTTTAATCCATTAGAATTTACAGTAAGGGTCAAAGCACTTCTTAGAAGAAGTTATTACTTAAACAACAATAGCTCTTCTGAAGAATCGGATTTAATAAATGTAGGTTCGCTTACAATAGACAAAACTAGACATAGAGTAGTGGCAGCGGGGGAAGAGATATCTCTTACAGCTAGAGAATTTGATATACTATATCTAATGGCTAGTAACAAAGGTAGAGTATTCTCATCTGAAGAAATATTTGAAAAAGTATGGAAAGAAAAATACTTCCAATCAAATAATACTGTTATGGTCCATATTAGTAGACTTAGAGATAAACTTGATAAATGTTTAAATGGTGAAAAAATAATTCATACAGTATGGGGAGTTGGTTATAAAATTGAAAAATAAAAAGGCGCTTTACTACGCCATATTACCTATAGCTTATTTTATTTTAAGCCTTACTTGTGTATCTATTACTTTTGTAGTTTTAAAGATAATTTTAGATATATACTACAGATATAATAGTCAATATGGTGGAACTTTAATCGATGCAATAAAATTCTTTATGCTTTTTAAAGCGCAAAGTGGATTAGACCGCAATTTAAATTACGTTATAATCGCAATATGCACATTCATAGTATACTACTTATTTATGAGAAAGACATATGTCGGTTTAGCCAAAATTGTAAATGCTACAAACCAAATGGCAGCTGGAGACTTGGACAAGATTATAGAGATAGATTGTAAAGGAGATACAAAAAAATTAGGAGATAATATAAATATAATCTCAAGCCTTTTAAAAGATGTCACTATACAAGAGAGAAAAGCACAACAGACAAAAGCCGACCTTATAACTAATGTATCACACGATTTAAGAACGCCTCTAACTTCTATAAAAGGCTATTTAGGACTTATAAATGGAGATAATTATAGAGATGAAGTTCAACTTAGATATTATGTAGATATAGCATATGAAAAGTCTAAAGAACTTGAAGTACTTATAAACGACTTGTTTGAACTTACAAAAGTCCAAAATAACTCTATTACATTAGATAAGATAGATATAGACTTAGTCGAATTATTAAATCAAATTATATTCCAATTTGGGTACCAATTTGAAAGTGAAAAAATAAAAGAAAGAAGCTTCTTTTCAGAAGATAAACTGATTATCTCTGCAGATCCAAATAAATTAGTTAGAGCATTCCAAAATCTAATAAATAACGGAATTAAATACGGAACAGGAGAATTTCTCGATATATACGCATATAAAAAGAATGATTATGCAGTAGTGGATGTAATAAGCTATGGTAATCCAATACCAGCAGTTGAGCTTCCGTATATATTTGATAAATTTTATAGAGTAGATAAATCTAGAAATAAAAATGACGGTGGCTCAGGGCTAGGCCTTGCGATAACAAAGAGTATAGTATCGCTTCATGGAGGGATTATAACTGCCCAAAGTGATGGAGAAAAAACTATATTTAAAGTTATGTTGCCGTTATTAAAAGATAAAATCAAGATTAAAAAAGAGTTGTAAAATGATATTTTACGACTCTTTTTATTATAGATATTAGTCTGACTATATTTACACACTCACTTACATACTTAATAAAACACCAGCTATGTGGATTGGAAAATGATAGTTATACTAAAAATCACCTTTTTGGTATATTTTTTTGTATATAATGTAGTTATTTAGTCTACAAATACAATAAATAAAGCTGATTAAATGAAGCTAGAAAAAATTAACAGGTGTTATTTGTATATTATATATACATCTAATTTAAGATATAATATATAATATAATATTGTAGTAAAGTTATAAAAATAACTACTATGAACATATTAAAGTAATTTACATTCTAGGAGGAAATCGAAATGAGTAAATCACCAGTGCCAACTCCGCATTTAGAAGCTAAAGTTGGAGACATAGCAGAAACAGTATTATTACCAGGAGATCCACTAAGAGCTAA
>ERZ857750.340-NODE-340-length-67773-cov-6.263076_pt1 | contig 67773 bp, 56 predicted proteins | sample MGYA00519915_ERZ857750 | MGnify/ENA primary metagenome ERZ857750 (study PRJEB31778, sample SAMEA3449358) | human gut metagenome | biome: human gut; feature: human-associated habitat; material: faeces | place: United Kingdom | collected 2010/2012 ...
CTATCCAGAGACTGATGGCAAAAGGCTATGGTTTCGGTGCGGAAGGCGACTGGAAGACAGCAGCCATGGTACGTCTGATGAAGATCATGACAGAGGGCATGAAGGGTGCCAAAGGTACATCCTTTATGGAAGATTATACATACAATCTTGTACCGGGCAAAGAAGGTATCCTTCAGTCCCATATGTTGGAAGTTTGCCCGACAATTGCAGATGGCCCTATTTCTATCAAAGAGCAGCCATTATCCATGGGTGACAGAGAAGATCCTGCAAGACTTGTATTTACAGCTAAAGAGGGCAAGGCTATTGCCACATCCCTTATCGATCTGGGCAATCGTTTCCGTCTGATCATCAATGACGTAAACTGCAAGAAGACAGAAAAACCAATGCCGAAGCTTCCGGTTGCAACTGCATTCTGGACACCGGAACCAAATCTTCAGACAGGTGCTGAAGCATGGATCCTGGCAGGCGGTGCACATCATACAGCTTTCTCCTATGACCTGACGGCTGAGCAGATGGGTGACTGGGCAAACAGCATGGGCATTGAAGCTGTTTATATCGACAAAGACACAACAATCAGACAGTTTAACAATGAGCTGAAATGGAATTCCATTTACTATCGTTAAATTGATTAGAAGACAGGCAGCTGCGATAGTGTGGTATAAACCGCAGGCAGCTGCCTGCCTGTGGTTATAGAGATAGACAATGTTTGAATTGGACAGAGTGTCCATTTCAAAGCAGGATTCGACAGCGAATCCATAAATCAGGAGGATAGAATGGCAGATTTAAAAGCAATTATTGAGAGCGGCAAAACAGCACTGGGTATTGAATTCGGTTCAACCAGAATCAAGGCAGTGCTCATCGATGAATCATTCAAACCAATCGCTTCCGGCAGTTACAGCTGGGAGAATCAGCTGATCGACGGTTTCTGGACATATTCCCTGGATGATATCTGGAAGGGTTTAAGAGACTGCTACAAGAGCCTGGTAGCAGATGTGAAAGAAAAATACGGTGCAGAGCTGACCAGGATCGGCAGCATCGGTTTCAGTGCCATGATGCATGGCTATATGGCCTTTGATGAGAAGGGCGAGCTGCTTGTACCGTTCCGTACATGGCGAAACAGCACGACAGGTCAGGCGGCTGAAGCACTGACAGAATTATTTAATTACAATATTCCTCAGAGATGGAGCATTTCCCATTTATATCAGGCAATTTTAAATGGTGAGGAACATGTCGATCAGATCAGTTATCTGACAACGCTGGCGGGCTACATCCACTGGCAGCTGACAGGGCGGAAAGTCCTTGGCATCGGCGACGCTTCCGGTATGTTTCCAATCAATGACAAGACCCATCAGTATGATGAGACAATGGTTGAGAAGTTTGGCAAGCTTATTGAAGATAAACATTATCCATGGACATTAACAGGTATTCTTCCGAAAATCCTTGTGGCCGGAGAATCTGCCGGTGTGCTGACAGAAGAGGGAGCCAAGCTTCTGGATGAAAGCGGCAAATTGCAGGCAGGTATCCCACTGTGTCCGCCGGAGGGTGATGCAGGTACAGGTATGGCAGCTACCAACAGCATTGGTGTTCGTACAGGTAATGTTTCTGCCGGTACATCTGTTTTTGCCATGGTGGTTCTGGAAGACCAGTTAAAGGCCGTTTATCCGGAGATCGATATGGTGACAACACCTGTGGGCAGTCCGGTAGCTATGGTGCATGCCAATAACTGTACATCCGAGATCAATGCCTGGGTAGGCCTTTTCAGAGAATTTGCGGAGCTGTTCGGCATGGATATCAGTCAGAATGACCTCTTTGAGAAATTATTCAAAGTGGCCATGGAGGGTGATGCAGACTGTGGTGATATGATGTCTTACGGTTACTATTCAGGGGAAAATATTACCGATATCACAGAGGGCCGTCCACTCTTTGTGAGAAAACCAACCAGCCGATTCAGTCTTGCTAACTTTATGCGTCTGCATTTGAGCAGTGCCCTGGGTGCCCTGAAAGTAGGTATGGATATTCTGATCAAGAAAGAGCATGTGGCCATTGATAAGATTTACGGTCACGGTGGTTATTTTACCACAAAAGGTGTGGGACAAAAGCTTCTGGCAGCTGCCATTGATACACCGGTATCCGTTATGGAGACAGCCGGCGAGGGCGGTCCATGGGGTATGGCACTGCTGGCATCTTATCTGACATGGAAGGGTGAAGACGAAACACTTCAGAATTATCTGGAGGGCAAAGTATTTGCCGAAAATGCAGGTACAAGTGAAGAACCGGATGCAAAGGATATCGAAGGTTTTGAGAAGTTTATTGAGAATTACAAAGGTGCAATAGCAGTTGAAAAGACAGCATCAGAAGTGATAAAATAAACATGTCATTTGGCATCGGGATTCACAAGGGACTGTTGATGCGGGAAGTTTAAAAAGCCTTTATGGCAGAAAAGAGGGTGTTAGTCGGATGCTTGAAGAATTAAAAGAAAGAAGTCTACGAAGCCAATATGCTGCTTCCGAAGTATCAGCTTGTGACTTTTACATGGGGCAATGTCAGCGGGATTGACCGCGAGAAGGGCCTTTTTGTCATCAAGCCGAGCGGTGTGGATTATGACAAACTGAGACCGGAAGATATGGTTGTTGTAGATCTGAATGGCAATAAAGTAGAGGGCGATTACAATCCGTCTTCTGATACAGAGACACATGTTGTCTTATATAACCGTTTTCCGAAGATCGGCGGTATCGTACATACTCATTCACCATGGGCCACAAGCTGGGCACAGGCCGGCCGTGGTATTCCATGCTACGGGACAACCCATGCCGATTATCTGTACGGCGAGGTACCTTGTGTGAGAAATCTTACAGAGAAAGAAATCAATGAAGCTTATGAGAAGAATACAGGTGTCCTGATCGCGGATGAATTTGACCGTCCAGGTCTGGATTATATTGCAACACCTGCCGTTCTCTGCAAGAATCACGGACCGTTCACATGGGGCAAGGATGCCCATGAGGCTGTACACAATGCCGTTGTTCTGGAAGAAGTTGCCAAGATGGCAGCCCGCTGCGAGCTGATCAATCCGAAGGTTCAGCCTGCACCGCAGGAACTTCAGGATAAGCATTATTTCAGAAAACATGGTGCCAATGCGTACTATGGTCAGCCGGGTAAATAGATTTCCGTTAAACGAGGTAGCAATTATCGTAACTTAAAAATGCAAGCATTTTATACCTGTTTTTTGAAATTATGCTTGGCTCTGAACAGTTACAAATTATCATATAATTAAGGGCGAAAGGCCCCAGGAGGTAAAATTATGAAATTTTTTATTGACACAGCGAATGTAGAAGATATCAGAAAAGCAAATGACATGGGCGTTATCTGCGGCGTTACAACGAACCCATCCCTGATCGCCAAAGAAGGCAGAGATTTCAAGGAAGTCATCAAAGAGATCACAACGATCGTTGACGGACCGATCAGCGGCGAAGTAAAGGCTACAACTGTTGATGCAGAAGGCATGATCAAAGAGGGCCGTGAAATCGCAGCTATCCATCCAAACATGGTTGTTAAGATTCCTATGACAGTTGAAGGTTTAAAGGCTGTTAAGGTTCTGTCTGCAGAAGGCATCAAGACAAACGTCACACTGATTTTCACAGCTAACCAGGCTTTACTGGCTGCAAGAGCAGGTGCTACATATGTATCTCCATTCCTCGGCAGACTGGATGATATCAGCACAGCAGGTATCAGCCTGATCGAAGATATCGTAACAATTTTTGACAACTATGGCCTCGAAACAGAGATCATCGCTGCATCTATCAGACATCCAATGCACGTAACAGATTGTGCACTGGCAGGTGCGCATATCGCAACAGTTCCTTACAAGGTAATCGAGCAGATGACACATCATCCGCTGACAGATCAGGGTATTGCTAAATTCCAGGCAGATTATAAGGCTGTATTCGGCGAATAGAAAATTTATGTTATGCGGAGAGCCGTCAGTTCATGTGTAACTGTCGGCTTTCTTTATAAACTCCTCTTGAAGAAAATGCGATTTTACTATAATATTAAAGAAAAGAAAATGCGATTTTATGGTATTTTGCGCAAAAAGAAAATGAGGAACTGGGCTTTTCTGAAAATGTAAAAATTATTGCCGGTGCCGGCGATAATGCAGCAGCGGCAGTGGGAACAGGTACAGTGGGAGAAGGCAAATGCAATATTTCGCTGGGGACTTCCGGAACAATTTTCATTTCCAGTGAGCATTTCGGTGTGGATGAATACAATGCGCTGCATTCCTTTGCCCATGCGGATGGTCATTACCACCTGATGGGCTGCATGCTCAGTGCGGCATCCTGCAATAAATGGTGGAATGAAGAAATTCTGAAAACCAAAGATTATAGCGCGGAGCAGGCGGGAATTACGAAGCTGGGTGAAAATCATGTCTATTTTCTTCCGTATCTGATGGGTGAGCGTTCGCCCCACAATAATCCGGACGCAAGAGCTATGTTCATCGGCATGTCTATGGATACAACAAGAGAGGAAATGACCCAGGCAGTCCTGGAAGGTGTTGCTTTTGGTCTGAGAGATTCTCTGGAGGTAGCCAGAAGTCTCGGTATCAGCCCAGAGAGAACAAAGATCTGCGGCGGCGGTGCGAAGAGCCCTCTGTGGCGTCAGATCATTGCCAATGTAATGAATCTGAAAGTGGATGTTCTTGAGAATGAAGAAGGCCCGGCACTCGGAGGTGCTATGCTGGCGGCTGTGGGATGCGGAGAATATCCGGATGTGGAGACTGCAGCAGCAAAGATTGTCAAGGTGGTGGACACAGTGACACCGGAACCTGAGCTGACCAGGAAATACGAAGAACGCTATCAGTATTTCAGAAGGATTTATCCGACTGTAAAGGAATTGTTTTGAGAGAACAAGAAAAACGATTCGGTGAAAATTCTCGGTTAAAAACAGATAATCGGCGAAAGAAAATGTTAACGCAGTAAAACAAATGAAGCACTCATTTACGCAATGAGTGCTTCAAATTTTTGCATTTCCAGCGGTTTATAATAATAGTATCCCTGAAGTTCGTCGCAGTCTTCCTGTACAAGGAAATCAACCATTTCTTTTGTTTCAACGCCCTCGCAGACAATGAGTTTGTTGGTGCGCTTCAGTAGGTGGAAGATTTCCTGAAGGACGATTTTGCCTTTTTCAGACAGGTCATCATCCAGAAAACGTTTATCGATTTTGACTTCATCAAATAAAATATCTTTTAAAGTATTTAGCGAAGAATATCCGGAACCGAAATCATCCATGGAGATCCGGATATTTTTTTTCTGGAAAAAGCGGATCATCTGATTGACAGCATCAATATTATGGATGTAAGTTGTTTCCGTAATCTCAAAGATCAGATACTGTGAGGGAATCTTATACTTATCGATCAGGTCGGATACTTTATGAATAAAAGTATTGATCTTCCGAAAATGGATAGGTGAGACGTTGAGGGACAACGGAATAATCTTCTGCTGTTTCTTCATGCGTTCGGACAGCCACAAAAAGGCAGCTTCATAAACGTAATAGTCCAATGCTTCCACTTCACCGGTCTCCTCAAGGATTGGCAGAAAACTGTCGGGAAACCAGAGAGAACCGTCATTTTTTTGCCATCGGACAAGCACTTCCGCACTGGAAATTTGTTGGGATTTTCCGTTGATCTTTGGCTGGAAATAGAGTTGAAATTCTTTTTGCTCCAGTGCATTGCGGAAGGTATGAATGGTTTCAGCACGTTTTTGTTCGTCCCGTGCAATATCTTCAGAGTATTCACATACGCCTGAAAGTTCGGTTTTGGCTTTTCGGCGGACAATATTGGTATGTGAGATTAATTCTTCTGATGAAATTTCGGTGCCTTTCAGATAATAAATACCTGTATTCAGAAAAAGATAATTGACAGGATAGGCCTCTAGTATTTCAGAAGACGTCTGCTTGTTATAGCGGATGACTTTTTCCCTGAAACTTTGCTGATTTTGTCCGGTAATATCGACGATACAGGCAAAAACGTCGGAATGATACCGGTTGACGAAGACTGTCTGCGGAAAAAGTTCCAGTTTCCTGAAAAGAAAATTCAGAAGATCGGTACCGGTTTCATAACCCCAGTAGTCATTGATCAGGTGAAAGTTATCGATATCCGTCATCAGGAAAGCGTATTGTTTATTCCGGCAGCTGTTGGTTAGGATTGTAGAAATTTTTCCCTTCAGAGAATCTGTTGAAATGCTTTCCACCAGACGGTTTTGGCTGTAAAGACGTTCAGGATGGGCCGTTAGTGATTTCTTATAATGTTTATCCTGATACATTTTCTGGTCTGCCATTTTCAGCAGGTCCATAATCAGATAATAATGATTTTTACAGCTGATATCATAGCCCACAGCATAACTGATGGGATGGATGGCTGTTTGATTGTAGGCATCAAGCAGGGACTGAAGCTGCATATTCATTTGTTCCAGTTCCGACCAGGAAGTTTCTCTTTGGATAATTACAAATTCATCGCCGCCGAACCTTGCCAGGAAACTGTTTTCTGTGAGAATTCGAGTGAGATAGGAAGCAAATGTCTGAATAAACAAATCTCCTTCTTCATGTCCGTAGGTGTCGTTGATTTTTTTCAGATTATTCAGATCGAACATCATGACGCCGACGTCCAGTGTATCATCGGCATTCTGAAGTTTCAGCAATTCTTTTTCCAATGATTTTTTGTCGTGAACTCCAGCCACGTCAAAACCGGCATTTCGGAGCAAACTTTTCAGATAATCCCTCAATGCCAGTGATACGGCACAGCCAAGAAAAGAAAGAAAAATCAGCAGAGCAAAGGTGCGGTTTCCCAGTCCTTTTTTATAATGAAGAATCAAAATCGTCAGAAAAACGATATAAAATGTTGTTTCCAGACAGCACAATTTCGAAATAACTTTATTTTTTTCCATAATTCCCTCTTTAAAAATGTTCTTGCATTTTCCGATGGCACAAAAACATTTTGTCGGCCTTAATTGGCATAGACAATGATTTTTTTGGCCAGTGTTTTGTCCAGGCCGATTTTGCTTCCCTTGACCATAACAATATAATAGCCGTGAAGCTCGGATAAAATGGTCACTTCGCTGCCGGGAACAAATCCCAGAGTCTCAAGATAGTGTCGATGTTTTTCCTGGCCGCATATTTTGCTGATAATATAAAAACGATTGAATTCTGTAAGATTTAAAGGCATAAGAACGTCTCCTTTATGCGGTTAGCTAAAACTAATTAAGCCTGATAGATAGTATATCATGGATTGCCTGAAAGGAGAAAAGAAAAATATATTATTGAGAGATTTTATCTGTAAACAGGAGCGATTCACCAGGCAGATTGCAATGCGTGTCGTATAAGAGTAAGGAAAAAGGCTGATGTATCCTAACAAGATCGTTGATGATGCATCAGCCTCTTTCTATGGAAGAAAAGACTTTATGTTATTTACGATAATAATGAGAACGCCATAACAACGATACCGAGAACAACAAGGATTACACCGGTTGCACGGTTCAATGTCTTCGGTGTGGCTTTGTTGGCCAATACCGCAGCAATTCTGGCCCAGATCAGAGTGAAGATGATGCACAGGATCCAGACAGCAGGATCCGGCAGGCCACCGATGGCAAAATGAGAGACTGCTCCGGTAAATGCGGTGAAGGTCATGATAAAGACGCTTGTTCCAACGGCTGTTTTGAGTTCGTATCCCAGAACAGAAGTCAGGATCAGAAGCATCATCATACCGCCGCCGGCACCGATAAAGCCGCATATAAATCCGATAATGATACCGCAGATAACAGACTGCATGGCACGTTTCTTAGCGGATACGCCCTGCATCGCTTCCTTGGTAGTCATAACCGGTCTTACAATGAATTTGATACTCAACAGGAAAGTCATAAAGACGGAGAAATTGCCCATGGTTGCGGATGGAACCAGGCTGGATATATAGCTGCCCACAACAGTGAAGATCAGGACAGTAACCATCATGATCAGGCCGTTTTTGATATCCAGATTCTTGTTCTTGCCGTAAGTATAAGCAGAAACGGCGCTGGCCAGTACATCGGATGATAATGCAATGCCTACGGCCATATAGGGGTCAATACCGAGAAAGGTGATGAGAATCGGACTGATGACGGCGGCAGCACTCATACCGGCAAAACCTGTTCCGAGACCGGCTCCCATGCCGGCAAAAAAAGTAACAATAATCGTAAAAAGTAAATGCATAACTAGTTGTCCTCCAGAATGAGATTCAGATTGAGTTCCATTTGCTGCATACCCTGGAATATGGTTTGACGTGTGGCATCGTCGATGTCTGCAAAAAGCTGTTCAACAAAGTGTTCCTGCAGCTGCTGGCCTCTGCTGATGATAGGCTGTGCCTTATCGGTACAGAGAAGCTGGACTTTACGTCGGTCACCTTCTACATTCTTTCGGATTAGATAACCTTCATTCACAAGCTTATCAATGTTGACAGAGACAAGATTCGCTTTAAGTTTTCGGACTTCGACAATATCTCTGGCTGTTTTGAATTCAGGGTTATTGGCCAGAAACATAAGAATATCAAAAGCTGTCTGGGGCAGTTTCAGTTCATGGCAGAGCGGTTTGCACATGCTTTCATAGGCCAGAGACAGTTTCCTTGAAAATTCAATACCTAATTTCACAAAAAGCCTCCTTATGGAATAATTAGTTCAAATTTGAAATATCTATTTATGAACTAATATAAACCATAAGGAGACTTTTGTCAAATATGGAAAACATCAATCAGGAATACCATTGCCAGTCCATAGTATGTAACGACAGCTACCAGATCATTGACAGTTGTAATCAGCGGACCGGATGCAACCGCCGGGTCCACGTGGATTTTGTGGAAAAACATTGGCACAATGGTGCCGATCATGCTGGAAACTACCATGGCCACAACCAGTGAGAGGCCGACACAGCCTGAGATCAGGAAAGCGGAAAGCCATGCGTGTTTCTTGAAAAAGTGGATGTAGACACCGAGAAATACCAGAGCCATCAGGCCAAGGCTGATGCCATTGAAGAAACCGATTCTCATTTCTTTGCCGAGAAGGTAGAGTTTCTTTTTTGTGTTCAGGTTTTCATCCATCAGAACACGGATAGTAACAGCCAGGGACTGTGTGCCGACATTGCCTGCCATATCAAGAACCAGTGATTGAAAACAAATAACAATCGGCAGAACGGCAACAACGGATTCGAAGATACCCACAACCGAGGATACACCCATGCCCAGAAATAACAGGATGATCAGCCAAGGCAGTCTTTTCTTCATGCTGATGATGGTCGGTTCATTTAAGTCTTCTTCAGATGTCAGACCACCGAGTTTTGCATAATCATCGCCCATGGCATCGTCAACAAGTTCCACAATGTCCGTTGCGGTCAGGATGCCGGCGATGCGGCCCTCTTTGGTCAGAACAGGAAGAGAGTCTTCTTCGTAATCGGCAATCTTGTCAATGCAGTCGTTGATCTTCTCATGTTCGCAGACAAAAGGATAGGAACGGCTGATAATATCTTCCAGGACATCATTTTCACGGGCGATGATCAAATCCTTCAGATCAATGGCACCTACAAATTTCTCATCCTTATCCACAACGTAAATGGTGGAAATATTGTCATGTTCACCAGCCTGTCGAACGAGTGCACGCATGGCTTCGCGAATGGACAATTTGTCTGAAATACAGACAAAATTGTTGGTCATGCAGCTGCCGATTTCATCTTCATCATAGGAGAGCAGTTTGCGGACATCCTTCTGTGCATCTTCATCCAGATGGCTGACAAGTTCCTGCTTTTTGTGCTCGGTCAGGTCATCCAGAACATCCAGTGCGTCATCGGCATCCATGTAAGAAACCACTTTGGCAGCCTTTTCAATCGGCAGTTCTTCAATATATTTTTCGGAATCATCCAGATAGGAAAAGATTTCAGCCACTTTCTGTGCGCCGAGGACAGGATAGAGTTGCCTTCTTTCGGTTTCGCTCAGTAAGGTGATCGCTTCAGCAATATCTTTCTCATGGTAATCGGAAAGCAGCTTCGGCAATTTGGTGGTATCTGTCTCTGTGCGGATAATCTTTAACAGTTCTTTGACATAATCTTTCTTGTAAAACATTCTTCTTTTCATGTTGTCCTCCTTTTCTCCCTAAAAAAGGGCATAAAAAATACATCGCTTCACGTTTCAGTTTAATAGCATAGACTGTTGGATGCGATGTACAAAAGAACGCACGAAAATATAGATTGCGTATAGAGAGGAGGCTGCCCAAAGGCACCATGTCTGCAAAGCAGAGGCAAATTCCATACGAATAGGTTGTGTCTGCTTTGCAGGCACAAATATTGTATTAAGATTTGCTTATGGGTCTAAGGCTGAGCTTTCCGAATAGCCGCATTCTGACTGTATACTTCTGTTCACCGCATATCTTACTTCGACCTATGCAACTGTCCATGAAAACTCACCTCCGTTTAACTTTCAAATTTTGTCAATGATTGACCACTTATAGAAGTGGGGAATCTCGCATAGAGATAATCCTTTTGGATAATAACAGAAAAATCTGGAAAAGACAACCCCCTAAAAACAATTTTTATGGTAAAGTTTTCTTTAGTTTTTTGGGGGAAAACTTGAAATGTCGGGCGCTAAAAAAATGGATAGATATTGAAAATATATAGATTTTCGGTTACCATTAGTTGAGATAGGCGCCATGCGGAAAAATCTGCAGCTTAATCCCCAGGGAGATGGTCTGGCCTTTCTGGCGATGATCTCATGGGGCTGCTATTCGGCGCTGATCAAGAAAATCGGTGAGTGGGAATATCCGATCGTGGCCGTTACAAGAAGAGTGTATTTCTATGGTATTCTATTTTTGATCCCAGTGCTGATCCAGCAGAAAGCCAGCTGGAAACCGGAGATACTGATGAAGCCGGAAGTCCTCGCCAATTTCCTGTTTCTGGTGCTTCATGAGAAAATGACCATGGCCTCAGTGGCCGGTGCGGCACTGATATTCATTGGTCTGGTTATTTCACAGAAAAAAACAGTCTCTTTTTAACAGAAAGGAAAATCATCACATGTTCGAACGTATCAAACCTACAACACAAATTCGCACAGTTGCATTGCCGGGCGATATTGCAGATACACTCCAGTATGTTTATTTGTGCAACAAAATAGAAAAAAGGGGAATCATCATCAAGGGTAATTACGGTGGCCTTCGCGTGGTACACAATGCGCGCATCCGTGATACATATGTTCCGATAGAGGAAAGCTGGCTTTCAGAATTTCAAAAACGGTTCCCGGATTACGAATTGCCGACATCGGATATAGCTCCATACAGCCAATTTGGTGCTGTTATCTTTTTTTCATGTTTTGAGACCAATCTTTCAGATGAGGATATCTGGACAATTGTCGAAATAATCATTAATGATGATGATTCCGACCGTGAGCTGCTTTACACGAAAATGCGGAAAAAAGCAGCTGAGGAAAACAATCGTTTTTATATATTGGAAAACCTGTAAGCGGCTATTCGTAGAATTCAGTCCGCCTGAGTTACATGTACCATCTTCTGAATCCCGGGAATCTGCCCGTCTCGGTTAATCAGAATGCTGGCATCATAACATTTTCCATTTTCATAAAGATAAATATTAGGAACAGCCATGATGCGGCTTTCTTTGCAGACATCTCGAAAAGCCCCTACAACAGGGGAGTTAAGGGATGTCTGTTATTTTTTTACATCCTAATGGGGATATTGCGGGGAGAACTACAATGAGCGGATCAGAAATACGGAAAATGCTGCCTGCGGGAGCACTGGTACGTGCAATCTCACAGACAACAGGCATGAAATTTGGAAATGTGATTGTGTAATGATTATGAGAATTGAGAGGACGGCGGTTAATCACCGCCTCCTACTCGATTAGTTATCCAATAACCATTTCCAAATAGGAATTACCTCAATATTGATTCCATCGCAATCAATCACCGTCTCTTCGCTATTAGTAATGAGAATACATTTGGCGTTGGGGATAAAATTATTTAGCTTCACAAAGGCTCTGGTTTCACGTTCTCTTGTATCTATGTTATCCAGAACCTGCATACTGACCTGGATAGCAAGATTGTCTAATGGTACATAAAAGTCAATTTCTACATTATTCTCAAAGAAATAGACATTTTCGGTACCATAACGTCGCATCAGTTCGATTGCAACAAGATTTTCCAGCTGAGCAGATTTGCAGTCTAGCAGCATAAGTCCTAGAAGTCCGGTATCCATAAAATAATACTTAGGAGAAGTCTCTTTTTCTACAAGTTTGGCGGCATAGTTTTGCAGAGTAAAGAGCAGGTAGGAGTCTGTCATATAGCTGACATAGTTTATTACGGTTTGTTTACCGATAGACATTCCACTACTTTTTAATATATTAGTCAGTCGGTTATACGATAAAGGTTTTGTGACAGATTCTGCAATTTTCTTTAGGATTAGCCTTATTGCAAAATCATTGGTGATTTTATTTCTGGTTATAATATCACCGAGATATACAGTTTGATAGATGCTGTTTAAAAAAGCTCGTTTATTTCTTATCTCAACTAATTCTGGAAATGCTCCATAGGTTACATATTTGTTATATTGATTTTGGACATCTGCCCTGTCTTTGGTGCTAATAACATCCAGGTAATTCTTTGTCATATTATTTGCAATAAGATATTCAGAGAAAGAATATGGATAAATATTCATAATAACAAAACGCCCACCTAAAGTGGAAGCTATTTCGCTGCTTAGCATTTTACTATTACTGCCGGTAATATTGATTCGATACTTCATATCTGCAATTCTGCGAACGAACTTCTCCCACCCGTTAATATTTTGAATCTCGTCTAAAAATAAATATGGCTTGATATCAGTTCCGGATATTTCTAATCCAATTTCTAAAATGAGATTTAAATCTTCAGCAGTCATTTCCAAAAGACGCTCATCTTCAAAATTCACATAAACAATTTGGGACAAGGGAATTCCATTGTCTTCTAATTGTTCTATTTGTTGATACATCATATATGACTTTCCGGTTCTTCTGATACCAACAAAGCAATAATTGACATTGGTTTCTAGAGAATACTGTCTTGTTATTAATGGATTGTTGAGATAAATATCTTTTTGATCAATCATGATTTGTTTTAAAGTATCGCGATTCATAATATATGTCACCTCTTTCTATATGAGATAATTATATATCAATATTGTCTTGTGTACAAGACAATATTATAAATAAATTGTCTTATTCAATGATGATAGAGATATAGATAGTATATGCGTATTGATGAGTATTATAACAGGGAGTCGAGTGGCTTGTCAGATAATCCGGAAGAAGCTACATTTTCTTTTGCCCATGCAACCATACCTTTGGTCTGGCTGCAGATGAAATTTTTTCTGCTTTGCATGACTCGTAGAGTTCACAAAATGTTCACAAAAAATTAGCACTCATCTATTGACAGTGCTAACAATAAGTGTTATATTACATGTAGAACAAAGGAAGGGGAACAAAAAGAAGAGTTCCGAATCCGGAGTTGAAAATGTTGATAACACTCAGGAGCGATCCGAAAGTGCTTGATTAGATTTTAAGATATCTTTTGAAAGGAGATATGACTTATGTTAATGCCTAGTATTTTTGGAGAGAATTTGTTAGATGACTTTTTTGGATTCCCATTTGATGGAGATTATAATTATAATGCAGCAGGTTTGATGACCACAGATGTGAAAGACACAGATCATGGTTATGAAGTAACGATGAACATGCCGGGAGTAAAGAAGGAAGATGTGAAAGCTGAACTGAAGGATGGCTACTTGACCGTCAGTGCTGTATCGAATAAGCAGACAGATGAGAAGAACTCGGAGGGCAAGTACCTCAGACGTGAACGTTACAGCGGTTCATGCAGCAGAAGCTTCTATGTTGGTGAAGGTGTTAAACAGGAAGACATCAAGGCTAAGTTCGAGGATGGCACCTTGAAGCTTGAAATTCCGAAAGAGGAAGCAAAGCCTGCAGTAGAGCAGAAGAAATATATATCCATTGAGGGATAATGATTCATCGGCTCAGATGTTTTTAGACAATAACAGTTAACAGATTGGAATATAGATATTTGATTGAAAAGGAGATATGACTTATGTTACCTAGCATTTTTAACAATAATTTATTTGATGATTTCTTTGGTTTTCCATTTTATTATGACAACAGAGCAGAAGATAAGGCAGAGAAGAAACTGTATGGTCACCATGCAGGCAATCTGATGAAGACAGATATCAAGGAACTGGACAATGGCTATGAACTTGAGATTGATCTTCCGGGCTTCAAGAAAGACGAGATTAAGGCTGAATTGAATAATGGTTACCTGACCGTCAGTGCAGCAAAGGGTCTTGATGAAGATAAGGAAGACAAGAAGACAGGCAAGTACATCAGACGTGAGCGTTATGCAGGCGCATGCCAGAGAAGCTATTATGTTGGCGAAGATATCACAGAAGAGGATATCAAGGCATCCTTTGAACATGGTATTCTGACACTGTTCGTACCTAAGAAAGAAGCAAAACCTGCTGTAGAAGAGAAGAAATATATCTCTATCCAGTAAAAAATAAATGTATATGAAGCGCAGGAATTGTAAGCAAGTCCTGAATCAAAAAGGCCGCAGCCCATTTGGGCTGCGGCCTTTTGCTGTTTTTAGGGTTTTAAATAAATCGGATGCAAAAATGCAATAAGTTATGTCGCTGCGGTTATACCTCAATATCAAAATGGGCATTTTACATTGCATCTTCCGATTGCTATACTCATAGTAAAAGAGAAGATAATAACGTTATATTTGACAATGAATTATGGGGGATGAGTATGAATCAGAATTTATATCCGCATCTTTTTCAGCCGCTGACAATTCGCGGTGTAACGTTGAAAAACAGACTGGAATATGCGCCGACGGTTGTTCTGAAGTGCAATGCGGACGGTACTGTTGGACAGGATATGTTGGATTTTATGGCCTGGCAGGCACAAACAGGTGCAGGCTGGGTAACGGTAGGTGATACACCGGTGACCCATGACAAAACTTCACATTGGTTATGTGAGATGAATGTCTGTGATGATGACTGTATTCATGGGATGAATGCGCTGGCAGAAGTCTGTCGACAGAATGGTGCCGAAATTTCTGCGGAGCTGGCCTATGCGGGCCGGGGTAACAGAGCGCCTCAGGATGGTTCACCCATTGCTATTGTTTCTGCAGAAAGACCGTTGAATCCAGAAGATAATGTGCGTACCATGAATCGACAGGATATGGATGAGATGAAAGCCCATTATGCAGACTGTGCCCTGCGCTGCAAACATGCGGGATTTCGCATGGTGATGATTCACTGTGCCCATCAGAATTTCCTGGCCCAATGGCTGTCACCGGCTTCCAATGTGCGGACAGATGAATATGGCGGTTCACCTGAGAACAGGCGTAGATACCCATTGGAAGTGCTGAAGGCAGTGAGAGAAGCTGTCGGTGAAGATATGGTCATTGAGATGCGAGTTTCTGCTGTGGAAGGTATTCCGGGCGGCATGGAATTTGAGGAATCTCTGGCATTTATGAAAGAAGCGCAGGAGTATGTGGATATCGTCCATGTGTCTCAGGGTTCGATTTTTCATTTGTCGGCCCGTTATTGTATACCGACTTATTTCCGTGAACCTCACAAACCGTTGAATGTGGATTATGCAGCAGAAGTAAAGAAACATCTGCATGTGCCGGTGGCTGTTGTGGGGATGATCACAACTTTGGAGCAGGCGGAGGAGATTATTGCGTCAGGTAAGGCAGATATTGTAGCCATGGCCAAAAGTTTTATGGCAGACGGCGATATTGTCAGAAAATCTCTGAGAGCTCAGCAGGCAGAAATCCGTCCGTGTACCCGGTGCGATCTTTGCGGCAATGCCAATACATGGGGAACCAATATGAGCTGTGCCATCAATCCGCGCTGTGGTGTGAGCGGACAGATTCAGCCTGTATCGGAAAATGAACGAAAGAAAGTCATGGTGATCGGTGGTGGTCCTGCGGGCATGATGGCGGCTCAGACACTGGTACAGAGGGGCCATAGTGTCAAACTGTATGAAAAATCCGACAGACTGGGCGGTTTATTAAACGATGCCTGCCTTGTACCGTTTAAAACACTGATGCGGGAATATCTGGACTGGGATATCAGAGAAACCGGCAAATGTGGGGCGGAAATTCTGCTGAATACAGAAGTGACGGAGGATTTAATTGAAAAAGAAAACCCGGATGCCATTATTGTGGCAACAGGTTCTGTTTATGTTCAGCCTCCGATTCCGGGGATAGAAAATGCACTTCCCGTTCGTGCCGTGGATGCCCATGAAGTTGAGAGCGGTGAAAATGTGGTTGTTTGCGGAGGCGGCATTACAGGACTTGAATGTGCCCTTACACTGGCAAAAGAGGGCAAAAGTGTCACTGTTGTGGACCAGCTGAAGCGGGAAGATTTTATTATGGAAATGCCGATTTTTAACAAAGCGGATTTATTGGATCAGCTGGAGAATCTGAATGCAGCACTTATTGGCGGACAGCGGATTCAGGCGGTAAAGGACGGGGTTGAAACGGTGGATACAGTCACCGGCGAAAAGCATTTCTATCCGGCGGACAGTGTCGTGAATGCGCTGGGTGTCAAACCGGATGACAGCCTTGGCAAAGTGCTTCTGGCAAAATACGGCAGTGCAGATGTGATCATGGTGGGCGACTGTACGGCAAGAGGCGGTACTTATTACAGAGCCAATCATGAAGCTTATTATGCAGCCATGCGTATATAAAAAGGACAGTTGTTTTGCGGCTTTTGGAAGGCTTATCGGCATGATCCGGAATGACGGAAGCGGTGGAAAGAGATGGATTTTACAGTTTTAAAATATTTTCAGGCGGTGGCCCGAAACGGCAACATGACCAAAACGGCCAGAGAATTATATATTACGCAGCCAAATCTCAGCAAACGTATTGCGCAGCTGGAGGAAGAAATCGGTGTGCCGTTGTTTGAACACCGAAAAGGCAAAATCGTGCTCAATGATTATGGCCGCATATTTCTTTCCAGCGTGGACATTGCTTTTGCAGAGTTAAAGGCCGGGATGGAAAATGTCCAAAGAACATACACATTAAATCAGAATATTTTATCATTGGGAAGCAATATCCTGCATTATCTGGCTATTCGGCTGCCGAGATTTTCAGAGGCTCATCCGGAAATCGGCATAAGGCAGCTGGATTTTACAACACTTGAGCTGGTTCAGAACCTGCTGGACAGAAATATTAATTATGCATTGTCGAATGAAATGATCGAGGATGAACGGATTGATTTTCAGTTGATTGACAGCAATCCTTATGTATTTGTTATGCACAAAAATCATCCGTTGGCGGAGCGCGGGAAGTTATCCATGGGACAGCTCAAAGAGGCGACGTTTATCTGTGATACCTTCAGATTTCAGTTAAGTCAGCTGTATCAGGCCTGTCGCGTGTATGATTTTGTACCGAAGGTAGGATACGAAGTGCAGAGCAATGAGCTTATGTACAATCTGCTCAATGACAATCGCGGTGTGGCGATCATTCCGATTGTGATGGCCTGTGAAATGTTGAATCTGCACCCGGATTCTGATATTCGGATTTGTACGATAACGGATGATATTGCACCGGCTATTATCGGCATCGGCCGTCTGAAGAATCAGGCGGATACCCAGGCAGGGCAGTATTTTATTGAATTTATCAAAGAAGGACTTGTCCGGGAAAAAGAAGTGATTAAGAAGTTCGGCTATGGTTATCTGATAGGAGAAGCGGATGAAAATATTTAAAGAATTTGAAGGAAAAACAGCTTTTGTAACAGGGGCAGCTTCCGGTATGGGACAGGCCGCAGCTATTTGTTTTGGCGGTCTTGGCTGCAGGGTGGCTGTGGCTGCCAGAAATCCCAAAGCATTGGAAACGGTGCAGACTATACGGGAAAACGGCGGTGAGGCGATTTTTGTTGAATGTGATGTGACAGATGATGATTCTGTCCGTAAAGCGATTGAGACAACGGTGAAGACATTTGGTTCGCTGGATTATGCATTTAATAACGCCGGTTGTGGGGCGGACGGCAAAAATATTCCTTTTGCGCCACTGACGGAGGTGACGGAAAGCGACTGGCAGAAAGTGATCAATACCAATCTGACCGGTGTTTTTCATTGTATGAAATATGAACTTCTGCAGATGCAGAAACAGGGAAGAGGCGCCATTGTTAATAACGCGTCTATCGGCGGACTTAGGATGGCACCGGGATTTGGTGCTTACGGTCCATCAAAGGCCGGAGTGATCGCCATTACCCAGACGGCAGCTCTGGAAAATGCAGACAAAGGTATCCGTGTCAATGTGATCTGTCCGGGACCGACGGAAGGAACCGGACTCATGCAGGACAGTATTGATGCCGGTGCGCAGGATGCGGAATTTCTGAAAAATCATATTATACCCATGAAAAAGATGGGAACGACGAAAGATGTTGCGGATGCTGTGGTATTTTTGTGTTCCGATATGGCGGGACATATCACGGGAATGGCCATGCCGGTGTGCGGTGGCATGCAAATGTAAAGGTGAAAAACCTGGCGTTTCACAGATGATAAGTGAGAAAGAACAGGATAACAAATGCTTGGCATTTGTTCTACAAAAAAATGGAATATGATAAAGGAGAGTATAACGATGAAGAGATTAGAGAATAAGACAGCGATTGTGACTGGCGGTAATTCAGGTATTGGCAAAGCAACAGCGATTCTTTTTGCGAAGGAGGGTGCGGATCTGGTTTTGTGTGCCCGCAGAAAAGAGGCGTTGGACGAAGTGGCAGAGGAATGCCGCAAATATGGTGTTCAGGTTGTGACGGTGAAAGCGGATGTGTCCAGTCATGAGGACTGCAGTGCGGTTGTAAAAGTGGCTTTTGATACGTTTGGCAAAGTGGACATTCTGGTGAATAATGCCGGTATTGTGGATAAGCACCGCCCGATTACAGAGTGTACAGATGAGTGGTGGAATGAGATTATCGCCATTGACCAGAGTTCTCTGTTCTACATGATGAAGGATACGATTCCACATATGATGGCGTCCGGCAAAGGCTCGATCATCAATGTTTCTTCCATCGGCGGTGTGTTCGGCAACGGTGGTATTTCTTATTCAGCAGCAAAATCAGCGGCACTGGCTATGACAAAGAACGTGGCTATTCAGCTGGCACCGAACGGTATCCGCTGCAACGCCGTTTGCCCGGGACCAACACCGACACCGCTGAATACACCGGAAAAAGTCGCTGAATTTTCTACATGGTTTGCAGAACGCTGTGCGCAGCATATGGATATGTCCTTGCCGGAATCCAGTGTGGAGGATCAGGCCAATGCTATTCTGTTCTTTGCAGAGGACGCATCAGCTGCAGTGACAGGTCAGTACCTAATTGTGGACCATGGAACAACATTGTAATTGGATGCTTAAATAATGAAAATAATTGGAGCTGTTTAGAATCAGCTTCAAAAGTTGGAAGGCTTTATAATCTTAGAATTAGAGACGATTTTGGATTATAAAGCCTTTTTTGTGGATAAAAATGTCAATTTATATAGATGTGGTTGAAAAGTTGTCGAATCTTGTCGAAATGTTGTGGGCAAAGAGGGGAGGAAAGTGATGGGAATGATAAAAAAGATGTGCTATGATTAATTGCAATAATGTTAAGGGGAAAAGAAAATGAATTTAGAAATATATCAAAAATTATGCATGGAATCCAAAATTCTTTGGACACAGCATTGCCTGCAACGAATGCAGGAAAGAAATATTAGTCGTGCAGATGTAAAAAATGGAATTGTAACAGGTGAAATCATAGAGGATTATCCGGATGATTATCCGAATCCCAGTTGTTTGATTTTTGGGTATAATATAAGTGGACAAATTTTGCATATTGTTGCAGGTTGTGATAGTATAAATGTATATATTATAACAGCGTATTATCCTGATACGAACAAATTTGAAAATGATTTAAAGACTCGAAGAAAGAGGTGATGGATATGTGTATGTATTGTAAGAATAATACAACTGTAAATAGCACAACAACACACGTCGTAAATTATAAAGATTGCATTATTGTGATTAAAAATGTTCCATGCCTTGAATGTGAGCAGTGCGGCGAGAAGTATTATACGGATGAAGTTGCTGATAGGCTTGAAAGGATTGTTGATATGGCCAAGAAGTTAATGCAGGAAGTTACGGTGATTGATTATCCAAAGGTTGCATAATTGGTTTATTATACAGATAATTATTTGAGGTAATCAGAGATGTATCATCAATGTAGACAATTGTTATGATTGTGACAGAACGGATACCCATAAGGTGACATAAAAGCCATCAGCCCGGAGGATTATAAATCTTCCAGGCTGATGGTTTTTTGCTGTTCCATATGGGAAATCGTTATTTCATAATTAAAGTGCTGATAGGCTTGTTGACCGGTATACCGGTATGTAGTATTATATGAGTTGAAAAAATGGACAGTTAAAGAGAAAGGCGGAGCATAGCGAATGATAGTTGCAACGGTGTTTGGAAAGATTATTTCTATTTTTATTATTATGATTGTAGGCGTGATCTGTTGTAAGATGGGAATCATTGATGATTATACAAAACAGCGTTTATCCAGACTGAGTACACTGGTTGTGAATCCTATTTTGATTTTTACTTCCTTTCAGATGGAGTATGACAGTGAGTTGCTGAAAAAAATGGGCCTTCTTTTTGCGTTGGCCGTTATCAGTTATCTGATTTCCATTGTGATTGGTCATTTCCTTTTGCATGAGAGAGAAGGGTATGATCTGTCAATTGAGAAGTTTGCAGTGACCTATGATAACTGTGGATTTATAGGGGTTCCGCTTGGTTATGCGCTTTTTGGAAATATCGGTGTTATCTATGCAACCGTGTTTGTCGCTGTTTTTCATATTTTCTGCTGGACACATGGCATCATGCTGTTGGATAAAGGCGGTTTTCAGCTGAAGAAGCTGATTAATCCGTGCCTCATTGCGGTCATCGCAGGTATGGTATTCTTTATTTTTCAGATTCGTCTGCCGGAAAGTATTGATTTTGCAATGAGTGCTATTGGCGATATGAATACGCCGCTGGCGATGATTTTGTCCGGCGCGATTATGACACAGCTGAATTTTAAGGAGATTTTGACAAAAAGAAGACTCTTTTTCGTGGCGTTACTGCGCCTGATCGTTTCGGCAGGTCTGTTCTGTTTGTTACTGAGATTTCTGCCGATTGATGATCAGATGCGGACAGTGGCCGCAGTGACTGCAGCGTGTCCGGCCGGTGCCATGACGATTACGATGGCGATTATGTATGAGCGTGATGATCATTATGCGACAGAGCTTTTTACAGTGACAACGCTGCTTTCAATCCTGACAATGCCACTGTGTATGCTGATTGCCGGATAGGGCACTGCGCAGCAATTTTACATGCGAATACGTCACGATGAAGATTAAACTAAATCATAGGCATTTCTTGGTGTGCCGTCGGCGACATGGATAATTCCGCAGTAGCGGAAGCCATAACTGTCGATGGCATTTTGCATTGGCTTGTTGTCAGCGTGGGTATCAATGCGCAGACAGTCTATTTTGTTATGACAGAAATCAAAGCAGGCTCGGGCAATGCCTTTGACCTGACCGTTGGAGGCAATCCGGTGAATTGTGCCGTAAGGCTGATCGGAGTGCCAGGCACCATTTTCAATGACGGCATAATTCGGTTCTCTTCCTATAATGAAAGCAAAACCGCCCACAATTTTCTCCGGCGCATTATCCGGCGTACAGACATAATAATTGCCATTGGCAATGTCTTTCAGGATGTCTTCTGAAGCAGGATAATTGCCGTTCCATTGATGGGGATTGCCGTTGGCAGCCATAAATTTTCTGGCATAGGCGTAGAGGGGCATGATATTCTGGATATCTTCTTTACTGGCAAGTCTTATATGAATCATTTTAGTGTATCCTTTCTTCTGTAAATCAAAAACAACTATATAATAGGGATATTTTACCGGAAATGTCAAATATATTTTTAAAAATAGAAAGGATAAAATGAGTTGTGAAGAACACAAGGTATTTGGTCCTATTGAAAATTTATTTGACTTTTTGAAAAACAGGAAATATAATGATTACAAACGAGTAGCAAGTAAGCGTAAATCCAGTTTACCAGCTGCTCGTTTTCTTTTGTTAAAAATAATAGTGTCATGAAAAAGTGTGTAGCCTGTCAGCGTAAGTCCAGCTTGTTTGACAGGTTACGCATTTTTTTGTGCAGAAAAAGAGAGGAGTAAACAAAATGGCGGAAAGCAATAAGATGAAGGATATGCCGGTGAATAAGCTGATGGTCCAAATGGGGATTCCGATGATTTTATCTATGGCATTGCAGGCGGTCTATAACATTGTAGACAGTGCATTTGTAGGCAATATGAGAGAGGGAAGTGAAGCAGCGTTAAATGCATTGACGCTTGTATTTCCGGTTCAGATGCTGATGGTTGCAACAGGTATAGGAACAGGTGTTGGAACCAATGCACTTCTTGCAAGGACACTTGGACAGGGAAACAGCAAAAAAGCTGCAAAGGTAGCAGGGAATAGTCTGTTTCTTGGTGTGATTATTTATGTGGTCTGTTTGTTGTTTGGTTTCCTTGGTGTGAGAGCCTATATATCATCACAGACAGTAGATACAGAAGTACTTGAAATGGGTGTCAGCTATCTGAGGATATGTTGTGTGATTTCTTTTGGTATTGTTTTCTTTTCATTATTTGAAAAATTGTTACAGGCAACAGGGCGCTCCCTTTATTCGACCATCGGACAGGTGGTAGGCGCAATTGTAAATATTGTCCTTGATCCGATTATGATCTATGGTATTGGACCTTGTCCTGAAATGGGCGTGAAAGGTGCCGCTTACGCAACTGTCATTGGTCAGGTAGCCTCTGCAGTTTTACTGTTTATTTTCCATATGAAGCTGAATAAAGAATTTGAACATGATGTGAAATACTTGAAGCCGAATGCGGGCATTATAAAAGAAATCTATGCTATCGGACTCCCGGCAATTATTGCACAGGCTCTGATGTCTATAATGGTGTACGTGATGAATTTAATTCTGAAGTTCAATCCTTCCGCACAGACAGCCTATGGCTTGTTCTATAAGGTACAGCAGTTTGTTCTTTTCCTTGCATTTGGTCTGCGAGATGCGATCACGCCGATTATTGCATTTGCGTATGGAATGAGAAGTAAAAAAAGAATACAGGATGGCATCAGGTATGGTCTGATCTATACGATAGCATTAATGATTCTCGGCATTGCAATCACAGAGATTTTTCCGGGCGCATTTGCAACGCTGTTTAATGCAGGACAGTCAAGAGAATACTTTATCAGTGCGATGAGAGTAATCTCTATCAGTTTTCTGTTTGCCGGAATCAATGTTGCTTATCAGGGTATTTATCAGGCACTGGAAGGGGGCGTGGAATCGCTGGTTATTTCACTTTTGAGGCAGCTTATTATCATCCTGCCATTGGCTGGAATCTTTTCACTGTTCGTCAGAAATGGACAGATGGGTGTTTCACTGATCTGGTGGGCATTCCCGATTACAGAAGTGATTGCATGCCTGGTCGGTTATGTATTTTTAAAGAAAATCAGAAAAAATAAAGTAGCTGTTTTAAGTTAAGGAGGAATCAGAAATGACAAAAAGAATTATTACAATCAGCAGAGAGTTTGGAAGCGGTGGACGTTTTATCGGGGAAGAAGTTGCGAAAAAACTTGGAATTGCTTATTACGATAAAAATATTATCAATGAGATTGCAGAAAAGTCTGGTTTATCACCGGAATATGTTCTTGAAAATGCAGAATTATCTCCGAAAAAAGGGTTGTTTGCCTATGCATTTGCCGGACGTGATATGACAGGCAAATCGGTGGAAGATATGGTATACGAGGCACAGAGAAAAGTTATTCTGGCATTGGCTGAGAAGGAACCTTGTGTGATCATTGGAAGAAATGCAGATTATATTCTAAAAGACAGAGATGATGTGATGAATGTATTTATTCATGGGGATATGCCGGAAAAAACACAGCGGATTATGCGTTTACATAATGTAGAAGCACAGGAGGCTGCCAAAATGATGGCAGACACAGATAAAAGGCGTATGACAAATTATAACTTTTACACAGAGCAGAAATGGGGATATGCCGGAAACTACACGTTGTGTCTGAATAGTTCACAGCTTGGATATGACAGATGTGAGAAGATCATTATGGAATGTTATTAATGAGAACTGTTGTAAAGAGCACAAATCAGTAAGGGGAGAAGTCTGTGAAATATGAAATTGGAGACTTTGTCAGTAAACCAGTGACAGGCGTTTGTAAAATAGTGGATATATTATATTTGACTACGCCGGATGAAAAAAATAAAGTATAATAAGAAATGTAAAAACCAAGTACGATTTATATGAAAATCAGGGATCATTTCATTCAAATTTACTGAGTGAAAGGTCCCTTTTTCTATGTGATGTATCTGTAAAAATGAAAGAGAGGTAGCGGTTATGAAAAGAATTAAAGCAGCTTGTATCACTCAGACATTGTGTTTTTCCAATTATGACGGAGAGACAACAGAGTATGCAAAAAAAGCGATTGTACAGGAATATGAGAAGTATAAAGCCCAGCTGAAAAAGAATGGGACGAAGTACAAAATCTTATCAGAAAAAACAAATGAGGATGGATCCATTGTGATTGAGGTTAAGAAACAGTACAATTCTTCTCCAGTGGGTGAATATCTGAATTAAATAGTTTGAAAGCGATAGAGTATAAAAGAAACTGGAAAATCGGTGAAGCCCGTAAAATGCGGGCTTCACATTTTTTTTACAAAAAATTAGCACTCATCTCTTGACAGTGCTAATAATAGATGTTATATTACGTATAGAACAAAAAAGAGGGTGAATGATGGGTATGAGAAGAAAATTGACGCGGCATCAAATGGATGCTGTGTTTGACATAGATGACAGAAGATAGTTACGATAATTTTTAGAAAATTGTTTCCAAAGGAGGCATGAATATGGATTTAAATAAATTTACACAGAAGTCCCTGCAGGCAGTGCAGGATTGTCAGAAACTGGCTTATCAGTACGGGAATCAGAAGATTGAACAGGAACATCTGCTTCTGAGCCTGCTGACCCAGGAAGACAGCCTGATCGACAGACTGCTGGCGAAGATGGGAATTAATCATGAAGGATTTAAGGTACAGGCGACGAAGCTTGTTGAGAAGCTTGTCAAGGTATCCGGCGGCCAGGTTTATGTAGGTGATAACCTGAACCGTACACTGGTACGGGCTGAGGAAGAAGCGAAGCAGATGGATGATGAATATATCTCTGTTGAGCACCTTTTCCTGGCATTGTTTGAGACAGCCGACAGTGATATCAAGACATTATTCAGGAATTTTGAAGTAACAAGAGATGGTTTCCTTCAGGCACTTTCCACTGTCCGAGGTAATCAGCGTGTGACAAGTGATAACCCTGAGGCAACTTATGACAGCCTGAGTAAGTATGCAGAAGATTTGGTAGGCAAGGCAAGAGCCCAGAAGATGGATCCTGTCATTGGCCGTGATACGGAGATCCGTAACATTATCCGTATCCTTTCTCGTAAGACGAAGAACAACCCGGTACTGATCGGTGAGCCTGGTGTAGGTAAGACCGCAGTTATCGAGGGCCTGGCACAGCGTATCGTCAAGGGCGATGTGCCGGATGGCCTGAAGGACAAGAAGATTTATTCTCTGGATATGGGCGCACTGGTAGCCGGTGCCAAGTACAGAGGTGAATTCGAGGAACGTCTGAAGGCTGTTCTTGCTGAGGTCAAGAAGAGTGACGGCGAGATTATTCTTTTCATCGATGAGCTGCATCTGATCGTTGGTGCCGGCAAGACGGACGGTGCCATGGATGCCAGCAATATGCTGAAGCCTATGCTGGCCAGGGGTGAACTCCACTGTATCGGTGCGACAACACTGGACGAGTACAGACAGTACATTGAGAAGGATAAGGCGCTTGAGCGTCGTTTCCAGCCGGTTATGGTGGATGAGCCGACGGTTGAGGATACCATTGCCATTCTTCGTGGCCTGAAAGAGAGATATGAAGTTTTCCATGGCGTTAAGATTACAGATGGTGCCCTTGTGGCAGCCGCAACGCTTTCACATAGATACATTACCGATCGTTTCCTTCCGGATAAGGCGATTGACCTTGTGGATGAAGCCTGTGCAATGATCAAGACAGAACTTGATTCTATGCCGACAGAGTTGGATGAGATTTCGCGTAAGATCATGCAGTTGGAGATTGAGGAAGCCGCTCTGAAGAAAGAGGACGACAAGCTCAGTCAGGAACGGTTGCAGAACATTACCCATGAGATTGCCGAACTGAGAGAAGATTTCAAGGTTCAGAAGGCTAAATGGGACGATGAGAAGCAGGATGTTGAGAAGCTGCAGAGCCTGCGTGAACAGATTGAAGACCTGAACAAGCAGATTGAGTTGGCTCAGAGAAATTATGATCTGAACAAGGCTGCTGAACTTCAGTACGGCAAGCTGCCTCAGCTGAAGAAACAGCTGGAAGAGGAAGAGGCGCGTGTCCATGGAGAAGAGAATTCTATTCTTCGTGAACGTGTCACTGATGAAGAGATTGCCAGAATCGTGTCCAGATGGACAGGTATTCCGGTTGCAAAGCTGACAGAGAGCGAGCGTAATAAGATCCTTCACCTGGACGATGAACTTCACAAACGTGTCATCGGTCAGGAAGAAGGTGTATCGAAGGTTACAGAAGCGATTATCCGTTCCAAGGCAGGTATCCAGGATGAGAACAGACCGATTGGTTCGTTCCTATTCCTTGGCCCTACTGGTGTTGGTAAGACAGAACTTGCCAAGGCACTGGCAGAGAATTTGTTTGATGATGAGAACAATATGGTGCGTATCGATATGAGTGAATACATGGAGAAGTTTTCCGTGTCCAGACTGATCGGAGCGCCTCCGGGATATGTTGGTTATGAAGAAGGCGGACAGCTGACAGAAGCAGTCAGAAGAAAACCTTACTCTGTTATCCTTTTCGATGAGATTGAGAAGGCCCATCCGGATGTTTTCAATGTATTGCTGCAGATTCTGGATGATGGTCGTGTGACCGATTCCCAGGGCAGAACGGTAGACTTTAAGAATACGATTCTGATCATGACGTCAAACATTGGTTCTTCCTATCTGCTGGAGGGCATTGACAGCGAAGGCAATATCAGTGATGAAGCAAGACAGAACACGATGAATGATCTGAAAGCACATTTCAGACCGGAATTCCTGAACCGTCTTGATGAGATCATTATGTTCAAGCCGTTAACGAAGGACAACATCAGCGGTATCATTGATATCCTGATCGGTCGTCTGAATAAGCGTCTTGAGACAAAGGAACTGACACTTCAGCTGACACCGGCTGCAAAGGATTACATCACAGATCATGGTTATGATCCGGTTTATGGTGCACGTCCGTTGAAGCGGTATATCCAGAAGAATGTCGAGACCATGGTAGCTAAAATGATCCTTGGCAATGAATTGGAGCCGGGCGACTGCATCAATGTAGATGCTGATGCCAATGGCCTCACAACAACCACAACACATATTGAAGACTAATGGCGCAGATTGTGTTGGCTGGTAAGTGAACATTTTCCCCCAAAAGGCCCTGTAATTCGGTGAATGCCGAAGTACAGGGCCTTTCTTCACATCGTGACGATTCTGATAGGATTGTCATGATGCTGTATTTTAGTGTATTTTAGTTTATTGGGCGGTCAGCTGATAAAGACTGTGGTCTTCAGCCGCCGTGTTGGCATTATACAGAAACAGAATATCGGTAACGCCATTGGATTGAATGGTTTCGGAAATATCTTCTGTATAATATCTCGGGTCGATCATGATGATTCTTGCATAGTCAGGAATCAGGAACGGAACAAAACAGTTTGCGTAGGAATCCTTGAAGACCATCAGCACCTTTTTGGATTCGGAAGCGGAATCGATAACGACTTCCGGATGATTGCCGCCAAAGAATACATTGTACTGGCTTTTGGTGGACAGGCTTTGAACGTCAAATACGGAAGCTGATTTGGTATTTTCTGCCGTCAGGTTGACAGTGTAATCTGTGACCTGATCCGGAAGATACGCATAAATTTCATCCGTTTCTGATGTACGCAGGCCGCTGGAAGCGGACAAAGTACCTTTGAAAGAATCGGAAAGTATGTTTTTGGAATAAGTGGTGCTGTCATCAAGTCCCAGAGTTTTGTTATAGGTCTGGTAGGCGAGTAAGGCCGCATCACTTGTCCAGTGATGGTCGGTTCTGTAGTAAAGCTGAGTTGCTTTGTCGCAGGCGGCAAAAGGCTCAGAAAGATCAATCCAGTTGATGCCGGAAGCAGCAAGGTCACTTTGAAGCTGTGTAAGGAAAGCTTTTTGATCCCCTTTTACAGCTCCGAAAGGGAGTTTTTTGCTGTAGATGTTGACGGCCGTAGGGACGATCATAGCATTTAAGGTGATATCTGTTCCTTCTGTAAGCTTGGCAATCCCCTTGTAGCCTTCCAGGAGGGAGGCATACTGCTCATCAGATGGCGTATGGAAGTTCTGGATCAGATAACCGCCCTTTGCAAGAAAAATGTCGTTGGATTCAGTTTTTCCCATCATGCGTGAAACTGTGGATTCAAGCGTGATCCATTTGTTTCGAAAAGGAAACTGATCAGCAATATAGGTCTCGAATTCGGATTCAAACTTTCCGGATACCAGCGTTGAGAATGTCAGCTTTGGAAATGTCTGGAGTGTACGGTTTTCCATATCAGAGGATGTATGATCCGGCATCAGGATCATGCCGGCATCCAGGAGGACAACAATAGCAATTGCGGCAATGACCAGAATAGAATGATATTTTTTTCGATTGATTTTATCTTTTCGTTTCTGCATAATCTGTCCTCACTAAAATCTGAAATAAAGGAAAGGGTTGTAAGTACCGTATACAAGGAATGCAATGCTGAGGATACCAAGGAGCAGAAGTACTGCGGAAGTCACTTCAGGTTTCTTTCTGCTGCATCGCACAATATAATTCCTGATCAGCGGTGTTGCACAGAGCACGCCCATGATCAGAATGATGAGATTGTTCCTTATATAATAAAAGAACGCCAGATCAAGGAAGCCCTTGGTGCCGATACCAAATAAAGTGCCGACGTAAGTGCGCATACTGCCAAAGTCCGTGTTGCTGAATAAGACCCAGCCGAACATGACAAGAAGCATGGTATAGATGTGTCGGGCTGCTTTCGGCAGCTTCTTCAACAGAGGAGCAAATATATATTTCTCAAGAATCAGAAGAATACCGTAATAGAGGCCCCACAGGATAAAGTTCCATGCCGCACCGTGCCAGAAACCTGTGAGCACCCATACAATCAGAAGGTTCAGAATATGACGGGGCTTGGAAACACGGTTGCCGCCCAGAGGAATATAGACATATTCACGGAACCAACCGGATAATGTCATATGCCATCTGCGCCAGAACTCTGTGATACTGTCTGAAATATAAGGAAAATTGAAGTTTTCAGGGAATGTAAATCCCAGCATCTTGCCCATACCAATGGCCATATCACTGTAACCGGAGAAGTCAAAGTAGATCTGAAGGGTGTAGGCAAAAATACCAAGCCATGAAGTCATGATGCTTCTGCTGCCCGAAGCCTGAATGGTTTCGTAAAGCAGACCGAGATTGTTGGCAAGCAGGACTTTTTTGGAAAGACCAAAGAGCAGTCTCTCGATGCCCTGACCGAATTTGGCACGGGATATTTTGCGGTTGGAAAGCTGAAGCTCGATATCTGAATATTTAACGATCGGACCGGCGACGAGCTGAGGAAACATCGTGATATATACAGCAAAGTTCAGCAGGTTTTCCTGAGGCTTGACTTTCTTTCTGTACACATCGATGACATAGGATAATGCCTGGAATGTGTAGAAAGAAATACCAACAGGAAGTGCCAGTGATCTGAATTCAATCTTCAGAGGAAGAATGGCATTGATCATGCTGACAAGGAAACCGGCATATTTAAAAAATCCAAGCAGCAGAAGATTGACAGCGACTGCAAATATAAGCTGGCGCTTCCGCAAATGTGGATCTTCAAGCTCGCCAAGGACGAGACCGGACATGTAGTTGAATCCGATGCTCAGGATCATAAGAATGACATATACAGGTTCTCCCCAGGCATAGAAAATAATGCTGGCCGCAAGCAGTACAATGTTTTTGTACTTAAAAGGAAGTACTGAATGGAGGAGCAGTACGATTGGAAGAAAAATAAGCAGGAAATTTAAACTACTGAATACCATAATGTACTTTCAGGGTCTATTTGACGAGACCCATAAAAACCTCCTCCCACGTTGATGCATGCTCAGAAACAGCATAAAAATAATAAGGGCCGACTTTTTTGGTGATGGCATGACCAAGAAGGTCAATCTGGTTAGTGCCGTAGCCGTCAAAGTTGGTCTTTTGTGCGTCCAGTCTGGAAGCAGCCGCTTTTTCAGCTGTTTCCAGAGCGGCTGAGTTATCGGACTTCACGATCAGAAGCTCCGATACATCCATTAGACCATTGCCGCAATAGTAAATAGACCAGTCAAAGAGACTTTCGTCAAGATCAAGATTCTTTCGCATATCACGGGCTGTTCCTTTTTTGAGGGTATTGATACCTTCACATGATACAATATTCTGCTGGACTGTTTCAAAACTGACATTTTTGGCATGACCTGACAGGAGAATGCCAAGAATGAAAATAACAAGCAGGCCGCAGATGATGTATTGGATATATGTCAATTTCTTTAATCTATTCATTGTCTTTTAACCCCGCCATATCTGCCAGATAATTAAACCATAATGGATAAAATGCGGAAACCGGGTGAATACCATCCGCATCATATAATTCCGGCAGTTCTCTTAAAATGAAACCGGAGTCGATAAAGGTGACGCCGAGTTCCTGACATAAAGCTTCAAGTTCTGTATTGTATTCGTCGAGATACCCATAAAATGGCAGACGATCCTGAACACCGTCCTGCGGAGGAAAGATCGCATTGACATAAATCACAGTATGCGGTGTTGCACCTTGGATTTTGGTAATTGCTTCCCTGTAATCAGAGATAAATCCATCCACCTGTGAGCCATAATTCTCGATATCATTGACACCAAAACACATGAAAAGAAGAGATGGCGAAGCATTAATAGCAGCGTCAATCTGTTCTTCAGCTGTGCAGACGGAGATACCGATCTTGGAGGAGAAGTTGGATGGCGTCAGCCATTCATAGGCAGATCCGCCCTCGACGATAGAATCCCCCAGGATGATCACGTCCTCAAACCATTTGGTCATTTCACTGTTGTCAAAGGAGTCATCTTTCATTGCGATGATCTTCTCCTGTTCCTCAGTGAGATCGCCGGAAAAATTTTCGATTTTTCGGGATGAGAAATCTGTCGGCGTTTTGGCTTCCATTTGAGTGAGCAGATCAATATCCGCTGCAATAGATTCGCTGTTTTTCGCAGAGCCGTGATGTACAAAAATCCCGCCTGACAGATAAAGTAGAAAACTTAAGACTAGAATCGTCAAAATTGTAAATGCAGTTTTATTTTTCATTTTTTAAATTCCCCAGTATTGATGATGTACTTAATAGTAGTCAAACACCTTATAGGATATCATTTTTTTTAGTAGATGTAAATTGAAAAATGGTTCGAAATGTTCTTCTTGTATGGAAAACAGGGTTGGCAGGTATGGTACGCTTGAGAATACCTATTGTCATTATTGGTGGTTTACGCTACTATATTAAGTATAATTAAGTATACAAAAACATGAAGTATACAAAAGCTTTTCTGACAGGCAAAAGTTCTGCCAATACTTACAGGAATTTAAAAGAGGTAATCATCATGAGCAGTTTTGAGAAAAATCTTTCGGAGGGCAATGTAGCGAAACAGCTGGTTTTGTTTTCACTGCCTTTTCTGGCATCCAACATTATACAGTCTCTTTACAGCGTGGCGGATATGCTGATTGTCGGACGCTTCAGCGGTACAACCAGCATGTCCGGTGTGAATCTGGGAAGCCAGGTAACCCTGATTCTGACGAATATCGTTGTCGGTCTGTGTGCAGGCGGAACTGTACTGATCGCACAGTATCTGGGAGCCAAGAGGCGGAAGGATATGCAGGAGACGACGGCAACATTGCTTACGACATTAACCATTGCGGCAGTTGCCATTACCGTTTTAATGCTTATTCTCAAGAAACCGATTCTTCATCTGATCCAGACACCGGCGGAATCCTTTGCAGAGGCTGATCGTTATTTGACAGTGACGGTTCTGGGATTGATTTTTATATTTGGTTACAATGTGTTCAGTGCGGTTATGCGCGGCATGGGAGACAGTAAGCGACCTTTGTACTTTGTACTGATTGCCTGCATTACTAACGTGATTCTTGACCTTGTACTGGTAGCCGGATTGAAGATGGGAGCGCTGGGAGCAGCTATTGCAACTGTATTCTCACAGGCCGTCAGCATGATCACCTGTATTGTCGTGATGATCCGCAATGACTTTGTATTTGATTTCAAACCATCTTCTTTTATTATCAAAAAAGAAAAAGCGATAAAGATTCTGAAATTAGGGACACCGACTGCGATTCAGAATGGTGTGACGAGCATTTCATTTATGATCATTACAACTCTTGTCAATATCATCGGTGGCGTCAATGCATCAGCCGCCGTTGGTGTTGTGGCCAAGTTCAATAGTTTTGCGGTGCTGCCGGCTGTGGCGATGGGGGCCTCCATCTCAACGATGTGTGCACAGAATATCGGTGCCGGCAAGTGGGACCGAGCAGTGAAAACATGCAAAATCGGTACAGTCATCGCATTCTGTATCAGTGGATGCATCTTTATTGTGGCGCAGACATCTTTCGAGCATATTTTACGCCTTTTTAATGATGAACCGGAAATGCTGAAATACGGCGTGCAGTATATCCGTACCTTCAGCTTTGATTATCTGCTGATGCCGTTTGTCTTCTGTATCAACGGCCTGTTTACAGGCGCAGGGCATACCGCTTTTTCCATGGTGAATAATATGCTGTCGGCGATCGTTCTCAGAGTACCGGTGGCAGTGGCCTTTGGCCTGGTGCTGAACCTTGGTTTGACGGGCGTCGGTCTCGGCGGTCCGATGGCATCCGTGGGTGCCATTATATTGATTGTGGTGTTCCTGATATCAGGTCGTTGGAAAGAGAATAAAGCATTGTAAAGAAAATCGCGATAGGCGTATTTACAAACGCCTGTAAGAAAGGTATAATAAGAATATAGGAAGTCGGAAGGTGAATGTGCTCACCTGGCCCGGCGAAATAGCATTATTTATAAAAATAGCTGTCCGAGACTCGCCAAAGTACATAGGACGGCTATTTTTTATGCGTAAAATTCAGTATTGCAACTATGAGCATAGCGACAGAGACTATAAAATGAAACACGGGGCACAATGTAAACAAAAACGCAGCCAGGCATAAAGCATGGACTGCGCTTTTTGTTTATATAAGGTATTATTTCTGGAAGGACAGCAGCAGATCGCCGGTATTGACGCGATCGCCTGCAACAACGTAAATCTTGTCGATAACACCGTCCTGTTTGGCAACGACAGTTGTCTCCAGCTTCATGGCTTCGAGTACGAGCAGCGGCTGGTTCTGTTTCACTTCTTCGCCTTCTTTGACGAATACCTGGCTGACTGTACCCGGAATCGTAGAACCAACATGAGCCGGGTTGGACTTATCGGCTTTCAGTTTCTTATCGGACTTAACTTCAAGCTTCTTATCCTGAACAGTGACTTCACGGACAGAACCGTTGATTTCAAAGCTGAGGACACGTTTGCCTTCCTCATCAGGTGCAGACATTTCCATAAACTTGATCAGCAGATCTTTACCTTCACCAATCTTAAGGGTTGTTTCCTCACCGCGGCGCAGGCCATAGAAGTAAACATGGCTTTCAAGTCGTGTAACATCGTTGTATGCCTGGAAATGTTCGCAGTAATCTTCATATACCTTTGGATAGAGGGCATAGCTGACAGCTTTCAGATCCAGCTGGTAATCGGAGAAATCTGAGAGATCGTATTTATCCTTCAGCATGGCTTTAACAGCGTCAAAATCGACATTCGGAAGCAATGTACCCGGACGGACAGTGATCGGTTTCTCACCTTTGAGGATCATCTTCTGAAGTTCAGGATTGAATCCACCTTCAGGCTGTCCGATCATGCCCTTGAAGTAGTCTACAACAGAGGCAGGGAATGAGAGATCCTGGCCAAGTTCAAAGATATTGTCTTTGTTCAGACCGTTCTTCAGCATAAAGATAGCCATATCACCGACAACCTTGGATGTAGGTGTAACTTTTGTAACATTGCCGAGAAGATCGTTGGCCTGTCTGTACAGCTCTTTGATTTCTTCAAACTGATTCTTCATACCCATGCTTTCAACCTGGGCGAGAAGGTTGGAGTACTGACCGCCAGGGATCTCGTACTTGTAAATATCAACGTTTGGTGCGTTCATACCGCTTTCAAACTGTTTGTAAACCTTGCGGACTCTGCCGTAGTAGCGGCCAAGTTCACTGAGTTCATCAAGATCAAGGCCTGTGTCACGGTCTGTACCCTGCAGGGCAGCAACAACAGAGTTCATGGATGGCTGACTGGTCAGTGTGCTCATGGATTCAATGGCCAGATCGACGATATCAACGCCGGCTTCTGCAGCCATCAGGACAGTTGCAACACCGTTGCCTGTAGAATCATGTGTATGAAGGTGAACCGGAATCTTCAGTTCGGACTTCAGCGCACCGATCAGCTCTTTGGCAGCGTATGGCTTCAGAAGTCCGGCCATATCCTTGATGCAGAAGGTATGGATACCAAGTGCTTCGAGTTCTTTGGCTTTCTTGACATAATAATCCAGTGTGTATTTCTTCTCGTTTGGATTCGTAACATCGCCTGTATAGCAGAGTGTACCTTCGACAATCTTGCCTGTTTTCAATGCTTCTTCGATTGGCATCTTCATATTCTCAACCCAGTTCAGGGAGTCGAAAATTCTGAAAATATCGATGCCGGCTTTGGAGGAAACATCAATAAAGTTCTTAACCACATTATCCGGATAATTGCTGTAACCAACGGCGTTGGATGCACGTAGCAGCATCTGGAGCATAGTGTTCGGCATTCTCTCACGGAGAATTTCGAGACGCTTCCACGGAGATTCCTTCAGGAAACGATAAGCGGTATCGAATGTGGCACCGCCCCAGCATTCAACGGAATAAGCATTCTGCATAAATGCATTGGTTGCACGGGCTGCACCGGCGAGATCCTTCGTACGCATACGGGTTGCCATCAGGGACTGCTGGGCATCACGCATAGTTGTATCTGTCACGTATAATTTCTTGTCATTCAAGATCTTCTGAGTAAAGTCCCTGGCTCCAAGCTTTAAGAATTCGTCTCTGGCACCATAAACCGTTTTCTCCTCATCGAACTGAGGAATTTCACGATTTTCATAAAATGGTTTGTCGCCGCCAGTTGTATTGACGATTCTGTCACCCAGGAATTCGATGATCTTGGTTGCACGGTCCTGGCTGCGCTGCAGCTGGAACAGAGAAGGTGTTTCTTCTATAAAAGTGGTGTAGCACTGGCCGGCTCTGAATGTCTCATGGTTGATGACATTGATCAGGAAAGGCACGTTGGTCTTGACACCTCTGATACGCAGTTCCTTCAATGCGCGGAGAGACTTGCGGATGGCACCGTCAAATGTACGGTCGTGTGTGATCACTTTTACAAGAAGACTATCATAATATGGAAGAATCTCAGCGCCTGCATAAGCGTTGCCGCCGTCAAGACGGATACCATTGCCTGAACCGGAACGATAAACAGTGATCTTGCCTGTGTCCGGAAGGAAGTTATTGGATGGATCCTCTGTTGTAACACGAGTCTGGATCGAGAATCCCTGACACTTGACAGCATCCTGGGATGGAATATTGATCTCAGGGCTATTCAGCGGATAACCTTCGGCAATGAGAATCTGAGAAGCAACAATATCGATGCCTGTAACCATCTCGGAAACGGTATGTTCAACCTGGACACGAGGGTTCATCTCAATGAAGTATGGATTGCCTTCCTGGTCCACAAGGAATTCAAGTGTACCGGCATTTCTGTAGCCGACCTGCTTGCAAAGCTTGATAGCGCTGTCGAAAATAATCTGACGTGTTGATTCAGGAATGCTGAATGCAGGGGCATATTCGACAACTTTCTGATGACGACGCTGCACGGAGCAGTCACGATCGTAAAGGTGAACAACATTGCCGTAATTATCTGCAAGCACCTGTACTTCGATATGCTTTGGTCCGCGGATGTATTTCTCGATGAAGATCTGGTCATCACCGAAAGCCTTCTTGGATTCATTGCAGGCTTCGCGGTATTCCTTCGGCATATCTTCGGCGCTGTTGACGATACGCATACCGCGGCCGCCGCCGCCGTTGGAGGCTTTCAGCATAACCGGATAACCGACCATCTCAGCAACTTTCATGACTTCTTCTTCTGTCTTCAATGCGTGATCTACACCAGGGATGATCGGAACACCGGCTTTGATAGCCATCTGTTTGGAAGAAATCTTATCACCCATGGCATTCATGATGTCCTCGGAAGGTCCGATAAATACGATGCCGGCTTTTGCGCAGGCCTCGACAAAGTCCGGATTCTCAGAGAGAAAACCATAGCCCGGATGGATAGCATCAACATTTGCCTTCTTGGCAATTTCAATAATGCCCTTGATGTCCAGATAAGCATCAACAGGACCTTTATTTTCTTTCAGCTGATAGGATTCGTCTGCTTTGGAACGGAAGAGGGCATAGCGGTCTTCCTTGGAATAAATACCGACGGTTGTAATACCCAGCTCATTCAGAGCACGATAAACACGGATGGCGATTTCGCCTCGGTTAGCGACGAGAACACGTTTGAATGGTTTGATTTGTACTTCTCCCACTTTTGAGAAACCTCCTTTTTTAACTTTGCAAATACAATCTGAAATCCCCTTATTTTCTATCGTACAAACAGCAACAGGAATGCAGACTGTCGTACGGAGTGTATTGCATACATATATTTTTACTATACGATATGGTTTGACTAAATGCAAGCGTTAAATATTAAACATTCAAAAATGTGATGGAATATCAAGAAAAATTCATAATTGCTCCGAAAAAAATGCAATATTCGACAAAATAGAATTCGTTTTGGAAACGTTTACAAAGGAAAATAGAAAAAGTGGTATAGAATAAAACTATACCACGATAAAACATCAGTATTGGAATAATTGTTCCATATAGCTTACAATATGGATAGAGTGTTGAGAGCCCCTAACTGTATCAGATCTGTCAGATATCGGCCATTCAGGCAGCAGATTTTTTGGATTGTACAGTTCGGTTCGTCAGATGTTCCGGGCGGCTGTGATCAGATTCTTCAGATGCGGTGAGAGATGGCGGCTGGATTTCCAGATCAGGTCGATCTCCGCAGGCAAAAGACCCGGTACCGTCCGTTTCACGATATCGCTGCTTTCTTCCAGTACATGATCCAGAAGAAAAGCCGCGGTTGTGTTGGTTGCCACCAATTGCTGGATAGTTGCCAGCTGATTGGTGCGGACAATGATACTCGGCTTCAGATGAAGGGTTTCATAATACTGATGGATGCAGTGGTCGATGAAAGTATCTTCCGGCAGCATGGCCAGAGGCAGTTGATCCAGGTCGTCGGTTGTTACGGTATCTTTCTCAGCCAGGGGATGCATGACGGACAGATACAGGCAGATGTTGACATGACGCAGCACCACATGGCCGATGCCCGGAGGGAGCGGTCCGTTTCGGGTGATAATGGCCGCATCCAGAGTGTGATCCATGATTTTGGAACGATTGGCCAGAGAACCATTCTCCATGACCTGGATATGTGTACCGGGAGAACGGGCATAGAGGGTTCGAAGGAGATCTGTGAAGACGAGGGAACCGCTCATGGCCGGAAGACCAAGGGTCAGTGTTCTGTCGGTTGTAGACATATGCTTCATATTGGTTGTCAGCTGTTCGGCCTGTTCCAGAAGCTTATCTGCCTCATCCAGGAAGTAGCGACCCTCCGGAGTCAGTTCCAGACCGCGGCTGCGCCTAGTGAACAGACTGACACCGAATTCACGCTCCAGTTCCTTGACCGCATTGGAGAGACTGGGCTGGGAGACATGGAGTTCGGCAGATGCCCGTGTGATATTGTTGTATTTGCAGATCGTCTGGAAATATTTCAGCTGTATAAGTGTCATGGAAACCTCTCTATCATAATGTATGCCGTCCGGAACGGAGGCATCATCGGCCGTAATGAAATGGTGGACAGGAAAACATTGCTTTAAGAATTATTATAAACCAGGAGGTGTATTTTCACAACGATAAATAAAGCGAATCCTGACAGAAAGGGATTCGGATGGGAAGAGAAAGGAGATTATAGAGATTATGAAAGAGTTATGGGAATTATTTATTGTGTTTGCCAAGATTGGCGGATTTACTTTCGGCGGCGGCTATGCGATGCTGCCGATTCTGCAGCGTGAAGTTGTGGAGAACAGAAACTGGGCAACGAGTGAGGAATTGATGGATTATTATGCTATCGGTCAGTGTACACCGGGTATTATTGCTGTTAATACCGCGACATTTATCGGGTATAAGCGCAAAGGTATTATCGGAGGTATTGTGGCGACTATCGGATGTGTTTTTCCTTCACTGGTCATTATCATGATCATCGCCGCATTCATTAACAGTTTTACACATATTGTCTGGGTACAGCATGCCCTTGCAGGTATTCGTGTCTGTGTGTGTGTTCTGGTGCTAGATGCCGTTATCAAACTGGCGAAGAAGTCTCTGATCGATGCGGCGACGTATCTGATTTTTGCGGCCGTTGTGATTCTGTCACTGTTTACCAATGTTGCATCTTTTGTATGGATCGTATGTGCCGGAGCAGCAGGTGTGATCATCAAGACTTTGATGGAACGTTCAAAAGCGCAGAAGAAAGCATAGGAGGGATGAAATATGTTGATATTTAGACTTTTCTGGGAATTTTTTAAGACAGGACTTTTTGCCATTGGCGGCGGTCTGGCAACACTGCCGTTCCTTTATGATATGCAGGCTGCGACAGGCTGGTTTACGCTGGATGATATTTCCAATATGATCGCTATTTCGGAATCCACACCGGGACCGATGGGCATCAATATGGCTACTTATACGGGCTTTACTTCCATGGGTGTTTTAGGCGGTATTGCTGCGGTGGCCGGACTGGTAACACCGTCTATTATTATCATTGTTATTGTGTCTAATATTCTGGAGAAATTTAAAACGAATAAATATGTACAATATTGTATGTATGGCCTGAGAGCCGCATCCGTGGGTCTGATTTCTGTGGCAGGACTTCGTGTGGCTGAGGCCGCGTTTCTGAGATCACAGCTGTTTGCAGAAACAGGATCGCTGACGGATCTCTTCAATATAAAAGCGTTTATATTTGGCGTGGTGCTGTATGTTGTTTATAAGAAAACAGGCAAGCATCCGATCATTTATATTCTTGCATCTGGTGTAATTGGTGTTATACTTAGTTTGTAGGGGGTAAGCGAGCCTGAGCGTATGGTTTCAGGCACTGCGATTATATTTAAAATAAAGACCGACATGATCCGGGGGTAGTAGAAAGGATGACGTCGGAGTGAGGAGGAGATTATGAATTATAATGAAGTACTTGCGAATGCAAGAGAGAACATCGGCAAGTTATGTAAGGCCTGTCCGGTCTGCAATGGTCTGGCATGCCGCAACACCGTTCCGGGTCCCGGAGCCAAGGGTGTCGGCGATACGGCCATTCGCAATTACCAGAAGTGGCAGGAGATCAGAGTGAATATGGATACATTGTGTGCGCCGAAGGCAGTGGATACATCCCTTGAACTCTTTGGAAAGAAGTTCAAGTATCCGTTTTTTGCGGGACCTGTAGGGGCTGTGAACCTGCATTACAGCGATGCATATGATGATGTTTCTTATAATAAAGTCCTTGTTTCTGCCTGTGCAGAAAATGGCATTGTTGCTTTTACAGGTGACGGTACGAATCCGAAGGTGATGGAAGCGGCAACAGATGCGATCGCATTGGCCGACGGCATGGGTGTTCCGACAGTGAAGCCGTGGAATCTGGATACGATTCGTGAGAAGATGAATCTTGTGAAGAAGTCCGGTGCTTTTGCAGTGGCTATGGATGTGGATGCAGCCGGTCTGCCGTTCCTGAAGAATATGGATCCGCCGGCAGGCGGCAAATCCGTCGAGGATCTGAAGGCCATTGCAGAAATGGCCGGTGCGCCGTTTATCGTGAAGGGCGTTATGACAGTGAAGGGTGCATTGAAGGCGAAGGAAGCGGGAGCAGCAGCCATTGTTGTATCCAATCACGGCGGACGTGTACAGGATCAGTGCCCGGCAACAGCAGAAGTTCTTCCTGAAATCGTGAAGGCTGTCGGCGGCAGCATGAAGATTTTTGTGGATGGCGGCATTCGAAGCGGTGTGGATATTTTCAAGGCACTGGCACTTGGTGCAGATGCAGTTATTATCGCCCGTCCTTTTGTAACAGCTGTTTACGGCGGTGCCGAAGAAGGCGTGAAAGCCTACATTGACAAACTGGCCGGAGAACTGGCAGATACGATGGCTATGTGCGGTGCATTCAGTCTGGATGAGATTACACCGGACATGGTTCGATAAATGAATAGGATGACAAATATTTCCAATAAATATTAGCAAAAATGTCAAAAAAACATTAAAAAATGAATAAATATTCAGAAAACACTTCGCGGAGTTACTTTGTTAAAGCTGCGAAGTGTTTTTTTGCTGTACAATTCAAACAATATATGCTATAATTTAAATTATTTCATATGACTGTTGTTATTTAGTCTATTAACGTGATGCAGTATACTATACAAATGGTATTTTTTGTACATAGACAAATGTCCGTCTTAGACGTTATAATAGCAGAAAACTAAATTGAATAGGAGAGAGAAAAGTGGGTAAATACATACTCAAGAGAATTGCACTTGCAATCGTGACCATTTGGGCAGTTGCCACGATCACATTCTTTCTGATGAACCTGGTTCCGGGCGGACCGTTCTTATCAGAGAAGGCAATCAGCCCTGCAGCAACAAAAGCGCTGGAAGCTAAGTATGGACTGGATAAACCTATGGCAGAACGTTATTTTACTTATATTTCCGATGCAGCTCACGGCGACTTCGGTGACAGCCTGAAGCAGAGAGGCCGTACAGTTATGGATATTATTGCGACAAAGTTCCCTGTATCCGCTAGATTAGGCGGAATGGCTGTCGTCCTTGCACTTTGTGTCGGTGTGCCGCTGGGTGTTCTGGCTGCATACAAGAGAGGCACTTTTATCGATAGTTTATTCAGTGTCATTGCCACCTGCGGCATTGCGGTGCCCGGGTTCGTTATCTGTACGCTGCTCCTTTACGTCTTTGGCGTTAAACTGCAGTGGCTGCCGACACTGGGCCTTAAGAATGCGCAGAGCTACATTATGCCGGTGGTTGCGCTGGCAGCTTATCCGACATCATATATCATGCGTCTGATGCGTTCATCCATGCTGGATGTTCTCGGCCAGGATTATATGCGTACAGCGAAGGCAAAGGGTTTGTCACAGAAGGTTTCCCTGTTTAAGCATGCCCTTCGTAATGCGATCCTGCCTGTTATTACATATGTAGGTCCTATGCTGGCTTATACACTGACAGGTAGTTTTGTTACAGAGAAGATTTTTACAATTCCGGGTCTTGGCGGCGAATTTATCAAAGCCATCAATGGCCGTGATTACACGATGATCATGGGTACAACAATTTTCCTTGCGACGATCATGATCGTTATGAATGTTATTGTTGACATTGTCTACAAACTGGTAGACCCGCGTATCAAGCTGAAATAAACAGGAGGGTAAGTGATAATGGAGAAGAATCCGTTAAGTTTTCAATTAAAGTTAAATCCAGACGACTTCCTTCCGGCTACTGATGAAGAGAAGGAAGGCCTTGTTGTCATGCGTGACAGCGTCAGCTTCTGGAAAGATGGTTTCAGACGTCTGCGTAAGAACAAAGTGGCTATGGTTTGTCTGTTTATCATTATTATTGTTATGATTTTTGCCTTTATCGTTCCGGCATTTTATCCATACAGTTACGAACAGCAGATTCAGGGTGCGAATAACCTTGCACCGATGCATTATTCTGCCAAAGAGATGGAGCAAATAGCAGCCGGCGAGAAGGTATTTCCGCATTTCTTCGGCACAGATAAGATGGGCCGTGATTATGCGATCCGTGTCATGATGGGAAGCCGTATCTCCCTGCTGGTTGGTATCATTGCAGCAGCGATCATTCTTGTCATCGGTTCTATTTTCGGTTCCATCGCTGCTTTTGCAGGCGGCTGGGTCGATCTGATCATGATGCGTATTGTTGATATTATTTATACCATTCCGGATGTCCTGCTGATCGTTCTTTTGTCCTTCGCTTTGAAGGCACCATTGAAGGTGTTGGCTCAGGCGCCGGGCTTCGGATGGATTTCCGTTGTTGGTGAGAACCTGATCAGTATTTTCATCGTATTCGCTCTTTTGTACTGGGTTGGTATGGCACGTATGGTACGAAGCCAGATCCTGATGCTGAAGGAAAGTGAATATGTTACAGCTGCAAGAGCACTGGGTGCATCTTCAGCGAGAATTATCAAGAAGCATCTGTTGACAAACTGTATCGGTACACTGATCGTTACAACAACACTGCAGATTCCGTCATCTATCTTTACGGAGAGTTTCCTGAGCTTCCTCGGTCTTGGTGTTGCTGTTCCGATGCCTTCTCTGGGAAGTCTTGCCAGTGATGCGATCAATGGTTTGAATACATATCCGTATCTGCTGTTTATTCCGGCAGCAGTTATCAGTTTGATTATTCTGAGCTTTAACTTACTGGGCGATGGCCTCAGAGATGCCTTTGACCCTAAACTTAAGAACTAGGAAGGAGAGTGTAAGATTATGTCAGAATATCTTGTAGATATACAGCACGAACGTCTTTCATTCTTCACACCTGCCGGTGAAGTTAAGGCATTGAATGACGTTTCTATCCATCTGAATGATGGTGAAGTCCTCGGTATTGTAGGAGAGAGTGGTTCAGGTAAATCCGTTACTGCATACAGTCTGATGGGACTGACTGCTTACCCGGGTAAGTTAGTCGGTGGTACGATTGATTTTAACGGTCACCGTATCAACGATCTGTCTGAGAAGGAGTTCCGTAAGATCCGAGGCAACGAAGTATCGATTATTTTCCAGGATCCGATGACAAGTTTGAATCCTGTTTATACAATTGGCAACCAGATCATGGAAGTTATTCTTCTGCATACAGACAAGAATAAAGAGCAGGCCCGGGCCAGAGCCAAGGAACTTCTGGAACTGGTTGGTATCAATGAGCCTGAAAAGCGTCTGAAGCAGTATCCGCATGAGTTATCCGGCGGTATGAGACAGCGTGTTATGATTGCGATCGCATTGGCATGTGAACCGAAGCTTCTGATTGCCGATGAGCCGACAACAGCCCTTGATGTGACGATTCAGGCACAGATCCTTGAGTTGATGATGGAGCTGAAAGAGAAGCTTGGTATGGCGATCATCATGATCACCCATGACCTTGGTGTTGTTGCCAGCATGTGCGACAGGATTGCTGTTATGTATGCCGGACGTATTGTCGAATACGGTACAACGGATGATATTTTCTACAATCCGAAGCATGAATATACAAAGGGCCTTTTGAAGAGTATTCCGCGACTGGATGCCAAAGAGCATGAGCGTCTGGTGCCGATTGAGGGTACACCGATCGATTTGCTGAATCCTCCTGCAGGATGTCCGTTTGCACCGCGTTGTTCAAACTGTATGAAGATCTGCCTGAGAGAGATGGCACCGGTGACAACTTTCGATGATGTACATTATACACAGTGCTGGATGAACCAGAAGGAACAGATGGAAAGAGAGGCCGCAAAATGAGTGATAAATTAGTTCAGGTAGAACATTTGCAGCAGTACTTTCCGGCTGGTGGTTTTGGAAAGAACAAGAAATATGTTCAGGCTGTAGATGATGTTTCCTTCTTTATCAACAGAGGTGAAACACTTGGTCTTGTTGGTGAGTCCGGATGCGGTAAGACAACAACAGGACGTACACTGCTCCGTCTCTATGAACCGACGGGCGGCAGAATTATTTATGATGATAAGGTTATTTTTGATAAAGAGAAGAAGATTGCAGAGAATATGTTGCCTTATCGTAAGAAAATGCAGATTGTATTCCAGGATCCATACGCCAGTCTGGACCCGCGTATGACAGTCGGTGATATTGTCGGTGAACCAATTGATATCCACCATCTTGCATCTTCCAAGCAGGAGCGTTATGATATGATTATCGAGATGCTTCGTCGCGTTGGTCTGAACTCCGAGCATGCGAATCGTTATCCGCATGAGTTCTCAGGCGGTCAGCGTCAGCGTGTCGGCATTGCAAGAGCATTGGCTGTTCATCCGGAATTCATTGTGTGTGATGAGCCGATTTCCGCGCTGGATGTTTCTATTCAGGCGCAGGTTATCAATATGTTCGAGGATCTGCAGGAGAGCATGAATCTGACTTATCTGTTCATTGCCCATGATCTGTCCGTTGTTAAGCATATTTCCAACCGTATTGGTGTTATGTACCTTGGCAGAATGGTTGAACTTGCTGACAGCTATGAGCTGACAATGCACAGCCTGCATCCATATACAAAGAGTCTGATCTCTGCGATCCCGATCGCAGACCCGAAGCAGGCAAGGGCCAGCAAGCGTATCGCTCTTGAAGGCGATGTACCTAGCCCGCTGAATCCACCTTCAGGATGCCGTTTCAGAACACGCTGCCCATATGCAGACGAGCAGTGTGCGAAGGAAGTTCCGGAATTCAAGGAAGTGGCTCCGGGACATTATGCAGCTTGTCATCATCTGGACAAGTGCAACTAAAAGTACCGTTTCACAGACAGCGCTGTGAATGGTATAATGTGTAATTGTTCAGAGCTAAGCAAAATTTCAAAAAACAGGTATAAAATGCTTGCATTTTTAAGACTGTTTTTGAAATTTTATTTGGCGGATACGCCACACCGACGAAATGCGTAGCATTTTGGAGGTTAGCTCTGAACAGTTACTATAATATTATAAATTGTGATAAGCAGTTATGCGGAATGCATAATGTTTATAGAAAACGCAAATTGTTCGGAGCCATGGTCCAAGCGGTTGGTTCTGAGCATCTGCAAAAAAGAAAAGGAGAAGAGAACATGAAAAAGAGAATCTTACCTCTTCTGCTGACAGCTGCTATGGTAGCTGGTCTGGCAGGCTGCGGCAGCTCCGCTGCAAAAGAAACAACAGCAGCAAGCGACAACAACCAGACAACAGCAGAATCCACAGAAGCTGGCAGCACTACCGGCGAGAAAATCCTGAAAGTTCAGGTTGGTCCTGACCCAGAAACTGTTGACCCTGCACTGAATAGTGCTGTAGATGGCGGTAACATGATCCTTCATGCATTTGAAGGCCTTCTGACTCTTGATGAGAATGGCCAGTTAAAGGAAGGACAGGCAGAATCATGGGAGACATCCGAAGATGGTCTTACATGGACATTCCACTTAAGAGACGGCCTTAAATGGTCAGACGGCACAGATCTGACAGCTGAAGATTTCGTTTACAGCTGGCAGCGTGTATGTGATCCTAATGTAGCAGCTCCATATGCTGAGACAGTTCTTGGTATGGTTAAAGGCTATGATGAAGCAGTAGCAGGCGATATCACAAAACTTGATGTACAGGCTCCTGATGAGAAGACAGTTGTTGTAAATCTTGCACATCCTTGCTCATATTTCGGCGAACTTGCAGCATTCGCAACATTAAACCCTGTTCAGAAAGCAACAGTTGAAGCAAATGGTGATGCTTGGGCAACATCTGCTGATACTTATATCTCCAATGGTCCTTTCATGATGACAGAATGGGTACCTGGATCACACATCACATTCAGCAAGAATCCTAACTACTGGAATGCTGAGGCTATCAAACTTGACAAGCTTGAGTTTGAACTGATCGAAGACTCCAACGCAGCTTACAGTGCATACACAAGTGGCGAAGTTGATATGATCAAAGATGTTCCTACAGAAGAAATTCCTAGCCTTCAGGGCAATGAAGAATTCCATGTAGATCCTATCATTGGTACATACTATGTCAGCCTGAACCTTCAGAAAGAATATTTCCAGGATGCAAGAGTACGTAAGGCATTAAGCCTTGCAATCGATCGTAACTACGTAGCGAATACTCTGATGCAGGGTACATATTCACCTGCAAGCGCAATTGTAGGTCCTGGCTGGTTAGATACAGATGGTTCTTCATTTGCTGAAAATGCAAATGGCGGCACACCTTACATCGACAATGACAACTTCGATGCTAACCTTGAAGAAGCTAAGAAGTTACTGGAAGAAGCTGGCTATCCAAACGGCGAAGGCTTCCCACAGATCGAGTACACAACAAATGATGCAGGTTACCACAAGGTTGTAGCTGAGTACTTACAGCAGGCTTGGGCTGCAATTGGTATCGACCTTAAAGTCAACATCGTTGAATGGGCAAGTTTCACACCAATGCGTCGTAACGGCGAATTCGATGTTGCTCGTAACGGTTGGGTAGGTGACTACACAGATCCATCCAACATCCTTGAACTGTTCTGCACAACAAACGGCAACAACGATGGTAAATACACTAATGCAGACTTTGATGCAGCTATCGAAGATTCCAGAGTTACAACAGATGCAACTACACGTTCAGCAGACCTTCACAAAGCAGAAGACCTTCTGATGGAAGATGCAGGTTGTATTCCAATCGCTTACTACAACGATTTCTGGCTGCAGAGCAGCAAGATCACAGGTGCTTGGCATTCAGCTAACGGTTTCTGGTACTTCATGTATGCAGATATCACAGAATAAAATGTAAAGTTACAGTATAATTATTCTGTACTATGAAGGGCATTGTCCTGATGTACTTTCTTTCTGAAACAGACACAATAAAGCGTGTCAAATGTTTCAGAAAGAAAGTCACAGGACAGTGCCCTTTTTATAGTATAAAGAAAATTATACTGTAACTTTTTGTATAAAAAGGAACTCCCTGAAAACAGCGTGCACCCGCACGAAATGTTTTCAGGGGGGATTTTTCATAACAGGCGTTAAAGAATATATTTGAGCTGAACCTGTTTGGTGGCTGCACGGGTGTCGAAGATAGTCGAAATATTGTGGGCTTGAAGCTATGGGCAGATGAAAATGGATATGGTAAAATGTACTATATAATATATTGCTGCGAAAGATGAGGATTTACATAGAAATAGGACAGGGATGATAGAGGGGAGATTATATGACGATTGAAGAAGTATTGTCTGCTGAAGAAACGCAGATATTTGACCGAAAGAGTATTCATATAGATCCGAAAGCGTTGGCGATACCTATTATTGCATTTGCGAATGCGGATGGCGGTATAGTAGCCATTGGAATTTCGGATAAGACACGAAGAGTTGAGGGCATTGACGATGAGACAGGGAAAGTCAATGAACTTTTGAGAGTACCTTTTGATTTTTGTGTACCGACGGTGAAGGCAGAAGTAGAGAAGGTACCATGTACTGATTTTAAAGGCAGAGCAAATCATGTATTGCTTATGCATGTTGAGCCCAGCATGGAAGTGCATGCGAATCAGGCAGATGAAGTTTTTATGCGAGTGGGAGACAAGTCGAAGAAGCTTTCTTTTGATGAACGTATGCAGTTGATGTATGATAAAGGGGAACGTTTTTTTGAAGACAAACCGGTTCCGGATGCAGATATAGATGATATAGATATGAATTTTGTCAAAGCTTATATTGATAAAGTTGGGTATTCTAAATCTCCGATGGAATATTTGTTGGAGAATAAGGGATTTGCGAAAGAGAAGAATCATTCGTTCCAGGTAAGCACAGCAGCTATTTTGTTGTTTGGCAAGAATCCACAGTTATATTTCCCAAGAGCGCGCGTACGATTTATTCGTTATGAGGGAATTCGGGAATGTGTGGGCGCTCAGATGAATGTTATTAAAGATGTTATTTTTGAGGGGAATATTTTAAATATGCTGACGAAGGCCATCTCCTATTTGGATACGCAGATTAAGGAGAAAACCTATCTTGGTGCAGACGGATTGTTTGTGACAGAAGAAGAATACCCGAAGTTTGTTCGTCAGGAGATCATTGTTAATGCTATTACACATCGTGATTACAGTATTCGTGGAACAGATATTCAGATTAAAATGTTTGACGACAGGATCGTTGTGGAGAGCCCGGGCAGATTACCGGGTCTTGTTAAGGCTGGAAATATCCGGCATACTCATTTTTCAAGAAACCCGAAGATAGCAGAATTTTTGAGAGACTACAATTTTGTCAAGGAATATGGTGAAGGTGTAGATCGGATGTGCAGGGAATTGGAAGCGGCCGGGTTACAGAGCCCTGAGTACAGAGTGAATGCATTTATGCTGCAGGCAACCATTCGTAATCGTTTAGCGTCAGAAGGAAAAGCTGTGTTTGAGGCAGAAAACCACGGTTTGGTGAGAGAAAAAACATTGTTTGAAGAGAAAAATCACGGTTTGGTGAGAGAAAAACCACTGTTTGAAGAAGAAAACCACGGTTTGCTAAAAGAACAATCACTGTTTGAAGCGAACAATGATGGTTTAGCGAATGAAAAATCAATGTCTGAGCAGAAAGCACAGCTATTGGAAATAGTCATAAATGCGGTAGAAGACAAAACAATTTCATCTACGATTGCCGGGAATGTCAAAGAGGTCCTTGAAACATTTGCCTTTGATCAGATATTTGGGCGCAAAGAAATAAAAAGTGCATTACACTATGGAGATTATAGAGCCGGAAGTACAATTGAGATCATGCATCAATTGGAACTTATCGAGCCTGTGAAGGGGCATGGAAAGGGCAAATACAGAATAAAATGACGGCTCAGTTCAAGTAGTTTTTTGTGGTCGGCATTAGAGAAGTCCCTGGACTGAACCTAAAAATTTTTTGGTTTTATAGTTCTGGCCAATACACAGACAGGCAATAGAAAATAAAACATCCATGAAACGTTTCGTGCGGGTGCGCGTTGTTTCATGGATGTTTTATTTGCTATTCCTGCCGTCCGATTATCAAAACCAACGAAAGAATTTTAAATCTCTTCAATTCGGCTGTCGATATATGGTTCTACGACGTCTACAAATTCGTCTTTTCTCAGCCACCATTCATCGGCGCTGCTCTCTTTGAGATAAACATCATCCAGTGAGTAAAGTTTGATGGTGTTCTGCTTGCCGTGGATGAGCTGGCGGAAGTCTTCGAAACGGACTTTGACGATTTCTTCTGTATCCGGCATGATGAAAAGTGCCTTGGCTGTGAAGATGGCGAAGACCTGAACAAGGGCATTGTCATGGTAGTCGCCGGCGTCAATCTGCTGATGGGTGCTGCCCACATGAATAATGTCCTCTTTGGATTTCTTCAGTCCGCGGTAGTATTCCAGACTGTCAACGATGGCTTCTTCATAGCTTTCATCAGGATCAAAATGTGTTGTCTGGATCAGGTCGTATTTGCCAGGATAAAGTTCGCGGTCCAATGCACGCTTCTGGATCATGATATAAGTATCATCTTCCTTTGGCTGGAACATCCATACATGGGCAACCTGATGAAGCAGGCCTTGAGTATGTACTTCCTCGCGGGTGGCACGTCCAATGTTGTTCAGATCCTGGTCGTAAATTTTAAGAATGTCGTCTCCTCTATACATATTAATTCCGATCTCCTCAATGAATAAACATAATGAAATAAAATGGGGGATTAATTCCCCATAGCTATTATAATATTCCGACAAAAATTTACAAGTCATTTTATGAACAAAATACAGAAAAATTTTTGGGTATTTTCCCATATGGGCAGAATTTAGTAAAGATGCACAGAAAGGACGGGCAATGGAGGAATACAAATAGAAATTATACAGAAAATGGTTTTATGATGAAAAAAACACTTACGAAGGGAAGAAAACTGTGATAGAATGATTGACGCTGTAAATAGTAAATGAATTAAAAATAAGGAATGTATTTGGTAAGAAATTGGAAACGTACAGGTGATGCCGGGATTTGAGAGTGAGTCCAAAGGCATGGAACTGATTAACGAACAACACACATTATGTTCTTTTCTAATGAAAAGGAGTGTGTTTTATGCCAAAGACAAAATTACAAAATGTTTTTTTTACAATTCTGATGGCCTTTTTGATGGTCTATGCCATGATTTGCTATAATATTTCATTGAATATCGGTGGCATGACGAATCAGGTATTCCTGATGGCATTTGGCGAAATGAAGATTATGTGGCCTGCAGCTATTATTCTGGAATTCTTTGTTGTTGAGAAGCTGTCAACTATGTTAGCTTTTAGAATTGTGTCACCTCAGGATAAGCCGATTTTCATCACACTGGCGATCTCATCTATGATCGTTTGTCTGATGTGCCCGATGATGAGTTTTATTGCAACATTACTTTTTAAGTACGCAGGCAGCAACTTTATTGCGGTATGGTTCCAGACAACAGTGATGAATTTCCCGATGGCACTTTGTTGGCAGATTTTTGGTGCCGGTCCTCTTGGCCGACTGATTTTCAGAACAGTGATGAAAGCTATGGGCAAACAGGAAGCGCCGGCAGCCGACCGTGCGGAATCCTGTTAATTTATAACAGATATTCAGCAAGGCTGCATACAGGCATGAGCATGAGCTTGGCCTCATTATCCGTATAAAGAAAAGACAGGAATCCTCTGTACACAAAACAGGGGATTTTTGATTTTAAAGGTTGACAGACCAAAGTCTTTGTACTATGATTACATAGTGGATAAAGACGAAGACAGAGACAGTAGCTCCGTATGAAAGTTTCAGAGAGTCGGCGGCAGGTGTGAGCCGATACGAGTAGCATGGATGTGAAGATCACTCCTGAGTTGCAGGCTGACAGGCCGACATATTCTGACACTGAGCAAGGTTACGAGATACAGGTCAGAAGAGATGCCGGATGCCGGGTAAGCTGTGCCGGATTTTCCTCCGTTACAGGGAACGCATATGTCAGTATGTCGTATAGGTGGTTTAATGAATACAAGCTTTCATTCCTATTCGGAGTGGGAGCTTTTTTTGTTGAACAACTGCGCCGGGCGCATGAATGTGCCAGGGCACATTCCATTTAAAACATAGAAATCTACTTTGCTTTTTATATAAGGAGGAAACAAGATGTATGACAAAGTAAGTGCCAATCAGAATTTTGTTGAGAGAGAGCAGAAAATCGAGAAATTCTGGGCCGACAACATGATTTTTGAAAAGAGTATTGAACTGAGACAGCACAGTCCTGAATTTACTTTCTATGATGGACCGCCAACAGCCAATGGCAAGCCGCATATCGGCCATGTGCTGACCCGTGTTATCAAAGATATGATCCCAAGATACAAGACAATGAAGGGCTATAAGGTGCCGCGTAAAGCCGGCTGGGATACACACGGTCTGCCGGTTGAGCTGGAAGTTGAGAAGATGCTTGGTCTGGACGGCAAGGATCAGATCGAAGCTTATGGTATGGAACCGTTTATCCAGCATTGTAAGGACAGCGTCTGGAAATACAAAGGCATGTGGGAAGAATTCTCCGATGCCGTTGGTTTCTGGGCAGATATGGAGCATCCGTATGTTACGTACGACAACAACTATATCGAATCCGAATGGTGGGCACTGAAGCAGATCTGGGACAAGAAGCTCCTTTACAAAGGTTACAAGATCGTTCCTTACTGCCCTCGATGCGGAACACCGCTTTCAAGCCATGAAGTTGCACAGGGTTATAAAGATGTCAAAGAAAGATCTGCCATTGCACGTTTCAAGGTAAAAGGCGAAGACGCTTATATCCTCGCATGGACAACAACACCTTGGACACTGCCTTCCAACGTTGCACTTTGTGTTAATCCTGATGAGACTTACATCAAAGTTAAGATGAAAGAGGAAGATTATGTGTACTATCTGGCACAGGCACTGGCTGATACAGTTCTTGGCGAAGGCACATACGACGTTCTGGAGACATATAAAGGTACAGACCTTGAATATAAAGAATACGAAGCCCTTTATCCTGTTGAGACAAAGAAGAAAGCTTACTATGTTGTCTGCGACAGCTACGTTACCATGACAGATGGTACAGGTGTTGTTCATATCGCACCTGCATTTGGTGAAGACGACAGCAAGGTCGGCAGAAAATATGACCTGCCATTTTTACAGATGGTAGATGAAAACGGTATGATGACAAAGGAAACAAAGTGGGCCGGTCATTCCTGTATCAAGAGAGTAGATCTGGAAGGTGAAAACGGCGTATCTCCTGAAGTTATCAAAGACCTGAAGGAGAGAGGACTCCTGTTCTCCGCACCGAACTTTGAGCATAGCTATCCACACTGCTGGAGATGTGATACACCGCTGATCTACTATGCACGCGAATCCTGGTTCATCAAGATGACAGCTGTCAAGGATGACCTGATCCGCAACAACAACACAGTCAACTGGATCCCTGAGAGCATCGGTAAAGGCCGTTTCGGCAACTGGCTTGAGAATATCCAGGACTGGGGTATCAGCCGTAACCGTTACTGGGGCACACCATTAAATGTATGGGAATGTGAATGCGGATGCCAGCATGCCATCGGCAGCATTGCAGAATTGAAGAGTATGTCCGACAACTGCCCGGATGATATCGAACTGCACCGTCCATTCATTGACGCTGTTACCATCAAGTGTCCGGAATGCGGCAAGGAAATGCATCGTGTACCGGAGGTTATCGACTGCTGGTTTGACTCCGGTTCTATGCCATTTGCACAGCATCATTATCCATTTGAGAATGAGAAACTGTTCAAAGAACAGTATCCTGCAGACTTTATTTCAGAGGCCGTTGACCAGACAAGAGGATGGTTCTATTCTCTGATGGCGATCTCCACACTGCTGTTCAACCAGTCTCCATTCAGAAATGTTATCGTTCTGGGGCATGTACAGGATGAAAACGGTCAGAAGATGAGTAAGTCCAAGGGCAATGCGGTTGATCCGATGGAAGCTTTGAGAGAATACGGCGCAGATGCGATCCGCTGGTATTTCTACTCCAACTCCGCACCATGGCTGCCGAACCGTTTCCACAAGAAAGCCGTTCTTGAAGGCCGCAGCAAGTTTATGGGAACACTGTATAATACGTATGCATTCTATGTACTGTATGCTGAGATCGACCAGTTTGATCCGATGAAATATACACTGGATTACGGCAAATTATCTGTTATGGATAAATGGCTTTTATCCAAACTGAATTCTACAGTGAAGGCCGTTGACGCCAACCTGGCTGCTTACAAGATCCCTGAAACAGCCAAAGTCCTGCAGGAATTTGTGGATGATATGAGCAACTGGTATGTCAGAAGAAGCCGTGAAAGATTCTGGGCAAAGGGCATGGAGCAGGATAAGATCAATGCTTACATGACACTTTACACAGCACTTGTTACAATCTGTAAGGCTGCTGCACCGATGATCCCATTCATGACAGAAGAAATCTACAGAAACATCGTTGTGAATGTAGATAAGAATGCGCCGGAAAGTATCCATTTCTGTGACTTCCCTGAAGTGAATGAAGAATGGATCGATACAAAGCTTGAAGAAGACATGGATCATGTTCTCCAGATCGTTGTACAGGGCCGTGCCTGCAGAAATACAGCCAACATCAAGAACAGACAGCCAATCGGCAAGATGTATGTCAAGGCTGCATTTGAACTGTCTGATTTCTACAAAGACATTATTGCAGATGAATTAAATGTCAAAGAAGTTGTCTTCACAGATGACGTCAGCGCATTTACATCTTACAGCTTTAAACCGCAGCTGCGTACAGTTGGTCCGAAATACGGCAAGAAACTGAATGCTATCAGACAGTATCTTGGCAGTGTTGACGGCAACGCAGCCATGAACGAACTGAAGACAACAGGCAAACTGACATTTGATGCAGATGGTGATCAGGTCGAACTTTTGGAAGAAGATCTGCTGATCGATGCCGCACAGATGCCGGGTTATGTTTCCGATACAGAGTACGAGACAACCGTTGTCCTTGATACTAATCTGACACCTGAACTGGTAGAAGAAGGCTTTGTCCGTGAGATCATTTCCAAGATCCAGACCATGCGTAAAGAAGCCGGATTCGAAGTAATGGATCATATTCGTGTTTATTTTGCTCAAAATGATAAGATCAAAGCTCTGGTTGACAGCAACAATGCCGAAATCAAAGATGAAGTATTGGCAAATGAAATCTGCTTTGATACAATCAAGGGGTATAATAAAGAGTGGAATATCAACGGCGAAACCGTTGTGATCGGTGTAGAAAAGGAGAATGCCTGAATGAGTGATATAGCAGCAGTTGGTGAAAAGAGAGTATTCGAACCATTTGATAAAGAAGCATTTAAGAAGGAAATTCTGAACAATATCAAGTATCTGTTCAGAAAGACACCTGAAACAGCCAGCCAGCAGGAGATTTTCCAGGCGGTGGCTTATGCATCAAAGGATATGATCATTGATGAGTGGCTGAATGCCCACAAGGAATACGAGAAACAGGATGCCAAGACCGTTTATTATCTGTCTATGGAGTTCCTGATGGGCCGTGCCCTGGGCAACAATCTGATCAATCTCTGCTGTTATAAGGAAGTGGCAGAAGTCCTGCAGGAGATGGGACTGGATATCAATGTCGTGGAAGACCAGGAGCCGGATGCGGCTCTTGGCAATGGCGGCCTTGGCCGTCTGGCGGCCTGCTTCATTGAATCCCTGTCCACATTGAATTATCCGGCTTACGGCTGTACTATTCGTTATAAATACGGTATGTTCAAGCAGCAGATCGTGAACGGCGAGCAGGTAGAGATCCCGGATGACTGGCTCAAGAACGGCAATCCATTTGAGATTAAGCGTCCGGAATATTCTCAGGAGATCAAATTCGGCGGTTATGTCAGAATTGAATACAATGAGAAACTTGGGCGCAATGTGTATGTTCAGGACGGCTATCAGTCTGTCATGGCTGTGCCTTATGATCTGCCGGTTGTGGGATATAACAATGGTATTGTCAATTCCCTGAGAATCTGGGATGCAGAGCCGCTGGTACAGTTCAATCTGGATTCCTTTGACAAGGGTGATTATCAGAAAGCGGTTGAGCAGGAGAATCTGGCCAAGAGTATTGTTGAAGTCCTTTACCCGAATGATAATCATTACAGTGGTAAGGAACTGCGTCTGAAACAGCAGTATTTCTTCGTATCAGCCAGCCTGCAGCAGGTGATCAAGAAGTTTAAGGCAACACATGATGACATCCATCAGCTGCCGGATAAGGTTGTTTTCCAGCTGAATGATACCCATCCGACGGTTACTGTGCCTGAATTGATGCGTATTTTGATCGATGAGGAGAATCTGGAATGGGATGATGCATGGGATATCACATCAAGATGCTGTGCTTATACGAACCACACCATCATGGCTGAAGCCCTTGAAAAATGGCCGGTTGACCTGTTTATGCGTCTGCTGCCGAGAGTTTATCAGATCGTGGAAGAGATTAACCGTCGTTTCCTGATCCAGGTTGAAGAGAAGTATCCGAACCAGTATGATAAGATCCGCAATATGGCGATCCTCTATGAAGGTCAGGTGCGTATGGCGAATATGGCGATCATTGCAGGCTTCTCTGTCAATGGTGTAGCCAGACTGCATACACAGATCCTGGAAGAAAGAGAACTGCATGATTTCTATGAGATGATGCCTGAGAAGTTCAACAACAAGACAAATGGTATCACTCAGAGACGTTTCCTGCTTCATGCGAATCCGCTGCTGGCACAGTGGGTAACAGATAAGCTTGGTACAGACGAATGGATCACGAATCTGTCATTGCTGAAAGGCCTGGCTCCGCTGGCGGATGATTCCAGAGCCCGCAAGGAATTCCAGGAGATCAAGTATCAGAATAAGCTGCGTCTGGCCAAATATATCAAAGAGCATAATGGTATCGATATCAATCCGGATTCCATTTTTGATGTACAGGTCAAGCGTCTGCATGAATATAAACGTCAGCTGATGAATATTATGCACATTATGTATCTGTACAATCAGCTGAAAGACAATCCGGATATGAAGTTCTATCCGACAACATTTATCTTCGGTGCCAAGGCTGCAGCCGGCTATAAGACAGCCAAACAGACTATCAAACTGATCAATGCTGTTGCGGATGTGATCAACAATGATCCGGCTGTCAATGACAAGATGAAAGTTGTCTTCATTGAGAACTACTGTGTGTCCAATGCAGAGATCATCTTTGCAGCCAGCAACGTTTCAGAGCAGATTTCAACAGCCAGCAAGGAAGCTTCCGGTACAGGCAACATGAAATTCATGCTGAACGGTGCCATTACACTGGGTACAATGGACGGCGCCAACGTGGAGATCGTTGAGGAAGTCGGCAGCGAGAATGCCTTTATCTTCGGTATGAGCTCCGATGAAGTTATGGGCTATGAAGCCAACGGCGGTTATAATCCGAGAGAGATCTATGAGCAGGATGCAGATATCCACAGAGTCATGGATCAGATGGTGGACGGCACATATTCCAATGGCGATACAGAGACATTCCGTGAACTGTTCAATTCTCTGATCAACCAGGATGTTTACTTCATTCTGAAAGACTTCAGATCTTATGCCGAGGCACGTGCGAAGATCAATGAAGCTTACAGAGATAGTAAGGCCTGGAACAGAATGGCCATTCTCAATACGGCATGCTCCGGCAAGTTCTCCTCTGACAGAACCATTGAAGAGTATGTAAGAGATATCTGGCATCTGAAGAAAGTATTCGTGAAATAAAAATTCAACTATTAAATCCCTGCCAAAGCAGTCCAAAGACTGAGTTGGCAGGGATTTGTATTAGGGTTAAGTGTGCTTTAGAGTGCGCGGATGGCTTCTTCAGTAAGTCCGGTCTCAGCGGCAATCTGTGCGATTGGTGTATGCCTTGCTAATAATTGGTAAGCAGAGATGATACGGTCTTTCTCGGCAAGCTTTTCTGTAAGTTCTTTGGCATGCTTGGCGTGTTTGGCGTTTAGTTCTTTAGTAACTCTTGCGGCGGTTCTTTCTTCAATGCCTTCACCTAAATTGGACATAGCATGCTCACTACTTTCTTTGTGTTTATTATAATCAGCATAAAGGTGCAAGAGATCTATTGATAATCGCTTCGATTTCTGAAGTATCTTTTTCTGTCATGTTAGCAATAAATTTTAAATCGCAGCCTTCTTTATACATTTTCAAAATGACTTTTTCAATGGCTCTTTCCTCAATGCCTTCACCTAAATTACACATATCGTTCACTCCTTCCTCTAACTCTACGCTTAATGGAATATGGTATTCGGTTTCTATGATTGCAAGTTTCTGTGTTACGGTCAATTCTGCAGATAACAAGGTGCCGATCAGGCGATGTAATTCATATTGCTCTTCCTGAGGCGGCAATTCGCGGCCAATGCCGAGCAAGACAATGTTCAATAAGTCGAGATGACCGTTCCAGTTATAATGTTCGAGAATGTCTTCCTTGGTGAGGTGGACATAGCTCATGCTGTTGGACGGCATGTTCATACACAACCAGATACTGAATACACGCTTCATATCATTGTAATTCTGATGGACGAAATCTCTTCCTTTTTGTGAGGAGACCATGCGGCTGACATAGAAGATCGCCCTGTTCAGAAGAAAGTACTGGGTGGGCTCGTCTTTCTGAATTTCGATGTTGATGATAACCTGTGCAAGGCCATCCTTCATGCGGACGTAAAAGATGATGTCAAAGCGAATCATACCTTCATTGATCTCGCTGTTCTCAGTGTTGAGTCCAATGAGCTGGTCTACGGATGAAGCGTTGTAGTTGATATTAGTCATACCGGGGTCAACGGGGACGATGCCTACCTTGGGATCGCCTTCGATGTGGGCAACAATATCTTCTGGCTTCATATCTCTGAATTCATCGACTGTTTTGGCAAGTATATGGGCTAATATAATCTTCTGTGCGATCAGACGCTTGGCGTATTCATCATACTGCGCTTTGTCATTGGCGGCTGCAACTGTGTTCGCAATTGCTGTATTCATATCGGTATTCCTCCCTCTGTTCTCTGGGGATTCAGTATCTTCGGATATCGTTCGGATCAAACAGAGTGTACCAATCTATCCTTATTATATCCAAGAGAATTTATGGAATCAACCCAAAATGAGTATGTAATCGTGCATCAACGTTGATAGATTCATTATAAAGTAACAATAGAATCTTAACAAATATCAATGTTCGACAATTCGACGTTAAAAATCGACAAAAATAGTCAGAAAGTCGAGCGGTTTTAGGTGCATTTTAGCTGTACAAATATTGACAAAGACCTTAGAAAAGGGTTATCATTTTGTTATGAATGTAGGGGATAAGCTGATACGGAGATGGCGGAATACCGTGCGTTATAGATTGCATGAAGAGATTAGAGGAGTGTGGCGCGTATGAAAGACAATTTGCCGATGTTGGAGGTAAAGGCCCTAGGCGGCTTTTCGATGAGATATGGAGAGAAAACGATTTCGATTGGCAGTGGGAAATCGACAAAGGCAGTGAAGCTTTTGCAGATTCTGTTATGCAGCGAGGGACGTACTGTTTCCAGAGAGCGATTATTGGATATGCTGTATGGGAATGAAGATATCACGGATGCTGCGAATAATCTGCGCGTGACTACATTTCGCCTGAAGAAGATGCTGGTGACGGCGGGGCTTCCTCAGTATGATTATATACAGATCAAGAGCGGCATGTATTCCTTTGCTGCACCGATGGAAGTGGTGCTGGATGCAGATCGGTTTGTGTCACTGTGCGACCAGGCAGATGAGGCGGAGGATACCGAAGAGAAGATTGATCTGATGAAGAAGGCCTGTCAGTTATACGGCGGGGATTATCTCCCGGATTTTATCTGTGACGGTGTGGTCCTGGCGAAGAATTCTAATTACAAAGAGAAATATACAAATGCATAGAATACATTGTGCGAATTACTGATGGACAGAGGCGAATATGAGACAGCCATTGAAGTCTGTGAACCGGCCTGCAGAATGTATCCCTTCGATGAGTGGCAGGCTATTCAGATCGACTGCCTCATGCGCATGAAGAAATACGATGAGGCTCTGAAGGAGTATGAGAATACGGCCAAGATGTTTGTGGATGAGTTGGGAGTGTATCCGTCAGAACGAATGATGAAGCTCTTTGAGCAGATGAACGGGCGGATGAACTTCAAGACCCAGTCGCTGCCGGAGATGGAGAAGCGTCTTAAGGAGACGGACAAGGGCAGCGGGGCTTATTTCTGCAGCCTTCCGGGGTTCCGTGATACATACCGCTTACTGGCCAGAATCGTAGAGCGCAACGGTCAGTCCGTTTAGCTGATGCTCTGCAGTATTACCAACGGCAAAGGGCAGCCGATGAAGAATGAGGAACGGCTGGATATGATGGGCAAGGAGCTGCAGGACACACTGGCGCATTGCCTGAGAAGAGGTGATTCTTATACACGGTACAGTAAGTCACAGTATTTGCTGCTCCTGGTGGGAACCAACAGAGAGAACTGCAGTCTGATTTTTGAGAGAATCCAGAAGTATTTCTCAAGAGAGCATAAGACCTGGAGTAAGTATCTGGAGTATGCGGTATCATCCGTGGCAGACAGCGGATTTAATAGTGAAGATAATGAGAATAAATGGAAATGGGGCAAAACATGGGACAAATAGTAAGACAGCAGAATTTCCAGCGTTCTCCTAATCTGATCAGTATTTGCGTGGATGAGATTCGGAATGGTGAATTGTCAGGGCGTCTGTATCATTGCTACAGCGAAGAAGCCTGTCCTTTCTCAAATGTGGCTCATCTGATCGAGCTGGCAGAGAATCTATTTGACCAGATTAAGTTTCCGCAGGCATCGACACAGATGCGGACATTTACAGATAAGAGCCAGAAGACGGTACAGCCGCCTGAGAAGAAGAAATCAGCAGAAGAGCTTGAGAAGGAGCGCGGCAAAAAGGGGACGATGTTGCTGTACGTGCAGTATCGTCAGCGGTCAACCTGGCAGGGCATGGTCAAATGGGTAGAAGGCGATCAAGAGTGGAAATTCTTCAGTGAATTGGAACTTTTCAAGATTATTAATCAGGCGATACAGTAATAAAGCTAACAGAACGAATGAAATAACAGACATTGATAAGCAGAGGGTTTACTAAATCTTCTTCGACATGACAAAACGACAAAGAGGCGGACATCCGGATCGATTAAAGGATGCGCCTCTTTTTGTGTTCAGAAGGGGAAATAGGGCAACCTTCCGGATATAAAAAAGATAGATAGAATTAGGATGATTTCAGGAATATTACGTCATGCACCCGCATATAATGGTTGAGATGACGGATCGGCCGAACATTACACGAAATATAATCGTCACAATGTCGAATAATGAAATAATCATTGAAATATGTCGGGAAAATGCATTAAGGGAAAATTAAAAAAACTGCAAAAAATGTAGTTTTGTAATGGTTGGCGTAATGGGTGATTCGCTATAATAAAACTACAATAACGGAGTAATCCAGAAAGGACGATGAAGGTACTGTCATGAAAGGAAGAGCGAAGAAAGCAGATACATTTCTGGTCAAGATTATGGATCATGAGCATGCAACATGGCAAGGGAAAGTGACATGGATTGAAGGACAACGTGAACAGTACTTCAGAAGTGCACTGGAACTCATCAAACTGATAGATGACGCTGTTGAGAAAGAGCAGGAAATGGAAGGAGGAAATGATGTTGAGTAAGTTTAATAATAAGAAGCATAGACGATTGACAGCCTTGTTGCTGTGTGTAGCATTGATGCTTGGCAGTGTAACCTCTGTTTCCGCAGATATCTCTGCAGCAGATTCAGAGACAGAAGTTCAGAATTATGCAGAAGAGCCGACGACAGAAGCGGTTTCCTATGGGGCACCGGAGGCTCAGACAGAAGTTCAGGAAGGGACACCTGTTGCAGAGGAGACAGAAGCACCTGCAACAGATACTCAGCAGACAGAGGCCCATACCGAAGCGGCAACGGAAGCACATACAGAGACGGCAGCTGAGACACAGGTGGCTGAAACACAGGCGGCTGAGACAACAGAGACAGAAGTTGAGACTGAGACAGAAACAGAAGTCGTTGCTCAGCAGTTGGAATATGAAGATGATCAGGTGAAGGTTCACGTAACCGCCAGCGAAGAAGGCATTATTCCTGATCATGCATCTCTGAAGGTTGTTCCACTGGTGAAACAGGAAGTCACCAATGAGATGACAGATGAGCAGAAACAGGAAGTTGAAGCAATCAACAAGAAGTATGACGAAGCAGAGAAGAAGCTGACAGAGAAGGCAGAGAAGGAAGCCTATGATATCGCCGGTTTCCTGGCTTATGATATTTCACTGGTTGATGCAGATGGCAACAAGGTTGAGCCGAATGGTGATGTCAAAGTCACAATGGATTACAAGCAGCCTGTGATTGCAGAAGATGCAGTACAGACAGTGAATGATACAGAGTGGCTTAATAGTACAAAGGATTTGGATGTCACAGTCCTTCATCTTGAAGAAGACAATAAAGGTAAGGTTACAGATGTTGTAGATATGACAGCAGAAGATACAAATGGTGATGCTGAGATTAATACAACATCGGAAAATGAAATCCAGAAAGTAACTATTACGACAAATAGTTTTTCAACCTTTGCTATTACATATAGTAATTATAGTTTAACGGTAAAGTATGTTGACCAAAATGGAGCTGATATTACAAGTGACCAGTTTACACAAAATGTTTCAATAGGAAAAGGTGAAGAGCTTAAAATTAGCAATGGTGATAAAGTTAAAATTCCAGAAACGGTTACCATTGATAATAAAACCTATCGATATAGTGGTGCTCATTTGGATAAGGTATCAGGAGAGAACGTCTATTCGGTAAAGGTCAATAAATCTGGAGAATGGAAATATAAAGAAAAACCAGATGGCAGTAATGAAAAGTGGAATAAAGGTAAAGGCGGTATAATTTATTTAGTTTACCAGGAACAGACACAGGAACAACCAACTGCATTGCCTACAGTTGGTACCATCGATAGTACATCCAAGGGTATTACGATGCGGATGATTAATTACGATAGTCCTGCAGATGGCTTGAGTAATGATATTAAAGGCCCATATACTGTAGATGGCGTAACCGGTAGTATTAAACAGAATCTTCTGAAAAGAGTATTAACAGAGGGCTATCAGTTGGCGGTACAAGTTTAAAGAAATTGTTTACAGGCGGAACAAATGTTAATCATTTATTCCTTCAAAGTTCCTTTGATGCAGATGGAAGTTATGAATACAGCAGTTTTAAGAATTATGCTCACTTAGAGGATAATGGAAATTTCACAGTGTATGACGCACTGGGAACACCATCGGATGAAAATGCTCGTTGGTATCAGCGTGGTAATTTTATGCCATATAATAGTATCAGTGCAAGTGGTGTTTCAAAAAATAAAAACTTGTATGATGAGAGTGGCAATGAATTAAGTGCTTCAGATCCAGCGAATGGTAAGACATTATATAAGACGCAGGGAACTAATGATTACTATTTTGGCATGTACGTGGAAGCTGATTTCAACCAGCCAAGGAACGGACAATTAAAAAACGGATCGGATATGGTCTATGAGTTCAATGGCGATGATGATTTATGGGTATACGTTGATGGCGTATTGATGTTGGATATTGGTGGTATTCATGATGCTCATTCAGGAAGTATCAATTTTGCAACAGGTGATATTACTTATGATTCCATGCCAGGAACAACAATCAAAGCGCAGTTCCAGACAGCAGGTGTATTCCCGGATGGTTCAGCATGGGACGACTCGAGAGTCAGTGAATTTTTTAATGGCAATACATTAAAAGATTTTACAGAACACAATTTCAAGATGTTCTACATGGAACGAGGTGCAGGTGCATCCAATCTGAAGATGAAGTTCAACCTGGAAGTTATTCCAACTTATGAAGTTAACTTCAATAAAGTGGATACACAGGGGGCTGGTCTGGCAGGAGCTAAATTTGAGATTAGAGATGACAGCGATAGTTCAAAAGTTTACAATGTAACATCTGGTTCCGATGGCGGAGTTTCTGTAAGACTTCATGAAGGTGAATATACCATGACTGAGACTCAGGCTCCGACAGGCTATCTTGCAGCATCCGGTACATGGAAGATTAAAGTTAACTCTGACGGTACCTATACAATTAAGAAAAACGGTGAGAAAATTGCCAAAGATTCCAATAGTGTTTACAAGATTGTGAACAAAGGACAGCATGAAGATGCTGAAGCTAATCTGATAACATCCAAGACCGTCAAAGCAACAAAGTATGACAAACGTGAGTATGAAATTACTCTGGGAGCCAGCACATCCGGACGAGAAGCAGGTACAGAAGCTAAAGCAGCAAGTGTAGTATTGGTACTTGACAGATCTGGGTCAATGGGTAGTGATGGTATGACTGCGCTAGTGAATGCAGCAGATACTTTCATTGATACTTTAAAGACTGCATCTCCAGATAGCCAGGTAGCAGTTGTGTACTTTAATGGTACACAAGGTAGTAATACTGATAAGACAATTGCTAAGAACTTTACTAAACTTGATACAAATCAAAAGGTTAAATCTATTAAGGATTTCCTTACTACTTATCAGAACCCAAGTGGTGGCACACCAATGGGCGATGCATTAAAGAAAGCAAAGTCTTTATTGGACACTGATAACTCAGGAAACCAGAAGTATGTATTATTCTTCACTGATGGTTTACCGGGACATAGTAGTGACGATGCGTTTAACTGTATGGTTGCCAACAGTGCGGTGAATTATGCCACTGATATTAAGGTGAATGCAACAATCTATACTGTAGGCTATAATCTGTCAGGGTCAGGAACCTTATATTGGCATCGAGGTGATTCGGCGACAAGTTCTGATGATAGAGATCATGGCTATTATTACAATTACTGGGGTGGGGGTTATAAGAATCATGATTTATCAACATCCGCTTCCGATTTCCTGAAAGATTATATTGCAACAAGTGTTCAGGAAGGCAGCAATAAGAAGTATGCTTATACGGTAGATAATACCGAAGACCTTGGGAAGGAATTCAAGAAACTGGCCGCTCAGATTGGCGCATATTATTCCATCAATGCAGAGAAAATCGTGGATGTTATTGATGCCAGATTTGAACTGACAGAAGCAGGACGTAAGGCGCTGGTTGGTGATGTAAAGGCTACTACAAATAAAGATGGTTCTAAGACATATGTCAAAGAAACACGAAAAGATAATGCAGTCGTTGGTACAGTAAAGATTACTGAGAATACGGATGGCACAACAACGATTGAGTGGACCGGAACAGAAGCACACATTGGTAATAAGGATAATCTAGAAGATCCGGCATGGGAAAGAAAGATTGGAGTTGTTGCTAAAGCAGACTTCATCGGCGGCAATGCTGTCACAACCAATACAGGCGATTCGGGCGTATTTGTTAATGAGAATACGACTAAGATGTTCCCTAAGCCAACAGTCAATGTTAAAGCACTGTCGCTTGATATGACGGGCAAAGAGATTACCGTATATAAAGGTGATGCTCTCCAGCCACAGGCTTATTACAATCAGCTGGCTCAGACAATCAAGGTTGTAGAGCTGGATGGTGCAACAAAAATTTTGACTGGTGTTAAACCGGTTAATAAAAATAAAACACAGGTTAGTCTTCCAGCATTAACGGATGCTCAGAAGGATGAACTTGAGAATAAAAAGACACTTACAATTGGTGATGGTGATAATCCGGAATACAAATATATTTATCCGGGCACATCTGATGCGGTAGGATACTTTAAATATATTTATACGATTCCTGAAACACCAGGCGGAAGCATTAAGGATCACAAAGCAGGCAATGCAGCAAGTCCGGCTGAAAAGTATAATCTGAAAGTTGTATTTGTTCCATATACTGTAGAAGAAAGAGTGGCTCAGAATTCCGGAATTACTGCTCCAGCACCAGACGGCGGTACAGTAGTTAGTGGAAATCTAACAAATCTGACAGCAAGTGCAGATTATATTGTCAATATCATCGATGGTTCTATCGAGATTACAAAAGTACTTGAGACAGAGCCGAAGGGTGAGAATGGTGATACATTTACATTCACAGTAACAGGACCGAATAATTTCAGTAAAGAAGTTCAATTAACTGTTACAAAGAATCCGGTAGATGGTAAGTATACAGCAACCTATAATGGAGATGAATTAAAACATCTTGCAAGAGGCGAATATACTGTTACAGAAAAAGTTGCAGCAGGGTATGATGTCAAGAGTATTGAAAATGATGCAGATGCAACAAATACAAAATATGTCTTGAATAATCCAGAAGATATTCATTTCACAATGGGTACAGTTGTAGAAAACGGTACAGATGTCGATGTCATCAAGAATTATAAATATAATTCTAAAGATGGCGGTACACTTGGCAAAGCAATCTTCACAAATGAACCGGTTTACAGTGATTGGCAGATTATCAAAGTCAGCGCAAGCAGTCATGATGTAAGATTAGCAGATGCAATCTTTGAACTGCAGTCTACAACAGATACAAATGTTAAGTATTACGGTAAGTCGGGAGATGCAGGTATTGTTAAATGGTATCAGAATTATCAGAACAATGATGTATCTGGTGAGATAACAGATAAACTTCCGACAGGAACATATAAACTGAAGGAAATCAAAGCTCCGACAGGATATACGCTTTCCAATAATACTTATACATTACAGATTACAAAGACAGGAGCATTGAAAACGGTTCAACTGAATGGTGAAAATGTTACACCTGCACTGCAGAATGGAAAATACCAGATTCTCATTGAAAATGCAGTGATTTACAACCTTCCAAATTCCGGTGGTTCCGGTATTTACTGGTTCTCAATCTGTGGTATGCTGCTCATGATGGCAGCGGCCTGGATTATTTATAAAAACAAGTGCAGGGAGGTGCTGGTGAAATAGAGGGATGAACTTTAAAACCAGCAGTCCCTGGACTGCCAGGATAAAACCAACGTAACATGTCAATCAAGAAATAATATCCATAAGAGAGAAAAGGAGAATATTATGAAGAAATTAAAGAAATTATTTGCAGTGATGTTATCACTTATCATGGTATTAGCAATGGGCATCACAAGTTTTGCAGCTACTGGTGTGACACCAACAGAAAACGATGCTAAAGAAGTAACGATTTCAAATGTAGAAGCAGGTGCAAAAATTACAGCATATCAGATTATCGATGCACAGTATAATACTAACGGCTTTGTTGGTTATGTATGGGCTACAGGTATGACAAATGCTGGTCAGACAGTTAACAACCCAGCAACAGCAGTAACTTCTCAATTGGTAACAGAACTTGCAAAGAATCCAGCAAATTTAACAAAAAAAGAGAATGTTGTATCTGGACAGACAAAACTTCCTGTAGGTACATGGATGCTTCTGGTAACTCCTCCAGCAAATAATCCTGCTAAAGTTTACAATCCAATGGTTGTCAGTGTTTACTATAGCGAAAGCGGTAGTGATAGTGAAATGGCTGCAGGTTCTGTAGATGCAAATAGTAACTGGACTTTAGTTACAACTAATGCATATGCAAAATCTTCAGAAATTGAAGTTACAAAGACAGTAGATACAGCTGATGAAAAAGCGGCAGTAGGAACAGATGTACACTTTACAATTACAGGTACAATTCCTTCTTACAGTGGAGAGTATACAGAAGCTACATATGCATTAACCGATACATTGGTAAATGGTTTAACATTTGGTGATCCTGCAACTGCTCCGGTGGCACCTGTTGTTAAAGTAGGTGGATCAGTAGTAGGTGAAGAGGCTTATGAATTAGTAAATGTTACAGCAACAACTTTCAAAGTAAACTTCAAATCTAACTATATTTTAGGCTTAGCAGGTAAATCTGCAACAGAGCGTGCAGTAAAAATTACATATACAGCAAAAGTTACAGCTGAGGCTGTTACAAGACTTGGTGAAAATAAAGTTGAGTTAAATTACACAACAAAACCAGGTGAAGAAAATGGTTCTAAAACAGATGAAGCATTTGTAGCTACATTCTCATTAGACAATGTTCTTGAGAAAGTTAATGCTGATAAAGCAGCTCTTGCTGGTGCAGAATTTACATTATATGATGATGCAGCATTAACACACGAAGTAGATAGATATACAACACTTGCAGATGGTGATATCGAGTTCAAAGGCTTAGATGGTGATAAGACATATTACCTGAAAGAGACAAAGGCCCCTAGAGGATTCAGTCTGAATGATACAGTTTATACAATTAATTTTACTAATATTGTAAAAGACAGCACAGGTAAGAAGGTTGTTTCTTATGATGTAGAAATTACTTATACTGATGCAACTGGTAATGTTGTAAAGACAACAACTATTGAATATGGTTCACCAGCAACAGAATTTGTTGACAAGGTTGTTAATACTCAGATTTCTTCCCTTCCATCAACAGGTGGTATCGGTACAACAATCTTCACAATCGTTGGTTGTGGTA